>Ga0163144_10002173_pt1 | contig 45822 bp, 46 predicted proteins | sample OliLak19BULKMAT1_FD_123175 | JGI IMG/M metagenome (GOLD analysis project Ga0163144, IMG submission 123175) | Freshwater microbial mat bacterial communities from Lake Vanda, McMurdo Dry Valleys, Antarctica - Oligotrophic Lake LV.19.BULKMAT1 | ecosystem: Environmental > Aquatic > Freshwater >... | reverse complement strand
TCCTCATGTTGCAGGCTCACATGGGCCGATGCCTTGCGGCTGGCCAAATGCCGGATGCGGTTAAGCACTACCCGCCGGGTAATCGTGTAAAGCCATGTCTTAAAGCTCGATCTTTCCTCAAATTGCGGCAGGGCATGATAAACTTTGACAAAAACATCCTGCGCGGCTTCCACCGCCTCATCATGATTCTGGAGCATTTGATAGGCCATATTAATGACCAATGACTGATAACGGCGCACAAGCTCGTCGAATGCCTCTTCCCGGGCCTCCTTCTGGAAGGCTCTGACTAGTTCCGAATCAATCATGGGTTCTGTAGGATCAGACACCGATCCGGAACTGTTGGTTCCATCCATTTTACTGCTTATTTTCGGATTTCAGATCGCGGCGCATGAGGTTCACGATCCCTTCTTTTACGCTAAGCCCTTTATAAAGAAGAGCATAGACACCTGTCATAATCGGAGTCTCGACTTTGACCCTCTGGGAGAGTCCGGCGACGGAACGGGATGTATTTACCCCTTCAGCGACACTTTTTTGGGCGGCCAAGATTTCTTCGAGTTTGAGTCCACGCCCCAGCATCTGGCCGAGGGTACGGTTACGGCTGAGATCACTGAAACAAGTCACCATGAGGTCTCCGACTCCACTTAATCCGCTCAAAGTCTCGTGTTTTGCCCCGAGGGCCACGGCCAAACGGGTCATTTCGTACAGTCCCCGGGTAACCAAAGATGCTTTGGAATTATTCCCTAATCCCAATCCATCACAAATACCGGCCGCGATGGCTAAAACATTTTTAAAGGCCCCACCCACCTCTACCCCGATGACATCATCGCTGGTATAAACCCGGTAACGGTCCGAGGAAAAAGCACTCTGGCAATCCACTGTCAGGGATTCACTCATTGAAGCCACCACAGCGGCAGCCGGCATTCCGTGGGCGATTTCTTTGGCGAGATTTGGCCCGGAGAGGACACCCACTTGATCTGTCCCGATTTCCTGAGAGATAATCTCGGTCATCCGTGAGCCCGTCCCGTTTTCGATTCCTTTAATTGCGGAAACATAACGCAAATTGCGCGCGCCCGCTTGTTTGGCGACTTCCCTACAAACATCCCTCAACCCGTGGGAGGGAACGACGCACAAGACAAGTTCCGCCCCCGACAATGCCGCAGACAGGTCAGCAGTAACATTGACCGCTGGAGGTAATGCGGCACCAGGCAGATGGATTTTATTCTCCCGGGACTCCGCAATTTGAGCGACAAACTCCTGATTACGTCCCCAGAGTGAAACTTGATTGTAGTTATGGGCAGCTAAAACACTGAGTGCTGTACCCCATGCTCCTGTTCCCAAGACGGCTATTTTCATTGATCGGAAAGCTCCTGTTTTTTTTGTCCGAAACGGTTCTCCGTTCCATTTATCAATCTCCGGATATTACTCTTGTGCCGGACAATGGCAAGTATTCCGAGAACCGAAGCAAAAATCGTGAATGGCAGGAATTCAGGCATGCCCCAATAAAACAGGGCAGTAACCAAGGGTAATGCCGCCGCGGCGATAATCGATCCCAAGGATACATAGCGGGAGATTTTAAAAACAACGATAAAAACCACGATCACCATTACTGATACCACCGGCATCAATCCGATGAGGGCACCGGCACTGGTAGCGATGCCTTTGCCCCCTTTAAACCCTAACCATGGAGTGTAATTATGCCCCAGAACGGTACAAACCGCGGCTACGAGTTTGAGAGTGATGATATTGGGCTGGTCTTTAAAAAGGAAAGCGACCAGAAGGACCGGTAACATTCCTTTCAGAATGTCAAAGGTAAGCACAAAGCTCCCCCAAACCTTACCCAATACCCGGAAAGCATTTGTCGCACCGATATTCCCGCTGCCTTGGGAACGGATATCAATCCCCTTGAGCTTGGCCACAAGGAAGCCAGTCGGGATCGAACCCACTAAAAATGAGATTAAAGCTGTAATCAGGACGTTTATCATCGGTTCCATGTTATTAAAAAAAGAATTCCTTCTTTTCTTTCATTTCCAAACAAGTTATTGACTAGTGACTTTGTATGAATCGTCAATCGAAAGCTCAAAAGAAAATAGTCATCTCCTCTGGCACCAAACAATTTTCCCTTTCCGGGCTGCGCAAATTGTGCGGCCGCTGGAAAAAGGAGGGGCTCGTCGTCGGCCTGACCAATGGCTGCTTTGACTTGCTCCACCGGGGGCACGTGACCTACCTCGAGAAAGCCCGAGGACATTGTGACAAACTCATTGTCGCAGTCAATAGTGACAGTTCGGTCAAAGCCCTCGATAAAGGACCAAACCGCCCCTTGAATACCGAAACCGACCGTTCCTATGTTTTGGGTGGGCTCTCCTGTGTCGATGCCACCGTGGTTTTTAGTGAACCCACTGTCACTAAGGTGATTACAGCGATTTGCCCTGATCTTTATTTTAAGGGGGGGGATTATACACTTGCCACCCTGGACCCGGACGAAAAAAATGCTGTCTTGTCCGGTGGTGGTAAAATCAAACTTATCCCGTTAGTTCCTGGAAAATCCACAACCAACCTCGTTAAAAAGATGAGGGGCAAATAAAAATGATGAAAATGGTTATTATGGGTTCCGGCACGGGGACGAATTTCGATGCAATCCACCAAACTGTGTCTGAAGGCAGTCTCTCCGCGCAAATTGCTCTGGTGATTAGTGATAAGCCTGACTCCCTTATTCTTTCCAAGGCCCGTAACCATAATTATCCAATCGAACACATCCTCGCCAAGGAATCGGATAAATTGCTCGAACGTCTCCTGCAAATTGCGCCAGATTACATTATCTTGGCCGGATACATGCGTATTTTGTCTCCCTTGATCGTTGATTCTTTTCCGGAGAAAATCATTAATATCCATCCTTCCCTGCTACCCAAATATCCTGGTATCCACGCCCCCCAACAGGCTATCGAGGCCGGGGAAATCGAAAGCGGATGCACCGTTCATTTTGTCGATACCGGCGTGGACACCGGCCAGATTATCGCCCAAGCCCGTGTCCCCATCCTCCCTGAAGACACAAAAGAATCCCTCCACGCCCGCATTCAAGATGAGGAACACAAACTCCTCCCTGAAGTCCTCATGCAGCTGGCGACCTACTAAATTACAATAAAAAATCCCTCTGGGCTGTGGGCCCCGAGGGATTAAAGAAAATCGCCTTGGTCAGGAGGTTTAAACCTTACCACAGACCGAGACTTTGAGTCCGAGCTCACTCATCATCGCTGCTTTCAGGAAAAGAGCCTTTTTCGCATCGGCCAATGTCGGCGCATAGGCGACTTGGATGTGGTTAGACTTATGCCGGGCCATCATCTGGTCACGGCTAATGTCTTGGAGGACCACATGCATGATCGGCCATTGTGGCGTGGAGAGTCTCCAGCGTTCTTCGGTTTCTTCCTGGGGGAGATCCACAACTTCACCAAGGCCGGTATCATAACGCAATTTTCCACCTTCGATAAAAACACGGCTCCAAACGATCCAACCCGGCTTGCTAATCCCCTTCATGGTCCCACCACCGAGGCGGAAATACATCGCGGGCTGGCGTTCACTCGAGGCTCCCTTGTAACCACCGATAAAGTGGGAAGCCGGTGCGGCCCCAGAAATCAGGAAGACCCAGACATAGGCGTCGAGTTTGTCATCCTTATATTGGCGGCCCCAACGGAGGTCGTGCAGGGTATTGTCCGGTTGGTATCCCAGTTCATTCCAACAGATTTTGGTAATCATCCCGTCCATACCGGCACATTCATCGACTTCATTAAAATGAGTAAGGGCTTCACCGGGCAGGATCACTTTGCCTGTTTTTTCAGACTTAACCGGAGGGCGGTCGGAACAATTCAGCATCCCTTCGACAAGGTCAGAAGCGGGAGTGAGGTCTTTTAACCCCTGCTGATACTGGATACCGATTGCCGAACAACCGAATTCCTCAGCAATCCGAACCGCCGCAACATACATTTTACACTGTTGCAGGATTTGATTCTCGGTTAACTCATTTTCTTCATCTTGGCCGATATTAAATTTCATGCCCTTATCAAGAAGCCATTGATAAACGCCACGGGCCTCATCGTCAGAGATGGCGAGCATTTTAGCGTAAAGGGAAGACTGGCTGAGGCGTTCCTTAAAAATGCCGGTCTCGTGGAGCAATTCATCGGGAACGATGGCATTATACATGCCCATACAGCCTTCATCAAAGACACCCATGATTTGTTTCTTGCGGCGCAGCTCATCGGCGAGGCGTTCTGCTGTTTTTTGGATCGCACCAGAGACTTTAAGGTCTTTGAGTTTACGGACATGGGTGATTTTGTGTTTGATCTCCCCGTTCTTTAACCAGTTAGAGAGCCCTTTTTGGAAAAATTCATCATCGAAATTCTCACTCCAGAGGGAACTATACTTGACTCCTGCTTTTGTAAGCGAACCATTAAGATTAAGCATACCGACCAGCCCAGGCCAGATACCGCTCCAATTAGCCAGTGTCAGGATCGGGCCTTTGTGGGTGGAAAGGCCGGCAAGCAAATGATGGCTGTATTGCCAGACACATTCAGCGATGATCAGCGGCGCGTCTTGGGGAATTCCTTCAAAAACTTTCATCCCCATCTTCTGGCTGTCAATGAATCCATGCCCGAGCTCGCGATTGTATGAATGGGCCCGTTTGACAGTGTAACCCTGGGCCTCGATGGCTTTGGTTACGATTTTCTCCATCTTTTCCTGTTCTGGCCAGCATTTGGCATTTGCAGTGGTACGGAGATCGCCATTAGCGACCAAATAGACAGTTTTTTTTAGGGTTTTTGCCATAATTTTCTCTTAAGGTTAAAAGTGGTTAATGCGTTTGAAGATAATGCAATATTTTGTATTTATGCAATCACCTAATTGTAACAATCCTAGTAGAAGACTACCAAAAATACCATTTTTGCGTGGCCACCACGTACACTCCCAAAAGGAAATTCGTCACCCCGTGGGCGACCATCACACTCGACAGGCTCCGGGTGTAACAATACCAAGCTCCAAAAATAACCCCTGTCGGGATCGCCACCATCCATTCACCCCAATGGGCAATGGAAAAAAACGCGGTTGTCACCCAGAAGGAAAGGTGTGTGTAAGTTCCTTGGGGGACTTTCTCAAATTCATTTGCCACCAAGAACCGCTGGAGGAATCCCCGGATAAAAGCCTCTTCCATGACTGGCACGATTAAAGATGCCCCCAGAATCCGGAAAGCAATTAAAACCCAAGCGGTATGCCCAGCAAATTGCGCAAAAGGATTATATCCGCCTTGGCGTGCCGACTCTTTGACTATAAGGTCATAAGGGAGAATCCAAATCAGCAGGACGAATATCCCCACACCGACCGAAAGGAGCAAATGGCGCGGCTTTGCCAGTTCAAGTCTCTTCCAGACAAAAAGGATCAATGCCCCGACCAAAACCGTTTTCAGGGGGTAAACCCAGTAGATTGCTTTTTCATTAATCCCCTCTAACAACCCCAAAAGCCCGAAGGCCAGATAGGAGGCGACAAATGTAAAAACAGGCGTTTTCAAGAGTTCTTTCATGGAGGTAGTCTAGCTGATTCAAGTCAAAATGCAAAAAACTCATGAAAAAAGTCTTTTTCAAACAAAGACTCTCCCTCAAAACCGTTGACGATAACCCCGCAATCGAATAGGTTTTGGGGTCTTATGGCAGCGAAATTCAAAGCATTGATTACGGACGGCCTCGCCGATCGCGGGGTAGAAATCCTGATTCGTGACGGAGTCATCTCCGTCGATAAAAAACCCGGCCTCAAGGAAGAGGAACTCCTCCAGATTATCGGGGATTACGATGCTTTAATCGTCCGAAGTCAGACCAAGGTGAATGCCAAGGTGATCGCCGCTGCAAAAAAACTCAAAGTCGTCGGACGCGCCGGAGTCGGTGTGGACAATGTCGACACTGAGTCCGCCACCTCGCGCGGAATCATCGTCATGAATACCCCCGGTGGAAATACCATCGCCACGGCCGAGCTGACTTTCACCATGATGATGGCCCTCACCCGTAAAATCCCCCAAGCCCATGCCAGCATGGTCGCGGGAAAATGGGACCGCAAATCTTTTGAAGGGACCGAACTCTACGGTAAAACCCTCGGGATTATCGGTATGGGCCGTATCGGCAGCGAGGTCGCACGTCGCGCAATCGCATTCGGCATGCGTGTCGTCGCCTTTGACCCGTTCCTTTCCTTGAGCCGCGCCAAACAAATGCAAGTCGAGCTGATCGATAAGGTGAATGACCTTTTGCCCCACGCCGACTACATTACGGTCCATACCCCGTTGACAGCAGAAACAAAAAACCTGCTCAACTCTCAAACCCTTAAGCTCTGTAAAACCGGGGTTCGCCTAGTCAATTGCGCCCGAGGCGGATTGATTAATGAAACCGACCTTTACGAGGCCCTTCAAAATGGACAAGTCGCGGGAGCCGCCCTCGACGTTTATGAAAAAGAGCCGCCTGCGGAAGACCTGCCCCTCCGCAAATTGCCCAATGTCGTCCTGACCCCACACCTCGGTGCTTCCACCGCTGAAGCCCAGGAAAGTGTCGGGATCGAAGTGGCTGAACAAATTTTCGACTACCTGACCACAGGGACCGTTCGTAACGCAGTTAATGCCCCGAGCGTGGATGCCAAAACACTCGCCATCCTCGGGCCACACCTGAATCTCGCTGATAAACTCGCCAAAATCCTCGCGCAACTTGCTCCCAAACGGGTTGATTCCCTCCAGATCACTTTCTGGGGGAAAGTCTATGATGAGGACATCCGGCCGATTGCCCGCACGATTGTGAAAAGTTTCCTCGAAAGTGCCGGGGATAACGATGTGAACCAAGTCAATGCTTTAAGCTTGGCTGAGCATCTCGGCATCAAAATCGAGACCATGAAAAATTCCGAGGATGTCAATTACACAGAAATGGTCAAAATCAGCGTAAAAAGTGCCGAAAGAGAAATCTCTGTCTGCGGAACCCTTTTCGCGCATGAACCTCGCCTTGTTTCCGTAAACGGAAAAAATGTCGAAGTCACCCCGGAAGGCATCCTCTTCTTCATGGAAAATACCGACCGCCCTGGCGTCGTCGGTTGGCTCGGCACGATCATGGGCAAACATAAAGTCAATATCGCCAACATGAGTCTGTCCCGCATCAAACAGGGCGGACATGCCCTGACGGTACTCAATCTGGATAGCGAACCCACCGCGGAGGCACTTGCAGAAATCCGCCAGGACAAAGACATCCTGAATGTCCAAGTCGTAAAGGTATAATGGGATAGTACTGCAAGGGAGGGGATGAAGTCACCCCTATCTCATACCGGTTTTAAAAGTGATGATGGATTACGTATCGAATTCTCAACTTTTAATTCGCCCACCCGTTTGGATTCATTCACATTATCGGTCACTAAAATCAATCCGTGTGTAAGGGCAACTGAAGCAATTTGCATGTCATAAGGCCCGATGGGATGACCTTTTTTTCCGAGCAACAGCCGGATTTTTCCGTATATGACTGCACTTTCCACATCAAAGTCGAGAATGTCGAAAAGCCCGATAAATGCCGTACATTAATGCCTATACTTTTTACTCTTAAAACAACCTAAATTATCATAACCCCCAATAACTGGTTATACCCGATTACTTCACTCTACGGAGTGTTTACCTGGTCTCCTTCACGCCAAGTCTTTTCCTGAATTCTTCCAATAGAAATATATTTACCCCTTAATTCCTCGACTGTTCCTCGTATAGGATCTCCGCCCATATTATGGTTTCCCACTTAAAATGCCGAAGACCCTTTTTGATAAAATGATACAGGAGAGGACACTCGTGAATGTCCAGGCCATAAAGGTGTAGAGACTCAATAGCATTGGGGACACTATCGCCCCCGAATAGGTTGTTATCTGGTATGAAAATACTTTTTCGTGCTAGCTCTGCCGTCCATTTTTCGTCATATACGACTACCCCATGAGTGATTCCCCCGATCGTCAAGTCGAGCATCTTTCCCGGTTTTTGGGAACCCAGAATGACATTGAAGCCATCCTCTACGACCCTGAAAAAAACAAAGTCTCCCTCGCTTTCCTCGGTAATGTCGATCAGGAAGCCCTCCAACGCGCGCTCAAGGAGACACTCAGGATCCTCGAGCATGAGCTGGGCGCGCAACTTGCGCAAAATGACACGGTAAAAGCGGAAGATGACATTTCCATCCGCAAATTGCCCCACCAGATTCTCCTCGAGAAAAACCAGCACAAATCAGTGTCTGATGATTGGAAATGGAAGGATTTCAATCTTGAGCCCTTGACAAATGCAACCGAGGAAGAGGAGGAAGAAGATTGGCGTGTGCAAGCGGCATTTGCTGCCGTATGCGGACTGGGGATTATTCTCGGGTGGACATCGGAGCATATGAATTGGCACCCATGGCTTCATAACGTATTTTATATACTGGCCATTATTGCTGGTGGATGGGACCCGGCCATTGAAACTTTTGAAAATCTCAAAAAACGCAAGCTCGACATCCATTTCCTGATGTTAGCCGTCGCCCTCGGTGCGGCTGCCATTGATGCCTTAACCGAAGGAGCCCTGCTCCTTTTCCTTTTCAGCCTTTCTGGAGCACTGGAAACCTTTGCCCTCCACCGGACCAAAAAAGAAATCAGCGCCCTCTTTAAGACTACTCCCAAACGCGCCACGATCATCGGGGCTGATGGCAAAGAAAATGATGTTCCGGTCGAAGAAGTCACCACGGACCAAATCCTCCGTGTCAAACCCGGTGACCTCGTGGCCGTCGACGCCCTGATTATTGACGGGAAAACGGCTACGGATGAATCCACCCTCACCGGGGAATCCGTGCCGGTGAATAAAAATCCTGGGGACACTATTTTCAGCGGGACCATTAATACCTGGGGCTCTGTCGATGCCAAGGTGCTCCGTCCGGCAAACCAAAGTGCTCTCCAGAAAATTATCACCCTGATCCAACAAGCCCAAAAACTCAAAGCCCCTTCCCAAAGGTTTACCGACAAATTTGGCACGGGTTACACTTGGTTTGTCCTCGGCTTGACGACATTGATGTTTTTTATCTGGTGGCTGGGATTCGGGATTTCTCCTTTTGATAATGTGGACGGGAAATATTCTTCCTTTTACCGGGCCATGACATTACTTGTCGTTGCCAGTCCCTGCGCCCTTGTCCTTTCCATTCCTTCTGCGATCTTAGCTGCCATCGCTTGGGGTGCAAAAAACGGCATTCTCTTCCGTGGTGGTGCCGCCGTGGAAAAACTCGCTGAGGTCGATACTTTGGCCTTGGACAAGACAGGAACCATGACCACGGGTAATATGCAGGTGGTTTCTATCGATAGTTACCCTCCCTCCCGTGAACGCGAGATTGCCGAACTCGCCTATGCCCTTGAGAGCCAGTCGAAACACCCCATCGCCCATGCGATTGTGCAATACGCCCTCGAAAACAAACTCCCCCTGAAACAAATTGATTCATTCCAATCCCTCACGGGCAAAGGATTAAAAGCCAAAATGGGAGAAAGCCAGATTATCCTCGGGCGACGTGAATTACTCGAAAAAGGACCTCTTGCAAAGTCCATCGGGACTATCCCACAGCCCCAACCCGGAATGACTGAAGTATGGTTGATCTATGATAAACTGATCGGCTGTATCATGCTTAAAGACGAGGTCCGCAAGGAAACAAAAGAAGTCCTCGCGAAAATCAAATCATTGGGAATCAATTCTCTCATGCTCACAGGCGACCGCCAAGAGGCCGCCCTATGCGTGGGTGAATCGGTTGGACTCTCCCCCGAACAAATTAAATTTGGACTACACCCTGAGGACAAGGTAAAGATCATCGCAGACCTGACACGTTCAGGTAAACGTGTCGCCATGGTCGGCGATGGGGTCAATGACGCTCCTTGCTTAGCGGCCGCTTACGTTTCTATCGCGATGGGAGCCCGGGGGAGTGATGCCGCCCTTGAACAAAGCGAAATCATCCTGATGAAAGACAGGATCGATAATATCCTTAACGCCTTTTCACTGAGCCGTGAAGCCCGCAAAATCATCAAACAAAACCTGGTTATTTCCCTCGGGACAGTCTTGGTGATGGTTTGTGCAGCCATGGGAGGATTTGTCCCCCTCACCCTCGGCGTCATTGCACACGAAGGTAGTACAGTTCTTGTTTGTATTAATAGCTTGAGACTGCTTTTCCTGAAAAAGGAATAGGAATTTAAACAGCAAACGATTCGCCACAGGAACACGTGGAGGATGCGTTGGGATTAATGACCTTGAATCCGCCTTGCTGGAGGTCATCGCTGTAGTCGAGCTGCCCACCGGTAACAAAAAGAGCGCTTTTAGGATCTACAACCACTCGCACCGCGCGGGAACAAACAAGGATATCCTTATTCCGAGGGGCATCAACGATATCCATCTTATAGCTCAGTCCCGAGCAACCACCACCAACAACAGCGATTCGCATGGCTCCCTTGTCCGATTTACCCTGTTTGTCGAGGATACCAGTCAATCGCTTTGCCGCTTTATCGGTGACTTGGAAAAACTTCTCATTACCCTCTTTGTATTGGACTCCATCATAAAGGGGGATCGAGTGGAGAGTAGGAGCGATTTGCGTGTATGACATAGTTCCAAAAATAAGCTAGGGCAGCTCATCCGTCAAGGGTCAGTAACCCGAACCAAAATTACCCAATGAATTCGTAATCCAAGTCGTGAGTGTATTCTGGCATATCCCGAGGGCAAAAACCGCGACAATTAAAACAATCATGGTGAACTTTGCTAAAGTGGAATAATGGAGGGCACGATCGTCTTCTACCTTGCCGAAATACATCATTTTCACAATGCCGAGATAATAATAAAGGCCAATCAACGTGGAAATAATCCCGACAGCGACCAAAATCCAGAATCCTGGATAGGCTGGGGCGTTATAAATCGCGGCACTGAATACCAAGAACTTACCGAAAAATCCAGCCAATGGGGGAATACCAGCCAATGAAACCAAACCAATCGTCATGGCAAAAGCCAGTCCAGGGCTTCTTTTGGCCAGACCGGAAAATTCAATAATATTTTCAGAATGGCTCGTATTGGAAACAATAATCAAAACCAGAAAACATAGGATAGTGGCAATGACATAGGCAAAAAGGTAATAAACGACTGCCGTCAGGCCAAAACCATTCACTGTCGAGAGCCCGAGCAAGACAAATCCCGTATGTCCGATACTCGAATAAGCAAGGATACGCTTGATATTGGTTTGCGGCAGGGCTGCGAGATTACCAAAGAGCATGGTCACACCAGCAACAGCCGCCAACACCGTGGACCATAGTCCGACCATCGAGGGGGTCGCAAACGCGAGAAAAAGCACCCTCATGAGGGCGACATAACCAACGACCTTTGAGGCCGTAGCCAAAAAGGCGGTAATGGGCGTAGGGGCCCCTTGGTATGTGTCAGGCACCCAAATATGGAATGGCACTAATGCCACCTTGAAACCAAGGCCTGTAATGATAAAAACCAGTGCCATAATCGCAAATCCCTCAGCAGGCAATGCATTGATCAGCGACGTCGTTCCGAGAATTCCAAAATAATAGGCGATCCCCATCAGCAAAAATGCACTGGTCAACGCACTAATCACGAGAAACTTAATCCCAGCCTCCAAGGATCGTGGACTCTTACGTAAGAAACTGACCATCACATAAAATGAGATCGTGACCAGTTCCAAAGAAACAAAAAGCGTCATGAATTCATTCACCGAACAAAGAATCATCATTCCTGTCGTCGCCATCATGACTAAAAAAATCAGCTCTGCAAATCCCAGCGGAATTTGCGAACGATATTCATAAATCAAGACTACTGTGAATAAAGAAGAAATCAGGATTAAAGGTTTGGTGATCGCACTGAATCCGTCATGGATGTAGAGTTCATTAAAAAATGCAGAAGGTATCTCGAAATCTCCAAAAAAGGATAATCCGGTTAACCACAATAGAACCAATACGCTCAGTCCTGTGACAATCCCCCTGTCTGCTTTTGGATTAAACGCATCCCACATAAGGATCACCACCCCCCAAAGAATGAGTCCTATTTCGATTGAATATGCTGGTAGAAAAATCATTTCGGCATCACCTCGGCAAATTTAAACCAATAATCAACACTCGGCCCGACATACTGGAGTAAAAGCTGGGGCGCAAATCCGACAATTAAAAGGCTAGCAGTCAATAGCAGGTAAGGCCACCTTTGTGTCCCGGTAAGATCTTTGACATGCTCATGTTTGGCGGAGAGATTCCCGTAAAATATATTTTTGATCGCGCGCATCATATAGATGGAGGAGATAATGACCCCCCAGAGTGCAATCACCGTAAACCAGACCCAACCCGCACTCCATGCCCCAAAGAAAATCAGGATCTCACCAGCAAAATTTGCAAATCCGGGAACCCCTACCGAAGCCAAGGCAGCCATCATAAATATCACCGCCACAAAGGGCATTTTCTTCATTAATCCCCCCAGATGATTCATCTCTGTGTGCCCAATCTGAGCGTGAATATACCCGGCTAATCCGAAACCAATGGCTGCTGTTAATCCGTGGCCAAAAATATAAAGCACCGCTCCGCTAATCCCTAAAGTATTTCCAGCTAATATCCCTAAGAAGATGTAACCCATATGGGACACACTCGAAAAACCCAGCATCATACGCAAATTGCGTTCGGCCACGGCGACGTAACCTACATAAAATATATTTGCGCAAAGAAGAACACCAAGAACAACCGACCATCCTTGGGCACCCGCAGGAAGCAGAGGTTCAGCAACACGGATCAAACCGTAAAGCCCGAATTTCTTGAGCACTCCGGCATGGAGCATGGCCGCAGCGGCCGGGGCCCCGGCATAACCTTGAGGTGCCCATGAATGGAACGGGAACAGAGAAATTAAAATACCAAAACCAATCAACATTAACGGATAGATATATGTTTGTACATTCGCACTGATGTAGCCGGGGTCATAAAGCAAACTACGGATTTTAATCAGGTCGAAGGTTTGTTGTCCTTCCGGAAGGGCGAAAAAGAAGGCTAGAACCCCCGCCAAAAGAATCAGACTTCCTAATGATAGGTAGATGGTCAGCTTCATGGCCACTTTTTCACGGTCAATCGATTGTCCCCATAACCCGATGAGTATAAATGTGGGGATCAAGGCAAACTCGTGGAAAATATAGAGGAAGAATAAATCCAATGAAATAAAAGCACCGATCGCACCCGTAATAATGAAGTTAATACAAATAAAATATTCCTTCGCGCGGTCTTTGATGCCAGAGGAAACCCCGATGGCAGCCACGGCGACAATGGCCGTCAACAACAACATCACCAGATTAATCCCATCGACTCCCACACTATAACTTAATCCCATCTGATCCACCCAAGGGGTGACTTGGCGGAACTTAAACCCGTCAAATGCCGGGGCCTTCGGATAAGCAACAAAAAGGTAAAGAACCCCGAGCAACAACATGATAGATGCCATCAAGGAAATACGGTAAGGAGCATTTTTGTCTGCTCGGAAAAGAACAATTGTACCCACGGCAATCAAGGGAATAAAGAGTAATATCGTTAAAATGCTCACGGTTGAACCCCCGACATTAAATTCATTAAAGGTGCCAATCCAAACATAAGTAGCAGGAGTACAATCAAGCCGAATACTAGTGTAATCGTGTAAGTCTGTAAATTGCCGGTTTGCAGGAGGGCTGTTGCCCGTCCGAAGACATTAGTGACAATTCCTGATCCGGAGACAAAGAGCCCGTCGATAAACCAGCGGTCGATAAAGGCCAGTAACCGGGCAAAATTCTGCTGGATACCCTCCACCAAGAATTCATAGAATTCATCCCAATAAAACTTCTTCTTTAAAACCGTAATATTGAGTGGATCCCTCGATTTATCCTTGTAAAGGAACCATCCCAGTGCCAACCCGCAAAAAACACAAATGGACGAAGCGATTTCAACAATCTTTGAAGCATGGGTTTCTCCTCCCATACCTAAATAATGGGGTACTCCGACATAACCGACGGCAATAGCCGCAATCGCCAATATCACCAATGGCATTGTCATGACCCAAGGAGATTCCTGCGCGTGTTCCACAGCGGCTTTATTATCTCCTGACGGTTTATTAATAAAGGCAACCATATAGAGACGCATCACATAAAATGCTGTGAGGAACGCAGTGAAAGTCCCGATAAACCAAAGGGCCTTATTATGTTCAAAAGCCACTGTCAGAATTAAATCCTTACTAAAAAATCCACTTGTCAGTGGGAATCCCGCCAGAGCTAATCCCCCGATGGCGAAAGTAACGGCGGTAACCGGCAACTTTTTGAATAGACCGCCCATTTTCCATATATCCTGCTCATGATGCATGGCAATAATCACCGAACCTGCCCCTAGGAAGAGTAATGCCTTGAAACAAGCATGGGTGGTGAGGTGGAACATTCCGGCATCCGGGCTGGTTAATCCTACCGCCATGACCATATACCCGACTTGCGACAGTGTCGAATAAGCTAAAATCTTCTTAATATCATTTTGCTGAATCGCGATAAAGCCAGCCATACAACAAGTGATGCCACCGACCCATGCAATGACTTCCAAACCCGTTTGTGACAAGGTAAGTACAAAGAAAATACGGCTGAGCATATAAACACCGGCAGCCACCATAGTAGCCGCATGCATGAGTGCCGACACAGGTGTGGGGCCTTCCATAGCATCGGGTAACCAGACATGGAGCGGGACTTGTGCGGATTTACCGACCGCACCACAGAAAAGAAGGATAACCGCCAAATCCACCGCGACACCCAATTGCCCGGTCTGGCTTTGAAGTTCAGTCAAAGATACAGTTCCTGTCGTGACATAAATGAGGATGATTCCCATGATAAATCCGAAATCACCGATTTTATTCGTTAAAAACGCTTTTTTTGCGGCATCAGCGGCTTCATGTTTAAAGAACCAATGTCCGATGAGGACATAGGAGCTCACCCCGACCAACTCCCAGAACATGAACATCATGATCAAGTTATCCGCAAAAACGATACCCGTCATGGAGAACATGAATAAAGACAGTCCGGCAAAATAACGGGATTTACCTTCATCACCTTTCATATATCCCAAGGAATAAAAATGGACAAGGAACCCGACTACAGTGACAACCAGCAGCATGAGCTGGCTGAGGTGATTATACCAGAACCCGATTGTGACATTAAGCCCCCCAATGGTCATCCAGTGAAACGGGGCGGGCGGAGTCAACCCTCCAAAGGCCAGAATGATCGAAAGAAGCGCACAAATACCGGCCGAGGATGTCGATATTAAACTGCTTAATGAAGAACATTTGATTGTAAAACAGGCGATCACTGCCGCGCTGACCAGCGGAAGGAATAAAATAAGCCATACGGGGTTAAAATTCATAGTCATCTCTAAAACTTCATTGAGTTCATGTCTTCGATATGCGTTGTCTGCTTGAGCCTGTAATAGGCGACAATAATCGCCAGTCCCAAGGCTACCTCAGCAGCGGCTACGGTGATCAGGAAAAAAACCATTATCTGGCCGTCCAGCACATCATTAAATTTTGCAAAAGCCACAAAAGCCAAGGCGGCTGCGGAGAGCATGATTTCCAGACACATATATATGACGAGGATATTCCTCCTCAAAATAACTCCGAGCAGCCCTATGGTAAACAGGAGACCGCTCACTAAAAGATAATGTCCGATTGTCACAGTCATTTGATTTTGACCTCCTTGCGGCTCACATGGACGACGCCTACGGTGGCGACTAATAATATCAAGCCGACGATTAAAAACGGAAGCATATACTCAGAGTAAAGGAGATGACCAAGGCTTTTGACATCATTGACCCTTTGTGTCAGGTGGGGCATCGGTGCATTATCCACCAATGGGGCAAATTGCTGGCATAAAATAAAGAAAAAGACTGTAACGATCACCCCGGCAAAAATCCCTTGGAGTTTGATTTTACGGCGCTTTTCCACCTTTAAATCCAAAAGCATAACGATAAAAAGGAAGAGAACCATGACCGCACCGGCATAAACCAGGATTTGAACGACAGACAGGAAAAAAGCTTCTAACAAAAGAAACAGCCCGGCCACCATGCCAAAACACATCGCCAAACACAAGGCGCTGGCCACGGGATTCCGGTTAACAACCACCAGTAACCCGCACATAAGCATTACAAAGCTGAAAACCACGAAAAGGGTAAATTCCATAAGTTCCGTTATATCAATCACAAATTGCACTGGGCAACCGCTTTAGCAAAAGCCCCAATTTCCCAATGACAACATGTGGAATGAGGTTTTGCAGAAAAACTTTTCCTGACGCAAGCAAATTTCCTATACAAAACCGATTCTCACTCCAAGAAAAACTTCAGGCTTCCTTGCCCAAAAAAACCTGTACAGGCTTTGTGACATCCAGGTGGATATCCCTCTGAGGGAAAGCCATGACAATATTTTCTTTTTGGAAGGTTTCGGCAATCCGGTGTCTTAATTCACTGGAAATCAAATTCAGGTCGGAAGTCCCCTGAATCCAAAATAAAAGCTTGAACTGCAATGTGCTATCCCCGAAATCCTCAAAAACAACCCCTGGAGCCGGAATTTTGAGGACTTCCGGATGACTCATCGCCACTTGTTTAAGCAAATTGTCCACGTGTCTGGTCGGGGAACCGTAAGCCACCCCGACAACAATCATATAACGGTTCACATCGTCCGAAAGCGTTAAATTCACGACGCTTTTCTCCAAAAATGTACTATTCGGTATCAAAATCTCGATTCCGTCGAAACGGCGGATCTGGACACAACGGGCTCCAATCTGAGTCACCCGTCCTCTCGCCCCCTCGACCTCGACCATATCCCCGACCTTAATGGGTTGTTCAGCCATCAGGATAAAACTGCTGATAAAGTTATTAATGAGGTTCTGGGCTCCAAAACCGACACCGATAGCCAAAGCACCTCCCGCAAAAGCAAATGCCGTCAGGGGGATTTTAACTAAAGCCAGAGCACTGATCAGGATTAAGACGACTAACAATGTATAAAGAATCCGAGACCAAAGCAGAGCCCATTGCGGGCGTATTTTGAATTTCTCCACGGCAATCCTGTCGGAAAAACGGATCACGTGACGTCCGGACCATATCCCCACAAAAAGCATAACCAGGGCAATCAATATCTTGCCGATGGAAACCGCCCGTTTTTCCCGGAATGTTTGCCCGTCAATAATGATGGCATCCTCCACGGCGAAAACCTCGTAATGCCAAATATCTCCGAGTACTTTTGGTACCTGTTTAAAAACCTGTAACATCCGGTCTTCTACAGGTTTTTTGGTGGTCTTTGAGGCTATGTCGTCAAGAATACTCTGCGCCATGCGTTGGAGGACTTGACCTTCCATGGCTCCCCTATCCAAAAGCTTTACCCTCTGTTGTTGGACATCCAAGATTTCTTCAAGCGCTTTTTTACCCCGTGGTGTAGCAGTGGCCATATTATACTCCACTTCCTGTATCTGCTCACGTAATGGCCTCAGACTATTCTCAAAATACAAAAGGTACCCATCCAGCCGGACCAATCCCTTTTGAATCTGGGTACGGGCCTCCAAAAGGTCATTGAGGTCAGTGGCGGCCATGAGACGGAAACGTTCTTTAAAATAATAACCTGTAGCAGAATTTCCTAAAGTCAGGATCCTCAACTCTTCAATCTGACCCCGTAAATTTTTCTGAAGGAATAAGGCCATCTCCAGGTCTTTCTCCAAAACGTCATTCCGCGCCCGTTTTCCCGCCGTTTTATCCTTTGAAAATGAATCCCGGATTCCTTGGATGACTTGCTCGACTTTATGATCCCTTTTTTCGACTTCTAAAAGTTTCTTTTCATCAGACAGACTAACCTGCTCCAGCTCTTTAAGCTTTGCCTCAAGCTCATCCCCTGTAAATACGGTCTGGGGCAGGACGGAGTAGAGTTTATTCTTTTGAAATGCCACATTCTGGCGGTTCACCGCCAATGCCTCATCATTAATCCTGATCATGAGCTCCGAAGCGACAATGGCCTCCTCGGCCACTTGGATTTCTAGTTGCCCCAATTGCCTTTGCCAACGTAGTTTTGCCTGTTCCGCCGAATCTTTCGCGCTTTCGAGTTGGTCATTGATTTTCCGAAGTTCCTGTTGGGCCTTTTCCCGAGTTGATTTTGCATTCTGGAGTTGGGTCCTCTGCATGGACTGCCGGAATTCCTTATTCTCTATTTCTTGGTCTAAAAGATAAATAGTACGCCTGATCCCGTCGGATATTTCCAGATTATAGGGAGGTTTCCCGGGAAAACCGGACCAGGAATTAATCGTATTTTGAAGTTCTGCGGCTGATTGTTGGAGTTCCAGATAACCCTTTGAAGTATCATAGAGCTGTTCCATCGTACTCAAGCGTCGGATCATTAATGATACTTTTTTTTGCTTATCGGCAAGGGTGATCCCGGGGACATCGCCTGCAGCCGACTCCATACCCGCCTGCACGGATTCAAGCTCTGACTTTGCTTCATTTATCTTTTTACCAAAATCATCAATTTGATCTTGCGTGACAATCTGTGCCGCTGATGGCCTTGCTGACCCGCCGGATTTCACCTCTTGGCACTGCCCGGAGGTGCGAATCAAAAAAGGCAATAAAACAAGCAAGAGTAGGACACATCTCCTGCATCTGGTCCGGTGAAATACTGGAATCATATCCGGCAATATAACTGTAAAAATCCTGATGAAAAGAAATCAAATGACAACACGGAAAAACTCTGCTTCATTCTCTTCCATGAGTGCACGCAAATTGCTTTTATGGGATATTGATGGAACCCTCCTGACCACCGGTGGAGCTGGGGTGAATGCCTTGGCGAATGCCCTCAATCGTGAATTCAATGTCAATTTCCAGCCCAAAGATGGGGACCCTGATATCGGAGGCCGCACCGATAGGTATATTACCAGCGCGCTTTTGCAGCGGTTTGGCAAAGAAGTAGATGCCGAGAATATCCGCCGGTTCCTCGAGGCTTATCTCGAAGAGCTGCCGAAGCAACTTGCTTCACGCACAGGTAATGTTTTTGGTGGAATCGTCGATATCCTCGATGAAGTCACCCGCCGCCCCGAGCTTGCCCAAGGCTTGCTCACAGGCAATTTGCAAAGCGGGGCAAAAATCAAACTCTCCCATTATAATATCCACCATTATTTTGAATTCGGGGCCTTCGCCGATGATTCACCCATCCGGAATGAACTCGGGCCCCACGCCCACAGACGGGCCAAAGAGAAATTCCAATACGACTTCCCTGCCCACCATATTTTTATTATCGGCGACACCCCTCACGATATCGAGTGTGGAAAGACCATCGGTGCCCAAACCATCGCTGTGGCCACGGGGACATTCTCCATGGAGCAACTTGCTCCGCACAATCCCTCGGCCTTATTCAAGGATTTGACAGACAAAAAAGCCTTCTTCGATTTTATTGACTCGGTCCAGTGAGGCAATATACCAGGGCAAAAATAATCAACGTGCAGAAAATGAGACTACGGGATAAACTTATTTTTCTTACCGCCGCACGTGTTCAAGGAGGGAAATTCTGAATTGAAATATCTCGAGCTCCGTCTTGAGGTCTGCAATATGGAATGGCTTCGATAATACCCTGAAATGGGCCTTTTCATCAGGCAAAAGGTCATCTTCGGTCAATGTGCCGGAAACAAACAAGACTTTAGCTTCTGGGTTCTTGTTAAGTATACATCGGGCAGCATCAATCCCATTCATACGGGGCATTTGTCCGTCACAAATAAGTAAGTCCGGTTGATGTTTTGAATAGAGTTCCACAGCCTCCACACCATCACAACCCGTGTCGACCACTTCATATCCCAAAATTCCCAAGGCATCTACTAAGAGCGAACGGATACATTTGTCATCATCGACCACCACAATACTCATATTTTGATTAGTATTCATAACTTTTCTCCTGTTTGTTATATTTAAAAAGATAAAATAACCAATTATGTAATCATGATAATAACTGTAATTTGATTACTCTTTTATCTATCTGTTTTATTTCGTATGGCACCTGTACAATAAAAACTTATCTATGATCAATCCTCTAAAGATTTAGGACTTCAAATATGCCTTAAAATAATTATCTATAACATGTTTATAATAAACATATTATGATTTAATTTCTGGTATAATTATAATATTGCCAAAAATAATCTTCTGAAGAGGCTAATTTACCTTTATATATTTGGTATGCCAGCCACCAAAACCAACCTGCGTTTTGAAAGCACACAGTATCGAGTGTCAAAACTGGCGGGAGTCTCACAGACTGCCGTTTCTATGGCTTTGAGTGGAACAGGCACCATCTCCGAAGAAACCCGAACCCGGATTTTAGAGGTTGCGCGGCTGCTGAATTATTACCAGTCAGCTACTACCACGAAAATAAATAGTATCCGCGACATGAGGACATGCAGTCATAATATCGCCATCAATTGGATTAATGAAGATGGTGATAGCCTTTTCCAAAACTCATTTTATGCAAAGATCCTCCATGGGATCATCGAGGAATGTTCATCAAGCCGGGTGGGAATCGTCCCGTTAAATACATGCAAAAAAAATCTTTTCGATTTTTCCCGTGCTCTAAATTGCAACGGAGTCATCCTTTTACCCATCGAGTCAGAAGGAGACTCCACCCTGAATTCTCCCTTGAGTGTCCCCATCGTATCCGTAATGCACCAGTACCCTCATTTGGCTTCCGTCACTGTAGATGAGAAAAAAGCGATGGGTTTGGTATTAGAACACCTCTCGAAAAATAATCACAAAAAAATCGGTTACATCGGATTATTGAACGGGCGAACCGCTGAAAACCGTTATCAGTATTTTCAAAAAGGCTTCCGCGCAATCAATGCACAATTTGATGAAAACTTGGTGTGCATGTCATATAATTATGATTGTTTCAAAGGGGGCAAACTCTCTTTCCAAAAACTCTGGGGGGAAGAAAAACGCCGCCCCACTGCTATTGTGGCTTACAATGACATGATGGCCTTGGGGATTTACGAGGGTGCGATCCAGCTAGGAGTCAAAGTGCCCGAGGATGTTTCCATTCTTTCTTTTGATAATATCAATGAATCAGAGTGCTGCACGCCTCGATTAACAACCGTCTGTATGAATCTTGAAGAACTAGGTAGGAGGGCGGCACGGATGATTATCCGTTTTGCGGTCAAAGAGTATTATTCACAAGAACATGATGAAGTGTGTCCATCATTAATTACGAGGAATTCAGTCAAGTTATTATCTCCTCCGACCAAATCATTTTTAAAAATTGCACAAGAAAGACTTTTCCCCGTCACAGAATCATAATAGACTTGTCTAGGACTAGACGCATGATCTCCCCGCTGGATGATTCACCGGAGGAGCAGCGATTCACGATATATGATGAGACAATGTTCGAGAAAGAAGAAAGCACACAATTGCGCATTGCAAGATTGGCCGGGGTTTCCCAATCGTCAGTCTCAATGGCGTTAAAAGGTAAAGGTTCGCTCTCCAAGGATACCAGAGAAAGAATATTGGAGATGGCCAAGCTCTTGGAATACAGCCCCATTTCTCCGTGTGGGAAGATCAAAAAAGAGAACGGGCTGCCGAGCACTTTAAGGTTTGGCATCAGCCTCCCTGACAAAGTCGAAAGACAAAACAGGAATTCATTCTATTCCCAAATCATCAATGGCATTATTTCTGAAATATCCCGCAGTAAGGTGGAATTCATTCCATTTGATATCCAGTCTGATTCCCTAAAAGGGAATTTTCCATCAGTGGATGGGATTATTTTTTTCGATTCAAAAACACTTCATCACCTTCAAGTTTCCCATCTGACAAGTCTCCCTCTCGTGTCAATATTGACCCGGATGCCATTCATTTCACAGGTTAATACCGATCAAAAAATGATTGTTGATTTAGCCATGTCCTATCTACATGAAATGGGGCATAGAAAAATCGCCTTTATAGGGGAACAGAGTCACCAAGGACGAAAAAGATTCGGCTATTTTGAATTATTCTTTCGTGAAAAAAGCATGCTTTTAGATCAGGATTGGATATGTTTTTTTCCCAAAGAAAATTATTGGGATCAGTGTGAAATGATCTTGAAAAAACTTTATGCTTCCACTAACCGCCCAACTGCAATATTTGCCTGGAATGATACGGTGGCTCTGGGCATCCTGAAAACAGCCCTCGAAATCGGCGTTAAAATCCCGGAAGACATTTCGATTATCTCTGCCGATGGGATCTATGAAACATCTTTTTCAAGCCCCCCGCTGACAACCGTCTCCCTTAATCTCGAAGCCCTTGGATCCAGTGCTGTTGTCTTGCTGAAAAAATTTGTGGAGACTTCTTCCTACCGGGCAGATGAGGTCACTGTCGAACCCCGATTAATCATCCGGGAAAGTGTCAAAAATCTGAATCCAAAAATTATGGGTCGGCTCATTATCAAGGGGTGGGCTGGCGCGTAAACTACATCTTATTTTACAGGAACTTGCCTGTTCATATCTGCCTGCCTGCCTCTCAAAGCCGGTTTTTACAGTATTGAATTACTACCCAACCACGATTACCTCTACGGTTCAAGCGACGTAAATGATAATGGCTACACCGTAGGCACTGATATGCAAGGCGGCACATCAGGTTATGGTACTGGTTGGCTATGGACTCCTCAATCCGGCAAAACTTCCCTCGGTTATATGCCCTCCGGTCATTATGCGCCGATCAACTATTCGGGGGCCTCAGGAATCTCCGATGATGGTAACACGATTTCTGGAGGGGGATCCTCTAATACATATCCGGATCCTGGCGGATTTCGCCTACCGGGAGACTCTGAAGCACTCAAGTGGATCTCTTCAGAGGGATGGCAAGGATTAGGTGACATTCTCGGTGACAAATTCGCAAGTGCAGCATCTGGAGTCTCTGAAATGGACAGGTGGTCGTTGGATTTGGTGAGCCCCCCGGACCTAATGGCGAATTTTCTCCCGATGTCCGTGCAGCCATTTTTAACCCCAGAAATGTACAATATCTGGGAGTGATCGGATCCCATGTTTTAAGTTATGCCTATGGAGCAAACTATGATGGTACGGTTGTCGTGGGACATAATGACTTTAACGAAGCCTACCGTTGGACCCAAGGCACAGGCATGCAAAGTCTCTGGGATGTGGACGCTGGTACCTCTACAAGTATCGCCTACCGGACAAGTGCCGACGGGACTTTAACAGTGGGATGAGGAACAAGTGCCGAAGGGCAGGTGGCTGTTATATGGAATGGAACCAGCTTCACTAGCTTGGGCGATTTCGCCGGAGGAGCGGTTCATGCCACTGCTTTTGATATTTCTGCCGATGGATCATTGGTGGTCGGCTATGGAACAACAGCCGCCGGTCAACGGGGTTTGGTCTGGAGTCAGGCCCTAGGCCTCATGGATGCCGCTACTTTTCTTGCCACCCAATGGAATCTTGGCATCGAATTTGCCGGTTGGACAATTACCTCTGTGAGCGGAGTTTCTGCAAACCATCTCTGGATGACAGGAAGCGGTATTAATCCGCTTGGTCAAACCCAGTCTTGGAGTGCCACTCTGACAGCCGTTCCTGAACCCTCTTCTTATCTTATGTTAGGAATCGGATTATTAATGAGTGCTATCGGTTTAAAAATGAGTCGTAAGAAAAAAAACAAAGTCACATTAATGGACAAAATGTTTTTTCTTTCGGGAGAGAGAAGCACCGTATATCCCGCATACCGTTCCTAAAAGGATCAAGAAAATACTCCTGAAATCACAATTCAGGAGTATGCCCCCTAAAGAGGGGAATGTTATTTCAGCAATAGAAGCTGGTATCAAGGAAAGAGGAATTGAATCATTTATTTGAATGGCAAAAGCGGACATGCCAAAGAGAGAAAATAATATAATTGCAGTCAAAGGAAATACATTGACATTAAGCACCTGACCTAGGAGTCGAATTGATTTCATGATTCAAATAAAGCAGTAATATTTGTAAAGGAAATATTTTTTCGACAAGCGGTGTGATAAATTCGTTAAACGGCAAGTATTAAAAAAACCCTTGGGAGGATTACTCGCAAGGGATTTCTAGAGAATGGCTTATGATTAAGAATTATATTCACAAAGGAATCCCATGAACTCACGACGGTGTTCCTCTTCGCTTCCAAGTGTCTGAATACAAATATCTTGAGTCACATAATCACGCCCATCACACATTTTGATGATTTTATTATATTGGGCGATCGCATTTTCTTCGGCTTTAATAACACCTTTAATAACGTAGATAATATCCGTGTTCTTTTTCGGTGGTTGTAAAAAGCTTTGACTACGCACGAGTGCCAAAGAACCAGGAACACGTCCACCAATTGTTTTAATCCGACTTCCTAATAATTGGGCATGAGCGATTTCAGTCGTAATATCAGCAGCCAATGCCTTTTTGATCACATCAGAGCGGATCCCGTCCAAATCAATTGAATTAGCAATATAGTTCTGAACCGTTTCTAATTCCATGGAATAAGCGACACAAAGTTCGCGGATAATATCTGTATTTAAAGAAGATTTTGATTTTGTAGCCATGGCGGGAGAGTAATGGGTGTCCCTAGTCCCGTCAACGCAGAAAAAAACGGTTTTTCTACTTCAAATAGCTTATTTTATCATTTATTAAGACTGATTCTCATTTAGTTCTATTTCAAACAAATAAACAGGATTTTGAAGACATGAATAAAGTTTGTGAAAAAATTCACAAACTTCTTGCACAGTCTAATAAGACTAATTATATCTTCATCCGATAACTAAGAACATGGCTAATTTATTTCCACGTTGGACTAACATTTTACCCCTACAAATACTGGTTGTTTTGGGGCTCATCGGGGCTGCCGTTACGGTCGGCGTCTGGTATTATTTCACCCCGAAATACACACGGGTCGGGTACCAACCTGTTCAACCTGTACCCTTTAGCCACGCGCTCCATGTGAATCAATTGCGGATGGACTGCCGTTACTGCCACACTTACGTCGAGAAAGCGGCGCATTCGAATGTTCCGACGACTCAAACCTGCATGAATTGCCATACGCAGATCAAAAAAGACAGTCCAAAACTTGAGGCTGTCCGAGAGAGCTGGAGAACAGGTGAACCAATCCCATGGGTGTGGATTCATAAGACCCCGGATTATGTTTATTTTAACCATGCCGCGCATGTTAACCGTGGGGTTAGTTGCGTACACTGTCACGGAAATGTCAACAAAATGGAAGTCGTTTACCATGCCAAACCCCTATCCATGTCATTCTGTTTGGACTGTCACCGAGCACCTCAAGAGTTTATCCGTCCTGTCGCAGAGGTCACTAATCTCGACTGGAAAGCCCCCTCCCGGGAAGATCAACTGGTGATGGGCAAAAAATTGGTTCATGACTGGCAGGTAAGTCCTCCGGTTAATTGTCAAGGTTGTCACCGATGAAGAAAATAATTACACATCCACCTGAAGCACCTGTCGGCAAGCGCTACTGGCGTAGCCTTGACGAGTATTCGCACACCGATGAATTTAAGGAATGGCTTTCACGCGAATTTCCCCAAGGCGCAGCGGAGTTTACAGGAGACGATGTTTCCCGTCGAAATTTTATTAAGCTCATGGGTGCTTCCGTAGCTTTGGCAGGAATCGGTCTAAGCGGATGCCGCCGGCCTAGGACAGAAATAATTCCGTTTACGAAAACCCCCGAATTTCAGATCCCCGGCAAACCCCTGTCGTATGCGACATCAATTCCACGCCGTAACGGAGCCCTTCCCCTTCTCGTCACTACTTATGACGGGAGACCGACAAAAGCCGAAGGAAATTACACTTTCCCCGGATTAAACGGTTCCACTGACCAAATCGCACAAGCGTCCGTACTGAGTGTTTACGATCCTGACCGTTCCAAAGGGTTTGTTCTCGATGGAAAAGTCATTACTGAAGATGCATTTAATATTTTTCTCGAAGACTTCAAAAAAAGGTTCTCCCAAGGCAATGGTCTCGCCATTCTCTTAGATGAATCCAATAGTCCGACTCGTGCCCGGCTGATCGCGCAACTTGCTTCACTTTGGCCAAAAGCAATAATCTACAGCTATGACCCCGTCACATTTGGGCGGAACAAGGAAAAAGCTGACGCAATCGCCTATGGGGCAAATCAATCTTCTGTGCCCCTTTATGACAATGCCAAGATCATTGTTTCATTAGATTTTGATTTCTTAGGTTTTGTGGATGGCACACCGACAAGCGTATCCCGTTATTCTAAGAGCCGACGTATCACTAGTCCTGAGGATTCCATGAGCCGGCTTTACGCTGTCGAGCACCGTTATACCCTCGCAGGTGGAATGGCTGATCACCGCCTTCGTTTACCTTCCAGCCAAATTCCCGCTTTTACAGCATTATTAGCGACTGAATTAACCAAGCAAGGTCTCAATGTCGGAGCAAATTGTGATCAGTTCGCGCAATTTGCTCAACCCGATGATTTTAAACAAAAATGGATCCAAGAGTTAGCCGCTGACCTGATCAACCACAAGGGACAATCCCTCGTCGTAGCCGGCCCTAACCAACCCGTCGAAACCCATTTAATGGTTGCTGCGATCAATAGCGCACTTGGTGCCCTTGGGAAAACTTTGGTTACCCGAAAAAATGAGACTCCTTCTTATTCAAGTATTGTTGACTTGGCCAATGCGATTAAATCAAACTCTATTCAATCCCTCCTGATCCTGGGCGGCAATCCTGTTTATAACGCTCCCGCCGATCTCGGTTGGAGCAATTTGCAAAGGCAAGTCGCCGAAACCATTCATTTGAGTTTTGATTTTAATGAAACTTCAAAACTTTCTAAGCTACACATTCCTGCTGCAACTTATCTTGAATCTTGGGGTGACGCATTAGCCGAAGACGGCACTTATCTGAATATCCAGCCCCTGATCCTCCCTCTCTTTGATGGGTTATCGCAGATTCAATTGGTCGAGAGGCTCTTGGGACTACCGGGACTCGTCGCCCCCGATGCCGTCAAAGAAACATTTAAACAAATTGCCAAACCCTCCGACTTTGAAACAGCTTGGAACCGTTTTATCCACAGCGGCTTTCTCGAAAATAGTACTGCAAAGACAAGCGGATCAAGTGCCCAATTAAATGCCATCAATCAATCTCTAGCGAAACCGGGTGTTTCATTTGTCGCCCTCGGTTCCCAAGACCTTGAACTGGTTATTGAAGCTGATTATAGTGTCGAAGACGGTTCATGGGCAAATAACGGATGGCTCCAGGAACTCCCCGATCCCATTACAAAAATCACTTGGGGCAATGCCGCATTGGTCAGTGCAAATACCGCCAAGGCACTCGGCCTCAAAAGTTATACAGAAAAAGGAATTGATTATGGTGAATTCCTCAGGATTTCGGTCGGCGGTAACGATGTCCAAATCCCCATTCAAATCGCTCCCGGGCATGCGGATAATTCCATTTCCCTCTTCCTGGGATACGGACGCAAACTCGCAGGACGCGTAGGCGGGGTCGAGTCCCACCAAGTCGGGTTTGATGTTTACCCACTGCGCACTACAAATGCGGCAAGTATCATTTTACAACCCGCCATTCAAAAAATGGGAGGAGTTTTTGGCCACGCCATTACCCAACAACATTGGGCCATGGAAGGACGTGCCTTATTCCGTGAAAATACCATTGAAGGATTCAAAGAAGATCCCCTCTCAGCAAAAAAGATGGGGGTAGATGCCCATGTTCCTCCTAATATTTCCATTTACCAGAGCCCTCCCCTCACAGCCAAGCAACAATGGGCAATGACAATCGATTTGAATTCCTGCGTGGGTTGTAATGCCTGTATGATCGCTTGTCAGGCGGAAAACAATATCCCGATCGTAGGGGCTGAACAGGTCAAGAATGGCCGTGAAATGCACTGGATCAGGATCGACCGTTATTTCGCCGGACCTCAAGGCTCCGAAGAGCAGAATGACATCGAGAACCCTGAAATGGTCATGCAGCCCGTCGCCTGTTTACACTGTGAGAATGCACCTTGCGAAGTTGTTTGCCCTGTCAATGCCACCGTCCACAGTGAGGATGGATTAAATGTAATGGCATACAACCGCTGTATCGGCACACGTTATTGCGCCAATAACTGTCCGTATAAAGTCCGCCGGTTTAATTTCTTTGATTACAACAAGCGCCCGATCCAAGATCACCAGCTTTATCTTGGACCCATGGCTACCAAGAGCGAACAAGATACCGAGCTCTATAAATTCCAGCAGAATCCGAATGTCACAGTGCGTATGCGTGGTGTCATGGAAAAATGCACATACTGTGTCCAGAGGATTGAAGAAGCCAAGATTGACCAATTAATCAAGGCGAAGGATTCCAGTCCGGCAATCATACCGGACGGATCACTCAAATCCGCCTGCCAACAGGTTTGCCCTGCCGAAGCAATTACATTTGGTGATATGAATGATGAATCAAGTAATGTTTCGCGCAATTTGAAAGATCCGAGGAGTTATGCGCTCTTGAGTTATTTGAATACCCGTCCTCGCACATCCCATATGATGCGTCTGCGTAATCCAAATCCAAAAATGCCGGATGCAGCCAAAGTGGGTCTCATCAGTATCGAAAAAAATGATTCAGATCATGACGACCATACATTAAATCCCGAGTTGCCTGCCGGAGAGCAAAAACATGAAGCGGCGTCACCCGCACATGGGCAATCAAAATCACATTAATTCCAATGGCCACAGACTCAACAATTCATCAGACAGTCGCCTCACCCATGCCTTCCACAGGAGTCATGGATCGCGAGCCCTTGGTGACCAATCATCGCACCTACTCCTGGGTCTCAAATAAGGTCTGCGGTATTGTGGAAGGAAAAACACCCCTCTGGTGGTGGATTTCGTTTGTCATCTGCGCCATTTTAGGCACGGCCACTCCGATTCTGATTGCATACCAAGTTTCCACGGGTGTCGGTGTCTGGGGATTAAATCATCCGGTTGCTTGGGCTTGGGACATTACGAATTTCGTTTTCTGGATCGGTATCGGACATGCTGGAACCCTGATCTCAGCCATTCTGTACCTGACCCGTCAAAAATGGCGTACATCCATTAATCGGGCCGCAGAGGCCATGACGATTTTTGCTGTCATCTGCGCGGGCATATTCCCTGCATTCCACGTGGGGCGTGTCTGGATGGCATGGTTTCTGGCACCAATTCCCAACGCAAATGCCATCTGGCCAAATTTCCGTAGTCCCCTTCTCTGGGATGTGTTTGCCGTATCTACTTATTTCACCGTATCACTGTTATTCTGGTATACAGGATTGATTCCCGACCTTGCCTTGCTTCGTGACCGTGCAAAGACAAAAATTAAAAAGGTTGCGTACGGGATTTTAGCTGTCGGCTGGAGGGGTTCTAATCGGCAATGGTGGCATTACGAGAAAGCTTATTTAATTCTAGCTGGCATCTCGACCCCGCTTGTTCTTTCGGTACACTCCATTGTTTCCTTCGACTTTGCGACCTCGGTCATCCCGGGCTGGCATACAACGATATTTCCTCCTTATTTTGTTGCCGGGGCTATCTTTGGTGGTTTCGCCATGGTTTTAACCATCATGCTTCCTTTTCGTGCGATCTATGGGTTACAGGATATGATCACCCAGAAACACATCGATAACATGTGTAAAATCATCCTTCTGACGGGAACCATTGTTGGTTACGCCTATATTATGGAGTTTTTTATTGCTTGGTATTCAGCAAACCCCTTTGAATGGTATACGTTCCTCCACAGCCGTATTGCGGCTCCATTCTTTAAAGTTTTTGAAATCCTACCCTTTGAATGGGCCCAGAATCTTGCTGGACTCGGACATAACCCGGCTCCCTACTGGTGGGCCTACTGGCTGATGATGTCATTCAATGTCCTTTCACCCCAGCTTTTCTGGTTCAAATATTGCCGGACAAATCTCTGGGTCATCTTTACTGTGGTCATGATGATTAATGCAGGAATGTGGTTTGAGCGTTTTGTCATCATTGTCACCTCCTTGAGCCGTGACTTTCTGCCATCCTCTTGGGATTATTTCAAACCCACATGGGTTGATGTTATGACGTTCGTGGGGACATTCGGTATCTTTCTGGCCCTCTTCTTGCTTTTTATTCGTTTCCTACCGATGATTGCGATACAAGAGGTCAAAGGTGTCCTGCCAGAGGCAGACCCGCATTATCACCCCCCTGGAAAGGAGAAACACTAATATGACTCTGGATAAAGAAAAGAGTTTATATGCTTTCGGGGCGGAGTTCTCCAGCTCGGCTGAACTTTATCATGCTGCTGAAAAGGTACGTGACACAGGATTTAAACGTTGGGATACATTTTCCCCTTTCCCTATTCACGGGATGGAAAAGGCCATGGGACTAGGACACTCCTATCTGTCCTCGTTTTCTCTCGTAGGCGGAATCACCGGTCTATTAGTCGCACTCACACTCGTGGTGTATCCTTCCGTTATCGAGTATCCTCTTATTACCGGCGGAAAACCTTATTTCAGTCTTCCCGCCTTTTTTCCAATCATTTTTGAGATCACAATCCTTTTGACCGCATTCGCGACAATGATTGCTCTTTTCGGCCTCAACCTCCTTCCCCGCTGGAACCATCCGGTTTTCAACTGGGATCTATTCAATCAAAAAGCCAATGATGATGGTTTTTTCCTCGTCATTGAAGCCCGCGATAGGAATTTCTCTATCAATGCCACCAGCAAATTGCTCGAGGACTTGGGCGGGACAAATATCACACCTATCTATTGGGAATCATGAAATTTTTACGCTATTTCTTTTTTGCTTTTGTGTTGTCCGTATTAACGGTGGTCATCATTGCGGGCTATCGTGGCCAAATAACGACTAAAGAGCCGATCGAAATCTTTCCGGATATGGATCGACAGCTAAAGATCAAAGGGCAAACAACCAGTGAATTTTATGCTGATGGATATGCTAATCGTCCTGCGGTTAGCGGAACTGTCCCTCATGTGCCTGCTGCTATAATAAACTATGAAACAACTGGAAAAATGGGTAAGAATTGGGGAACGGGCATTCCGGTAAAAGTTACTTTGGAAAAATTAAAACGTGGTCAAGAACGTTATCAGATTAATTGCGCTGTCTGTCATGGGGCTTCTGGCAACGGTAAAGGAATCACGAGTCAATACGGACTTGTAGGCATCGCAAACTTGAATGATGACCGTCTCGTACAGATGTCTGACGGACAAATCTATAATACAATCGCCCATGGCATCGGAAATATGGGTGCTTATCCGCACATTAGCGTGGAAGACCGCTGGCTGATTATTGCCTACGTCAGAGCTCTGCAAAAACAACAGAAAATGATGGAACAAACAAATGTCACACCGGCAGCTCCGGTTACAGGACAGGCAAAGTAATTTATGAGTGACGCACATTACCATCAACCACAGCCCGAAAAGGTTCAATTGGCAGATTACTTTTTGCCAATGGTTGTCTGCATGATTATAGGCGTTGCCTGTTTAGTCGTAGCATTTGGTTCCACGGCTATCGGCATGTTTACTTGGAAAGAAATTTCTGTTTCATGGTTATTTGCATGTAGTATCGGTACTCTTTTATGTTTTGGTTCGTTCTTTTGGGTGCTTTTACAACACGTCACAAATTCTGGTTGGGGCATCTCTATCCGCCGTATCCCCGAATTGATTGCAGGGAATATTTTTATCATGGGTTTACTCTTCCTCGTGCCTATGGCGTTTTTGGCACCAAATATATATAAATGGATGAACCTCAATAGTCATGATGACCACTTACTCCACTGGAAACATGGCTTTCTCAATGAACCATTTTTCTGGACGCGTGCCGTTTTTTATTTTGTTGCGATTGGAACATTGGCATTCCTCTTTAAAAGACTTTCGACGAAACAGGATAAAACCGGTGATGACCGTTTATCCTTGAAGCTCCGTCATATTTCCTATTTGGCCGTCCCTCTTTTCGCACTGACAATGACTTTCTGGTCTTTTGATTGGTTGATGGGATTAAACTTCCATTGGTATTCCACCATGTGGGGTGTTTACGTTTTTGCCAGCTCTGCAGGGGCCTCCATGGCCTTGTTGATCTTAATTATTACAGGTTTACGTTCGATGGGTTATATGAAGGAAGTTATCAGCGATGAGCATTACCACCTGATGGGTAAATTGCTTTTTGCATTTACCGTATTCTGGGCTTATATCGCATTCAGCCAGTACATGCTGATCTGGTATGCAAATATCCCTGAAGAAACCATTTTTTTCCGTAATCGTTCCTCCGGAGGCTGGTGGTGGTATGCAGTAATCCTTTTTGCGCCGTGTAAATTTGCTGTGCCCTTTGTGTTACTTTTAACCCAATGGATCAAGAAAAAGCCTCAGTACCTCTGTTTGATTTCAGGATGGGTTATCCTGATGTTTATCTTGGAGATTTATTGGATTATCATGCCGGAATTCCGCGGCAATCGTATCATGCCAAGTATCCTCGATATTCTATCAATTGTTGCGGTTTTTGGAATTTTGTCAGCAGGATTTCTTAGGTCATTAGGAAAGTATAATATATTTCCTTTATTTGATCCCCGCTTGAAGGAGTCGGTAACTGTTAAAAACTAGATAAAATTATGTTTTTCACCACTGTAAAAGAACTTTTGAAAGCCAAATGGATCCCTGTAGTCGGGGTTATTTTGGGGATTCTCATTGGAATGTTATTAATGCCCACAATCACTGTTATTATCAGGAATTATCACAATTCTGCTCCTTCGGGGGAAATCACAGAGAACTCTGGATTAATCAAAAAACTACAATCATTTTTTGCAACAAAGAGCTACGATACCATTATCGAGGAACAACGCCTCAATAGACTCGATAAATTAGTGGAAACAGACAAAGCCGCATTAGTCGGTATTGATAATGCCATGAATTTAACCGTCGAAGAGTTATCAAAGAAGCAGATTCAAATTGCTGATTCAGCCACGAATGCTGTTCCTACATTAATCGTACCGGAATACCTGAAAAAATAAATATGAGCTTTATCACCATCATAGCAACATCCTTGAAACAAGTTGAGTGGCCAACGTCCATTAACGATGTAAACCCTTTTTTTATCGTGATTATTGGCGGCATGCTATTTTTCGGGGCATCAGCATTGTGGGCATTTTATTGGGCGGCAAAAAAAGGGCACTTTGAAAATTTCCAAAGACAATCAGAAGAGATCTTTGCCAAGGATGAACCGATCGGGACAGTAACAGATCAATTTCCGGTTAAGAAAAAGAAATAAATGCCATGAAAAACAGGTTTAAACTCTTATCAGCAAGTGCACCATCGGAAGTCCATACAGGTGGAGCTTCAACTATCCATCTCACAGACGATAAAATTGAACGTGCTGAGATTGATAAGTCCACGCGCATACCCGTACTTATCTACTACAGCTCAGCCATATTTTGGCTTCTATTTGGCACCCTCATGGCCATCATTGCCTCTATTAAACTCCATACACCCTCATTTTTAGGGGATTATTCATTTTTAACATTTGGTTTAGTGCGGTCCGCACACTTGAATGCCGTTGCTTATGGGTGGGGAGCAACAGCCGGTATTGGAACGGGCATCTGGCTTTTCTCCAGGCTCTGCCGTGCAAAACTAGTTAATCCCATTCTTCCTATTATTGCGGCCGTCTTTTGGAATATAGGAATAGCTGTAGGAATATATGGAATACTCTCCGGCGACAGCCGCTCAATAGAATGGCTTGAGGCCCCCGCCTATTCTACACCTCTGATTTTCCTTTCATTTGCCCTGATCTCTATTTGGGGTGTCCTCATGCTCTTTAAGCGCAAATGTGCGCATCTTTATGTTTCCATTTGGTATCTTTTTGCGGGATTCTTCTGGTTCCCATGGCTCTATGGAACAGCTCAAGTCATGTTGATTATGGAGCCCGTCCAGGGAACAGTCCAAGCCGCGGTAAACTGGTGGTATGCCCATAATGCCCTTGGTCTATTCTTTACTCCGATTGGATTAGCCAGCGCGTACTACTTCATCCCAAAGATTATTGGACGCCCTGTACATAGTTATTATCTTTCGATTATTGGCTTTTGGACTTTAGCCTTATTTTATAGCTGGAATGGAATGCACCATTTGATTGGTGGACCGATTCCCGTATGGATGGTGACGGCAAGTATTGTCGCCAGCTGGATGATGATTATTCCTGTGATAAGCACTGCCATTAACCATCATATGACGATGAAAGGCTATTTTGAACTCCTCAAATCTAGTCCTGCCCTTCGCTTCGTAGTCTTCGGAGCGATGATGTATACTGCCTCGAGCCTCCAAGGAATCACCATGGCTTTCCGCGATTTGAATAAAATCACACACTTTACTCAGTATACCGTGGGTCATGCTCACCTCGGATTATATATGTTTTATACGATGATGATGTTTGGCTCCATGTATTACATCGTACCTCGGTTGGTAAATTGGGAATGGCCATCGTCTACAATGATCAAAGTCCATTTCTGGTGCACAGCCCTTGGGAGCGGCTTGATGGTGGGCTCATTGACTGTAGGAGGACTGATTCAAGGACTTGCCCTCTATGATGCAAAAATACCATTCATGGCTATTGTAAGCCTTATGCAACCATTCCTCATTTTTCGCAGTATTTCTGGGATAATGATTGCCATTGGTCACATCGTCTTCGGTGTTCTCTTTATCATGATGATACTCAAAGTCGGATCAAAACAATCAGGTCCCACTCTCTTGAATGAAGTCGAGAATGGAGGCGAGAAGTTATGAATCGTATTCCACTCGTCTTTATAGGGCTATTTTGCACCTTTTTATTTTCATGGTTAGGGTTGGTTATTTCTCCATTTGTCCAATTCGGCAAACTACAGCCCTATGTCAATGATGATGGCGAAGTACTTCCCCACCCATTAAATGGTCTTGCACAACAGGGAGAGCTTGTCTATGTGGCTAACGGTTGTGTTTATTGCCATAGTCAACAAATCCGACCAGCCCAGACAGGATCAGATATTGAACGTGGATGGGGTAACCGTCAGACAGTCGCCCGTGATTATATTAATTTTAAGACAATATCATTAGGAACCATGCGCACCGGCCCAGATCTGGCAAATACAGGAGTTCGCTTACGTGATAAGCAATGGCACTATAAACACTTGTATAATCCGCAAATTACAACCCCTGGATCAACCATGCCACCTTTTGCATTCCTTTTCCAGAAGAGGCCAATTCTCGATGGAAAGTCATCAGTTGATGCAATTCAGATAGAAGGAGCTTATGCACCTCCTGCTGGATATGAAATCGTCCCTACCCCTCAAGCCATCGCACTTGTCGAATATCTCTTATCTTTAAAGATGAATTATCCTTTGCCCGAGGCACCTGTCGAATAACACTGATTAAAAAGCCGTATGACACCTGAAGAACTCAAACATAACGACCATGAAGAAAAACTCAAAGCAGCCGCACAGGCGGAAGCTGAGGAAAAGTATTCAATTGAGGAACTCCATCAAGCGGCTATGCGTGAAAATAATGATCCGGAGGAAGGGCTCGAGCCAATCCCCCTTTGGATTGTTGCCCTCTGTGGATTAGCTATCTTTGCAGGTGGTCTTTACTTAGGGAAATATAATGGTGGGTTCCAATCAAATGTTTTTAACGAGCGACAAGTAGTATTCGGCCCTGTCAAATCCACTGGCCCTAAACAAATCGATCCCATCGCCTCAGGAAAAAGGCTCTTTACCGCAAATTGCGCTACCTGCCATCAGGTCACTGGACAAGGTGTAGCTGGACAATATCCTCCATTAGCTGGTACCGATCAGGTTAACGGTCCCCAAAACCGTTTGATTCGTATTTTACTGCATGGTTTGAATGGACCAATAGTGGTCAAAGGAAATACCTACAATGGGAATATGGCATCTTGGAAAGATCAACTTACTGATCAGCAAATTTCATATATACTGACCTATATCCGTCAAGAGTGGGGTAATAATTCGGGGCCGATTTCGAAAGAAGCAGTAGCCGCAGAACGGGAACTTGTCAAGGATCGCAAACAACCATGGACATGGCCTGAGCTCTCTCAGGTTGCTGGCAAGGATTATCAAGATATAGCAACATCAACTCCTGCACCATCACCCACTCCAGCAAAATAATTCAAGATTTTTTTAATGGCTCAACAAAAGCATCTGTGTGCTTTTTACTCAAGCTTTGGAACTGACGGACTTACTTTTTCTTTTTAATACGTCGTCCCGCTCGGCTTCAACTTTTCTTATAGTATGATAGGAATACCGTCCTACCCCTGCGATCAGTCCCATAGGAAATAGCAGCATGAAAATAACACTATAAGAAAATCCTTTTTGCACATTCTCAATATTCTTATTATTAGTCTGGCTAGTGTATTTGCATCCCGGGCAAGCTTCTACCCCATTAAGAGCAAATGCCATTAATGACGCAAAAACCAGAATGATAATCTTATTTACCATGTCTATAGATTAACTCTTAAATATTATTGAAACAAGGCGATTTTAACGGACAGCACCGGAATAGTGGTAAAGCATCCAGTAAATGACGACTCCTGTAATAGAAATATACATCCAAACTGGCCAGACCCAACGAGCAATTTTTTTATGTTTCTCCCATTTTTTAGTATAGACGAACCAAAGTAATGAAAAAATAAATGGTAAAACCACTACTGCCAAAATGCTGTGACTCGTTAAAATGATTAAATAAACCGATTTTGACCAGTCCTCCAATGGATAACGTGTTACCTGACCAGCCTTCATATAATGATAATAAAGATAACAAGCCAGAAAAACGGTAGAAACACAAAAGGCTGATCCCATCATGATTCCATGGGCGGTTTTATTACCCCTTTTGATACAGATATAACCCGCACAAAGCAATATTGCGGTTATTGCATTCAAGGAAGCATTGATCGTAGGAAAGACGGACAGGTCCATTGTTAGTTCGACCCTCCTTCCCTCATGATGAATCCTATATCCAGAGCCAACTTCTGCAATGCTTCAGGTTCAGAACCATCATAATAACCCCTAATCATCCCATGACTATCTACAAGAACAAATCGAGAACTATGAAGATACTTGCCATTAGCAGGGACTGCCTCTGGAGGATTCTCATCAATAGGCAATAAAAAACTTTTAACAGCTAACTGGTGAATCTTTTTTAAATCACCTGTCAAAAATAACCACCTATCCGGATCCGCCTGAAATCTCTCTGCATATGTGGTGAGTACTTCCGGTGTATCAGTGTGAGGATCGATACTGAAACTCACTAACCTTACCTCTTTTGTTTTACGAAGGATTTTTTGTAGCTGTGCAAATTGTCCTGACATATTCTGGCAAATCCCGGGACATTCTGTAAAAATAAAATTTGCCACCCAGACTTTCCCCTGGAGATCCCTATTGGTGATCGTCTTCCCACTTCTTTCTGTAAATGAAAATGGTTCAATCGTCCTGAGGGCAGGCAGATTACCCTTTGATGTCAGGTAAATGGAACGCCAATAGCGATAAACTGAAAATGTCAAAACACCCACAACGAAAAAAATCAGCACAGTCCAAATGATGGCCTGAAAATAAGGATTCGGAGGCCTTACGCTTTTCGGTTTATTTTTAATGTCATCCATACGCTGATAGCAAGTAGCACAATGCAAGAGATTATTGTTACTGTCAAAGACAGACCGAATCCAGGTAAAACCACACCCGATTTCACCGGATCAAAAAGTACCCACCGCACGGTGGCTAACGCATAATAAAGAGGGTTTATTTTTACTAAAAACCCTATCCAAGGAACCGATCCCTCTGGAGGAAAAAGGGCTCCTGAAAGAAACCATAACGGGATTAAGAAAAGATTCATAATCGCATGAAATCCCATTGCAGAATCCAATGGCCAGGCAATCACATAACCAAGTGCGGTCAATCCGATCCCTATGAGAAAAAGCAAACCGATCAATAAAATGAATTGCGCAGGACTGACACTAATTCCGACCATAGGAGCAAATACACAAAAAAGTAGGGCTTGGATTAAGGCCAATAATGCACCACCCAAAACCTTCCCCCCTACAATCGCCAAAGGATGTACCGGTGAAACAAGTACTCCTTGTAAAAATCCCTCACGCCTGTCTTCAATAATGGATATAGTCGAAAAAATCGCTGTAAAAAGGACAATCAATACGAGTGTACCGGGAAAGAAATAGCCAAGATAATTCCCCACCGCCTCACTACCACCTGGGCGGAAGGAATTCCCCACTCCAGCCCCGATCAAAATCCAAAATATAATCGGTGTCAAAAGCGCCCCAATTACCCGGTTCCTTTGCCGGACAAATCGCACCATCTCCCTCGTCAGGAGAGCCAAACACGGTCTTATGATTAACAAATCTCCCATATTTATTTTTCCTCTCCAAAGTTTTTCCCGGTCAGTGCAAAAAATGCGTCTTCCAGCCCTGATTGCGACAATGTCATCGTTTCAATTGTTCCGCCAAATTCCCGGCTCACAGCAGCCACAATATCTCCCCCGCTGCCATTGCTGATCTCTACCCTCAGTCCAGAATGGCTAACTTTTGATTTAAGGGAAAATTGCCCGGATAAATAATTTGCAATGTCATCAGGTCGTGGTGTTTTTAATGTGAGAATCTCATGTGGGAATTTTTTCATTAACTCAATGGGTGAATCACATGCCACAATCCGCCCTTCATCCAGAATAAGTACCCGGCTAGATTTCTGCGCTTCATCCATTAAATGGGTGGTCACCAGAATAGTCACTCCTTCTTCTTCGCAGAGTTGGAAAAGGCATTCCCACAGCTCAGACCGTGAACGCGGATCAAGACCTGTACTGGGCTCATCTAAAATCAGGATTTCAGGTCTGTGTAAGAGGGCTTTGGCCATTTCCACACGCCGGGCTAACCCGCCTGAAAGACTTTCCACAAAGTCGTTCGATCGGTCCTCCACCCTGAGTCGTTTGAGCCAAAAATCAATTTGATCATTGGCTTTGGAAGTCGGCATTCCATAAAGGGCAGCTTGGCAACGGAGATTTTCTTTGACAGTAAGTTTTTTGTCGAGTCCTGGGGATTGAAAGACAACCCCCAAAAGGGACCTCACCTTTGCCACTCCAGAATTAAAATTTATCCCTTTACAGATAATCTCCCCGTCTTGAACAGGAACGAGGGTAGATAAAAGTTTAAAAAGTGTTGATTTTCCACTTCCATTTGGTCCGAGAATAGCCAATACCTCCCCTGCACGAACGGAAAAAGACACTTCATTGAGTGCCTTCCTCGACCCGTATGCAAAGGATAATTGACGAACCTCTAAAATCATGCTGACTTCATTCATCATATAATTATCACTGTTTCCAATTTACCAAATTCCATGTCAAACGAGATTAACCCAAATAAGCCAGACTATTCATTCAAAAAAGCCCGAACGCACCTAAAACGAGCTCTTTCCTTAAAGTGTCCCCTTTGTGGTTCTTACCCCATATTTCCTGAAATCAGAAAAACTCGCACTCTTTTTAATTGGTTTCAACCTCTTGATGGTTGTCCAAAATGCGGGTATGCATATGAGCGCGAACCAGGCTATTTTCTTTTGGCGACATGGGGTGGGATCTACGGGTTCGGTTCGATATTCGGTCTTATTCTATATGTTATTATTGTTGTAATTATCAAACCCGACATCTACTGGATCTGGGAACTGGCTATCATTTGTTTCATTTCAATGATCTTCTGCTTCCTCATTGCGCGTCATGTTAAATCACTTTTTATTGCTTTAGACCGTTTTTTCGATCAGGACTCCAAACACTAAATCCATATAGCTCGGTGCTTAGAATAGACCCCAAAGCACTTTACCAATAGGCATCAGAATATGGCCAACCAAATCAAAATAAAGTAAGCTAAATAAGCCTACCCACACAATATCAACAAAGTGCCAATATAATCCTGCGTTATCAAAAAATAAATGCCGCTCCTGTGTGAACTTCCCGCGCGATACTCCGATAAATGTCCAAATGAGCAAAAGCACACCGACAATCACGTGGACACCATGAAACCCAGTCAACGCAAAAAATGTCGCACCATAAACCCCATCTTGGAAAACAACATGCTTATGGTGAATCAGGTAGTTCCACTCATAGGCTTGCCCACAAAGAAATACACTTCCCATCAGGATGGTCACAAACAACCACTTCGCGGGACTCTTACCGGATTTGATCGCCACCTCGGCAAAATGAAACGTAAAACTGCTTCCTATCAAGATCATCGTGTTGATCGCCATAATGATATTAATCATGGTGGGAGGCATGTGAAACATATAGGAGTATTCACCGACAGCGGGCCATACAGGGGCTGTCCATCGCAGCACAATATATGCTCCGATCAACCCCGCAAAAAGCATCGCCTCTGAAGCAAGAAAAAGGATCATACCGAAGCGTGCGCGGGTTTTTTCCGCCTTAAGTTCAAATTCAATTTCATCAACCGATAATGTTGCCGGGGTCATAGGTATTTCCTCAATAGGGTTTGTTACTGACAAACAAAATACTTAATACAAACAGAATAATCATGAATATTAGCATCCCGATGGCCATATTCCTCTTCCTCTTTTTGAGTGTATTTTCTTTTAAATTCATAAATTACTTTTTCCATTAAAATTTATTCAATACTAACCATGCCAAAAGCAAGGGCAGGTAGATTATGGATGCAATAAAAAGTTTCTTTGCCCGTACATTATCAGGTTTCCTCATAAACTGAAAAGCCATCCAAGCATAAATAAGTCCCAGAATAAAAGCCCCGGGGAAATACCATGCCCTGACCATTAGATACATTGAGGGAAGCAGACTCACAGGTAATAATGCAATCGCATAAGCAAATGACTGTCGTGAGGTCGCCAGACCATCTTGATCCTCATTAGCCAACATTTTAAGCCCTCCACGCTCATAGTCATCTTTATAAAGCCATGCAATCGCTAAAAAATGAGGCATTTGCCAGAGGAAAAGGATTGCAAAAAGATACCATGCCTCAGCAGAAAGTGTCCCGCTAGCCGCAGTCCATCCGATGACAGGCGGGAGTGCCCCTGGAACAGCCCCCACCAAGGTATTCAATGAGGAATACTTTTTCATCGGTGTATAAACAAAAACATAAAGTGCCAAAGTCAGCGCGGAAAATGCCGCAGCCAAATGATTGACTGCAAATCCTAAGACAAGCATTCCTGCAATCGAGGTAACCAAAGCAAAAAGTAGCACCTCGTCAGGGTTTAATCTCCCAGCCGGCAAAGGGCGGTCGAGTGTTCTCTTCATTCTTGAATCAATGTTACGCTCAATGAATTGATTAAAGGCACTCGCCCCGGCAGCCACCAAAGCTGTCCCTACCATAGTACAGAGCAGTATCCCTAAATCCACTTGGTTACGAGCCCCCAAATAAAAACCAGCCCATGTGGTCATTAAAACCAAAAGGGTCAACCGTGCCTTACATATTTCACTCCATTCCTTCACCCACACTTTAATGGGGGAAAAGAAGGGGATTGATTCGATTGTTTGGGCCTTCATGCGTTTTGCCCTGTTGGATTGAGTTTTATATCCAAACTTTCAGAAACCCCAGAATCCATCTGGTTTATCGCGCCACCGGATAAACGGAAAAGGAGAATGGTCGTTAAAGAAACCTCTAACAGCAGGATTGCCCCTAAAAGAACATGTGCCGTGGCGATGTCAGCAGCTTTATCTGAAATAACAGTCCATACGCCAAGCGCAAATTGCACAAGGACTGACAATACCAAGATAAGGGAGACAAACCATGCAAAGGAATTCCTCGGCACAGCTTTGATTATTTTGATGGCATAGATCATGGTGGCAAACACAATGAGACAAGCAGTAATCCTATGTGTCATATGAAGATATATTTGGACTTTACTTACAGGCATCATATTTTTTAACAAGCGATTCTCATTAATGCTTCCCATTGTGGCCAAATCTGTCTTTGGCCAAAGCTTCCCATAGGCAAGCGGAAAATCAGGAATCGCCAATCCATTATGTTGGTGCCTCATTGAAGCACCGATGATGAGTTGAATGAAAACCACGATTGTAAGAATCACTCCAAATTTTAAAAGGGTAGGATTTTTCATAATCCCTTTTGAAAACCGATTAAGAATATCCATCTTTTCCCATTCCATCCACGTCTTCGAAAGACACAAGGTAATTGCCGCAGTTAAAACAAGAAAAACTTGAGCGACAAAACCATGAACAAGACCGAGGTAATTATTGAGCTCAGTCACCCTCAAACCACCCAAAATACCTTGGATAATCACCAAGATCAAAGCAACCGTCCCCCACCAGCAAAGCCAAGTACGCTCTTTACGTTCCGGGCTGAACCACAACCAAACACATAACCCAATCATTAAAAAACCAACACCACTGGCTACCACACGGTGAGTATGTTCATAAAAAATCGCACGATCCCCAAACCACCGAGAGAAAGGAAAAAGAAACATATTATATCCGTAACTTGTAGGCCAATCGGGTACTGCCAAACCAGAACCGGTACTTGTCACTATGCCACCTATACAAATCAGGATCAAAGTGGCAAAAACACAAAAGAAAGCGTACAGATGAAGTAATCTGCGGGACATACCATAAAAATAAGCACTTTCATTCATGTCTTGATTCATACAATCCCAGATATTGCTCTCACACTAGTGGGCAGCAGCAAGAGCCTTTGTCATTTTCACTGTCTCTTCCTCGTCAAGTTTCTGATCCTGCGGGAGGAAATCCTTTTCTAATCCAGGCACACTATATTCGTATGGGCCATGATAAACGGTAGGGATTTTTTGAAAATTACCGTGACCGATTGGGTGGGAAAGGGTCCATTCAAGCGTGGTTGCTTGCCATGGATTCGGCTCAGCAGGTTTACCTTTAAGTAGGCTGCGGAAAAAATTATAGAAGAAAATCAACTGAACAAGCCCTAGTCCCATTGCCGCCAAGGTAACAAATTGATTAATTGGCTGCAAATTGCGCAGGTGTTCGTAGACAGTTGGATCAGCAATACGACGCATCATCCCCCCCAAACCGAGGTTATGCATTGGGAAAAAAGTAAGATTGAAGAAAATTAAAGTCAGCCAGAAATGAATCTTGCCTAAAGTTTCATCAAACATTTTTCCAAACATTTTCGGATACCAAAAATAAACTCCAGAATACATTGCAAACATGGATCCCCCAAAAAGAACATAATGAAAATGGGCAACAACAAAATAGGTGTGGTGTACAAATAGATCTACAGGGGTAGATGCCAAAAAGATACCACTCAAGCCACCGATAATAAACATTGATACAAAACCCAAAGCAAAAAGCATAGGCGTATTAAAGCGTATATTCCCCCCCCAGATGGTCCCGAGCCAATTAAAGACTTTAATTGCAGAAGGAACGGCAATCAACATAGTCGAGGCAGCAAACCATTCTGATAACACAAGCGACATACCACTGACGAACATATGGTGACCCCAGACAATAAACCCTAATAAACCGATTAAAACCATTGCATAGACCATGGCCTTATAACCAAATATCGGTTTCCTTGCGAATGCTGCTAAAACGTCTGAAACAATACCCATCGCAGGTAAAATCATAATGTAAACCTCGGGATGCCCGAAGAACCAAAAAAGATGCTGCCACAGGAGTGGATCCCCTCCTCCTTGGGGAAGGAAAAAACTCGTTCCATAATTCAAATCAAAATAAAGCATGCATCCAGCTGCTGATAGGACTGGGACTGCTAAGAGAAGCAGGACGGAGGTGACAAAAAGCGACCAAACAGTCAAAGACATTTTAAAAAGCCCCAGGCCTGGTGCCCTCATCAAGAGGATGGTCGTTATATAATTGATCGCGCCAGCAATAGAGGCCAAACCGTTCACAAATATCCCTAAAATCCACAGGCTTTGCCCCTGTTGTGTGAGGTTATATGTAGCGACAGCACTGAGGGGGGCATAGGCTGTCCAACCAGAATTTGCCGAGCCACCCGTCACAAAAAAACTAGAAAGCATGATGGCTCCAGAGACAAAATACAGCCAATAAGAAACCCCGTTTAAAACAGGAAAAGCCATGTCTTTTGCTCCAATGTGGAGTGGTATAAGGAAATTACCGAATGCACCAATCAAAAGGGGCATAATAACCAAAAATACCATAATTGTGGCATGCATGGTAAAAAGCATGTTGTAAAACGCTGGCTGTATAATCGCATCTATCACATAAGGTTCTCGTAGGAATTGTCCAAGTATCGGGAGTGGAGTATTTGGAAAACCAATCTGCCAACGAACAAGTAAGGCTAGAAATCCGCCAATCAAAAGAAAGAACAGGCTAGTAAAAAGATATTGTAAACCGATCATCTTATGATCAGTTGAGAAGATATAAGTCCTAAAAAAACCTAATTTATGCTCTCCATGGGATGCATCGGGCTGTGGTGTATGTGATTCTGTTGTCGCGATACTGCTCATAAAAATGCCTCGTTTTACTGTTTGATCATGACTACCGGTTGCGGTTCTGGTAAAAATCCCTGAAGCCATTTCTTGTATTCATCCTCTGTAACAATTGAAATTTTGGCCTTCATATTATAGTGGCCTTTCCCGCACAGCTGGTTGCACGCCAATTCATGGTTGCCCACTTCGGTAGTAACAAACCAAACCCAGTTAATCGTCCTACCAGGGACCATGTCCTGATAAAGACGGAAAACAGGAACATAAAAAGCATGAATGACATCCCGAGAACGGATAAGAAGATGTATTGGTTTCCCCACGGGGATCGTCATATCATTGTAGGTAGTAAAGTCATCCTTACCTGCTGGATCATTGGCATCAAGGCCCAATTTATTATCTTTAGACATTGACGAATCTTCAGCCTTACCGAGTATACCGTCAGGCCCGGGATAACGCATATTAAAACCATATTGTTCCGCTGTTACCTCAATGGTAATCGCATCGGCAGGCGGGGTTTCATGGAATTCTTTCCAAACATGATTACTCCAAAAGAATAAACCAAAGAAAATAAGTGTCGGGGTAATTGTCCAAATAATTTCGAATTTATTATTCCCGTGGCTATAGACAGCCTTTTTTCCCTTTCTGTAACGGTATTTTACACAATAATAAATTAACAAGATTTGTGTAACTATAAAAACAACTGTAGTCAGCCAAAAGATGAAATAAAAGATTTTATCCGCTTCTTGACCTCTGGTTGTAATGACTGGCGGCAACCACCAGAGGTTGTCTGTTCTTGCTGCGGCCATCAAATCGCCTGAAGTCAAGGTAATGGCTGCTATGAAGCCTGATATAAAGAGAATAATCCAACGTCTAGAAATCATCTTGTTAATCGTTAATTTTCGGGAAGTAAAAGTCAAGGACACATTGTGAATTTTTTCACAATCTACAGACGGTTTTAACCATTTTTATCTTGTTTTGACTTTAAAAACATTCATTTCTCTATCCTTTTTGAGTATTATATTCTACGTGTAAAAGATTTTATCATTATCTTCAAAACTTGGTAGCATGCGTGTCGCCTCAAAAGTAAATGACACCGAAGAGGGGGTAGAATTAGACATGACACCCTTGGTTGTCCAGAGGCGTACCACAAGATGCTGAGGAGCGCAAGGAGCCCGAAGGGCGACTGGAGCGACGAAGCGTCTTGTGGAGGTTTTGCAGACTCTTTTCAATTTCCTTTTTGAGGGTGAAAGGATTGAGTTTTTCATAGTCTGCCTTGAATTTGATGATCCGGGCATCGTCGCAAGGCAATGCCTCCTGAAGTCGTTGCCAGGAGGTTTGGGCG
>Ga0163144_10002172_pt1 | contig 45826 bp, 39 predicted proteins | sample OliLak19BULKMAT1_FD_123175 | JGI IMG/M metagenome (GOLD analysis project Ga0163144, IMG submission 123175) | Freshwater microbial mat bacterial communities from Lake Vanda, McMurdo Dry Valleys, Antarctica - Oligotrophic Lake LV.19.BULKMAT1 | ecosystem: Environmental > Aquatic > Freshwater >... | reverse complement strand
GCCATCATCTCAAGAACACAGCGTTTATCGCCTCGTTCCGCTGCGCTCCACGAGCCGATAAACGCTATCCATTAATGCTAAACACTAACTCTTAAACTGGACCAATTATAGGGGGCTTGACAGCTCTCGCCGGAAAAAGCCGTAAGACTCCGATTAAAAAACACGGTATTGACAAACTCCGCCAGGCCCCATGCACTACAAAGTCCTATTACCAATGCCAACACATCCATTGAAACAAACCAATGGGTTAAGTATTTGGATGGAGAGGGCGAATAAAGCCGTTTTGCGAAGTCACCGCTTTTAATTTGTTCATATGTGAGAGAGGATTTTGCATTGGCGACAGGTTCGGTGGCGCTTAAACCCGGCATACGAACAAGTGATGACATAATCTCTCCCTGAATAGCAAATTGAGCAGAGAGGGTATTGATTACGGTATAAGGAAAAAATAGTTTTCAGTATGTCGTTCCCTATAATTTATATAAGGGAAAAGGCAGATCTCGACGATTCCTGATACGGAATTAATTTAATTTCCTACTAAACAGTCTTGAAGTTTTATTTGAGAAAGCAAAATTTCAAGGAGCTTATTTCTTATGTTTATTTACTCCAAGGTAATCTATTTGATATCGTTCTGTAGATTTCTCCCTTCCCATAATTTTTTGAAACTACATCACCTACTCCTGTTAGGATGCTTGGGGTTTCTTAGTGCCTGCGCTGTGGGCAATGATTATATTCCTCCGAAAGAGGAGTTAGATGACGGGTGGGATGCTTTAGATGACGGAGATGCGGAAACGCAGGAGGAGACCGATAATAGTACTGCGGCCGCCCGTATAACGGTGAGTAAAGACGGTGTTTTCCCTCATGACCCATGGTGGGAGCAATTTAACGATGAAACACTCTCTGCGCTCATGGAGAAAGCGCTTACTGAGAATAATGACTTAAAAGTGGCACAGGCGCGCATTGCCGAAGCGAGGGCTGATGAACGAACTTCTTCTGCACAGCGCTATCCGCAGGTTGACGCTTCAGCCACTCTATCGCGTGCTACGCTTGACTCCCTTTCCTCCCGCAAGCTGGATACCGTTCATCAAGAAGGTATTAATGCTAATTGGGATATTGACCCGTTCGGTGGAAATCGTCGCCGCAATGAAGGCGCAACTGCCAGTACACAGGCCTACGAGGCCGATTTTTCTCAGACGCGCCTTAATTTACTGGCCGATGTCGCGCGTAATTACTCGCATTTGCGCGCCGCACAAAAACAGCGTGAATTGACGTTGCGTAACCTCGGTATCCAGCGCGATACATTGCGCATCACCCATGCACTTCGCAAGGCGCAGAACGTAACCGAACTCGACGTGGCGCGTGTGGATGCGCAGATTGCGGCCACGCAGGCGCGTCTACCACCAATCCGCACAGATATACGTGCGGCTATCCACAGGCTCAGCGTACTAACCGGTAAGCAACCATCTGCTCTCAATTCATTGTTAATGCCAGCGAAACCAATGCTGGTTATGCCAAGGAATCTGGCCGTATTGCCACCGGTCGCCACCATCGCGCAAAGACCGGATGTGCATGCCGCTGAGCGACGTCTTGCGCAAACAAGCGCGCTCAGTAATGCCGCCTTTGCAGATTTTTTCCCAAAATTGTCGCTCAGCGCGTTCTTTGGCACGCGTCATTCTGATTTCTATGGTTCGTTATCGCCATGGAGCGCTGCTGCAAGTGCGATGTTTCCTTTATTGGATTTCGGTAGAATTCGTTCACAAATGCATGCCGCCAATGCCCGTCAGGAACAGGCTTTTTATCTCTATAAGCAGGCAGTTCTTCTGGCGCTGGAGGAAACGGAAAATAGCCTTGATGCCTATATAAATGAACGACAGCGGAGTATTTTATTGCAGAAGGTTGCCGTGGATCAGGCGCGCGCGGTAAATATTGCCCGTGAGCAATACCGGGCAGGAATAATCACCCAACTTGATTTGCTGGACGCGCAACGCAACCAGCTCGATGCGGAAAGCGGATGGGTCTTTTCCCTGCAGACAGCCACGGACAACCTAATCCAGCTCTACCGTGCACTAGGCCTTGGCCCGGAGCAATAAGATACCCGTTATTGTTCCCGGAAAGCGCGATGGAAAGAATTAAAAAACGGCTGGAGATAATAGCTCAGCAAAGAATGTTTGCCATCCAGCACCATCACTTCAACAGGCATGCCAGGGGTCAATGTAATGGGTGTGGTTAATTTCTCCATCTCTGCCTTAGCTACCTCGACGCGAGCACGGTAATAGCCAGCCTGGGTGGATACGTCCATCGATGATGATGGGGGGATAACACGGTCCGGCGAGACCTGTATGATCTTACCCATAATCATGGGTGTAATACTCGACTTATAGGTAGAAAACATAATTTTTGCATCCTGCCCAATATTGACGCGGCTTATATCACGCGGCATTACCTCCGCATCGATCAGCACCTGGTCGCCTTTCGGTACGATATCCATAATAGTGCTGCCCGATGGAATTACGCCGCCAACAGTATGATATTTGAGATCGTTGACAATGCCCGCTATAGGCGCAGCAATAACCGTGCGGTTTAATACGTCCTGGTCTTTGTTAATGACCGCGTGCAATTCGCCGATCTTCCCCTGCAGCTCAGCCGCTTGGTGTTTGAACGCAAGCAAACGGGAGCGCGTCGATAATCCGCGTTCCACTAGAGACGTTTCGGTTGCCAGTTCTTCATTGATATAGTCAAGTTGTGTCTGAGCAGAGTTAAGGTTCGATTTCAGCCCTTCACTATTCGCCGAGGCACCCACTTTGCTTAAACGAACCAAAGGCTGCCCTTCTACCACCTGGTCGCCTTCCTTTACTAAAATGGCTTCAATAATCCCGCCCTCGAGATGCTGAACCGTCTTTTTATAATCCGAAGGCATAATCGTTCCCCGCGAAATCGAGGCGCTTTCAAGAGGAGCTAATGATCCGCCAATCAAGAAAACGCTTATCGTCGCCACCGAAGCAAACAGACCGAAACGGATAGCGGTCCTTGTTGCCTCCAGTGCGCTTACGGAGGATATGAGATCATTAGGAACTGTAAAAAAATCATATATTTTTACTGCATTTAAGACCAAACTGTTAACCATTATGCACTCCTCGATACAGGTTGGGCAGAATTCGATTGCAAATGGTATAGCATTTCCGCTGCCGGACCAAATCGCGTAACCATTCCCTGATTTAGCAATAATATTTTATCTGCAGTAGAAAGCACTGACATGCTATGCGTTATAGTAACGGTGGTAATGCCTTGCTTGCGGGCGCGTGCAAGTGTAGACAGCAGCGCCTGTTCGCCTTCCTGATCAAGATTAGCGTTCGGCTCATCAAGCAATACTAGGCGGGGGCGACCAAAAAAGGCCCGCGCCAGTCCAATGCGTTGTCGCTGTCCTTGCGACAAATGCATCCCCCTGTGGCCGATATCGGTTTCATAGCCCTGCGGCAATTGCAGAACCATATCATGCACCTGCGCCATCTTTGCTGCCGCGATTATCATCGTATCATCAACGTCGTCACGCATGCGGGCAATATTGTCGCGCACAGTGCCCTCAAACAGCTCCACATCCTGTGGTAGGTAACCGACATGCTCAAGGACCTGATCGCGACGCCAATGCTTCATTTCTGCGCCATCCAGCCTCACAGCGCCCGATAATGGCTGCGTAACACCGGCCACAAGGCGGATAAGTGTCGATTTTCCAGCAGCGCTTGGGCCGATAATGCATAGCGCCTCCCCTACCTTCAATGAAAAATGAATGTTTTTCAGCAATATCTTATTGGCCAGGCCGTAAGTAAGATTTTCCACATCGATACGCCCTTGCGGCTCAGGTAATACCACTCCTCCTTCAGGAACGGAGAAAATATCCAGCCCGGATTTCAAACGATGAAAGGCGATACGCGCATCACCTAAGGTTTTCCACATGGCGATAATATTCTCAAATGGTGCCATAGCTTTATTAGCGAGGATAGATGAAGCAATAATAGCACCGGTGGTAATTTGCTGGTGGACGGCCAGATAGGCACCCGTGCCAATCACCATTACCTGTAATACAACGCGAGCGTAACGACTGGTGGCCTGTATCGTGGCCGAACGTCGGTTTGCCAACATCTGCCAATGGGTCGCAGCATCGCTTTTCTGACGCAAGCGCGCAGCAACCGGTTCAATCATGCCCATAGCATCAATTGCTTCCGCATTACGCGTAGCAGCTTCTAGTGCCTGGATGGAATTAATGGAAAGCGTATTCGCACGCATCAATGGTGCACGCATAGCTTTTTCATTCATCCATGCAAGAAAAATAAGTGCCGCACTGCCGGCAAATGTAACCAGGCCAATGAGAGGGTGAATCATCGTCACGGCCAGAAAATAGAGTGCCGCCCATGGAGCATCCAGTAAAATTATGGCAAAATTGCCGGTTAAGAATGATTTTACGGTCTGAAAATCACGCAGCATTTGTATGCCACCTCCTCCCGTTCCAGCGGAAAGGCTGATCGTTCTTTTTACCAATGTGTCCTGTAATTCATGGTCGAGCCAAAGATTTACACGCTGCATTATGGCACTACGCACTATCTGGATAAGCGTTACCGCCGCCATAATGGCAAGCGTGATAACTGTCAGCCAAAACAATGTTTCCATGCTGCCCGATGCAATCACCCGATCAAGCACCTGCAAGGAATAAAGCGGGATTGCAAGCATGAATAGGTTGCTGACGAGTGAAAAAATCATCAGATACCAAAACACTGGCCTAAGCGACTTAAGTGCCATGGAAAGCGGATTATAAGTAGATGTGTACATAGGCAATACAACTCCCTCCGGCAAAGAGTGCCGATTATAATTACTTATCCACTAAGCGTATGTGGAAACCCGACTCGAAGTTTTTTAATGCTACTTCAGAGGGCGCAAGTTCCTTTATACAAAGATAAAATCATTTGCATGTAAGGTAATATGCCCATTATCAATATAAATCTCACGATCAGAAACATGATCGCCGTTTGTATCAAACTTAACCAGTGTATACGGATGGCTATTCGCATCCGTCAATTGCTTATAGGTGAAACTCTTGCTACCAGTCAGATTTCCTGTGCTATTAAAATTCGCCGCAGTCAGCCCAAAACCATGCAGGTCTATCTTATCGCCTCCCGTTTGGCTGAAATCAGCAATATGATCAGCCCTTGTGCCAGTGCCAGTATTGGTTTTCGTAAAATAAAATGTATCAGCACCGCTTCCGCCGGTAAGAGTACTCCCCAGCTTGGTGGTACTCAAGATATCATTACCCGTGGAACCATATACGTTACCTGCCAATAGAGTATTCACGGCGATTGTCTGCGTCGTGCTGACTCCTGCCTGATTCCACGGATTGATGCTAATAACGTCAGAACCAACCGTACTGGACGCCTGGTAGGTCAGTGTAGCAAGCTCGGCGTTAAGCTGAGCCAGCGTTCCGGTAACATGAAGGGTATGGGTGCCCGAACCGGCAACGGCATGGCCAGTGCTATCGACCATCTTTAGCATTCCGTTATTCGCAGTTATATTTAGCGCCATTATGCCTGGGGCGGATTGTGCCCATTCATCCATAATACTAATTCCCGTCACCTGCACTATTTGGCTTCTCGACAAGTACACGTTAGACGGTGCGGTTACAGATATATCCTCAATGCTGGGGGTAACATTAATGGATGTCAGTTTCGTCACCTCTACCCCCGCCTGATTCCATACATTCACGGATAAAGTGTGCATACCGGTTACGTCCGGTGCATGGTAATCCATGGTCGAGAGATACTGGTTGAGCTCTGCCAACGTTCCACTCACATGAATGGCGCCTGTGCCGGAGCCCCCAATCGCATGGCCGCTGCCATCGTTCATTGTTACTGTTCCATTGTTTACAGTTACATTAAGCGCCATATATCCTGGATGGGTTGCTGCCCACGGGTCGTTGATACTGGCCGTCACATGGATCGTTCCATTAGCCATGGTCGAGCCGGATGTGGAAGCCGTTACTGTCAAGTCATTGCTATTCGATACCGGATCCGAGATCGGCGGCAGAGTCACTGCACCCGGAATAATTTTTACTAATATCGGGTGATCGGGCAGTGAAATCTGCGCCATATTCGCACTGCTTACCGTCTGTATCGCATTGATGCCGACCATAGGGTCATATACCGTGATGCTGCTGGCCTGATTATCGAGTGTCAGCGTAATGGTATGGTTAGGCACCGTGATATCGCTCGAGGTGATAGCACCGGAAAGACGCGTTTCATTCCAGACCGACAGCCAGAAACTTCCATCTGATTTTTGCATCAGCAGGGAATTATCGGTGGATTGCAGACCGGATAGGCTATAGCCCAGCGCCGAGGGAGAAAATGTGGACCCTCCGCTGCCGGTGTCAGCCATAAGGGTAGTCAGGTTATGCAGCGCTGTGGCGGCCGCCTTAGGCGTGCCGTCAGAGTGGAACAGGCCGAAATTATTTTCGCTGTATCCATCGCCGGTTTGCTGATCAAGCAATTCATAGAGATAGGTTTTTACGATTCCGGCTTTATACGCATCCATTAACCCATCAAGCATGTATTTTGCCTGCACCGTTTCAGATACGCTGGTAGGGTCCAGCAGGGTACCGGTCGTGTACCAGCCCATTTCGGTGGCGATGACGGGATGCTTCGACGATATCTGCGCCAGGTCATTCACAAGGGTGATATTAGAGCTTGGTGGATTGCCGGTGCCGAAATAAATATGACCATTGGCATAATCGGAATAGGCACTAATATCTCCTACCTTGTCATAATTGCCTGTATTGGGAGATTGAGCCCAGCCGGTGCCGAAACTCATATTGATCACCGGCACGCCCATTGCGTGGCCAACAGCATAAACCTCCTGCTGGAACTGCGCAGTGATGGCCAGTGTATTGCCGAGCGAAGCAGCATAGGTATTGTCTTCTTCATTGCCGCCTTCAACAAATTCTATAATATTCTGAGGAGCAAGCTGCTGGATATATTGCAGCCCAGCTTGCATCATGGCCGGTGAGCCTGACCCGATAAAGGCGTCAAATTTGATGCCGGTAGCATCAGCCACTTTCTGCCACCAGCCGTTGGGGCCAATATCCGCAGGATTGTTGGCAGAATCGCGTACATGTTTTACGCCGATATAATTAAGGGAATCAATAATACGCTGGATATTGCCATAGGCGGTCCAGGTGAAATCAATATGGGTATTGATGCCGATAGAGTTGATAAAATCACTTGCTCGGATTGCTTGTACATTGGCCATTAGGTACGAACCTCCTCAAAAAAAATAATTTCATTATGAACTTTTTATACAAAATAAATTATATTCTCTCTCATGCATTAACCATGCCAATAAAAAAGCATGGGGGTAATTTTTTATAATCATAGCAAAGAAATTACAATGCATCACACTGAGAGAGCGAATTAATTACCTGATGAGCAAAAATGGCTCCATGAGGCACGTGATCTTTTGTCACGATTGAATACGGGCATAAGCCCAAAGCCGACAACTCAATCTATGTTTCGATTGAGGGCGCTATTGCTTTATCTGTACAAAAAAAACGATCTCTTTGCAAGCAATAACCGTAATCATGTTACCTAACCATTACATGAAAATATTAAATTTTCGCTAAGATTGAATAGAAAAATTTGATGTAACCTTAGCGAGTTATTCCGTCAAATGTTGCATTTTTGAACAAACACTCATGCATCGAAATAAATTTTCGCTCAATAAAAATACCTGTTCTCGCGATTCATATTCTTAATGGTGAGGGCTACGTGACCGAGAAATGTTTGCCGGGTGACAATGAAACGTGGGCTAATAACGCCACCAAACTCGGTAAAAAAAAGCACAGCTTGTGAATTATGCAATCCATCAAAATCAAAAATCAGGCCGCGCTGGGCAGCATCTTTCATTGCTTCCCATGCAAGAAGGCTGATAGCGCCCTGATGCTTTCCCAATACGCGAGAGGACATAAAATAAAAGGAACTGATCTCATCCCACACACAAAATATTGCAGCTACAATATTATTATTCTTATCTAAAGCGCTATAAATTCGTCCACGATTACGACTCAGGCATCCTTCAATCATACGGTAGCACATATTCTGCTCACATCGATTCTTGATTCCTTTTTGTTGCAAATTACCGTCATAAAATCGCCAGAATTCTATGGGATCGTGAATATCGGAAACGGTCAACTCCTTCTGCGCGCTCCGGATTTTTTTACGTTTTTCACTACGCATATTTTTCCATAGCGCGTCTTCATCAGCAGGATGAATTTCATATGTAAACTGGACCGCAGTATCGAATTTCTCCTGCTGAAAAGCGATAGCATCGGTAATATCGCGGTGGCATTTATATTGGTAAATGGAAGCAGGTGGTAATAGTTGAATCAATTCACGGGTAATGTGTGCCCGCCGTAAAAAACGGGTGGAAGAGTGGCCGCCGTCATCAATAACTGTCGGACCAAGAAAATGCGTCATCGGGGGCATGATGCTGTATTTCAATCCCCCACGATTATGCAGAAAATAATACAGGCGCCCAACGACCTTACCGTTATCCGATATTTCAACGGCTGAATAATCACCCCCCGTCACAATATCTAGCCACCAGGGTTCATGAAAAATTGTCGGGATAAGTGCATCGACGACAGGTCGTGGGACATATTCTTGAATATTTTGCATAAGCATATGCTTCTTGACCAATCTCAGTGTCATTCTCTGACATATTAATTATCCTGCTATAACGGTAGCGGAATAAATTTTCGATGATGTTCAGCTATATTCAGCAAAACCATATATGTTTTTTATATTAAAAATTATAGGGTTACCCTCTACACTTCAAAAAGTTAGAATTTTTGTATGCCAAACAGCTCAAATACGCCTCCGCGCGAAACTCTTGCTTCTCTGCAAGCGGGACGTGCGGTTGCCGCCATGCTCGTGGCATTCTATCATACCGGGGCGCTCGTGATGCCGCTCGACAAATACTGGGGATATGACCCTTCATACCATTTCTTCGATTTCGGGCGTGCGGGTGTGGAATTTTTCTTTGTGCTAAGCGGCTTCATTATTTTTTACATCCACGGCAAGGATTTGGGCCAGCCATCACAATTTTTCCCCTATCTTAAAAAACGCTTCCTGCGCATATATCCTATTTACTGGATCATTCTGGCTGCCATTATCCCTATTTATTTTCTGGTTCCTAGCTTTGGGTTTCCCTATCACCGCGAGGCCGGTACTATTATATCTTCAATATTATTGGTCCATGTGAATGGGAATTCCAATACGGAACTGGCGGCAGCATGGACATTGTATCATGAAATGATGTTTTATTTCCTTTTCTCGCTGGCCATTCTCAACAAGCGGCTTGGAATGGCAATTATTGCCGGGTGGCTCCTAGCATCCTCCGCAACGCTCGTGGTAATACCACAATCTTATATCATTGAATTTCTGTTTTCGCCCTTACATCTGCTGTTTGGAATGGGTATGCTTTCCTGCTGGATTGTGAATCGCACCCCTTTCTTCTCCCCTCGCCCCATCGCCTTGGCCGGGGTGGCCCTATTCCTCGCCGCCGGAATGGAAGAAAATTACAGCCGATGGTTAGCGGATATGCCTCGTACCGTTATCTACGGTTTGGGCAGCGCGCTGATCTTAATGGGCATAGTTACGATAGAACGCCAGGGCAACTTAAAAACGCCCCCTGCGTTGGTGCTGATCGGGAATGCATCATATGCCACTTACCTGATAAATTTTACTGTATTGTCACTTCTGGCAAAAATATTCATCTATATTGGCTTAAGGGAAGCATTGCCTGCATTAGCTTCGTATGTTTTCCTGACAGCATTATCCATACTCTTGGGCGTATTGTTTTACCTATGGGTTGAACGCCCGGTTATGCGCTTCGTAAGAATACGGTTCGGTAATCAAGGCGAGCGTACAATAACTAAACGGCGCTACACATTCGACTCTCGAACACATTCCAATACCCAGGAAGTTTCACCGGTCAACTAATTATAAGGGTTTAAAATTTATAATTGAGAGGGAACCACGAAGTTTTTTATATTTTCATTGGCTGCAAGTCTTATCAAGAAATCGGGGGCTATTTCTTGTATAGCTGAACAAATATCATTACCAATGGGAGTCTTACCGATGGTTTTATAATATTCGCCATTCCATGAATAGATATGTAGTGCATTACAATACTCATAGGGAGTGGTCCTCATTAATAGCCATTCTTCTTGGCAATCTGATTCAGTGCATAACCCTTTTATTTCAGAATCCATGCAGGAAATTTTTTTGACTAAATGGCAAGCCTCTTCCACGGACGAGGCTTGGACTTCTAACGGCACAAGCTGATTATGCTGTACTAAGAATTGGTATGTATACGGCGTCATAGACTTAAACCTTAAAGTATAGGGGTTCAGGCTATGCTATAGAAACTATTATAAATATGCCATTGTTGATCAGTATTTAATCATAATGAACCGATAAGTATTATTACTAACTCCTGCATAACATCCAGATTAGCGCGAGTCTTTCTTATGTGATTGTCCTGCCCCCCTATAACTGGTCCACGGAATAAGTTAGGATTCCGGTCTTAATTAGGGAGGATATTATGGCGCGGAAGAAGTTTGACGCTGGTCAGATTATTGGGCATTTACGTACAATTGAAGTATTTCTGAGCAAGGGTAAGACGGCAGCAGAAGCATGCCGTGAAGTTGGCATCACCGAACAGACCTATTACCGGTGGCGCAAAGAATATGGTGGCATGCAGGTGTCTCAGGCCCGTCGGTTGAAAGAGCTTGAGAAGGAGAACAGCCGGTTGAAGAAAGCGGTGGCCGAGCTGACACTGGACAAGCTGATTCTAAAGGAAGTAGCCGAGGGAAACTTCTAAGCCCCGAGCGCAAGCGCATTGCTACGATACGGGTGGTACAGCGGTATGGCGTTTCTGAGCGCCGTGCCTGTGTCGTTCTGGGGCAGCATCGAACCAGCCAGCGCCATACAAGTCTTCATGGATCTGATGAAGCGGCACTGAGGCAGGATATGATTCGTCTGGCCAGTCAGTATGGCCGCTATGGTTACCGGCGGATTACGGCATTACTCAAAGCTGAAGGCTGGCAGGTGAATCACAAACGGGTGGAGCGTCTGGTCAAACCAACCTGCCTAGCCCCGCGCAGAGCGGCCCCCAGCGCGCACAGCCTTGGAAATTTCTCTGACACACGAAATAATGGTGGCACATAGTGGACTTGAAACAGCAACCAAGGTTGCATCATTTCATTTTTAAAATGTTGGCCTCCATCCGTTCTTATCGTTGAAATATATGTTTTTTTAAGCTATGTTTATGCTGAAATTGGTATCCAATCATTACATATAGGTTCTTATGCGTCGTTTGTTTGCTGCCTTCATTGTTTTAATGTCTACGCTCGGTATAGCTCCGGCGTTTGCAAAAGATATTCCTGCTCCTGCGGATGTTGCCTCAGCACCTAAAGACGCGGTAACGCTTCCGTCAGGACTTTCTAGTAAAGTGCTAGAAAAAGGTACAGGTAATGTGCACCCGACGGCTTCTAGTAAAGTTACTGTTCATTACACAGGTTGGACAACTGATGGAAAGATGTTCGATAGCTCAGTCACACGTGGAACGCCCATCACTTTCGGCCTAGATCAAGTTATCGCAGGATGGACAGAAGGCGTACAATTGATGGTAGTTGGTGAAAAACGGCGTTTATGGATTCCTCAAAATCTCGCATACAAGGGGCAGCCTGGAATGCCATCTGGAATGCTGGTCTTCGATGTTCAACTACTTGATATCAAGTAGTCCACAAACATTTTGTCTCATATCGGCAAGACCACTAGTGCACAATAGCATTTACTAACTGCTGGAGTTTGCCTCAAACTACCACGCACCTAATAGAGCGACCAATGTTTGCATCATTTGTTTGTGAAGTGTTGACCGCCAGTATCGCGCACAGAGAGAATAACGCAGAAAACAAGGAATCCTGCCCATTTCAAATATCTCTGGTCAACGTAGTAAAATGAGGCCCGCTGTGTGCGGGCCTGACGGGGAAATATCTCTAACACATTGAAATACAACAATTAATGGTGGGGGGTGAGGGACTTGAACCCACGACCAAGGCGTTATGAGCGCCCTGCTCTAACCGCTGAGCTAACCCCCCATAATGTGCGCATGACCACAGCATCACTGCTATTATCATAGGGATTTCGGTTATAATCGCTGCCTGCGCGCGGCACAAGCGGATAAATTATTCATAAAAAACATATTATTAATACCGCATAACGGGTGATGGTGGGTGATTGTGATTTCGCGATTGCTTTCAGGGGTAATTTGTTTTACAAGGGTTTCCCTTAATATTTCGGCCCCCTTTATAGGGTAGGCCAGCACGTTTGGAGACAGTTATGAAGCAAGGCATTCACCCCGATTACCATAAAATCACCGTCGTTATGTCGGATGGTACCAAGTACGAAACTCACTCCACCTGGGGTAAGGAAGGTGATGTGCTGCAGCTGGACGTAGATCCGAAGACGCACCCGGCATGGGTTGGCGGCGTAAACCTCCGCAAGACCGGCCAGATGGAAAAATTCCAGAACAAGTTCGGCAGTTTCGGCGCAGCCCCCACTCAGAAAGCGGACGCTCCCGTTGCGGCTGCTGAGGCTCCGAAGAAAAAAGAAGAAAAGAAAAAAGAAGAAAAATAGTCTTCATTGCTTCTGTAAAAAACGGCGGGCTACATGCCCGCCTTTTTTATTGCCAGTTTTTTTATTGCCAGACCTTTTATTGCGGGTCTTAGGAATCAGTAGGGCAATTGTCAACCATACTACTCAACACGCGCTGGCGTTCCAGATAGACATGCAGCGCCTTCTCCAGTGCCGGCCAGGAAATCCCGGTCTCTCCGTCAAATTGCACATTGGCAATCACAAACACTTCCATGGCTGCTTCCTGAGTGATGGAAGGCAATTGCAGTTGCTCACAGATAAAATGAACATCATCAACGTGCCAAAGATTATCGACGAAATAACCGCCTGCTTTGAGTAACCCCCTTGCTGCTTCCATAATGGTGGCGATGTGGGATTCCATAATTAATACCTCATTACTAAAAACAACGGCTTCTTAATAAAGGTTAATAATTAAATTATGGTTAATTTCAGCTTATTTCCTGTTATTTTTTAATTATATAGCGCTCCAAAATCGTACGGCGCGTTTTCGCGTATTAGGATATATCCCAGCTTTTATCCTTAGAAATTAACCAATTTATACCAAGAAAATGAAAAAAAATGGCGTCCGGCTATTGCCATTATAATTTGAGCACTTATATCTCTCTCATCACTATCAACCAATATGACAGGCGATAGGCTTCGGCCGCTGAAGCTCCGGGGAATACCGCAGCGCAGGCAAATATCCCTGTAGAACGCACAAATGGAGACACGAATATGAGTAAGATTATCGGCATTGACTTAGGTACCACCAACAGCTGCGTTGCCATCATGGAAGGCAGCCAGGTCAAAGTCATTCACAGCCAGGAAGGCCGCAACGTCGTGCCGTCCGTCGTCGCGATTACCGACAATGAACGCTTAGTCGGCGATGGCGCGCGCCGTCAGGCCGTCACCAACCCGGAAAACACGCTGTTTGCGATCAAGCGCCTTGTCGGCCGCAACTTCGATGATCCGATTGTCAAAAAAGATATGGCCCTCGTTCCCTACAAAATCGTCAAAGCCGATAACGGCGACGCGTGGGTGGAAGTGCGCGGCGAAAAATACAGCCCCAGCCAGATCAGTGCTTTCATTCTCACTAAGATGAAAGAAGTAGCCGAAACGTATCTCAGCGAAAAAGTAACGCAGGCCGTTATCACCGTCCCCGCTTACTTCAACGACGCGCAGCGTCAGGCGACCAAAGACGCAGGCCGCATTGCCGGTCTCGAAGTATTGCGCATCATCAACGAGCCGACGGCAGCAGCGCTCGCCTACGGCCTCGACAAGGAAAAGAAAGCCGGTCACACCATCGCCGTATATGACTTGGGCGGCGGCACGTTCGACGTATCCATCCTTGAAATCGACGACGGCGTATTCGAAGTAAAAGCCACCAACGGCGATACGTTCTTAGGCGGTGAAGATTTTGATAAACGCATTATCGATTTCCTCGCTGACGAATTCAAAAAAGATCAGGGGATCGATTTGCGCGGCGACAAGCTGGCGTTGCAGCGTCTCAAGGAAGCTGCTGAAAAAGCCAAGATCGAACTGTCCAACAGCATCCAGACCGACGTCAACCTGCCGTTCATCACGGCGGATGCAACCGGCCCAAAACACTTAAACATCAAACTGACCCGCGCCAAACTCGAAGCGCTGGTGGACGACCTCATCCAGAAAACGGTTGAGCCGTGCAAGAATGCGCTTAAAGACGCAGGCCTCAGCGCCAAGGACATTGACGAAGTGATTCTGGTCGGCGGGATGACCCGCATGCCGAAGGTGATCGAAGTCGTCAAAAACTTCTTTGGCAGGGAACCGCATAAGGGCGTGAACCCGGACGAAGTAGTGGCCATGGGCGCTGCCATTCAGGGTGCCGTACTCAAAGGCGACGTGAAGGACGTATTGCTGCTCGACGTGACCCCGCTGTCGCTTGGTATTGAAACGCTCGGCGGCGTGTTCACCCGCCTGATTGACCGCAACACCACCATTCCTACCAAGAAGTCGCAGGTATTCTCGACTGCCGATGACAGCCAGACGGCGGTGACCATCCGCGTCGCACAGGGCGAACGCGAAATGGCCTCCGACAATAAAATGCTCGGCCAGTTCGACCTCGTGGGAATCCCCCCTGCCCCGCGCGGTATGCCGCAGATCGAAGTCACCTTTGACATCGACGCTAACGGCATCGTGAACGTATCGGCGAAAGACAAAGCCACAGGCAAGGAACAACAGATTCGCATTCAGGCCTCCGGCGGTCTGTCCGATGCCGATATTGACCGCATGGTCAAAGAAGCGCAGGCACATGCCGAGGAGGACAAGAAGCGTCGCCATCTCGTTGATGTCAAAAATCAGGCGGACGGGCTGATCCACACCTCGGAAAAGAACATCAAGGAGCATGGCGAAAAAATCCCGGCTGCCGACAAGGCTGCTATCGAGAAGGACATCCAGTCGCTGAAAGACGCCATCGCATCGGAAGATGCCGAACGTATCGAACAGCAATTGCAGGAACTGACCAACTCGTCCATGAAGCTGGGTGAAACCCTCTACAAGGCCGAGCAGGAAAAAGCAGCGGCAGCGGGTGGCGCTTCATCCGATAACGCAGATAACAACAGCGGCGGCAACGCGGGCGCGGGCGGCAATAGCAACGCCAGCAATGACGATGTCGTCGATGCCACGTACGAAGAAGTCGACGATAAGAAAAAACGAAATTAAGTTTGCCCTAAACGCATCAAAGCAGTAGCCATAATCCAATGGCTACTGCTTTGTTTTGAGCCAGACCTTATCTTACACAGCTATGAGCAACCCAAAAGATTATTACGAGACACTCGGTGTCAGCAAAGGCGCAAGCGCGGACGACCTGAAAAAGGCGTACCGCAAGCTCGCCATGCAATACCATCCCGATAAGAATCCCGGCGATAAAAAATCCGAGGACCGCTTTAAGGAAATCAGCAACGCCTACGACATTCTGCAGGATGACCAGAAGCGCGCCGCCTATGATCGTTATGGCCATGCCGCCTTTACCAGCGGCGGCTCCGGCGGCGGTGCCGGCGGGCCGGGCGGCGGGTTTGATTTCTCATCGAGCTTCGCCGATATTTTTGAAGATTTATTCGGCATGAGCGGCGGTCAGGGACGCCGTCAGCAAGGCGGTGGCGCCAACAGCGCCGCACGCGGCGCCGATCTTCGCTACAACCTCAATATCTCGCTCGAAGACGCTTACAACGGCAAACAGGAAACCATCAGGGTCACCACCTCGGTGGGCTGCGAAGCCTGCCATGGCAGCGGCGGCGAAAAAGGCACCAAGCCGGTCACCTGCGGCACTTGCGGTGGGGAAGGCCGCATCCGCGCCAGCCAGGGTTTCTTCACGGTGGAGCGCACCTGCCATACCTGCCAGGGCTTAGGCAAAGTCATCAAAGACCCGTGCCGCATCTGCGCCGGATCAGGACGCACGCGCAAGGAAAAGACCCTCGCCGTCAACGTACCGGCCGGTGTCGAGGAAGGCACCCGCATCCGCCTTGCCAGTGAAGGCGAAGCGGGCATGCGCGGCGGGCCGGCGGGCGATCTGTATATTTTCATCGGCTTAAAACCGCACGAAATTTTCAAGCGCGACGGCGCCGACATCCATTGCGACATCCCATTGAAGATGACCACCGCAGCGCTCGGCGGCGGCATCGAAGTGCCGACCATCGACGGCGCGCGCGTCAAAGTCACCATCCCCGAAGGCACGCAGAACAACCACCAATTCCGTCTGCGCGGCAAGGGCATGAGCATCCTGCGTTCCACCGGTCGCGGTGATATGTATATCCACTCCCATGTCGAAACGCCGGTGAAACTCACCAAGAAGCAGCGCGAGCTGCTGAAAGAATTTGCCAAGGGCGATAGCGGCCACAGCCCGGAAGCCGACAATTTCTTCTCACGCGTGAAGGGTCTTTGGGAGGATTTAAAAGAATGACGATCAAAATTGCTATTGCAGGATGCTGCGGACGCATGGGACTGACCTTGGTATCCAGCGTACATGGGCATAAGGGCACGTCATTGGTAGCGGGCAGCGAGCGTCCCGGCTTTGATGATAACGCGGCGCGCGCGCAACTGGAAACGGTGGGCTGCAAAAATCTGTTCGTCACGTCTGACTGCGATACGCTGGCCGAACAGGCCGATGCCGTGATCGATTTTACCGCCCCGGCCGCTACATTAGAGATGGCCGCTGCCGTTGCTAAAAAAGGCGGCATCCATATTATCGGCACCACCGGATTTTCAGCCGCACAGCAGAAACAGCTAGAAACATTCGCCTCGCAATCGCGCATCGTGCAGTCGGGTAATTTTTCCCTCGGTGTCAATCTGCTTGAGACATTGGTCGAACAGGCGGCGCGTATCTTAAACGATGCCTATGACATTGAAATTCTCGAAATTCACCATAAGCATAAAAAGGACGCGCCTTCAGGTACGGCCCTCATGCTAGGCCATTCCGCTGCAAAGGGCCGTAAGGTCAAGCTGGAAGATAAGAAGGTCTCGGCGCGTGAGGGCATTACCGGCGAACGCAAGCAGGGCGATATCGGGTTTTCCGTCCTGCGCGGCGGGGATGTGGTCGGACTGCATAACGTCATGTTCGCCGGCCCCGGCGAAGTAATTGAACTTAAGCATCAGGGTTTTAACCGCGAAATCTATTCCAGCGGCGCCATCCATGCCGCCCTGTGGGCCGCGAAGCAAAAACCCGGTCTTTACTCCATGAAGGATGTACTTGGATTATAATATTTTTACTAATCCTGATTTTTAGGAAATATTATATTTCAATAACTTAATAAATCCCATCCCGCGCAAGTCCCCGTACTTTCACAAAACCTTAATAAATCGTCAAAAAGATGATGATATACTCGTCTCGTGAAATAAGCGTATTTTAACGTATAATGGTTCGATATGGCCGACACAATCATACACCCCGGTGGCCCACCAACCTTTGAAATGGTCGATCAGGCCGTTGCACATTATGAGTCTGTTGGCGGCAGGACGCTTCCCGATCATCTTAAGGCCACCTTGCGTGGCGAGTGCGTAGATATGGGGCGGACGGGAGGACTGGCTGTTCCCAATCACTTTGTAGACAGAATCAATACCTACGAGTCAGGGTACAGAAAGCAGGGCGCTCAAGGCGTCGTAGACCGCATCGCAGGTGAATACCCGCACAGCTTCCCGTCAGCAGATCACCGCATGAACCTGCGCAGCAAGGTTGCGGATATAATCGATCATGAATACCATCCCGGCATGTCGCCTGAACATGTTGAACAGGCCGTTCAGGATTATCATAAGGCAGTGGTTCGCGGGCAACCAAACCCAACCCAATACCTAAAAGAACGCTTGCGCGGTCAGGGAACCGCGCAATTACCGTTCACCACGGCTGAAGTGGAAACTTTAAAGTCAGGAAGAGCTTATTTCCCGTCGGTCACCACCATCACTAAAGATAATTATGAGAGCTTCCTCTCCGGCCACCGCAATGCGCTTAAAGCAAGCGGTACGCTGCCAGCAACGGGGGTAGGCGCACATATTGATGGTGCGCATGATCATATGAAGGATGCGCTGAAAAAGCATTTTGCAGCTGGTAAACCGGGAATGTCGCTTGATCAGGTGCAGGCGCTGATGCATGAACACACCGAAGTGCTTCACAACATGGATAGGGGTGTTGTCAAATTCAAAGACCCCGATGGTCTGACAAAGCATCTTGAAGGACGCGTCAGTGGGAAACGCACTTCGATCCTCCAGGAACCTAAAATCCAGACAAGACAGGTGATGTTTGAGGAAGTTGGCAAGCTGGAGCCCACGAAAATAACGCAGGCCACGCGAAAACAGGTCGCCATAAAGCAGATCCTGAACAAGCATATTGCTACTGGTACACTGGTAGATGCACATGGCGTTCCACTGACTCAGGAGAAAATGAGCGAAGTGGTAGGACACCTCGCCCAGCAGGAAGCGGGCCATCTGGAGCTTATGGCATCACATACAGGCCACGGCATGCCCCCTCTTACTGGCGACAACCTTTCACGCGCTACGCACGGTCACGGGCAGCTTGAATCAGTCATCAAAAAACCGGTGCTGGCGCCGCTCGGCACTGCGCCGGTGGCAACGCCGCTTCCCACTACGGGGAATAAAAAACTCGATAGGGCAGGCACCGCGCTGGAAGCAGCGAATGTCGAAAGAGAAACCCATAACATCGCCTTCGAAGAACAAAAGCGCGCTGCGCAGCAAATGGCGGCCGAGGTCGAGCAGAAGCGCCAGAAAGTGGTCGCCGCCGATGCCAAGCTTAAAGGCCTGACGACACCGGGTGCCGATCCTAAAGCACTGCTCGATGCGCAGAAAGAAGCGGCGGCCTCACAGAAAGAATTGCTGGCTGCCAAGACGAAACTCAATACGCAGGCGAAAGTCGTTGCCGAACAGAAACAGGCGCTCAATACATATACCAGACGCGCAGAACAAGCGGAACACGGGCTGCAGCAAGTGCAGCATGAACTCGCACCGGATGTCGTTGCAAAACCAAAACCACGACCGCTGGACATTGGGAAAGACGGTGCCCGCACTACCAATGACCGCGTGGCTGATAAGCATACGGCGCTTGACAAGCGCAGATACGATTTAGAGGACGCGCAGAGCAAAGTCGCTAAGACGGAAAAAGCCGTTGCCAAAGTAGACATAGGCAATCCCGGTTCAGGAATAGATAAAGCGACCACGGATCTGACCGCCGCACAGCAGACACACGGTCGGGCTACGCAGCATCTGGAAGATTTACGGACGCAAAGGCAGGCCCTTGCACAAAAGGCTGGCAATAAGAAGCTGCCAGTCGCAGATAGAATGCAGGCCTCTAGTACGCTCAAGACGCATGATCAGGCGATTAAAGATGCCATCGCCGCGCAGAAGAAGACGCAAGCGGGGCTGGTTACCGCCACCGCCACCCATGAAACGGCCATGCAGCCCTTAAAAAAGGCCACCGTAGCGCACGACACAGCGCACCAGGCCACTGCCAACGGCAAATACAGCAATACGCCCACTTCGGAAAACAGGGTAATCAAGCAAGCAGCGGCGGATAAAGCACTCAAGGCCGAACAGGCAGCAGCCGCTAAACTGGCGCGCCAGGAACAAAAAGCCGCCCAGGCACTGGTGCGTACCGAACAAAGAGCCGCCCAGCAACTCGCACGACAGACTGCCCGCGCCAACAAACCGCCGGGCCTGCTGTCCAGACTCTGGAGCGACAACAGCACCATGTCCGGCATGAGCAGAGGCGCGGTACAGACAGAAAAAGCCATCGTCAATGCGACGGTGCAGGCTGAAAAACAGGCGCCGTCACTCATGCGCCGCATGCTTTCCGGTGGCGCGCACGGCGCCACTGCTGTAGCAGGCACGGCTACCGGCTTTGTCGGCAACACAATGAAAGTAGCCTTAATCGGTGGCGCAGGCATTGCCGCACTGAGCTTGCTAAGCAATCTCTCCGCTGCCCGCCCTATCCCGCTTCCGCGCCGCCTGAATGATGATCTGGATAGCAATACCAATCCCATGGTATTCGGAGCCAATCCCAATGTCGGCGTCGGCGCAGTCGCCGTGCCGCAGATGAACCAGCAGACCCAGATGGGCTCATGGGTATCCAGACTGCCGTCGCTGGACGAAACCATAGCAATGGGTGGCAATCCCCCGATGCCGACGCGCTAAGATTTCCTGTCTACTTCAGGTAAATAATGGCTAGTGGAGATTCCGCTAACGCTGGTGGCTTGCGTATTATTCGGCGCGGTTAGTCAGCGTGCGCTGGTATGGGAAGATAACACGCACCGTGGTACCCTCGCCGACCTTGCTGGTCAGCAGCAGCTTGCCTTCATGCAGTTCGGCATACATCTTACACAGCGGCAGGCCAAGGCCGGTGCCTTCGTGGCTCTTGCTGCGATGAACCTGACCGAATACGGACAAGGCCTTGGAAATATCGTTTTCGGCGATGCCGATGCCGGTATCGGCCACGATCATGCTCAGATTGTTATGCGGGTCGAGGCGCGCCGCAACCGTGATGGTACCGCTTTCCGGCGTGAACTTGACCGAGTTGGACAGCAGGTTGATCAGTATCTGGCGTATCTTGCGCTTGTCGCCCCACACAAATGGCAGGTTCGGTTCAAGCGCCATCACGACATGGATGCCCTTGGTCTTGATCTTGCCGTTCATGATACGGATAGATTCATTGACGATTTCACCAATATCAACCTTTTCCTCGATCAGCTCCAGCTTGCCGGCATCGCCCTTGGAGAATTCGAGAATATCGGTAATCAGTTGCAACAGATGGCTGCCGCACAGATTGATGTCGTGGATACGTTCTTTCTGTTTGGCATTGAGCGGGCCGAAATAACCGGAGTTGATCATTTCCGAGAAGCCGATAATGGCGTTCAGCGGCGTACGCAGCTCATGGCTCATATTGGCAAGGAATTCCGACTTCGCCTGGCTGGCGAGAATCGCCGCCGCTTCCGATTCTTCGACGCGTATAATCTGCTTGGCCATGGTCACGGCGAAAAACGACAGCACCGAACCGAAGATGGTAAACAGCGCAAGGAACCCGATATCCTTCATGCGCGACTGGCGCCATGCGTACAGGAAATCTTCTTCGTCGATAACCGCCGACACGGCAATCGGCATATTTTTGAGGCGCTGCACGGCTACGATCTTCATCGTATCGGCAATCACCGTCTGGCTCTTGACCTGTTCAGCGGCCTTGCCCTGCAGGGCCAGCCATTCTTTGGCGAGTTTCTCATTGGCGGCGCTGACAAACGGGCCGGAGACCAGCACGTTGCCGTCCGGCAGCATCATCGACATGAAGCGCTGATTGCCCGAAGCAATCGAGCTGTAGAAATCGGTGAAAAAATCCGGGTTGATCGCGGCGACGACGATACCGCCGAATTCGCCGTTCAGTTTATTATAGCGGCGGCTCATGATGATCAGCGAGGTGTTGCGTTCGGTGTAATGCTTGCCGATAAACACGAACGTATCGTCGGCTTCGCGCATATGTTCAAACAACTGCTGGCCGACCAGCGTCTTGTGGTAATCCAGCCAGTGGTCGTAACTCTTCTTATGCGCCGCCACCGCTACCGCGCCGTTTTCATCGATCAGCGCCAGCGCCACGATCTGCGGGGTTTCATTCAGCCATATCTTGAAATTCTGTTCGGTATATTCCGGCAGGTTGTTGCCGAACAACGAATTGAAGTACTGGCGTTCGATCGCGCGGCGCAGCGAAAGGTCTACGCCCAGGAATGTCAGCTCGGCATTCTCCGCCAGCGTATGGGTCAGGCGGAGTGATTTTTCTTCGCCGTCGGCAATGGCCTGATTATAGGCGCGTGAACCCTGATAAGCGACAATTCCACAGAATATCAACATGATCAGCGCGGAAAACCCGATAAGGTTTCTCACCCGTGGTGAACTGGAACGTCCCTGTACTACCGCCTTGATCATAAACGTAAGAACTTGTTTTTGTTTTAAAACAGATAAATGGTATAACCGGTTACTATCTTTAACTATTTTGGTTAATATAGCGTGTGAATATTAACAACATTTGGTTAAGATAAGCATCTATTTACCAAGCGATGTATTTTTACACCATTATGTTATATAACAATTTTTACGATAAAAACCGTTCTTTAATTTTTGGAAACCTGTAAATTACCACCAAGCTCGCGTTTCGCGCAAGATAAAGGCATCCGAGGCCAAGGGTTTTTAAGCCCTAATCTAAGTGCAAAAGAGCTGTATGGTTGCTGTTGACAAGGCAACTTCTATCATATAAGTTGCTCATCCTTTTTCTGAAATAATATTTAATATTATTCATAATCAGAAACTTAATACAGTATAACGCATAGGATTCAGTCATGTTTGCAGTTATTCGCACCGGTGGGAAGCAGTACAAGGTAGCCAGTGGCGACGTTATCGCCGTGGAAAAACTTGTCGGCAGCACCGGCGATAAAGTAGAAATCAGCGATGTGCTGATGGTCGATAAAAAAGTAGGTTCCCCGCTGCTCAAGGGCGCGATGGTGCTTGCGGAAATCGTGAAGCAGTTCCGTGACGATAAGGTCATTATCTTCAAGAAACGCCGCCGTCATAATTACCGCCGCAAGAAAGGTCATCGCCAGTACCTGACCGAAATCAAGATCACAGACATCAAAGCGTAATCAGGAGTCAACCATGGCACATAAAAAAGCAGGTGGTAGTTCACGCAACGGTCGCGATTCAGGTGGCCGCCGCCTCGGCGTAAAAATATTCGGTGGCCAGCAGGTCATCTCCGGCAACATCATCGTCCGCCAGCGCGGCACCAAGTTCCATCCCGGAACCGGTGTTGACATCGGCCTGGATCACACGATTTTTGCCGTGACCGCAGGTACGGTCGAATTCCGCAAAAAAGCCAGCGGAAAGATGTACATCTCCGTGGTCAATCAGTAATTACCCATCTTGGTCAAGACGAAAAGAGGCGGCATGTAAATGCCGCCTCTTTTTTATTTATCTAATTTTAACTTCTCTGCGCTAAGGCTTGCATAAAGCAGGACACACAATTTATGGCGTTACGAAGACAATGGCTGGCATACCTCACAACTATAGTGAGTCTCTGTCTGCCGTTTGATGCCTACGCCGAGGGCAAGTTCAGCTTCGGCCTTGAGGGATTTACCGATAATTACGAAGAACCCGAGCCCGGCGTAGAAGTCGATGAGCATGCCACTTACGGCTCCATCACCGCCGGATACACCTATAATTTCAACAATGCGTATTTCGTTGGCATGGAAGGGCGCGGCTCGTATGGCCGCAACGATTACAAATCCGTCAGCGGCACCGCTGATAATATTCCGCAATATGAAACCGAAGCGCGACTGCTGGGCGGAATGCGTATTCCCATGCAGGGCGGCACCACTGTCTTCATACCGTATTTTGGTCTGGGTTCGCGCTTCTATTACGATAATTCCAACGGCGTGGTCACCAGTCTCGGCGCCGCAGGCTATGACCGGCGCATCCTGCAATTTTACGCACCCATCGGCTTTAAAATGGAGATTACCAGCGGCGCATGGACCTATTCGCCGATGATCGAATTCGATCCGCTGCTGCTCGGCAAGGTCAATTCGCGGCTGGGCAACGTTCCCGGCTTTTATAATATCACCAATACGCAAAAAAATGGCTATGGCTGGCGCGGGGAATTCATGATCGGGCAGAAATACCAGAATTACAGCTGGGAAGCCGGCCCATTTTTCCGCTACTGGAAAATAGATGAATCAGAAACCGATACCGACCAGATAGGGCAGGTTTTTGTGGAACCCAAAAACACCCGCATACAGGCGGGCGCGGGATTACGCTTTAATTTTTAGCCACAATCTCAGCGGGAGCAGCAAGCGCGGGCGCTGCGTCCGGCGCACTATTCCACCCTCCGCCAAGCGCTTTGTATAGACTGACCACCGCCTGCAAATGAGCGCGTCGCGCCCTTACCAGCGCATCATCGGCGGCAAACAATGTCCGCTGCACATCGAGCACCGTGGTAATATCGACAATACCGCCTTCCATCTGCTGCTGCGAAAGCTGGTAGGCTTTGCGCGCGGTGTCCTTCGCATATTGCTGCGCCTTTTCCTCGGCGGCGGTCTGCTGCACGGCAATCAGCGTATCTTCCACATCGGTAAAGGCCGCAACCACTGCCTTGCGATAATTCTGCAGCAATTCGTCATAGCGCGCTTTTTGCAAATCCAGCGCACCCATCAGTCGCCCGCCTTCAAAAATCGGCTGCGTCAGCGACCCGGCTATCGACCATAACATGCTGTCGGGCTTGAAAAGCTGCGCCAGCGCTACGCTTTCATACCCGCCGCCAGCGGTGAGCTGGATGCTCGGAAACATCTGCGTGCGCGCCACGATAATATCGGCATGTGCCGCCATGAGCTGCGCTTCGGCAAACTGCACGTCGGGACGGCGCTGCAGCAACTCGGAGGGAATTCCGCTGGCTACTTTCGGCACCGTAATGTCGGCGAGCTTGCCGTCCGGAGCGGCGAACATCTCGGGCATTTTTCCTAACAAAAGAGCCTGCGCATTGATCGCTTGCTGCAGATGCTGTTCCAGCGGCGGAATGCCCGCACGCTGCGTCGCCACCACGCTTTCCTGCTGCGCGACATCCAGTGCGGTGCCTATCCCCTGTGTGAAACGGTTGCGGATACCACCGAGCAGTTTTTCGGCATTGGCAAGGTTGTCACGGGCCACCGATAGCTGATCACGCGTGGCAAGAATATCGAAATAATTACTGGCCACTGCCGTGGTAACCGTAATGTTCACCGTCTGCTGATCGAAGCGGCTGGCCTCCGCAAGCGCGCGGGCCGATTCGGCGGAGGCAAAGTTCTTACCCCAGAAATCGATTTCATAGGAGGCGCTGAGCGAACCGTTATAGGCGTTGGTAAAACGGGGACGGCTGGCCACACCGATGGCACTCGCCGAGCGCGATGATCCGGAAGTGCGCGTGCGCGCCGCATCCGCAGACGCCGTCACTGATGGCAGCAGCGATGCGCCGTTGATGCGCGCCTGCGCATCCGCCTGCTGTACGCGGGCGATGGCCGCCTGCAAATCAAAATTGGAACGCTGCGCTTCTTCCACAAGCGAGGTCAACGCCTCGGACTGAAACTGTTTCCACCACTCGCGGTCGGGCCATGCTTTTTCTTTGGCGTCAGCGGCATCTACCGTCGGCGCAGGTTCCGATTTCCAGCCTTGCGGCAAGGCAATTTCCGGCAACGTAAAGTCGCTCCACAAAGCGCAACCTGAGAGTAGCAGTAACATCGGAAGCGGCAGGTATGGTTTCATTGTCAGCAATTCCGGGGTAAATCTTGGCCGTCATTATAGCCGCAACACCATGCCAATACAATCATTCCCGCGCAGTATCATGTTGCGGCTCGATCGTATGCACAATGGCCGGAGTACCGTGCTCCAGCGTGCGCATGCTGTCAGTCACCACCTGTTCACCGGCGCGCACGCCGTCTTCGATCACCGCCTCATCATCCTGCGTCATGACCAGCTTTACCGGACGCATCTCCACCGTCTGGCTGGCGGGCCTGTAAATGAATACGGACGGTTTGGGCGTTCCCGGCTGTATGGCACTGGCTGGTACTACCAGCGCATCGCGGCGCGTCGTCAACTGCAGGCGCACCAGCACTTTACCGCCTGGCCAGAGCAGCCGCTTTGTATTGGGGAATGCCGCTTTCAGGCGAATGGTGCCGTTCTCGGGATCGACTTTATTATCGACCATCTCCAGCTCGCCGCTATCGAGAATGGTGCGGGTTTCCTTATCCAGCGCCAGCACCGTCATTTTTTTCTTCCTGTCGAGATTGCGGCCCACGGCGAGCAGGCTTTTCTGCGGCAGGTTGAACATCACCGCAATCGGATCCATCTGCGTAATCACCACCAGCCCGTTGCTGTCGGTAGGCTTCACCCGGTTGCCCGCATCGACCTGCCGGATGCCGGTGCGCCCATCTATCGGTGAGGTAATGACGGTGCGGTCGAGCTGGTTCTGCCAATGATCGATGGTCACCTGATCGGACGCCACCGAAGCCTCGAACTGCCGCACCACCGAGCGTTTGGCATCGAGTATTTTCGGCACTGCTTTCGCGCCGAGTTTTTTATAGGCGGCCAGATCGTTTCTGGCTTTGGCTAGCATCGCCTCATCCTGCGTCTTGGTGGCAATCGCTTCATCGCGCTGCGTCTGGTAGCTGCGCGGATCAAGCCGGGCCAGCGGATCGCCCGCCTTTACATCCTGTCCTTCTTCAAACAATATTTCCGCCAGTTGCCCTTCGGCCTGCGCATGCACGGTTACCGTTTGATAGGCCTGCACCGTGCCGGGGATATCGAGATACACCGGCATATCCTTGCGCACCGCAGGCGCCACCATCACGGTAACGCGGTCTTCTTCGTTGATAGGCGCCATCTGGTAGAGCAGCCAGCCGGTGAGCAGCACGGCCAGCGCCTGACGCAAGCGCAGACGGCCTTTCGGCGCCGCCCGCCACACGCCGCCCGCCATGGTGAACCGTCTCTTAAATCGAATCATACGGCCCGAATGTCATGCTGACGCGTATTCCCATCAAAAAATACTGCCGGTACAGCGAAAGCCGTACCGGCAGTATCATTTTACCCATGCAGATGCGTGGGTACTGTACGGTTATTACTTCTGCTGTAAGGCAGCGCGGGCATTGCGGTTCTGCAGGAGAATTTTGCGTTCCGCCAGATTGAATTTTTCAGCAACCGACGTGAAAGCTTCATTCATGCCGCTGCGCGCCTTGCTGTAGAGCTGATCCATTTCCGTGGCTTTGGCCAGGTAGGCCTTCTTGTCGAATTTGTCGGCAGTCAGGATGGCATCCGCTTCTTCACGGGCCTTCTGAATCTGCGCACGCAGCGCGGCATTATTTTCAGTGGCCTGCTTCATGGTTTCGTTATAGAGCTTGGCTTTATCGGTGGGAAGCTGCGTCACTGCCGTGGATTTGGCCGCGCCAGTGGCAGCGGCAGGAGCAGCGGCGGCGGGTGCGACTTCGTTAGCGGCGTCGCTCGTCTGCGCATAGAAAATACCGCCGAGCGTCAGTGATGTCAGCAGCGCAGTTGTTACAACTAGTTTAGTCATCTTCATGTTGTTCTCCATTTAATGTCGAAAATAAATCCAATGAAATACCATAGGGTGCGAAACCGGAATCACCGCCGTAGCGCAACTTATGACGTACCTTATTATTCCAAAGTTTTTGTTTTTCAAGGGCCTTTCTCAGGGAAGATACAATTTATTGCATAACATGGTGAGACATAAGCGCTATTCCCCTACCCTGCGGACCGGCCAGCGAAATGGAAATTAGGCTTGCTTGTTGCCGGGGTATCGTTATACAGATGGCTCCTTAAAACAGGCAGTATCCATAGGGGTGTAGCTCAGTTGGTAGAGCGGCGGTCTCCAAAACCGTAGGTCGCAGGTTCGAATCCTGTCGCCCCTGCCAGCCTTCGCGCTTTGCGCCCTACCCCCTGAAAAAGCTTTACCGGGCAATAAGATCGCAAAAAGACCTTGAAATCCTGATTATTTACTATATATGTTGCGCCTTCCCCCATTCGTAAACACTTGCAAGGAATCGACGTAACGATGACCAAACTCAATCCCGCCAAATTCATGCGCGAAGTACGCCAGGAAATGGATAAGGTGACCTGGCCCAGCCGCAAGGAAACCATGGTATCCACCATGATGGTGCTGGGTCTGGCGACGGTGGCCGCTACGTTTTTCGTGTTTGTCGACTGGGTGATCGGCGCGCTGGTGCGTGCAGTGATTGGAATATAAGAATTCAGGAATTTTAGGAGTACACTTACAATGGCGTTTCGCTGGTATATCGTTCATGCTTATTCAGGCTTTGAGAAAAAAGTTGCCCAGTCCATCCGTGAACAGGCAGCGCAGAAGAGCATCTCGCACCTGATCGAGGAAGTGGTCGTTCCTGTTGAGGAAGTGGTGGAAATCCGCCGCGGCAAAAAAGTTGCCGCCGAACGCAAATTCTTCCCCGGCTATGTCATGGTCAAAATGGAACTGACCGACGAAACATGGCATATGGTCAAGAATACCGCCAAGGTCACCGGCTTCTTAGGCGGCGGCGGCAAAGGCCGCCCGGTGCCCATCACCGAGAAAGAAGCGGAAGCCATCTTCGCACAGGTGCGCGACGGTATCGATCACCCCAAGTCGCAGATCAGCTTCGACATCGGCGAGAACGTCAAGATCATCGACGGCCCGTTCGAATCCTTCGTGGGCCTGGTCGAGCAGGTGGACGACGAAAAATCGCGCGTCAAAGTATCGGTGTCGATTTTCGGACGCGCCACACCGGTGGATCTGGAATACTCGCAGGTCGAAAAAGTCGCTTAACACCGCTTTTTCTTTTCCGTTAGTGGCGGCGGCGCTTCGAAAATAGGCCTTATCGTTATATATTAACATGATAGGCGCATTTACGGTGGCGCAAACTGGCCTTGACCATGAATACCGTATGATATTGTCATATTTCGTACGGTGGCAAAGCTGCCTGAAAGGCCCGTAATATCTGGTACTTGCGGGCACCGGAAGTGCCTGTCTTCACTTTTTTTTAAAAAATACGTTTTTTTATTTGCATTCACATGGAAGCTACTCTATAAATCCGCCTCCCTATGTTTTAAGGACTATATGTTCTTTGGGCGTTCTTTTGGGAGCTACGCGTTGCTTAGTCAAGCATTCTGCGGGCGCTAACACCAAATTCGGAAGACTAAAATGGCTAAAAAAATTGTTGGTTACATCAAACTGCAAATCCCTGCCGGAAAGGCGAATCCTTCGCCGCCAGTAGGTCCCGCTCTCGGTCAGCGCGGTCTGAACATCATGGAATTCTGCAAGGCGTTCAATGCCGCTACCCAGAAAATGGAGCCGGGCGCTCCGATTCCGGTGGTGATCACGGCCTATCAGGATCGTACCTTTACGTTTATCACGCGCCTGTCGCCCGTGTCTTACTATATTAAAAAGGCCACCAAGATTGCCAAGGGCTCTCAGACCCCGGGTAAAGGTGCGACCGCCGGTAAGATAACGATGACGCAGATTCGCGATATTGCCAAAGAAAAGATGAAAGATCTTAACGCTCACGACGTTGAAGCCGCAGCCCGCATGATCAAGGGTTCGGCACAGTCGATGGGCCTCGAAATTGTGGAGGCTTAATACCATGCCACGCGTAGCCAAAAGACGGAAGGCGTTACTCTCCAAAGTCGATACCACCAAGCGTTACCCGCTGAATGAAGCGATAAAGCTGGTCAAATCGATTGCCAACACCAAATTCGATGAAACCATCGATATTTGCATGAATCTCGGTATTGACCCCAAGCAGACGGAACTTACCGTTCGCGGCATGGTCACGATGCCAAACGGCACCGGCAAAACTATTAAAGTAGCCGTATTCGCCCGTGGCGATAAGGCCGCTGATGCCCTCAAGGCCGGTGCGGATTATGTTGGCGCGGAAGACCTTGCTGAAAAAATCAATGCCGGTCTCACCGATTTCGATCGCTGTATCGCTACTCCGGACATGATGGCTGTTGTAGGTAAGCTCGGTAAAGTACTCGGTCCGAAAGGCCTGATGCCGAACCCGAAACTCGGCACCGTTACCCCGAACGTAGCTGATGCCGTAAAGGCCGCCAAGTCCGGTCAGGTGGAATTCCGCCTCGACAAGGCTTCGATCGTGCATGCCGGTGTAGGCAAAGCAAGCTTTACGGAAGAAGCCCTTGTCCAGAACGTCAAGGCGTTCATCGATGCCGTCACCAAAGCGAAGCCGCAAGGTGTCAAAGGCAACTATATTAAGAAGATCGGTATTTCCTCCACCATGGGACTGGGCATTAAGCTCGATCTCACCGATTTTGCCGCCGCATAGGAGTCACACATGAATCGTGCAGAAAAACAGGCTTCTATCGAAAGCGTCAACGCTACGCTGAGCAAAGCCAATATCGCTCTCGTCGTCCATAATAACGGGCTTACGGTAGCTGAAATGACCGCCCTGCGCACCAAAATGCGCGAAGTAGGCGCTCACTTCAAAATCTCGAAAAACCGTCTGGCGAAAATCGCGGTTAAGGACACCCAGTATGAGAGCCTCACCGGCCTGTTAAAAGGCCCGGCTGCTATCGCAACCTCCGCCGATCCGGTGTCGGTTGCCAAGGGTCTCGTCGATTTCGCCAAGACCAATGACAGGCTGGTCATTATCGGTGGCGCTTTCGGCGCACAGATACTTGATCTCAAAGCCATTGAGACGCTGGCCAAGCTGCCGTCGCTCAATGAATTGCGTGCCAAGATTGTTGGCATGTTACAGACTCCTGCCACCCGCATTGCGTGTGTGTTGCAGGCTCCGGGAGGTCAAGTCGCCCGTGTCATCGCAGCTAAATCTAAGAAAGATTGAGGCGGGAAAAGACTGAGGAATTAAGGGGTCGTTCAGGGTTGGTCGATTCGGTATTTATTTAATTATTGTTTGTTTAGTTGGGAGTACATTACATGTCTGCAAATTTAGCACAAATCGTTGATACGCTTTCTGCACTGTCCGTGCTGGAAGCTGCCGAGCTTTCCAAAATGCTCGAAGAAAAGTGGGGCGTTTCCGCCGCTGCTCCCGTAGCTGCTGCCGGTCCGGCCGCCGCTGCCGGTCCTGCTGCTGAAGCACAAACCGAATTCAACGTTATTCTCGCCAGCGCACCTGCTGACAAGAAAATCGGCGTAATCAAGGTGGTGCGTGAAATCACCGGTCTCGGCCTGAAAGAAGCCAAAGACCTGGTTGAAGCCGCTCCGAAATCCGTTAAGGACGGTGTCAGCAAAGACGAAGCCGAAAAGATTAAGAAGGCTCTCGCTGAAGCAGGCGCTACCGTTGAAGTTAAGTAGTTTTTCTTTGAGGTAATGCAAGTCGGAGTGCTGTGCCAGTTTTTCTTTTTAGAAAGATTGGGGCAGCACTCCCTTTTGCTGTTTGTAATAAGTCTTAGTTCATTTTAAGGGGTTATCATGGTGCAGGCTCAGCATTCACGTCTGTCGTTCACCGCTCGCAAGCGCATCCGTAAGAGTTTCGGCAAGATCGAAACCGTCATGTCGATGCCCAACCTGATTGAAGTACAGAAGAATTCCTACGATCACTTCCTGCAGATCAACATTCCCGCTGAAAAGCGCACCAACACCGGTCTGCACAGCGTGTTCAAGTCGGTGTTCCCGATTAAGGATTTCGCGGAAACCTCGACGCTGGAGTTCGTACGCTTCAATTTTGATACCCCCAAATACGATGTCGATGAATGCCGTTCGCGCGGTATAAACTTCTCCGCCCCCCTTCGCGTCACCCTGCGCCTTATCGTGTGGATCGTCGATGAAGATACCGGCGCACGCGAAATCAAGGACATCAAGGAACAGGACGTATACATGGGCGATATTCCGCTCATGACCGATAACGGCACTTTCATTATCAACGGCACCGAGCGCGTTATCGTCTCCCAGATGCACCGCTCCCCCGGCGTGTTCTTCGACCATGACCATGGCAAGACGCACAGCTCCGGCAAATTCCTCTATTCCGCCCGCATTATCCCGTATCGCGGTTCATGGCTCGATTTCGAATTCGACGCCAAGGACTTAGTCAATGCCCGCATCGACCGTCGCCGCAAAATTCCGGTAACGACCTTGCTTCGCGCACTCGGCATGGATAATGAAAGTATTCTCGACACATTCTACAGCAAGACCATCTACAAGAAACAGAAGAAGGGCTGGGCTGCAAAGTTCAACCCGGAACATTTCAAAGGTGTAAAACTTGCCAATGATCTCGTCGACGCTAAAACCGGCAAGGTGATTGCCGAAGTCGGCAAGAAGATGAATGTCCGCCTCGCCAAGAAATTTGCCGAAGACGGCCTGAAAGAATATCTGGTCAGCGATGAACAGTTCGCCGGTAAATACATCGCCGGTGACATCATCAACGAAAAAACCGGTGAAATCTACATTGAAGCCGGCGAAGAAATCAACGCCGCTTCCATCGCTATTCTCGATGAAGCGGGCCTGAAGGACGTTGCCATCCTCGACATTGACCATATCAATGTCGGCGCCTATATGCGCAACACTCTGCTCGCTGATAAGAACACCAGCAAGGAAGATGCACTGATCGACATCTACCGCGTGATGCGCCCAGGTGAACCGACGACTGCCGAAGCCGCTGAAGCGCTCTTCAAGTCGCTGTTCTTCGAAGCTGAACGCTATGATCTCTCTGCTGTCGGCCGCGTGAAAATGAATGCGCGCCTGACCCTCGACCTGCCGGAAGAAACCGGTATCCTGACCCATGATGATATCATCAAGGTCGTCAAGATGCTCGTCGGCCTGAAAGACGGCGTCGGCGAAATCGACGATATCGATCATCTCGGCAACCGCCGCGTACGCTCGGTCGGTGAATTGATGGAAAACCAGTTCCGCATCGGCCTGCTGCGCATGGAGCGTTCGATTGTTGAACGTATGTCCTCCGTCGATATAGACACCGTCATGCCGCATGACCTCGTCAATGCGAAGCCTGTTGCTGCCGCTATCCGCGAATTCTTCGGCTCCAGCCAGCTTAGTCAGTTTATGGATCAAACCAATCCGCTGTCGGAAATCACCCACAAGCGCCGCCTTTCGGCCCTTGGACCGGGTGGTCTTACCCGTGAACGCGCTGGTTTCGAAGTGCGCGACGTACACCCGACGCATTACGGCCGTATCTGCCCGATTGAAACCCCTGAAGGTCCGAATATCGGTCTGATCAACTCGATGGCCACCTATGCTCGCGTCAACAAGTACGGCTTCATCGAAAGCCCATACCGCAAAGTCGTGAATAACCGCGTCACCGATGAGGTGATCTATCTGTCGGCCATCGAAGAAGGCAAATACGCCATCGCGCAGGCCAACTCGAAACTCGACGATAAAGGCAAATTCACCGACGACCTGATTTCCTGCCGTCGCAACGGTGACTTCGTACTCGTCGGCCCGGACAGCATCGATTATATCGACGTCGCACCGAAACAGCTCGTATCGGTCGCTGCCGCACTCATTCCGTTCCTTGAGAACGATGACGCGAACCGCGCGCTGATGGGCTCGAACATGCAGCGTCAGGCTGTACCTCTCCTGCGTTCGGAAGCGCCCTTAGTGGGCACCGGCATGGAAGAAGTAGTAGCCAAGGACTCCGGTGTGACCACCGTAGCACGCCGCTCCGGTGTAATCGATCAGGTAGACGCTACCCGTATCGTGATCCGCACTTCGGAAGTATCCGAAGACGGAAGCCCGGGCGTAGACATCTACAACCTCATCAAATTCACCCGTTCCAACCAGAACACCTGCCTCAATCAGCGTCCGCTGATCAAAGTGGGGGACATCGTGCAGAAGGGCGACATCATTGCTGACGGTCCGTCGACCGATCTCGGTGAACTGGCGCTCGGCCGCAACGTGCTCGTGGCCTTCATGCCGTGGAACGGCTACAACTTTGAAGATTCGATCCTCATCTCCGAGCGTATCGTATCCGAAGACGTCTTCACCTCGATCCATATTGAGGAATTCGAAGTCATGGCCCGCGACACCAAGCTCGGCGCGGAAGAAATCACCCGCGACATTCCGAACGTCGGCGAAGAAGCTCTTCGCAACCTTGACGAAATCGGCGTGGTGCATATCGGTGCGGAAGTATCGCCTGGCGACATTCTCGTCGGCAAGGTGACCCCGAAATCGGAAAGCCCGATGACTCCGGAAGAAAAACTGCTGCGCGCCATCTTCGGCGAAAAAGCCTCGGACGTTCGTGATTCGTCCCTGCGTCTGCCCCCGGGCGTCGCCGGTACCATCGTCGGCGTGCGCATCTTCAGCCGCCGCGGCATTGAAAAAGACGAACGCGCCCTCTCGATCGAAAAGGCCGAAATCGAACGTCTCGCCAAGGATCGTGACGACGAACGCGCCATCATCGAACGCTTCGTTTACAGCCGCATGCGCGAATTGCTCAACGGCAAAAAAGCGACCAGCGGCCCGAAGGGTTACAAGGCTGGCAGCGACATCAACGAAAAAACCTTCGAAGAATTCAGCAAGGGCCAGTGGTGGCAGTTCGCTGTGAAGGATAATGCCGTGATGGCTGAAATCGAGAGCCTGAAAAAGCAGCTCGATACCGCCGTGTCGCGCATTAACCAGAAGTTCGAAGAAAAAGTAGCCAAGGTACAGGCCGGTGACGATCTGATGCCGGGCGTACTCAAAATGGTCAAAGTCTTCGTAGCCGTGAAGCGCAAGCTTCAGCCAGGCGACAAGATGGCCGGCCGTCACGGAAACAAGGGTGTGATCTCGAAAATCGTACCGATCGAAGATATGCCGTACCTCGAAGACGGCACCCAGGTCGATATCGTTCTCAATCCGCTCGGCGTACCGTCGCGTATGAACGTGGGTCAGATTCTGGAAACGCACCTTGGTTGGGCGTCTGCCGGTATCGGTAAGCAGATTCGCGGCATGCTCGAAGAAGTGCAGGAACAGAATGCCAAGGCGACTGTAAAGCCGTTGCGCGAATTCCTCTCCGCCACCTATGACGACAAGGATAACCGCAAGGAAATCGGCAGCATGTCCGACGAAGAAGTGCTGGAACTGGCAAGGAACCTGAGAAAGGGTGTGCCCTTTGCTACCCCGGTATTCGACGGCGCCAAGGAAGAAGACATCGTGGTATGGCTGAAGAAAGCCGGTCAGGATACGTCCGGACAGGTACAGCTGCATGACGGACGCACGGGCGAACCGTTCGACCGCAAGGTAACCGTGGGCTACATCTACATGCTGAAGCTCCACCACCTCGTCGACGATAAGATCCATGCGCGTTCCATCGGACCGTACTCGCTGGTCACACAGCAGCCGCTCGGTGGTAAATCGCAGTTCGGCGGTCAGCGCTTCGGGGAAATGGAGTGCTGGGCACTTCAGGCCTACGGCGCAGCCTATACCTTACAGGAAATGCTCACCGTGAAGTCGGATGACGTGGCGGGTCGCAGCAAGATCTACGAATCGATCGTACGCGGCGACAACAGCTTCGAATCGGGCATTCCGGAATCGTTCCACGTAATGGTGAAGGAATTGCGCTCACTCGGCCTCAATGTCGAGCTGATCGAAAAAGAGCAGTAAGAACAAGAACCAGCCGCTGGCGGCTAGCGGCTGGTAACTATATTTTTCTCACGGATTTCCGGCAGCCGGCCGGGGGTCACTAAGAAGAGGGTACTATGCAAGAAGTGATGAGTTTTTTTGGTCAGCAGGTAAGCGCTACCAAGCAGTTTGACGAAATCAAGATTTCGATCGCGAGCCCGGAGAAGATCCACTCATGGTCGTTCGGCGAAGTCAAAAAGCCGGAAACCATCAACTACCGTACGTTCAAACCGGAACGCGACGGTCTGTTCTGCGCCCGCATCTTTGGCCCGATCAAGGATTATGAGTGCCTTTGCGGCAAGTATAAGCGCATGAAATATCGCGGCATCGTTTGCGAAAAATGCGGCGTTGAAGTCACCACCTCCAAAGTGCGCCGTGAGCGCATGGGCCATATTGAACTGGCATCACCCGTTGCACATATCTGGTTCCTGAAGTCCCTCCCCTCGCGTATCGGCATCCTGCTGGACATGACGCTGAAGGATCTGGAAAAGATTCTCTATTTCGAATCCTATGTCGTAGTTGAGCCGGGCCTGACCCCGTTCACCGTCGGCGAACTGCTGTCGGAAGAACAGTATTACGACGCGCAGGACAAGTATGGCGACGGCACATTTACCGCCCAGATTGGCGCGGAAGCCATCAAGACCATGCTGTCGGCCGTTGACCTGAAAAAAGAAAAAGAAACCCTTCGCACCGACCTCGCTGAAACCACCTCGGAAGCACGCCGCAAAAAGCTGGTGAAGCGCCTGAAGCTGGTTGAAGCCTTCCTCGAATCCGAAAACAAGCCGGAATGGATGGTCCTCGACGTGGTGCCGGTCATTCCGCCGGAACTGCGCCCACTGGTACCGCTCGATGGTGGCCGCTTTGCGACCTCGGACTTAAACGATCTCTATCGCCGCGTCATCAACCGTAACAACCGTTTGAAGCGCCTCCTTGAGCTCCGCGCTCCTGACATCATTGTGCGCAACGAAAAGCGCATGCTGCAGGAAGCCGTCGATGCATTGTTCGATAACGGCCGCCGTGGCCGCGTCATCACCGGCGCTAACAAGCGTCCGCTGAAGTCGCTGTCCGACATGCTGAAAGGCAAGCAGGGCCGCTTCCGTCAGAACCTTCTCGGCAAGCGCGTCGATTATTCTGGCCGTTCGGTAATCGTGGTCGGTCCGGAATTGAAACTGCACCAGTGCGGTCTGCCGAAGAAAATGGCACTCGAACTGTTCAAGCCGTTCATCTACGCCAAGCTCGAAATCTATGGCATCGCCACCACCATCAAAGCCGCCAAGCGCATGGTGGAATCGGAACGTCCTGAAGTTTGGGATATCCTGGAAGAAGTAATCCGCGAGCATCCGGTTCTCCTGAACCGCGCTCCGACGCTGCATCGCCTTGGCATTCAGGCGTTCGAACCGGTACTGGTGGAAGGCAAAGCCATCCAGCTGCACCCGCTCGTCTGCACCGCGTTTAACGCCGACTTCGACGGTGACCAGATGGCCGTACACGTGCCGCTGTCCATCGAAGCGCAGTTAGAATCGCGCGTCCTGATGATGTCGACCAACAACATTCTTTCGCCCGCCAACGGCAAGCCGATCATCGTACCGTCGCAGGATATCGTCCTCGGCCTGTACTACATCTCGCTGGAATCTGATGGCGAAGCAGGCGAAGGTATGATCTTTACCGACACCTCGGAAATGCAGCATGCCCTCGACAGCAAGCAGGTCACCCTGCACAGCAAGATCAAGTGCCGCTTTAAAGCCATGCAGGAAAACGGCGAGCTGGTGACGCAGATTGTGTCCACCACCCCGGGCCGCATGCTGATTTCGGAAATTCTGCCGAAATCCGTGCAGCTTCCCTTCTCGATCGTCAACAAGCTGATGACCAAGAAAGAAATCTCCAACCTGATCTATGAAGTCTACCGCCATTGCGGTCAGAAAGAGACCGTCATTTTCGCCGATCGCCTGATGACCCTCGGTTTCGGTCACGCAGCGAAAGCGGGCATCTCCTTCGGTAAGGACGACATGATCGTGCCGGAAACCAAAGGCAAACACCTTGCGCACACCTTCGGCGAAGTGAAGCAGTTCGAACAGCAATATGCTGACGGTCTGATCACGCTCGGTGAAAAATACAACAAGGTCATCGACGCCTGGTCGAAATGCTCGGAACTCGTCGCTGACGACATGATGAAGCAGATTTCGAGCGTTGGTAAGGACAAGAACGGCAAGCTCAAGGCCCGCGCCATCAATTCGATCTTCATGATGGCCAACTCCGGCGCACGCGGTTCCGCTGCCCAGATCAAACAGCTCGCCGGTATGCGCGGTCTTATGGCCAAGCCGTCCGGTGAAATCATCGAAACGCCGATTATCTCGAACTTCAAAGAAGGTCTGTCGGTACTCGAGTACTTCAACTCTTCGCACGGCGCCCGTAAGGGTCTCGCCGATACGGCGCTCAAGACCGCTAACTCCGGTTACCTGACCCGCCGTCTCGTCGACGTAGCGCAGGATTGCATCGTCACCGAACGCGATTGCGGCACGTTCCTCGGCATCATTGCCAAGGCCGTTATCGACGGCGGCGACATCATCGTGCCGCTGGCTGACCAGATCATGGGGCGTGTTTCTTCACGCGATGTGCATCACCCCGTTACCGACGAAACCATCGTCGGCGCGGGCCAGCTCATCGACGAAAAGATTGTCGATAAGGTAGACGAAGCCGGTATCGAAGCCGTCATGGTGCGCTCCGTACTGACTTGCGAAAGCAAGAACGGCGTCTGCGCGCATTGCTATGGTCGCGACCTCGCACGCGGAACCGAAGTCAATATCGGTGAAGCGGTCGGCGTTATTGCCGCTCAGTCGATCGGCGAACCGGGTACCCAGCTCACCATGCGTACGTTCCACATCGGTGGCGCGGCACAGCGTGGCGCGGAAACCTCCAGCGTCGAATCTTCGCACGATTCTACTTTCACCCTGTCCAACAAGAACATCGTCACCGATTCCAAGGGCCGCCTCGTCGTTATGAGCCGCACCTGCGAAATCGTGCTCCGCGATGACAACAAACGTGAACGCGCCCGTTACAAAGTACCGTACGGTGCCCGTCTGCTGGCCAAGGAAAATGAAAGCGTCAAAAAAGGCCAGAAGCTCGCTGAGTGGGATCCGTATACCTTGCCGATCATCACTGAACGTGCCGGTTATGCGCATTACCGCGATCTCGTTGAAGGCGTTTCACTGCGTGAAGTGCTCGATGAATCGACCGGTATTTCCAACAAGATCGTCACTGACTGGCGCCAGCAGACCCGCGGTGCGGATCTGAAGCCGCGCGTCGCTCTGCGTGACAAAAAGGGTGAGATCATCACCCTGGCCAACGGTCTGGAAGCACGTTACTTCCTGCCTGTAGGCGCCATCCTCAACATTTCCGACAATCAGGAAATCCATGCGGGTGACGTTATCGCGCGTATCCCGCGCGAATCGAGCAAGACGCACGACATCACCGGCGGTCTGCCGCGTGTGGCCGAACTGTTCGAAGCACGCAAGCCAAAAGATCATGCCATCATTTCTGAAATCGAAGGCATCATCGAATTCGGCAAGGACTATAAGAACAAGCGCCGCGTCATCGTTCGTCCGAAAGACGACGCTACCGCCGAAGGCATCGAGTATATGATCCCCAAGGGCAAGCATATCACCGTGCAGGAAGGCGACTATGTCCAGAAGGGCGATTTGCTGATGGACGGTAACCCCGTTCCGCACGACATCCTGAAAGTCATGGGCGTTGAAGCGCTTGCGCGTTACATGGTCAATGAAGTTCAGCAGGTATATCGTCTGCAGGGCGTATTGATCAATGACAAGCACATCGAAGTCATCGTGCGCCAGATGCTGCAGAAAGTCGAAATCGACAACGCTGGCGAAACCACGTTCCTCGCCGGGGAGCAGGTTGACCGCGAAGAGTTCGATCTCGTCAACGCCAAGACAATTGCCGAAGGCTTTAAGCCTGCAACCGCTTCGCCAGTACTGCAGGGTATCACCAAGGCATCGTTGCAAACCCACTCGTTCATCTCCGCTGCATCCTTCCAGGAAACCACCCGCGTCCTCACCGAGGCGGCCGTATCCGGCAAGGTTGACCAGCTTTCGGGCCTCAAGGAAAACGTCATCGTCGGACGTCTCATCCCTGCCGGTACCGGCGCTGCGGTCATGCGCCTGCGCAAGATCGCCGCAGAGCGTGAAAAGAACGCGCTGGCCGAAGCTGAAGCATCAGCAAGCAACGACAATCCGAACCTGCTGGCCTCCACGGGCAGCTAAGACAAAAAAAGCCGGGGACAACATCCCCGGCTTTTTTATTGGCCCCGTCTTTTGTATTGGCATATATGAAACATTCCCCGCTTTATCTTTTCGGCAACCATGCCGCTATCGCTGCGCTCGACAATTCGATGCGCAAGATCAAACGCGTGCTGGTCACCAAGAATACCCAGACCGAACTGGCAAAGAAGCTGAACGGGTTAAAAAACGTCACCGTCACGGAAGGCCAGAAGCTAGAGGGGCTGCTGCCGCCGGGATCGGTGCATCAGGGCATCGTGCTGGAATGCGAACCGCTCGCGCAGCCATCGCTGCATGAATGGCTGGATTTAGGCATCTCCAAACCCATCCTCCTGCTCGACCAGATCACCGACCCGCATAATGTCGGGGCCATACTGCGCTCGGCCGCCGCCTTCGATGTCGGCTGCGTCATCGCCACCGACCGCAATGCCCCCGCCGAATCCGGCGTCATGGCCAAGGCCGCCAGCGGCGCGCTGGAAATCGTGCCATTGCTGACAGTCACCAACCTGGTGCAGGCCATTGAAATCATCAAGAAGGCGGGATACTGGATTGCGGGGCTCGACGGCAACGCCAAGCAGACCATTGCCGAGGCCAAACTCGATACCAAAACCGCCCTTGTGTTAGGCGCGGAAGGTTCCGGCCTGCGCAGGCTCACCGGCGAGCATTGCGATTTCCTCGTGAAACTGCCAATGTCGACGCAGATGGAAAGCCTCAACGTATCCAACGCCGCGGCAGTCGCGCTTTATGATTTATACCGCAGGCGCAGCGAGGGCTGATAGCGCAAGCGGCTACTAGTCCTGTACTTTGCGCGTTACTCGGAGCGCTCGTCTTTCATAGCGCCCTTATTCGTTTTGACTTCCTTATTGGTATCGGGACCGTCGGAGGTAGGTGTGCCACGATGATTTTTGTGCATATGCTTATGATGAGCGTGCATTTCTGCTCTGCTGATGGTGCCATCATTATTGGTATCGCACTCATCGAACATGCTATCGGAAAATACTGCATGCTCTCTGTGGGTGACTACGCCATCACCGTTGGTATCCATTTTATTAAAATAATGATCGCCCATGCCTTTCTGGTTTTTATTGGCCAGAGCCGGGGTAGACAGGCAGAGCGTCAGTACGCCCGCTAATGCGATATATTTTTTCATAACGATTTCCTCTGATTTTAAGTGGTTTAGATAATCTGAAGCATGGCAAGACATCCTGTGATAGATAATTCGTTATTAAAATTCCATGCGTTAATGGGATTCGAACTATTAGTGGTATATAATCATGAAGCGCTTCCATATATCCCTCTCTGTCGGTGACTTTGCCGCCTCACTTGCCGATTACAACCATCGTCTGGGCTGCGCACCTTATGCTCTGCTCGATGGCCGCTACGCTCTGTGGAAAACCGATATTCTGAATTTCTCGATCAGTTGCAAACCCGGCGAGACCGCAGGCACGGTGCGCCATATCGGCTTTGAAGACGATAGCCTAAGCGGCGCGACGGAGGAAAAAGACGCCGCTGGGATTATCTGGGAATATTTCTCGCCACAAGCGCAGGATGATGAGATAAAGACCAAATTCCCCACTGCCAAAGTACCATAACCATGCCCCGCCCTACCCCCACCTACCGCCTGCTCACTGCCGCCGATGTCGCGATCTTCCGCAAAGTACGCGCGCGCGCCTGCCGCGAGGAACCGACGGCATTCCTGATGACCGGAGAGGAAATCGAGCAGCAGTCCGACAAGCATTTTGAACGCCATTTTGCCAATGGCTGGATTGCCGGTGCATTTCTGGACGGAAAGCTCGTGGGCATCACCGGACTCAACAGCAATATCGGCATCAAGACCAGGCATAAGGGCATGGTGTGGGGCGTCTATGTCGCGCCGGAAGCGCGCGGCCATGGCTGCGGGAAAAAAATGATCAATATGGTGCTGGCGGAGGGGGAAAAAGCCGGGCTGGAAGTCGTCACCCTCAGTACCGACGTCAGCAACCTGATCACGGTTGGGCTCTATAAAAACCTCGGATTTGAGTCGTATGGCGTCGAAGAACATATCCTAAAACTCGAGGACGGGCGTTACATCGACGATGTATGGATGATTAAATACCTGGGCAGAGATAATGACGATTAGTCGGTCGCCGACGGTGTACGCGCAGGCATGCGCGTTTCGGGAAATCTCTCTTCCAGCGCGGCCTGCCTCACCGTAACCACTACACCACGCTCACCGTCTCCTTCCGCCCTGAAATTCTCGCCAGGAAACATACCCATTCCTTTAAAATGCACCGCGAGCTTACAATCCTCCGGAGGCGTTCCCGGAACCTTCACCGAGGTATTGATTATGTAGGCGCCGTTCAATCCGCCGGGCACTTTTTTAATGCCGCTTAAGTGGTCTTTGCCCAGACGCAGTGTATCCAGCACGGAATCCCTGTCTACCGTCCCTCCCGCCACGCGCTCCAGCGCATCCCTTTGCACCACCACGGTAAAGATATTGGGGCTTATGGCCTGCGCGCTCTGGCTCACATCAAAATCTTTTCCCCGCTTCAGCCCTTGCTCAATCAGGCGAGTCACCAGCGGTAAATCGTCAGGGGATATGCTGTGATGCTTGCGAGAGGTACTGAGTTCATAGGTTGGTTGCTGCTTATAAGAAACATACTGCACACCCATGATATGTTCGCCGCCCACCTTTTCCTTCAGCACGCGCTTGACGCGGTCTGCCGGTGTTTCGGCTTTTTCCTTGCGGTCGTCTCCACCTGTGCGGTCTGTCCATGCCATAGAAAATCCCCTCTCAAGCAAGGCGTTATTTGCCTTTAGTCTGGTTCCTATGATACATAAAGGGCGCTAATTTTTTAAATGATGATTCCATGACAATGCTAATTTATTGATATGGCATACAATTCTCTAAGAGACTTCCTTGCCCAACTGGAAAAAACCGGCCGTCTTGTGCGTGTAACCGAGCCGGTTTCGCCCGTTCTGGAGATGACGGAGATCGGCACAAGGCTAATTGCCGAGGGGGGGCCCGCCGTTTTATTTGAGAATGTCCGCTCTGTGGATAAATCCTACAATATGCCTGTATTGATCAATTTATTCGGTACCGTTGAGCGTGTGGCCTGGGGGATGGGGCGCGAACCGCACCAGCTACGCGAAGTCGGCGAGACGCTCGCTTTCCTGAAACAGCCCGAACCTCCGGGCGGCTGGAAGGAAGCATGGGAGATGCTGCCATTGCTCAAGACAATGATGGCGATGAAACCCAAAACCGTCGGGCGCGCTCCGTGCCAGGAAATCGTGCTGACCGGCGACGATATCGATTTGTCGATGCTGCCCATCCAAACCTGCTGGCCAGGAGAACCGGCGCCGCTGATTACCTGGCCGCTGGTCGTCACTAAAGGGCCGAGCGATGCCAAGGAAGATAATTACAATCTCGGCATTTACCGCATGCAGTTGCTCGGCAAAAACAAAACGCTGATGCGCTGGCTCAAGCATCGCGGCGGCGCGCAGCAGCATGCGCGCTGGGGTAAAGAGAAACGAGAACCTTTCCCGGCTGCTGCCGTGATCGGCGCCGACCCGGCAACCATTCTTGCCGCCGTCACGCCGGTGCCCGATACCGTGTCCGAATACCAGTTCGCCGGGTTACTACGCGGCGAGAAAGTTGAACTGGTGGATTGCAAAACCATCCCGCTGAAAGTGCCGGCGCAAGCCGAAATTGTGATCGAAGGCTATGTCAGCCTCGACGAGTACGGCGATGAAGGCCCGTATGGCGACCATACCGGCTATTATAATTCGGTGGAGCAATTCCCCGTCTTTACCGCCACCGCCATCACCATGCGCGAAAAACCGATTTACCTCACCACCTATACCGGACGCGCGCCCGACGAACCGTCGGTACTGGGCGAAGCGCTGAATGAAGTATTCATCCCGCTATTGCAGCAGCAATTCCCGGAGATTGTCGATTTCTGGCTGCCGCCGGAAGGATGCTCCTACCGCGTCGCCGTGGTCTCCATCAAGAAAGCCTATCCGGGACACGCCAAGCGCATCATGATGGGCATCTGGTCTTTTTTGAGACAGTTTATTTATACCAAATGGATTATCGTGGTGGATGACGACATTAACTGCCGCGACTGGAAAGACGTGATCTGGGCCATGTCCACGCGCATGGATCCGGTACGCGATGTAACCCTTATCGACCGGACACCAATCGACTATCTCGACTTCGCCTCTCCCGAATCGGGACTGGGGGGTAAAGTCGGCATGGATGCAACCAATAAATGGCCTCCGGAGACCAGTCGCGAGTGGGGAGTGAAAATACATATGGAACAAAGCGTTGTTGATAAAGTAAATAGCATTTGGGCTAAATTGGGTCTACCCGGCCCAGGAAAGCCGATTTGGTAAGTGGATTTTAACCTTCATACTGTAGTGTATGAGTATGAGAAGCACGACAGCCACCATGCCTCCAAAAACCAGTAATGATGCTGACACCATGTATGCCAAACAAGCGTTGGCGCTCATGATGAAGCACAATGTTTCTCCTGCGCCGGAGAATTATGCCATCTGGTTCCATTATGCGATGGGCAAGAACAAGGACCTCGTCCGGGAAGTCGATACCATTGTCAGCAACGGCGTGGAATTCACGCAGGAAACATCGTCCTACATTCACAACAAATTCATTCTGGGCGGCCATAGTCAGAAGATAGTGGATGAGGCCGCGCTCAACGCGCAGAAGGTGCTGGTGGAAGTACTGAAGGTCATCAACGAATTCAGTGACGAAACCAAAAGCTATAATGAAGGCGTCGACGAATATTTAGAAACCATCTCGCAGAAATTCGAAGATTCCAGCTTCAAAAGCATTGTCAAAGACCTGATCAGCGCCACCGCAAACCTCAAGGTGCGCGGCGAGAAAATCAGCAAGAAGCTTGAAGAATCGACGCAGGAAATCACTACGCTGAAGCAGGACTTACGTCAGGTCACCATCGAATCGCAGCGCGATTTCCTGACCGGCGTCTATAACCGCAAGACGTTTGAGAAATATGTCGACGAGCAGACGCTGGTCGCCCGCGATAAGAACAGCGATCTCTGCCTGATGATGATCGATATCGATCATTTCAAGCAGTTCAACGACCGTTTCGGCCATCTGCTCGGTGATGAGGTGCTGAAAACCGTTGCGCGCACGCTGACCGACATACTCAAAGGCCGCGACATCGTGGCGCGTTTCGGCGGCGAAGAATTCGTCGTCGTACTGCCGGAAACGCCGATCGACGGCGCAATGAAAGTAGCCGAGATCATCCGCGTAGCTATTGCCGGAAAAGAACTCAAACGTAAGGATACGGGCGAAAATTACGGTACTATCACCGTATCCATCGGCGTTGCCCGCTATCGCAGCGAAACCGACACGCTGCCGATCCTCATCAAACGGGCCGACGATGCCCTGTATATCTCCAAGCGCACCGGTCGCAACCGTGCGACACGGGAACCGTAAGCAGCGTCGCTGCTTAATTCATAAATAACCCACCGTTGATATGCAGTGTCTGACCAGTGATATAGCTGGCAGCATCGCTCGACAGATAGAGCGCGCCGGCAGCGATTTCGTCTGCCGTTCCCATGCGGCCCAGCGGGATATTCTGGGTGATGCGTGATTTCTGCTCTTCGTTCAGCACATCGGTCATATTGGTGGCGATGAAGCCCGGCGCAATGCAGTTGATGGTTATGCCGCGCGACGCAACTTCCTGCGCGAGCGCTTTGCTCATGCCGGTAACGCCAGCCTTCGACGCGCAGTAATTGGCCTGACCGGGATTGCCGGTCCAGCCGACCACCGAGGTAATGAAAATCATGCGTCCGGCGCGGCGCTTCAGCATACCGCGCATGGCGGCGCGTGCCAGTTTGAAACTCGAGGTCAGGTTGATATCAATCACCTGCTGCCATTCTTCATCCTTCATGCGCATGGAGAGATTATCTTTGGTCACGGCAGCATTGCAGACGAGAATATCGATACCGCCCAGTTTTTCTTCCGCCTGCTTGATAAGTTCTTCAACTGTTTCCAGTTTGGACAGATCGCAGGCAATCGGGGTGACGTTGCCGCCAAGTTCAGCCGCCAGCGCATCCAGCTTTTCCTGCCTGCTGCCGGAGATGGCAAGCGTAGCGCCTGCACTGTGAAAAGCCTTGGTGATAGCGCCGCCGATACCGCCGGTAGCACCGGTGATAAGGGCTTT
>Ga0163144_10002171_pt1 | contig 45827 bp, 33 predicted proteins | sample OliLak19BULKMAT1_FD_123175 | JGI IMG/M metagenome (GOLD analysis project Ga0163144, IMG submission 123175) | Freshwater microbial mat bacterial communities from Lake Vanda, McMurdo Dry Valleys, Antarctica - Oligotrophic Lake LV.19.BULKMAT1 | ecosystem: Environmental > Aquatic > Freshwater >... | reverse complement strand
TTCAATGCCGCCGAGGCTGACTCCCGGTCCGGGTTGGAGGTGAAACAGGCATTCCTGCCTGTGCTTCGGACCGCGGAACAGACAGGAATGTCTGTGTCACTTTCAATGCCGCCGAGGCTGACTTCCGGTCTGGGTTGGAGGTGAAACAGGCATTCCTGCCTGTGCTTCGGACCGCAGATACAGACAGGAATGTCGGTGTCACTTGCTGTCTCCCTTTCACTTCGACGTCCATATTTATGAACGAGGTCTTGCGCTGGCGGAGCGTTTTTGCGGCTAATCTCTGCGATGTCTGGTCCGGCGCTTAGCTTCGTCATACCCCTTTATCACAGTGCGGAGACGATCGGCACCGTGGTGCATGCCATCGAAGCACTCACGATCCCCGGTGGACATGAGATTGTACTCGTGCACGACGGCAGCGGTGAACCCACCAGTGCGGTCTGTCGCGCGCTGGTTCGGACGGCGCGCGTTCCGATCACGCTGATCGAGCACGCGCGCAACTATGGCGAACACAACGCGGTGCTCACTGGCTGGCGGCACGCGCGGGGGGCTCATATCGTCAACCTCGATGACGACGGGCAGCACCCGCCGGCTGAGGCGGCGCGGCTGTGGCAGCACGCAGTGGAGAGCGGCCTCGATGTGGTCTTCGGCCACTATGAGGAGAAACAACACTCGGCCTGGCGTAATTTCGGCAGCTGGTTCACCAACCGAATGACCGATTGGGCGCTCGACAAGCCGCACGGTTTTTATCTTTCGAGCTTCCGGTGCGTCAACGCCTTCGTCGCGCAACAGGTTATTGGATACGCCGGACCGTATCCGTACATCGACGGGTTGCTGCTGCAGGTCACGCAACGGATCGGCTCCATTCGCGTGCACCACGAAGCGCGGCAAGCCGGCGCGAGCACGTACACGTTTCGCCGGCTGGTGCGGCTCTGGTTGAGCGCGTGGATTAACTTTTCCGTGCTGCCTTTGCGGGTCGCGACGGTGATCGGACTCTTGATTGCCGGCGTGGGAATCGGCGCGCTTGGGTGGATTTTCTGGCTATGGCTGCACGACCAAGGCCCGCAATACGGCTTTGGTTGGGTTATGGCTGGACTGCTGATTTTTTCGGGTACGCAACTTGTCATGCTCGGCCTGATCGGCGAATACGTTGGTCGGATGTTCCTCGCGATCAACCAGCGACCGCAGTCTGTCGTGCGCGAGGTCACGCGGAGCGCGTCGTGAGTCGTTCGCGAGTGAAGCCCGTTAGCCCGGAAATTCCCTTTCCATTGTCATTGCGAGTCCGAGGAACGAGGGCGCTGCAATCCAGCTGGATCGATTAAAGTAGGGCGGGTCTTTGACCCGCTGTAGGCAGGTCACAGACCTGCCCTACGCCTCGCAATTACTGCGAAAACATTTCTTTCCAGCGGGCAAGTTCCCGCGCCATTCCGGTTTCGACTCCGATGAGGGCGGCGCGAGGCCACGTGCGGCGAAGCCCGCCGAGGAACGCCGCCGCTGTCAGCACCGCCTCGAAGTCTTCGGACTGAGGTTCCCGCCAGGCGGCCGCCAGGCACTCCCGGCACCACGCGCGCACGCCGTAATCGGCGGCCGCGAGGAACTCGCGATGCCATTTCCGGGCGAGCCGATACGAGTTCTCTTCGTCCCGGGCTTTGCGTCCGGGTGAGGAGCTGACGTGATGCCGCACCACGCTGCGCAGGGCGACGACGTTGATCCGACCGGCGGCCCGCGCACGGAAACATAGGTCGATGTCTTCGCCGCCGTTTAAATAGGCTTCGTCGAATCCGCCCAATTGCTGCCAGAGCGAGCGGGCGATCAGGAGGCAGGCGCCAGTCACCGCGGGAACGGGCCAGCTGGACTGCGTGCGTCTCAAACGCTCGGGCGGCAGTTCCCGCGCATGAATGGGTTTGCCGGTAATGCCGATAACAAGTCCGGCGTGATCAACCGCGCCAGTGCGGGCATCGAGCTGCACGTTGCCGATCAGGCCGGCCCGGTCACCGAGCTGCGCGTGCGCTTCCAGCATGGGATCGAGCCAGCCCGGCTGGAGGACGAGATCGTTGTTGAGCAACACGAGGAATTCGCCGCGCGCGACCGCCGCAGCCCGGTTGTTGCTGATCGCGTAACCGAGATTCCGTTCGTTCAGAAGTACGCGGAAAGCGGGGTCTTGGAGGGCTGCCAGCCAGTCCCGCGTGCCATCCGTGCTGCCGTCGTCGATCCAAATGATTTCGTACGCGAGCTCAGCCGGAAGGGTCGCGCGCAGGCTGCTCAACATCGCCTGCGTGAGCGGCAGGCAATTGTAGAGTGGGATGATGAACGAGATCCTGACCAAAGGGTGTCAGCGCGAGCCTCCTCACGAGGTTCGGCGATTCAGCTGAAGTGGTTGGTCAGGGCGCTTCCCGCAATGACAAAGCGGCTTTAGCGCTCTTCGTTGGCGATGCGTCGCAGGTACGCACCGTACGACGATTTGCCGAGGCGCGTGATGTTGGCTTCGAGCCCGGCGCGATCGATCCAACCTTTCCGCCATGCAATTTCCTCGAGACAGGCAATCTTCAGGCCCTGTCGGTTCTCAATGACGTGGACGAACTGCGCGGCATCGAGCAGCGAGTCGTGCGTGCCCGTATCGAGCCAGGCCGTGCCGCGGCCGAGCAGTTCCACATGCAACGCGTTCGCTTCGAGGTAAAGCCGGTTAAGATCGGTGATCTCGAGTTCGCCGCGATGGGACGGCTTGAGCGAACGCGCGAGCCGCACGACATCGGCGTCGTAGAAATATAGGCCGGGAATCGCGTAGTTGGATTTTGGATTCGCCGGCTTTTCCTCGAGGGAAAGCACGCGGCCGTCGGTCGCGAATTCGACGACGCCGTAGCTCTTGGGGTCGGCGACATGATAACCAAAGATCGTCGCACCGCGCGGGCGCGCACTCGCCGCTTCGAGCGACCTGACGAGGTCGTGTCCGTAAAAAAGATTGTCGCCCAAGACGAGGGCTGCCGGTTGATCGGTGAGGAAGCCGACATTACTCGCGATATGAAATGCCTGCGCGAGCCCGTCGGGGCTCGGTTGTTCCGCGTACGAGAGATTCAGCCCGAGCGCGCTGCCATCACCCAGCAGGCGGCGAAACAGCGGCAGGTCCTGCGGCGTCGAAATGACGAGGACCTCCCGGATGCCGGCCAGCATGAGGGCCGAAAGCGGGTAATAGATCATCGGCTTGTCGTAGACCGGCATCAGCTGTTTGGATACAGCGATCGTCAACGGATACAGCCGGGTGCCGGAGCCTCCCGCGAGGATAATGCCGCGTCGCGTGGAGGTGACAGGCGGGAGGCCGGAAGCGAGGGGCGAAGGGGAGGTCATGGGTTGGAGTTGAAAACCGTGTTCCCTCACGCGCTGGCGGACACGCCGAGTCGTTCCCGCTGATATTTCATCGTCGTGATCTCTTGCGCCCACTCGCGATGGGTGAGGTACCAGTCGACGGTTTTCTCGATGCCGGTGGCGAAGGACTCCTTCGGATTCCAGCCGAGCTCGCGTTGGATCTTGGTGCAGTTGATCGCGTAGCGGCGATCATGCCCCGGACGATCGGCCACGTACGTGATCTGGCTCGTGTAGGGTTTGCCGTCGGCACGCGGGCTCTTGCGATCGAGCAGGCTACAAATGGTGGTGACGATATCGATGTTCGGTTGCTCGTTCAGGCCCCCGATATTGTAGGTCTCGCCGGTCCGGCCCTGCTGCAAAACCAGCCAGATTGCGGCGGCGTGATCTTCGACATAAAGCCAGTCGCGGATTTGCCGGCCATCGCCGTAAACCGGCAGCAGTTTCCCTTCGAGGGCATTGAGAATGACCAGCGGGATGAGCTTTTCCGGAAAATGATACGGGCCGTAGTTGTTCGAGCAGTTGGTCGTCAGCGTCGGCAGCTTGAACGTATGCTGATAGGAGCGAACCAAGTGATCACTCCCGGCCTTCGAAGCGGCATAGGGCGAGTTGGGCGCGAACGGAGTCTCCTCCGTGAACGCAGGATCGTCGGGTCCAAGCGTACCGTACACTTCATCGGTGGAGACGTGCAGAAAGCGAAACGCGTTCTTCTTCGCTTCCGGGAGTTTCGACCAATGCAGCCGGGCGCAGTTCAACAGGCGCAGGGTGCCGACGACGTTCGTTTGGACGAACGGCTCGGGGGAATCAATCGAGCGGTCGACATGCGACTCGGCCGCAAAGTTCACGATCGCATCGATCTGGTGGTCCGCGAGGAGTCGCGTCACGAGGTCGGTGTCACCGATGCCGCCGTGGGCGAAAACGTAACGGAGATCGCCGGCGAGATCGGCGAGATTCGCGGGATTTCCGGCGTAGGTGAGCGCGTCGAGATTGACGAGGGTCGTCAGCGGTGAGTTGGCCTCGAGCAGACGTTGACGAATGAAATTGCTGCCGATGAAGCCGCAGCCGCCGGTAACGAGGAGATTCACGAGTGAGCGGGACGTTGAGCGTTGAAGTCGGTTGACGAGCGGGCAGGCGATGGCGGCGCGAGCCCGCGAGTTAAGAGGTGGCGGTTTAGGACGTCACGGGTTTCCAGTTGCGCAGATCGCGCGCGAGGGCTTCGCGCACCTCGGTCATCTGGATGCCGACTCGCGCGAGCTTGCTCGAGTCCATCGTGCAGTTGGAACGCGGGGTCTTGGCCGCGGTTTTCATGAACTCGGACTCGTCCTGGAAAAACTCGAATTCCTTGTTCGACACCCCGCTCTGTTTGATCAGAGCGACGACCTCGCGGGTCGTGATCTCGCCGGGGTTGGTGACATTGTAGGTTCCGAACGGAACGCGCTTTTCCCAACAGGCGAACGTCGCGGCGCAGAATTCTTCGAGTTGAGAAATGGAATTTCTGGCTTCGAGCAACCGCTGATAACGAATCAGTTTGGTTAGATAATTGCGGGGGCTGTCGGTGTTATCGAACGGGATCCGGAGTCGCCAGAGATAGAGGTCGGGCTTGCCGGCGAGGACTTCCTCGCCGAGCGCCTTGGTGCCGCTGTAGAACGAGCAGTTGTTCGTGCGGAACGTGAAATTCGGGGTGTCGTCTTCGGTGAAGCCGCGGCCATCGGTTCGATTGCCGGTGTAGATGCAGCCGGACGAAACGTGGCCCCACGGTACGCTGGCGTCGGCGCAGGCTTCGGCGATGATGGCGGGCAGCACGGCGTTGCCAAAGAGACACTCGTGTTTGTGCAGCTCGCACGCGTCGACATTGGGTTTTCCCGTATAGCCGGCGGCATTGATGAGGAACTCCGGCTTATCGCGAAGAAGTGCATCGCGGAGGACCTCGCGTTTCGAGTAGTCGAGTTCGGCGCGTTTCACCGAGCGAAACGGAAGGCCTTTGCGGGTGAGGAGTGCCTGGTAGGCGTGACCGACGTAACCGGAACCGCCGAGCAAATAGATCATGATTGCGGGGAAGGGAAACGGCGCATGCTACCGGGTGACAAGGTTATTTCCAGCCGCTTGAACCGGGCGGGTCGCCCTTGATCGGTGAGGGAAAGGCGGTGGGTTACGACGCCTTGCCGGCGGGCGCCGAGTGAACGGGAGGAGCACGGGTTACTTTCGGCGGTAATCCCCGCGGCTGAAGTATTTCTCCAGCCAGACATACGCGCAGATGAAAAAGTACCGACTGCCCATTTCCTTGATTTTCAACTTGGCGACGCCAAAGCGACGATTCCGCCAGGAGATGGGCGTGATTGCGTAGGAGTAACCGCGCACAATCGCTTTGAGTGGTAGCTCTACGGTGAGGTTGAAATGCGGGGCCAGGAACGGCCGACATCCGTCGAGCACCGTCCGGCGGTACGCTTTGAAGGCGTTGGTCGTATCATTGAGTGGAATGTTGAATCCCACGCGCACCAGCGCATTGGCGATCCGGTTTACGATCAGCTTCACCCGCGGGTAATCAATGACTTCGCCGCCTTCGACAAAGCGGCTGCCGAAGGCGCAGTCATGACCTTCGTTGAGCAGGTGCCAGTATTTCACCGCATCTTTGGGCGCGTCCGACGCATCCGCCATCATGATGACGACGGCGTCCCCGTGGCTTTGCTCCAGCCCCCAGATGATGGCCCGACCGAAGCCGTGGGCGCCGGTGTTGCGGGTGGACGACAGCGTCGGGAAACGCGTTTTTAATTCCTGCAGCACGGCCCAGGTGCGGTCGCGGCTCCCATCATCGACCACCACAATTTCATGTGGCACGCGTTCCGCGGTGAAGGTGGTGACGATGTCCTCGATCGTAGACGGCAGGGATTCTTCCTCGTCCCGCGCGGGAATGACGACGGAAAACAGGCGGAGCGGAGTAGGGGCAGACGACATGCAGACGGGAAACTTAGAAAGGGGCGGAAACATCGAGCCACGCGGGATGCGCCCGAGCATGGGCGGCGATCTCCTCTAAAACGGCTGAGGTTGTGATCGCTGGGGTCCAATTCCACAGGCGCTGCGCCTTGGCGCAATCGAGCACCATCCAGGGAATATCAAACGGTCGCGGCGTGAGATCTTCGGTCACCGCGTGGGCGCCGAGTTGATTCGAACACCAGGCGCTCAATTGCCGCAACGACATCGCAGACGCAGCACCGCCGGCGAAATTCGCGATGCGATCCGCGGCCGCGATCCGGGGTGCCGCGAATTGAAGATTGAGCGCCGGCAGCAAGTCGCGAGGGTGCAGACAGTCGCGCACTTGGTGTCCCGTCCCGCCAAATCCGATGTACTTGAGGGGCCGGCGTTGCAGCCAGGTATTGATCCAGTATGAAAAGATTCCCTGATCGGCGCGGCCGAACTGGCCCGCCCCGGCCAGCACGCCGCAGCGGTTGATAAATACCGGCAAGCCGAAGGTCTCGCCGTACTCAAGCGCAAGAGCCTCGCTGGCGAGCTTGGTGGCGCCATAAAGCGAAACCGGAGCCTGGGTGGAAAACGCCTCGCTCACGCCTGCCGCACTGATGCCAGGAGCGTGGTGTGCCGTCGGCGAGGGACGAAACGCCTCTCCGTCCACCACCGTTTCCAGGTTTGCGAGGGGCGGGATCGAGTAGACGCGACTCGTGCTGAGCAGGGTGAAGCCGGCGCGCTGGGCTTTGCAGAACTCCAGCATGTTCACCGTGCCGCCGAGATTGTGTTCGATCAGCTGTCGCGAACTGGTGCGCCCATCAACTCCCGCCAGCACGCTCGGATTTGCCGCAGCATCGATCACCCAATCGACGGCCGGCAACGCTTCCAGATCGCTGGCCACCCGGAGATCGCCGTGCAACAGTTTCACGCCGCGCCGGGTCAGGTCAGCGCGATTCGTCTCGCTGCCCGGACGGATGAAATTGTCGAGCCCCAGCAGCTCATGGCCGGCTCCGGCATCCGTCCACGCCCGTGCCAGTGTGCTTCCCGCAAAGCCACAAACACCGGTGATCAAAATGCGCATCGCCCGAGCATGCGAAGAAGTCCGCGGCCGGGAAGCGCGATTTTTCACGACCGATGTTCGTGCACGGTTCATGCCGTCTTTTGGCGCCTGGGTCTCCGGGATTTGGTTTTGACCCGCCCATCCGGGGGGCTGACAGTCGCGGCATGAGTCAATTGCGCGGCGATTACAAATCGATCTGGAACTCGCTCTCCGGTTCGAAACAGGACGCGTATCTCTATGTCTCCGGCTATACGGACGAGGACAAGTTTCATCAGGATGCGGAGGATACGGTCGAGATCCTGGGTGAAACCGTCGGAGTCCGCCCGGATGATGTCTTTCTCGAGATCGGCTGTGGCGTCGGTCGGGTCGGTCGCGTGCTGTCCCCGTTCATCAAGGAGTGGGTGGGCTGCGATGTCTCCGCCAACATGCTTCGGCTCGCGGGGCGTCGGCTCCTTGGATTGCAAAACACGCGGCTACACGAAGTTTCTGGATACGATCTGCAGCCGGTGCCGGACGCCTCCGTGGACGTCGTCTACACGACCGTCGTTTTTATGCACTTGGAGGAGTGGGATCGCTACAACTACGTGCTCGAAGCCATGCGCGTGCTCAAGCCGGGCGGGCGTTTTTATTGTGATAACGTGGATCTCGCCTCACCCGCCGGGTGGGCCGTCTTCGAGGAGAGCCGTTTGAGTTTTCCCCCGAAGGAGCGTCCGGCGCAAATCTCCAAGTGCTCCACGCAGCCCGAAATCGAGACCTTTCTCAAACGCGCCGGGTTTGAGGACGTACGCGTCGCGGGCCGGCTGGACTTTTGGGTTTACGGCTGGGGAAAGAAGCTGGGTGCGACCCTCGGGTCAAAGCTGTCTCCTTCGGCATGAATCCGCTGTTTGAGCCCGCTGCTGAACGGTATTTGAGGTCCAAGTACAGCACCAACGCCCCGACGACATTACCCTGGTTTTTACCGCGTGAACCACGACCAAGGTGGGCGGCTCATCCGGAATCATTCTGGCCGAACCAGAAAGAACGTGATGAGCCTCCGCTCAGGAAACGTCTTATCTCTCCTTTGAACCTAAATTCGGCAGTTCAGATTAACCACGGATGACACGGATGACACGGATACAGCGAATTGCGGATCAAGGAGCACCTGACTGCCATCAGCCCGCAAGGTGAAGGGCCCGAATTCCGAATGCCTTGGTCATCTGTGTCCATCTGTGAAATCTGTGGCTTCAACTGCATTTTCTAAGCTCAAGAACACGGCGATCGGATCCTTGGTGGTCTGTCTTTTTCTCCTGATCGTGGGAGCGAAGTGGGCGACGTTCGATTGCTACGGCTCGCCCATGCCGGATTGGGATCAGTGGGACGCGGAGGGCTTCAACCTGCTCATTCCCTGGCTGGACCAGAACCAGTTTGTCCAGCATCTGTTCCAGCCGCATAACGAGCATCGCGTGGTCCTGACCAAGCTGCAGAATCTTGCGCTTACGCTGATGAACGGGCAATGGGATTCGCGCCTCGAAGCGGTGACGAATGCGATGTTGCACGCTCTGCTCGGGGCCGCGTTCTGGGTCGTCGCCCGCCGCTGGACCGCCCCGGTCTGGCACGCGCCCGTCTTCCTTCTGATCGTCGCGCTCTTCGGTCTGCCGCTCGCGTGGCAGAACGTGCTGGGCGGTTTTCATTCGCAACAATACTGGCTGCTCGGGCTTTCGTTTGCGGCGCTGGTGACCTTGCCGTTTGAGCGGGCCGGCACGTGGCGCTGGTGGATCGGCCTGATCGCCGCGATCCTAGCCATGGGCTCAATGGGATCCGGGTTTCTCGCCGCGGCCGTGGTCCTGGTCGTGGTCGGCTGGCGGCTGGTGCGTCGCGATGCCGTCCTCCGATCGGTCTGGCCGACGCTTCTGCTTTGTCTGGGCCTGGTCGCGATTGGGCTGCTGACCCGCGTCGAGGTCGACTACCACCAGCAGTTGAAAGCAAAGACGCTGCACGACTTCGTGTTCTCAGCCTTGCGCAGTATGGAGTGGCCCTTGCGCGATCGCGACTGGGCAGGGCTCGTGCTGTGGCTGCCTTGGGGACTCGTGCTGTGGCAGGTTTTCCGCCGCCCCCTGCGTGAATTAAACGATCGTGCCGCGCCCTCGATCGCGGCTCTGGGCGGCTGGGTCCTGGTGCAGATTTTCGCGACGGCGTATGCGCGTGGGGCTGGTGCCGATTATCCGGCCTCACGGTACATGGACACCCTGGTTTTTGGCACCGTGGTAAACGGGATTGCGCTCGCCTGGCTGCTGTCGGGACGATCCAGCGCGCCGCCTTCGTCGCTTGGGAAACGGCTTCCGCTCTATGGCCTCGGAGTGGCGTGGGCGGTTCTGTTCTCGCTTGGGCTTTATGACACGGTCAGCCGGAATCTGCGTCACGAACTGCCGGATGCGAAGAAGTATTACATCAAAGCCGAGGGACACATGCGGCGCTACCTGGCGACGAATGACCCGGCCCAATTCGCGTATCCAGACATTCCTTATCCGAGCGCCCAAGGCTTGATCGACTGTCTGGCGCATCCGGGTATCCGCCGTCTCATGCCGGTGCCGATTCGCGCTCCTTTTTCGATCGCGGAGGCGAACTCCAATTCGGGTTTTGCCGAGAATAACGCCATGCCCGCGACACCCGATATTCCGCCTCAAGCCGGCTTGTCACCTGCCACGCCACCGCTCGATGCGTCGCTCTCCTGGGGTTCCTATCTCGCCCAATCGGACGCTGGTCCGCCGGAAAAACCGCGGGAATGGCGCAGCGCGCCGATCGTTCCGCCCCGATTTGGCTGGTTGAAATTCGAGACCGCCGGGCAGATTGGCCATCGCTCCGGCGGCGTTTCCCTCACGTTGCAAGACGCACAGTCCGGACGCACCCTGGCGCGGATCGCCCCGACGCGTAGGCCCGACGACTCGTGGCGGGCAGCTTATGCGCGCACGCCGGCGGCGCCCTTTGTCATCGTCGTCACGGATGCCTCAACCACGCAATGGATCGCGTTTTCCCCGCCCGTTGCGATGGGCGCCGGCGCTTACTGGGCCTGGCAGGCAACCAGGCACGGGTGGCTAATTTTAGTCGTCGCCGCGGGGCTCAGCCTGATTCTGGCGGCGGTTCTTATGTTCTCGGCGCGGCGTCAGCCCGCCTGCGAAATTCGTCAACCGACCCTCGCTCCGGTTGCTGACGCCCCCGCATAATCCTTGTCGGATCGTCACGCTTTCACCGAGACTCGCTGGCTTCGTATGAAGTTTTTCACGGTTACCGCTTTGCTTGCGGCTGCGCTTCTTAGCGCCGTCTTGGTCGTGCCGTTTCTGCCGCAAGGCAGGACGCTCCTGGTGGAGGCACGGGTGGCGTCGGACGTGAGCGGCCGTTTTCAAATATTCTTCGACGATGGTAAGGGCGTCCGCGAGGAAAGTTCCGCGGTGACTCAATTGGAGGTGTCGACCGAGCCCATCGTTTACCGGCTTCCGATTGCTCCCGGGACGTACGGGGCATTCCGACTCGATCCGCTTGATCGCGGTGGCCGGGTAGTGCTGGAAAGCCTGCGGATCATTTCGGAATTCGGAAATCCGCGGCAGGACATTCCGCTGCCCGCCCTTCAAGCCGTGCAACAGGTGAGTGCACTCGAACCGCATGGAACGAGCGGGGTGCTCGTCGTCATCGCGCCGGGAAGTGACGATCCGCAGCTCGCGATCGACTTCGCCCCGCCTCTGGTTGTCAGCACATGCGGGTGGGAGCGCCTCCGCGCTTCGGTCGTGCTCGGGGTGCCGATTTTCCTATTTCTCGCCGGAGGCTTGTTCGTGCTCGATCGCGTGCCCCGCTTTCGCGCCACCATGGGGGAGCGCGCACGCCAACTTGGCCAGCGTCCCACTCTGGCCATCGGCACCGCCGCCCTCGTCGCGGTCTTGGCGAGCGCCTATCCCGTCGTGTTTCTGGGCAAGAGCTACGTCAGCCCGAACTTGGGAACGACGCTGCTCTACGACTACTTTCCGACGTTGCCGGGTTACAGTGCGAAAGAGGTGGCGGAGGTGAAACTCTCCGATGTCGGCGCGGTGATGTGGCAGCACGTGCCGTTTTCCGCGATCCAGCATCGCGCGCTCGCCGGAGGCGAGTTGCCGCTCTGGAATCGTTATAGTGCGGCAGGGGTTCCTCTCCTGGCGCAGGGCCAGTCGATGTTTGGCGACCCGCTGCATTTTCTCGTGATCGCCGCCAACGGCGCGTCCTGGGCGTGGGACCTGAAATACCTGATGGCGAAATGGCTCTTCGCCGCCGGTCTGGGCCTCACCGTATTTACGCTGACGCGCCGGACCGGGGCCGCCGTAATCGTCGCAGTCGCCGCGCCGTTCATCGGGTTCTTCCTTTATCGAATCAATCACCCGGCGTTCTTCAGCCTCTGTTACGCACCGTGGCCGCTCTACTTTTTTGCGCGTATCAGTTTGGCCATGACGCGACGCGACCTCGCCTGGAATGCCGCGGGACTGGTCGTTGCGAACTTCGCCCTGATGAACAGCGGCACGGTCAAAGAGGCGTACATGCTGCTCGTCAGCATCAATTTTTCCGGTGGCTGCCTCCTGCTCGCGAGTGGTCCTGGCTGGAGGGAACGAGTTGCGCGGCTCGCGACTGTGACCTGGGCGGGCGTTCTGTTTGTTCTGATCACACTGCCCATCTGGTGGACCTTCCTGAAAACGCTGGGGCACGCGTACACGGGCTACGATGTGGCGAGCGCGTATCAAATTCAACCGACGCTCCTCCTGGGGGCGTTTGATGAGATTTTCTATCGGCCGCTGATGGAGCACAATCGCGTGTTCAGTCCCTCGTTGAATTTTCTGCTGCTGCTCGGGCTGCTTTATTTTCTGGCGACTCTGCGCAGGCAGTTCGCGCATCCGGCCGCGATCGCGCTGGCGGCGAGCTCGCTGGTGCCGCTCGCGCTGGCCTTCGGTCTGGTGCCCCCGCGGTGGATTGTCACGGTGCCGTTCCTCAGAAACATCGCGCACCTCGACAACACCTTCTCGTGCGTCCTCATTGTGCTCTGGTCGGTGCTGGCGGGAGTGGGCTTTGCGACCGCAGCGCGCCGGCTCGCGACGCCGCTCGGCCGGTCGGATCTGATCATCGCCGGTCTCCTGCTGGGCGGGCTCGTGTTCGGATGGATCGCTTTTCGGCAGGCCGCACACCGGCCGATCTTTGGTCCGACGTTCTCCGTTCATCCTCCGGGGCAGGTCCTGGCGATTTCGCCGTTCATCTGGGATTATCTCAAGACGCTGTTGGTGGCGGCGGTGGCCTTGGCGCTCCTGGCGCGCGGGGCCCTGCGCATGCGGGTCTGTACTCCGGCGCGCGGTCTGCTCCTTGCTGCGTGCGTCATCCTGCTCTTGTGGCGGCATGCGCTTCACAGCAACGCCGTGGGTTTTGAAGAGTTTACCGTCCGGCCGACCGATCGCGTTGACTTCCACGCCCACTCGGGCGCGATGGAGTTCGCCCGCGCTGCTCATGCCCGCGAACCGGGTCGCGGGTTTGGTTTCAACGGCAACTTCTTTCCCGGTTGGACAGGTATGTACGGATTGGAGACGGTCCACGGACCCGACGCACTTGTGAATCCCTGGTTGCGCGAATTCGCCGGAGTTTCCGGGATCGAGCGACTCTGGGACTGGCGACTCTACGTGGAGGCTTCGGGCTTGCCGGCCGCGCGACCGTTTCTGGACCTGCTGAATGTCCGGTTCTATTTCGATCTGCTCTCGAAAAATCCGGTGCTCACGTCGTCGCTCACCCTGGTGAAGTCCGCCGATCTTGATGTTTACGAGAGCCCCACGGCCTGGCCGCGGGCGTTTTTCACGCCTCGCATCGAAACCTACGCCGAGCCGGCGGAGTTGATTGCGAAGCTGCGCGGATCCGCCGGCACGCCCTTTGCCGCCGTGCAGAAGAGCGACGCGAGTGCGATCGCTGCCGTCGCCCGCATCGCGCGCCCGGCCAGCGATGCGGTCGCGATCGCAGCGACCGCTTATCGCCTGACCGAAAACTCCACGTCCTTTCGAGTAGCGGCGGATGGCCCCGGCATGATTGTTCTGACAGAAGCGTATTGGGCCGGTGATTTTCGCGCCGAGGTCAACGGCCGCTCCACCCCGATTTTTCGCGTCAATCACGCGTTCCGCGGCGTCCTGGTCGACGCTGCCGGGGATTACGAGGTGGCAATCCGTTATCTGCCCGTGAACTTCCCGCTCACGGTGGCGCTTAGCATTACAGGGGCGACTCTGCTCGGGCTGTCGCTCTTTTTTGCCGTTCGACGAACCCGACTCGCATGACCACTCCTGCACTTTCCTGTCGCTGTTGTGGTTCCAGCAATACAGCGGTGCGTGGCCGTAAGTCCGGCCGGTTTTATCGCCGGGAGTTCGCGTATCACCAATGTGGGGACTGCGGCTTCATGAGCGTGGAGCCCTTCTCCGGCTTCGGGGTTTACGACGACGCGTATTACCGCGGCAAGGGCCCCGATCCCTTCGTCGACTATGAAGCGGAATACCGCGATTGGGAACGCAGTGACCGGCGTTACGAGTTCCAGGATCTCGCCGAGATCGCCGGGCGTTATATCACCGCCCAGTCCGCCGCGCCGGGTGTTGCGGGCGCGGCCAAGGCCAGTTCGCCGGGCGCGCTCGAATGGCTGGACTTCGGTTGTGGCGCCGGCGGCTTCCTGAAATTTCTTCGTCAACAGGGCAGTCTGGCGGGTCGTCCCCTCGCCATCAGCGGACACGATGTGGGCTCATACGCCGACCTGCTGAAACGCGACGACGGCTTCCGTATCCTTGATCTGGATGCGTTGCAGGCCGGGCCGTCCGGACGCTATGATGTGATCAGCATGATCGAGGTGATCGAGCATCTTCCTTCGCCGCTCGAGCCGATGCAGCTCGTGGCCCGGCTCCTCAAGCCGGGTGGATTGTTGCTCTTGACGACGGGCAATCTCGACTCGCCGATCGCCCGCCGGCAGGGACTCGAGTTTGGCTACTGCGTGCCCGAGATCCACGTAAGTCTGTTCAACCCGCGCTGTCTGGCGACGCTGTATCAACGCGTCGGCCTGACGCCGCATCCGGTCCGGTTCGGAAGCGCGTTGCGTTTCAAGATTCTGAAGAACCTGCGTCACCGGCCTGCCGCCCGCGCGCTTGCCGTCGCGGCGCTCGCGTTTCCCGGGCTCAGCCAGGCGGCGGATGCGTTGTATGGCGTGTCGCAGATGCCGTGCGCCGTGAAACCGCTCGCGCCGTGAACGATCCGGCGTTGCCCGCATCGGGATTGATCTCCCGGCCCGGCCGTTCGATGACTGGGCGCTTGATTCCTTTTTGCTGACCATGCCGCCGCTTCCTTTCGCGCCGATTCGCCACGGCGTTCTCTCTGTTGTCGTTCCCATCTATAACGAGGCGGCCACCGTGCGGTCCGCGCTCGACGCGATCCTTGCCAAAGAGGTGGAGGGATGGCGGCTCGAGATTATTCTGGTTGAAAGCAACTCCAGTGACGGCACCCGGGAAATCGTGCGGACCTACGAGTCGCATCCGCGGGTCAAACTGATCCTCGAACCCAAGGCCCGCGGCAAAGGCCACGCCGTCCGCGCCGGCTTCAAACACGCGACGGGTGATGTCCTGCTGATTCAGGACGCGGACCTCGAGTATGATCTCGGTGATTACGAGGTGCTCCTCGCGCCGTTGGCCGCGGGCCGGCAGTCGTTCGTGCTCGGTTCCCGGCACGGCACCGGCGGCTGGGCGATTCGCAAATTTTCGGATCAGCCCGTGCAGGCCTTGATCCTCAATCTCGCGCATTGGGGTTTCACCCTGATGATCAATGCCTCCCTCGGGATCTGGCTCCACGATCCGTTCACGATGTACAAAGTCTTCCGCCGTGACTGTATTAAAGACCTCACGTTCGAATGCAACCGGTTCGATTTCGATTGGGAACTTCTGATCAAACTCATCCGGACGGGGCATCGTCCGATCGAGATTCCGATTAGCTATACGTCGCGGTCCTTCAAAGAAGGAAAAAAGATTTCGATGCTGCGCGATCCGATCACCTGGGTCTGGGCGCTCGCCAAGTTTCGGTTTCAACGACTGTAACGACTCGTGACTTTCCGGCGATTCCAGCCTCTTTTGCTGCTCGTCCTCTGCGCGGCGCTGTATGCCGGCAGCCAGATCGCCGTGAAGATTGCGCCAGTGCATTCGGCGCTCGAGACCCGTATCGAGGGTGGTTTCACCGAGGGCGACGGAGGCTGGTATCCGGGAGAAAGCTTCGTCACGGCGCAACCCGTGCGCGCGTGGGGCTCCTGGTCGGGATCGGACGAGAACACGGGAAAGCTGGCGATCGGGCCGTTCCCTGCGCCGTCGCGACTGCGCTTTGCGATCGGCGGGTATCCCGGAAAGACGGACATCACCGTCGTGGCCGAGCGAGTGGAAGACGGCGCGCGGATTCCGCTCAAGCTCCTCGATGTGGGGGAACGCTGGCGGATCACGGATCACGAGCTGCCTCGCGACTGGTATCGCCGGCCGATCAAGCTCATCGCCATCGATGAGGCCAAGGGCATTGGCGGCTGGATTGGCGTCACCGAACCGATTCGTGGCGGCCTCGGGGCGGGTCCGGCGGCGCTGCTGGAAACCTTTGCCGCCTGGGCGATCAACGGCGTGCTGCTCGGAATCCTGTGGCTCGCGGCCGTGCGTCTCCTTCGCCGCAGTGGCTGCGTGTCCGAAACATGGATACCGCTCGCGGCGGTCGCGGGAGTGGCCGGTGTCGGTTATCTGGTTTTCTGGGTGTACTTCGCGCACGCCACCCTCGGTTCGGTGGTGTCCTGGGTGAGTCTCGCGGCGGGCGGCCTGGTTCTTCTCTGGACGCGCCACGACGCCGTCGTGGAACCGGACCGGGCGCAAGTGTTGGCTAAGGTTGGGCGCGGCGATACGGCGCGCATCGTGCGACTCACGGTCACGATTGGCGCGCTGTATCTTGCGGTCCTGCATATTTTCCCCGCGTCACTGGATTTCTATTCGCTCGCGGCGAATCGTTTTCGTCCGGCGCTGCCGAGTGACAACCAACTCCCGCATGAAGCGGCCGAGCGATTGGTGGCAGGAGTACCGCTGCGCCAGCCCAAATCCGATTGGCTGTCGAGCGACCGGCCCCCGCTGCAATGCGGCTGGGAGTTGATCACTTGGCCGGTGGGAGCGAAACTGGGGATCGACTCGCGGGCGATGAGTGGGACGGCCGCCGTATGGTTTCAGCTCGCCTGGGTGGCCTCGGCCTTTGCTTTATTTCGCGCACTCGGGCTTTCGTCGCGGCGGACAGCGGGCTGGGTCGCCGCGATCGCGCTCGCCGGCTTCTTTCTTCAAAACACCACGTTTACCTGGCCCAAGCTCTCGGCGGCGGCGTTTGCGTGTGCGGCGTTTGCGCTCTGGATTCAGCCGCGGGCCGGATCGCAGCGGCGCGATGATATCCTGGTGGGCGCGGTGTTCGCGGCGCTTGCCTGGCTGTCGCACGGGGGAGTGGCGTTCTCGTTCCTCGCGCTGGCGCCTTGGCTGGTGTGGCGATTTGTCCGTGGCGAGTGGCGGCTCTGGCTGATGGGCGCGGCGGTGTTTGCGACGTTTGCCTTACCCTGGATCGCGTATCAGAAATATTATGACCCGCCCGGCAATCGACTGCTCAAATGGCATCTGGGCGGGCAGATTCCGAAAGACGAGCGCGGCACGTTCCAAACCATCCGCGACAGCTACCGGGCGCTGAGCTGGGCGGAGATCTGGGACCATAAACGTCGCAACCTGGAAACGCAGATTCGCGGCAACTGGTCGGGGTTGCTGACGCTCTCTCCGGCAACGGCGGTGAATCGGCGCAACGAAGAATTCTTTCTGCCCGCGCGTGCGCTCACTTGGTGGCCGCTCGCGCTTCTGCTCCTGCCGTTCGCCTGGCGGCGGCACACCCAAGGCCGGCGCAATTGGGCGAACCGGCGTCTGCACCTCGGGTTACTCGCGTGGACGCTGGGAACGACGGTGCTCTGGTGCTTCCTGATGTTCCTCGGCGACAACGCCGTGATTCATCAAGGCTCCTACGCGATCATGCTCGCGGCGTTCGTGTTGCTTTCGGCGTGGTTCGAGGCGACCGGCCGGCGTTGGTTGATCATCGTGGTCCTGCTGCAGACCGTCACGTTGCTGACGACGTGGGTGCCGCCGAACGGGATCGTCCGCGGTGAACCGAATTTCGGCGCCATTGCGATTGCGCTGGGCGCGGCCGTGGCGCTCGCCTGGCACTGGTTTCGTGCGTATCAAGATTTTAATGACGACGCAGAAGGCGCTAAGCCTCGAGTGATGGCCAACGCGGAGTCGGAGGCAATGACCCCGGGCAGTCCGGTCCCGGAGTCGATACCTGGGCGCGGGGCGGTTTCGTTTCGCGATCGGAGTTTGGCGTGGTGGGTTGGGCTGTTGGCGCTTTTGCCGCTGGTCTGGTGTCTGCCGAAGTTTTCGCAGTTGTGGTGGTTTGGGGATGATTGGGATCTGCTGGATCAGATTGCCCGCGAGGGTTTCTGGCGGTGGACGTTCCAGCCCTTCGCCGAGAATGTGGTCCCGGTTTTCAAGTTGCTCTGGGGCGGGTTGGTCTACGCGGGCGGCGGGTCTTACCTGCCAATGATTGTGGCGCTCTGGCTGACACATGCGTTGAACACGGTGCTCTTCGCGCGGTTGCTTCACGGCGCGGGCTGGGGTCGGACGGCGGTGATCTTCGCGGCCGGAATTTTCGCATTGAGCGCGGCCAATGTCGAAACGCTCGCGTGGTCCGTCCAGTGGTCGGCCTTGCTCGCGGTTTCGTTTTTTCTCTTCGCGGCTAACTGGCTGCAACCGCGGCTCAGTCAGGTGTCGGTCGCGTCCGCCGGCTCGTTGACGGTCCTCGGCGTGCTATCGGCTTTGAGTGCACTGACGTTTGCCCGTGGTGTGCTCACCGGTGCTGCCTTGGCGGGAGTGGTTCTGTTCGGCGCCGTGAGCCAGGCGCTCTCGTGGCGCGTGCGACTGCAAGTGGTCGCCGCCTGCCTGGTTCCGGCGCTGGCGGTGGTGGTGGCCATCTTGGTGATGTCGCCGGGCAATCATCAGGCGATGGGAGGACACGGCCGCGAGATGGCGGCATTCGCCTTTTCCTATTGGGCGGCGGCGCCGTTGCAGCGGCTGCTGGAGTTGGGTGTGTGGGCGGTGCAACCGGTGATTGCGCTTGGCTTTTTGAAGCTCGGACTCGTGGCTTGGGCTTTTCGTCGCGTCGTCGGGAGTCAGCGCGACCTGCTCTGGCTGTTTTTACTGCTCGATTTGGGCAACGCCATCCTGCTCGGGATTGGTCGGCATCACACCGGTTTGCCGGCCTCGAACAGTGAGCGTTATCAATATGCCGCGCTGTTGTGCACGTTGCCGTTTCTGGCGCTCGCGTTTGAAGCGTGGCTCGCCGTGGTGCCGGTGCCGAAAGTCCGGCGGCTGTTGGCGGCGACGGTCATCGTCCTGGCCACATGGCGCGTGGTGCGGCCCTGGCCGCACGTGATGGAGCAGTACGCCGCCGGCCGCGGTGAGGCGACGCGGCAGGTGCTGCTGCGGGAACCTCAGCCGCCGGCCGAGGGTGCGGTGCCGGGAATCCCCTTTTTGAGGACGGAACGGGCGAAGGAGCTGATTGTGTTGTATCGGCTGCACTGACACACCGGCGCATGAAGTCCCGTCGCTCTTCCGTTTCGGTTCCCTCAGCTGCTGCAACGGACGCGGTCGCTGGCGGCAGTCAGAGGTTCAACCTCGCGTGGTGGGGCTTGATTACCGTCTGCGCCGGGCTGCTGTTTTTGCGCAAGCCCTGGGCGCTGCACACGCCGCAGCTCTGGGCGGAGGATGGGAGCATTTTTCTGGTGCAGAACGAGCAGATGGGCGTGAGCGCGTGGTGGGAGCCGTACAATGGTTATCTGCACCTGCTTCCTCGGTTGATTGCCTGGATCGCGAGCCACGTGGCCGACGTGGCGTGGTGGCCGGCGATCTACAACGGCTTCGCGTTTGCGATCAACGTGGCGCTCTTCGTGCGGCTCGCATCCCGTCGGGTTGAGCTTCCGCACAAAGCCGGACTCATGCTGGCGTTCGTGCTCGTGGTGGGCACGGGCGAGGTATTGATCAACGTGACCAACTTGCAGTGGGTCACGGCGTTTTTCCTGCTGCTGCAGCTCTTCACGCGACCGGCGGAGACGGGCGGGCAGCGCGTGGGTGATCTGGCGATTCTGGGAATCGTCGGGTTAAACGGCCCCTTTCCCATCCTGTTCTGGCCGCTCTTTGCGGATCGGGCGTGGCGCTCGCGTAACGCGGATGCGTGGTCGGCGTTGGCGGTGGTGACGCTGTGCTCTGCGGCGCAAGGTTGGTTCCTAATTGGCACCCCGCTAAATCTCGAGGGTGCTGCGGAACCGTTTCGTCCCTTGATGTTTTTTTCTGTCATTGGGAGCCGGCTCGTGACGTGGCCGCTCTTTGGTCCCCAGGCGGTCGGGGCCCTCCCGATTTGGTTCCACGCGGCGCTGGCGGTCGGCGCGCTGGGGGCGTTGCTTGGCTGGACCTTGCGGCGGGATGAAGCGCGCCGCCCGATCCGGGCGACACTCGTGGCCGCCTTTTTGTTCGTCACCGGAGCGTGCGTGTTTCGCGCGCGGGCCGATACCTGGCCCGAAGACACTTTAGTTAGCGGAGATCGCTATTTCTATTTTTCACGAGTGCTGATCGCCTGGTTGTTGATTCTGGAATTCGACGCCCGACCCAGGGCGATCGCCTGGATTGCCCGGGGGCTATGCGGCATTGCCGTGGTCATACATCTTCCGCACTTCATCATCCCGGCCCTGCAGGATTATAAATGGGCGGAGCACTGTGATCCCATCCGCCGCGGAGTGCCGGCCGATATCCACACGCTGCCGGAAGGATGGTGGATCGAGTATCCAGGCCGGCAGGACGCGAGATGACGGAGCATTTAACCCCAGAGTAAAGCCGCCCGCCCCCGTCGGCGCGGCGACCAAAACCATGTCGCATATGCGACATGGTTTTGGTCGCCGCGCGCGATGGGTGAAGTGGCGGTTTTTGTCCGAGGCAGGTAGGGCCCAGGATGCCCGTGAGGTCGGGGATAACCGAAAAGCTTGCTCACGTTCGTGAGTTGCAGCTCCTCTCGGCTCGACCAATTGTCTGTTCCGCCATGGCAAAAACGCTCCTCGTCACCGGTTCCTCCGGCCTTATCGGCTCCGAAGTCTGCGCCTACTTTGCGCGGGAACTCGGCTACACGATCCATGGCGTGGACAACAATCAGCGCGCGGTCTTTTTCGGTCCGCAGGGCGACACGCGCTGGAATCAGGAGCGCCTGAGCAAGGACCTGCCGAACTTCGTGCACCACGAACTCGATATTCGCGACCGGGCTGGTGTGCTCGCGCTGGTTCGCGGCCTCAAGCCCAGCGCGATCGTCCATACTGCAGCGCAACCCAGCCATGACCGCGCGGCGTCGATCCCTTTCGACGACTTCGATACCAATGCGGTCGGCACGCTGAATCTGCTCGAAGCCGCCCGGCAGGCCTGCCCCGAGTCCCCGTTCGTACACATGAGCACGAACAAGGTTTACGGGGATGCGCCCAACCGCATCGCCCTGGCCGAACTCGAGACCCGCTGGGACTATGCGGACCCAACCTACACCCACGGCATTCCGGAAACGTTCACGATCGACCAGTCGAAGCACTCGCTCTTCGGCGCTTCGAAGGTGGCCGCGGATGTGATGGTGCAGGAATACGGTCGCTACTTCAATCTGCCGACTTGCGCGCTTCGCGGCGGCTGCCTGACCGGACCCAACCATTCCGGCGTCGAGCTGCACGGCTTCCTGAGCTATCTCGTGAAATGCAATCTCGAGGGCCGGGAGTACAAAATATTTGGCTACAAGGGTAAGCAGGTCCGGGATAATATTCACTCTCTCGACGTCGCGCGTTTTATGGCGGCGTTCGTGGCGGCTCCGCGCGCCGGCGAAGTTTATAACCTGGGCGGCGGCAAAGAGAACTCCTGTTCGATCCTGGAGGCGTTCCAGATTGCGGAGAAATTCTCCGGTAAAGCCCAAGTTTATACGTATTTGGATCAGGCCCGATCCGGTGACCATATCTGTTACTATAGTGACTTGCGCAAGATGCGCTCGGATTACCCGACTTGGGATCTCACGCAGTCGCTCGAGGAAACAATTCGTCAAATTGCGGAATCCTGGCGCGCGCGCCAAAATACCTGAAACTCGCGGCCGGTTTAGGCGTCGAACCGGCACCGGAGGTTGCGGAGTTTCGCTCCCTGCGTCCGGTGTTTCATGCGTTCCTCACTCCTGTTTTTCCTGCTTCTCGCGAGCCTGGCCGCCGCTCCGTTGGCTCGGGCGACCAGTGTGATTCCGCCGAGCTTCCCTGAACTTGTCGCGGAAGCGGAGGCGATTTACCGGGGGCGCGTCAGCCACGTCGAGGCCCGGCGCGTCGCACAGTCGGACGGCGGGAGTGTGATCAAGACGTTTGTGACCGTCGCGGTGGAGCGCGTGCTCAAGGGGCTGGAGCGCAATGAGGTCACGCTGGAATTTCTCGGCGGAACCGTCGGTGATGAGACGCTCACCGTGACGGGCATGCCCGTATTCGCCGTGGGGGATCGCGAATTTGTTTTCGTGCAGAAAAACGGGATCCAGCTGTGTCCGCTCGTGGCCTTGATGCACGGCCGCTATCGGGTTAAGCACGACGAGACGGGGGCTCGGGATTATGTCGCCCGCGATAACGGCATGCCGCTCACGGACACGGCCGGGGTCGAGTTGCCCATGGTGACACCGCCGGGCCAGGTGCGCACGGCGCGGGCTGCGGTGACGCTGGCCGATGCGCTGTCTCCGGGTGCGTTCGAGGCGAGTGTCATGGACGAAGTGAAGCGACGGAGCGTCCGGCAACAGCAGAACTGACTCAGCGATGGCACTCACTCGCGCTCAGCTCACGGCGGTTGCCCGCCGTTGGCCGCCGACCTTGAACTTAGGCGACGGCCGCGACATCGACCGCGGGTCCCGAAGTGGTCGCTGGCGAGGTTTATGTCGTTTCATGCTCATTACGCTCCTGCCGGGTGGCGCGAAGGCATTTGATACGCTCGGGCCGACGTGGGCCAACGGCGATATCGTCCTGCACCTTCAACTTGGCCAGCCCTCAGGGCCGTTGCTGGACGGTTCGCCGGATTGGGCGACAGTGGCGCAGTCGGCGATTGATGAATGGAATGGTTATCTTGGGCGCAGCCGGCTCCGGTCGTTGCTTAATTCCACGAGCGAGGTACGACGGGGCAACCGGATCAACAATGTCGCGTTTCGGGCGGATGTTTACGGGTCGGCGTTTGGTGAACGCACGCTCGCGGTGACGCTGGGAACGTCGAACACCGCGACGGGGCGTTATTTTGAACAGGATGTGCTCTTCAATTCCACTGTGACGTGGAATTCGTATCGCGGTCCGTTAAGGAGCGGGGCCCGCGAGTTTCGGCGGGTGGCGCTGCATGAGTTTGGACACGTGATCGGCTTGGATCACCCCGACCAGGCGCAGCCGGCCCAGTCAATCGCCGCCGTGATGAACAGTGTTGTGGGCAATATCGAGGTTCTCCAATCCGACGACATTGCCGGCGCCCAAGCGCTTTATGGACCTAATGCCACGTCCGGGCCGTCGATTGCGGCGCATCCGCAGAGCCGCACCGTGCAGGTGGGCCAGAGCTATATAATGGCAGTGACGGTGGGGGGCGCCGGCGCATATAACTATATGTGGTCGTTTGTACCAGGGGGAACGACGCGGGTGGAGCCGTTTCGGTTTGCGACCGGGCCGGCCTACACGATCGGCTCCGTGCAACTCGCGGACGCCGGCACGTATTCCGTGCGCGTCAGCGACGCGGCGACCGGCGCGTCGGTGACGAGCAACACTGCCCAACTCGTCGTCACCGCGATTGGAACGTCGGCGGAAACGGCGCTGGCGAATATTTCAACGCGTGGCGTGGTGGGGCGCGGGGACGATGTTCTGATCGCTGGACTGGTGATCGGCGGCACGACCGCGAAAGACGTTTTGATCCGGGCGGCGGGGCCCGCCTTGGGTGAGTTCGGCGTGGCGGGAGTTCTATTAAACCCCGGGTTGCGAATCGTGAATAGTGCCGGCGCGACCGTGGCGCAGAACGACGACTGGCAGGCGAGTGGTAATGGTCCTGCGATCAGCGCGGCGGCGTCGCGCCTGGGGGCGTTTCAGTTTCAACCCGGCAGCCAGGATGCCGCGGTGCTCACCATGTTGCCGCCGGGCAGTTATACAGCGATTGTGAGCGGGGTGAACGACACGACGGGAGTAGCGTTGATTGAAGCTTACGACGCGGACGCAACGCCGGCGATTGCGCGCACGCGCAAGCTGGTCAACATCGCGACGCGTGGGCGGGTTAACACCGGGGACGATGTACTGATTGCCGGCTTGGTCGTGACGGGCCCGGGGCCACGGACGTTTCTGATCCGTGCGATTGGACCGACGCTCGCGCAGGCACCGTTTGGAATTGCGGCCGCACTTCAAGATCCCCTTTTGCAGATTTATCAGGGTGAAAATCTGCTCCGCGAGAATGATGACTGGGATGCGCCGGGGTCAGCGCAACCGGCGTTGCGGGAGGCGGCGACGCGCGTCGGGGCTTTTGCGTTGAAGGAAGTGCGCGACGGAACCGGGCTTGATGCGGCGATGCTCATTACGCTCCAGCCTGGCAGCTACACGGCGAAGGTGAGTGGTGTCCAAGGAACGACCGGGGTTGCCCTCGTGGAAGTGTACGAGATGCCGTAGCCCACTTGGCCAGACTGGCATCGACGTCGTCCCCAATACTTTCCGCATAGGAAAGCCACCCGTCGCTCCCGGGCTCGCCCGCCCGCCGAAGGCTCGGCGGAGGAGGGTTCAATGTTCAAGAAGGGTCGTGTTGCGGCTCCGCGCAACCCACCCTTATGAGTTAGATCTTTTTTGCTTCGGATACCTCACGCAAAAGTAAGCGTGCTTGAATTAAGTCAGGATCACGAATGGTCGGAATAATACCCGCCAACAGCCAACAAACCGAAAGCTCCTTGTAGAAAATCGAGTAGATCGGATACTCATGGATTATCATCTGCCGCCACTCATTCTGACGAGGGCGACAGATGCGTGGTCTACGCTTCAACAGCTCCGTTGCTTCCTCATACGCCGACAAAAACCGTTCCGCAGTCTGAAGACTGTAGGCCCTATAGTAATCGTACGCCGCCTGAAGATCCGCCGCGTACCCTTCAGCTTCCTTGAAGGGCTTCACCGCCGAAGCCGTCTCAACGCGTCACCCATCGGCTTATGATTTCCCTCATGCGCCATTGCCTTAGCGACTCGCGAATCTAGCAAGTGAAGCTGCGCGGGGGTCGGTCCAAGCTTGGGCTCCGCCTCACGCCACAGATGATCGGCAAGAGCAGCCTTCTCCCGGGCAGACAAACGGCGAAGCTGCGAGGCAAGATCAGCAGTGAGTGGCATGCCGGAACCGTAATCTTGAATTTGGACCGCGCAAGCCGAAGCTTTTGGCGTTAAGGTAGGTTCGTCCGTTTGCCCCAGGATCGTGTCGGAATCACCCGGTGCGAACCCGCACGCGGGGTGGCGTTGCCGATCACTCCATAATAGTTCTAGTGACCCAGCAGTCGCGTCCGCAGTGCTGCAGCAACCGTACGCAGACGATCATGACATGCCGTTGCAGCCATTCGTTCAAGTCGGTCAACGCCCGGGCCAATTTATTGCCCGGCGTCGGTCGCCGCAAGGGACACGATATCCGTTCCCCAGCTCCCCGCGGTAAGGCAGATCCAAGCCATCAACCTTTTTTAACCGCGGATAACGCTGATCACGCGGATCATTCACTCCACCCCAATGCCTCATCTGCACGTAGCCCCACGACAACCTCGGGCATCCGCGCGATCAGCGGTGGATCGATTTCCGAGCGCCGCCGCCGGACTGGCATCGACGTTGTCCCCATTGTCAGCGACGGTCGGGTCACCCCGCTCGAGGCGCCACAAAGTGTCGCGGCTGACAAACAGGCGCGCCGCCATGTCTTGCGTGGAGATGCCCCGCTTCCGGCGCGCGAGTGCGAGTTCACGCCCGAGCTTGCGCAAGGCGTGAGCCGCAGGAAGGGGCAGTGACGAGGAGGAAGACACGACCGTAAAATGTCTATTTTATCGGACGTTCTGTCGAGTTACGTCTGATATAGCAGTCTTTTAAAGGCATCCTGCCAGTGGATGGGCCTGCACCAAATTTTCATTCGAAAGTCTTCGGAGGCGGTTGTCTCGAACGGAGGAACTCGCGCACCCTCGCGAGTCGAAGAGGCAGGTCTTCACCGCTACGCCCGTGGTTCCTTACTGCTGGATTCCCGACGCGCTGCGCATGGCTGTGACTGTTAGCGGGTGAGGACATGTATATAGCTACAATCGGCGAACGCCCTTAACTCCGCCCCGTCGCTCGACCACCTCACCCCAATTCGCAGGTTCCGCTCGTAGGCCCGGGTAACAAGTAACAGGCAGGCCCCGTGGCGCTTCCCCGCGACCCGATTGGGGTGCCGGCAGCGGACGCCGTTATTCCGCTATCGCCATGGGCGGTGCGGGTCCTTTGGTTGCCGGTTAAATATGTCGGACTTCAAGCACTTCTTCGGCGTGGCGCCGACGGATCAGAACGCGCTGGATATTTTCGGTGGAGAATGGTCGTCCCAACCTCCGGCGAGCCGGCCGGAACTGAAAGCGGGCACAACCCCGCTGTTCGACGATCCTCGCATCACGTGGGCACACCACCGTTTCATGGAAATGGGCGTCGAGCAGGGATTCGCCCAGCGTGACGTGTTGGAGCTCGGGCCGCTCGAGGGCGGACACACCTACCTGATCGATCGCCTGGAGGTTAAGTCTGTGACCGCGATCGAAGCGAACTCGCGCGCTTATTTAAAGTGCCTGATCGCGAAGGAAATCTTCGGCATGCCGCGAGCGCGGTTTCTCCTTGGCGATTGCGTGGAGTATCTCCGCACGACCGAACGGCACTTCGATATCGGGATCGCCTGCGGCATTCTTTATCATCTCACCAATCCCGTGCAGATGCTGGAGCTACTCTCGCAACGCTGTGACGCGCTGTATCTCTGGACCGTGTTCTACGATCCTGAGTTTGTCGCAAAAAACCCCGTGCCGGGGGCGAAATTCTCCGAAGCCCTTGCGATGGAACACGCGGGGTTCAAGCACACCGTGCACCGGTTTAATTACGGTCCATCGCTCGACTGGAAAGGATTCTGCGGGGGCGGCGAGGTGTTCAGCTATTGGATGGAGAAAGCGGAAATCATTGGTGCGCTGGAGCGTTTTGGGTTTACCGATTTCCGAACCGAAGTGCATCCCAACGTGCACGGCAGTGCGCTCATGGTGGCGGCACGTAAACCGGAGCTGAAATCCGATCGGAGCCGGGATTTGACGTAGCCAGAACGCGGCCCCATCGTCTTCTCCGAATTATGGCCGCGACTTCGATTTTCCCCTACCGCCCTTCTTTTCTCCGAGGCGCTTTGTTCACGGCCGGGATCATGATGGGCTCCGTGTACGCCGGAGAGCCGCTGGGTGCGCCAAAGAAATCGCCGTTCATGCCTTCGGGCACGACAGCCGCCGGACCTGCGGCGGCGGCGAGCGACACGATTGAGTTCGCGGGCGTAAGTACCGTGGGCAAGCGCACCGATCTGATATTTCACGATCGGAGCGCGAAGAAGAGTCGGTGGGTCGGCGTGGGCGAAACAGTTGAAGGTATTTTGGTTGTGAGCTACGACGCCCGGCGCGAGGAAGCTGTGGTGAAAGTCAACGGGGAGCAAAAGACCCTCGTGCTCCGCAAAGGCGGGCGAACCGTTCACGCTCCCGCCGTTGCACCCGTGGCCACCCTTCCGGGAGCGGCGGGTTTTGCCGTTCCGACCCCGGTGACGGGTGCGGAGCCGTATCATGCCGCTCAGCCTGCTGCGATCGGAGCGATGAACGCGGTGCAAGCCCAGGCCGCGCCGCCCTCCGCGCCCCCGTCCGGACCGCCAACACCCGAACTCGTGGCGAAACAGGAGTCGGACGCGCGGATGCTGGTGAGTGATCTGCTTGAGATCGGCATGGCGCAGCGCAAAGCGTACGAGGAAGCCCATCGCCGCGCCGCCCAAGGTGGGGCTGCGGGCGTGCCCCCTGCGCCGGCCAACGTGACTCCCGCCACCCCCGGCGGAAACTGAGCGAGATCGCTCTGGTGCGCGTGGAAGGGGCTGCGGCTCCAACGCTCAGCTTCTGGCCCGCGACCTTTCGCGCTGGGGAATCTGATTTCCTCAGCGCACGCCGCCGAGACCTTCGGTCCGTGCGGCCCAGGTTGCGAAGGGCTCAGCATCGTCTTTCAAAGCGGCTTGCGCGCCACCGCCGGTACGGATCCGAAAACCCTCGGCATCGGCGCGCGCCCGCCAGCCCTTTTGCACGCGAAGCACGGCGAGAACGCCGTTGGGATTTGTGGCCGGAAAGTCATCGACGAGCTCCAGAATCTCCCAGTTGAAACGACGCGCCGGCCAGGTGCTCAACGTTTCCAGCAGGCCGCGGAGGTTCTTCGCCTCGAAGGTGTGAAAGTGAATGTTGATGTCTTCGCCGCGCGCAATCGTTTCGTGCAACCCGCGGGCGAATTCCTCGCGTTTGGCCGGCACCTCGGAAGCCGGTAACTCCGGATTGAACCGCGACCAGTCGATCATCGACGCGAATTCATGCACATGGGTGACGTCACATGCGCTCGTGCGGCGGAGATAATCGCCGAGCATGTGATCAACCGTCGTCAGTGCGCGCGGGTGGTCCCACGTTTTTCGGCGGTCCGGAACCACGAGGTAGATGAGGCCGCCGGGGCGGACCACGCGGTACCATTCGGCGAGGGCAGCAACGGGATTCGCCACGTGTTCCAAGACGTGTGATGCCGCCACGAAGTCGAGCGAGTGATCGTGAAACGGCAGCTGGCACGCATGGCCGTAATAGTCGGCGCGACACGGCTCGGCACCGAACGCCTTGAAGCAATCGACGTAAACCGGAGGAGTGGAAAACCCGGGCAGCGGCGCCGCACCGGCCCCGATTTCAACGCCGATGGCGTCGGCTGGAATCAAGCTGGAGATTTTTTCTTCGTGCGTCATGGCGTGGCGCGGGCGATCGCCAGCAGGTTGTAGTGAAGCGGCGTGCGTTCGATGGTTTGCAAGGGGTACGGGGTGTGAAACCGGAGTTCAACCTGCGGATAGAATTCCCGTAACAGCGAGCCGAGGCTCCAGCGCGTGAAATAGTTCACATGAGTCGACTCGAGCATGTGCCAGGGCGTAGCCAGATGATCCCACAAATAGCCGAGTAATTCGCAGTTCGGCACTGATACGATCAGCTGCCGCGGAGCAACCCGCTTCACTTCGCGCAGAAACGCACGCGGCTCCTCGATGTGCTCGAGCACCTCCAGGCAAAGGGCGCTGTCGAAGGCGCCGTCCGCAAACGGCAACGTGAGCCCGTCCACCTGCTGATGGGGCAGACCCAGTCTTTTGAGTTCCGCGCAATCGGCGGGATCGATTTCAACCCCGAACCAATCGTAACCGTCGGCGAGTAGTCCGCGACCATAGGAACCAAGACCACAGCCTACATCGATGATACGTCCATGCGGTGGCGGCCCCAGATAACGGCGCACGAGATCGGCGAGTTCGCCACTGCCTTCGGCTTGGGACGGGCCGGTCGCGAAGACGTTGGGATGGCGTTGGATTGCGGTCGTGTGCTGGTCGAGCAAGACGCCAAAATGATTCTGGCGATAGTCGCGGGCAATCGCGGTTGCGGTCGTGTGCGCGAGTTCCGGCGTGCGGGAGCCGTCGGTGAGCCGCGCGCGAAGTTGAAGGTCCACCGGCTCACCTGCAATGGCTCCGGGATGATGCGCGAAGACCTCAAAGCCATTTCGTACGCCGGCGGGTAGCGAGAGTGCTGCGACGACATCGGCCCGATCGTAGAGCGCACTGGTTTCGCCGATGAGCCGGTTGCCCGACCAGACTTCGACGGCCGCAATGGCCGGGTGTTGGACGTCGAGCCATAGCCAGCCGCGGACAAAAAAGCAGAGCGGATCGATGGTCGCGGCCGGCGCCGGTTCGTCGATGTGGGAACGCATGAGAGTCAATGATGAGGTGGCGGCGCTGAGGGAGTTGAGGGCAGCGGGAGGGCCGGGCCAACTGCGGGCTCCCCACGGTCGAACCGGTTTGGATCCAGCGGGCGGCAAGAGCGAGGGCAGACCGGATTGAAAAGGATACGCGAGACCGGAGTCGGTTGCGATGAGAAGGGGAGTGCCGTCGGCGGCGGTGCCGGGTCGCAGCGTATTCAAAGAAATAGGACACACTAGAGGCAGCGTGGCAGCAGGACGCGATCGGGAGTGGGAAAGGGCAAAGGTTTCGAGTGGGGCTCCCGGGGACGCGGCACCACCGGTTTTTCGTAACAAGAGGCCGATCCCGTCGTCCCGGCCGGCCGGATAGCGTTCGGCGCGGGCGAGCAGGTCGAAGGAGGGGGCGTCGCCGTCGATGAAGCCCGCCGCCTGCAGGACGCCATTCAACGAGTCCGGCGTGAAGGTGTGATAGTGGATGTCGATCGACTTCCCTTCATCCAAGTCGCGGAGGTAACGGTCGCGCACGTCGCGCTGGTGCCGCCACTTTTCGGCGCGAGGCGTACCCGGCTGGAGCCTTGACCAATCCGTGTTGAATACGAATTCGTCCACGTGGGGGAGATTGGCGGCGGTTGTTGCGCCTTCGCGAAAGTCACGCAGCAGATGTTCGATGGACGTGAGGTCGCGAGATTCGTCGAAGGTGAACCGCATATCGGGCACGACGAGGTAGAGCAGGCCGCCGGGCCGCAGCACACGATGCCACTCGTGCAGGGCGGCGATCGGATCCGCGAGATGCTCGAGCACATGGGAACTGCACAGATAATCGAGCGTGTGATCGGCGAGCGGCAGTGCACGGGCATCGGCGAGAAAGTCGACGCAGCCGGCGGATCCGGCATAAACGGCGACCATATCCGTGTAGAACGGCGAAAGGCCAGCAACGGGCAGGGTGTGGGCGCCGATCTCGAGGCCGCACGCACCCGGAGGGAGGTGCGCACCGAGCATTCGAGCGGGATCGTTCTCGAGCGGCGGCAAGGCTCCTTTCCGGATAAAAATGGGCTCCGTCAAGCTTCCATCCTGCAACCGGATGCGCAATTCCAAGTCAAAGCGAGCGCTGGCGGAGGCGTGGGGGTGTCTGGCGTTGAGACTGAACGCGGTGCGGGTGCCGGGTGGCAGTCGATATTTCGCCGAGACATCTGCTCGTTCTTGAAAAGTGGATACGTCAGCCTCGCCGAGGAGAACGTCCCCGCTGGTGGCGACGATTCCGCTGATGGCGTTCTGTCGGTCTTCGAGCCACACCCATCCGCGCGCCGGAAACCCGGTCGGATTCAACGGTACGCCAGGTACAGGATCATCAAGGTGAACGGGCATGGTGCATTGGTTTCAACTGACGATCCGCTTCCATTCGAGTTTTGCGGATTGGAAGTTCAGGAGAAGCGCGAGTTTAAGGCGGGTGACCGCGAGATATCCAAGCATTTGTGCGGCATGAGTGTCGTTGAAGTTGGTGACGACCTTGGAGTCCACAATCACCCGTTCGTTAACAATCAAATCAGGAATCAGAGTGCCGATCAGCTGGGATTCATAGTAAACAGGGAATGCTCTCTGCTGGTCAATTCGATGACCATTTTTCCTCAGTTCTATTCGAAGCGCGTGCTCGTATAATTTCTCATCCAAACCCGGACGAAGCGTGTTCAGCACGGTCATCGCAGCTCCAATGATATCTCTGCTGAGCTCTTCGTAGATCACCTTGAGTTCCTCACCTTGAAGACATCGAACATTTTAACCACGGGTTACACGGAGTAAACGGATCAAACGGAAGCTGTGTGATTCGCGTAATCCATGGTCAAATGCCGTGGTCTCGAAGCGTAGTGTTCAAGGCTTTGTCCCGCCAAATCAGGGGTGTCAAAGGGAGCAAAGGCTCACTTCAGTAAAACACTTGGCGATTCTTACCTGGAGACATCGAACAGTTGACCACGGATCGCACGGATTTACACGGATCAGGAGGATCGGAGTAATCCGCGTAATCCGTGAAATCCGTGGTCAAATGCCTGGGGTTGGGAGCGTAAGCCCCATGATTATCGCTCGGAGGGATCAATGGGTACAAAGGCTTACCACCAATAAAATAGCTGAAGACTCTTACCTCGGGCACATCGAACAATTTGACCACGGATCGCACGGATTTACACGGATCAGGAGGATCGGAGTAATCCGCGTAATCCGTGAAATCCGTGGTCAAATGCCTGGGGTTGGGAGCGTATTGTTATTGTCTCTCGAAATTGGAGCAAAGTCCTACTTCAGCGGTGGCCAGGGGCGCGGCGGGAGGGCGAGGGTGAAGTCGTTGACCGTAAGCGTGAGGTTGGGGTTGTAGGCGGGGTCGTTGACCAACGCGTCGCCCCACTTGCCTGTCATGTACTCGACTTCGTTCCGGAAGCGGTCGCGCTTTTCGAGCGTGTCTTCGGCTCCGCGGCTCGCGCTTTCGTGATGATAGAGTTCGGCGTAGGGCGTCCACAGATTGCGGAAGCCCGCTGCGCGGACTTTCAAACAAAAATCCACGTCGTTGAACGCGACCTTGAGTTTGTCAGCTTCAAGTCCGCCCACTTCCAGAAACACCTCCCGGCGGATCACGAGGCAGGCCGCGGTCACCGCCGATAGGTTTTGCTGCAGGAGATTGCGATGGGCCTGTCCGGCGGAACCACGCGGGTGCGTTTGCCAGGCGTGCGCCGCGACTCCGCCAATTCCAAGAATGACGCCCGCGTGCTGAATCCGGTCATCGGGATAATAGAGCTTTGCGCCCACGCAGCCGATATCCGGACGCAGCGCGTGCGAGACCATCTCGTCGAGCCAGTCGCCATGGATGACTTCGAGATCGTTGTTGAGCAGTCCGACCACAGGGGCGTCCGTCTGGGATACGCCGAAATTATTGATCGCGGAAAAGTTGAACTCGCCGCTGAACGTAACCACCCGGCAGCGTTCGCGGGTGCCCAGTTCGCCGAGGTACGCCAGGGTGTCCGCATCGTCGGAATCATTGTCGATGATGAGGACTTCAAAATTTGGATACGTCGTCTTGGCGAGGATGCTCTCGACGCAGGGCTGCAGTACGTTGAGCCGATTCCGGGTTGGAATCACCAACGTCACGAGCGGCGCGGGATTCGGGATCGGATAGTGCACGCGCCAATAGCTGCCTTTAGTCGGTGAGATCGTGGCCTCGATTCCGGAACGCACGAAGTGCTCGGAGATGACTTTTTCGGCCGCCTGCGTGGCATAGCTCTTGGCCCCGATGAGCATCGCGGTGGAACCGGGGACGCTGCGCCAATGATAGAGGATTTTCGGAATGTGCCGGATCCGGTCCGGGGCCGTCCGCTCGACCACGCGCATCGCAAGGTCCCAATCCTGCGAGCCTTCATAGCCCATGCGGAACCCTCCGACTTCGCGCACGAGCAGGGTGCGATAAACGCCGAGGTGGCTGACGTAATTTTGGACGAGGAAAAGGTCCGGGTTCCAGTCGGGCTTGAAGTAGTGATCGTAGCGGTGGCCATTTTCGTCGATCTTGTCCTCGTCGCTATAGATGAGGTCGGCGTTGGGATGCGCATCGAGTTCCAGCGCGACGCAGGCGAGGGCATGCGGGCGGATCTCGTCGTCATGATCGAGGAGCGCAATGAACTCACCGTGCGCGAGCGCAAGGGCCGAGGTCGATGCGGCGGAGATGTGGCCATTGCTTTCGCGGATCACGACCTTGATCCGCGGATCCTTCTTTTGATAACGCTCAAGGATTTTGCGGACGTGCGGCTCCCGCGAGGCGTCGTCGGCAATACAGAGTTCCCAATTATCGTAGATCTGACGACGCACTGATTCGATGGCGGCGACGAGCCACTTCCCGGGTGTGTTGTAGGTCGGCATCAGCACCGAAATCAGCGGCCGCTTTTTCAGGCCCGCGAGCTTCGCGCGCATGTGATCCGCGTCATCCGGGGTGAGCGTGTCGTAAGCGGCGACCCAGGCGGCGTAGGTATTCGGTGGCGGCGGGGCGGAGTCGGCGGTGCGTTTGATCTGGCAGGCGACGGCAATGTGCCACGCGCCGGCCTCATCCTGCGCCTCGATGATTAACGTGTGAGTGCCGAAGCGGGGGACATCGACTTTGACGATCCAGCCGCAGCGCTCGGCGCCCGGATAATCGCGGAAATGGTCGAGCACATCCAAGCGCTCGAGACCGAATTCCGAGGAGACGTTTTTGTCCCCCAGCCGGGCGCGTATCGCTTTCACGGGTACGCGATCGCGGTGCAACGACCAGCCGCGCACATTGAGCGTGGGAGGGATGTTGGACCAGTCCTGCGGATAATCGATGTTGCCCAGCAGCTTGGTCGAGGTGGCGGGAGGCGCGGGCTTGTCGAACAGCACGCGACGCATTGCACGAAGCGGGGACGTTACCTTCCAGGAAAACGACGACTGCATCTTCGCGATCTTCTCGTCGCGGGAGCGGATCAAGGCTTCGGCCTGCGCGAGCTGATCGGCGCTGCGCGCGGCAGTGTGAGCGAGCGTTTCAGCGGCGCGCTTGAGCTCGGTGTGGCGGAAGTCTTCCAGAGCCTGCCGCTCTTTGGCCGCCTCCTCCCTGGCGGCATTCAACTCGATTCGCGTCTGGGCGAGGGTGTCCTTGAGCGATTCGATTTCAGCGTCCGCGCCCAGTAGCGCGTTTTCGTAAGCGGTGACCTGCTGGCGGGCGGTTTGCAGGAGGACATCGGCACGTTCCCGCCGGAGTTTGTGCCGTGCGAGCTCGACGCTGAGGTTATCCGCGTAGGTTTGCGTCATCATCCGCGACTTTTCGAGTTCGGCGGCATGCTCTCGCGCAGCGGCGAGGAGATCCTCGATGTTTTTGACGTGTTGCAGGGTCAGCTTCTCGCGTGAGAGAATGACTTCGCGGTCCGCGGCTGCGGCAGTCAATCGGTCCTGCGCGGCGAGTTCGATGCTTTGCTCGAGTTGACGGACGACGCGGGCGAGCAGGTCGGTTTGCTTCGCGAGTTGTTGCGCCGCGGGATCGTTGAGCGTGGTGGCGGCCTGGTTGAACTGGCCGGAGACGATGCCGGCGAACAGCGTGGCGTCCGACACCGTCGGATCCGCCAGCAGCGACCAATCCGCGACGGACGCACGCTCGCTGATCGTGGAATAGAATTCGGTGAGCCCGCGGGTGTTGGCCGTGAGGTCAAAATGCTGGCGGGCGAAGGCGACCGCGTTTTCTCCGAGTCGGGTGCAGAGCTCAGGATCGGTAAACAGGCGGGAGCAGGCCGTGGCGATGTCCGCGGGCGTTCCGGAAGCCGGGAGAAAAAGCGCCTCGCGACCGTCCTGCAGGAGCGCAGCGAGATTGGTGGGAGGGAGGGCGACGGGTTTGCCGCTGGCGAGAAACTCGGGAAGCTTGGACGGCAGGCGGTAATCGTTGAACGGTCCAGGGCGGCCTGGCTGGACGAGCACATCGGCGAGGGCGAGCAGTGGGGGGAGCTTGGCCTTTTCAATGAAGCCGAGATCGAGCACGTGCTGTTTCACATCATCGGGAATGCCCTCGAGAAAGCGCGGCGAGTTGAAGCCCGTGCGGACGAGGCGCGTCGGCGTGCCGCCTTGGTTGAGCAGCGCGACGGCGACGTAGAGATCGCGCATTTCGGACTCGTTGGCGAAGGTGTTGCTCCCGGTGAAAACGATCACCTTTTCGTTTTCGCGGAGCCCAAGTTCCGCGCGATAGGCGGGGTCGGCGGGTTCTGGGTGGTAGACGGTGAAGTCGATTCCGGGAAACAGCAGGTGCGTCGGCGCATCCGGCGGGGCAAACTCGGTCAGCCGATCGATGATGTGGGTGATACCATCGGCGACGCGCAGGAAACTGTCATGCCGGATGGGATGCGGGAGGCGGTCATTCAACTGGGCCGCGAGATCGGCTCCGCTGGACTCGCGGAGTTCGTTGAACGAGCGCCCCGTGAAGCCTTCGAGAAGAAAATGTTCGTTGTCTTCGAGATGAATGATGACCCGCGCCGGCGGGCTGCTGGGAAGCGCGGCGCGCTGGTAGGCGACGGTGAACTTGCGGACGCATTCGCGGGGCGTCCATGCGTGGATGATTTCCGCGCAGCGGCCGTTGGGGAAGAGGTTCGGCCGGGCGAGCGCTTCCTGGTAGGTGGCCGCCATGAAAAGCGGATGGGCGATGCACTGCAGCGTTTCCTTCCGGTCGGGGATCGCGACAACACACGAGTGGCCTTGGGCGGACAGCGTATTCGCGAATCCGCTTATGTGGTTGAGACTATTCGAGGTGTAGTCGCCGTAGTTGACGAAGAGAATGTTCACGCCAGAAAAAATTGAACCGGGAGGCTGCGAAGGAGCAGGAGGACAGGCATAAAAAAGGCAGACCTGCCACGCTGCGCGGGTCTGCCTCGGACGTAAATCAGGATTTTCTCAGAGCGTGAAACCAGCGGCAGCGGCGTCCTTCGAGAACGTTTTTACGGTGTCCAGCGATAGTTCGGTCAGGTCCAAGCCAAACATCTTGGCGGCCTTGGTGAGAATGTCGTGCGGCACGGTGATGATTGCACACCCACACTCTTCGGCCTGCAGGATGTTGAGTACCTCCCGGGTGCTGGCCCAGAGCAGCTCGGCTTTGGGCATCTCGTGCAGCAAGGCGCCGCACGCGCGCATCATCGGAACGGGATCAACGCCGGTGTCGGCGATCCGTCCGGCGAAGACCGAAACGACCGATGGCACCTCGGGATTGAGGGCAGCGGCCACGCCGACGACCTGCTTGAGCGTGAGAAGCGCCGTGACGTTGAGCTTCACGCCGGCCTGGGCGAGTTCCTTGATCAACGGCAGGCAGGACTCGCCGTGCGAGTTGGTGATCGGGATCTTCGTGTAGACGTTCTTGCCCCACGCCGTGATTTTCATCGCCTGGCGTTTCATGTCGACGAGGTCATCGGTGAAAACCTCGAGCGAAATCGGTTTGTCGGTGACCGTCTGGAGGATTTCCTTGGCAAACGCTTCGTAGTCCTTGATCCCTGCCTTCTTCATCAGCGAGGGATTGGTCGTGAGTCCCTTGATGTAGGGTTTGGAATAAAGATCGAGGATGCCGGCGATATCGGCGCCGTCGGCGTAGAGCTGAATCTTCAGGTCGGAAAGAGACTTCATAGGCGATGGGTTCTGGATCGGATTGAGCTTCCGTGCGGGACGGGGAGCAAGGGGAAACTCCGGAGGGCTTCTGGGCCCCGCACGAAGGGGTGGTAACGCGGTTCCGGAGCAGAACAGGACCCGGACGGTCTCCACGAGAGCCGCCTGGCTGTATCAGCGGGAGCGCAAGATCACCGCGGCGGCCTCGGACAGTGACGTCACGGTGAAGTCGGGTGGGGTGGGCAAGGTCTCGGCGTATCCGAAATCGATGAACACGGTACGAACACCGGCACGGCGGCCGCATTCCACATCGCGCCAGCGGTCGCCGACCATCCAGGAGCGGCTCAGGTCGAGGTTGAGGCTGCGCGTGGCATCGAGCAGCATCCCGGGCGCGGGTTTGCGGCGCGGATCGGCGGGGAGGTCGGGAGCGTGCGCCTGCCCGGGCGCAAAGCACACCTCGAACTGGGCGATCTGCGGGATGAGTTCTTTCAGCCGCGCATGCATGGATTCGACGGCGGCCTGCGTTTGCGTTCCGCGACCGACGTCCGGTTGATTGGTCACGACGACCAACGTGTATCCGGCCGCGGCGAGTCGGGCGCAGGCCTCAGGAACATCCGGAAACAGTCGAAACTCTTCAAGCGTCTGCGGCGGGTAGGGCTTTCCGGCCCGGATCACCTGCACGTTTAACGTACCGTCGCGATCGAGAAAGACGGCTGGAGGAAAAGAAGAAACCACGGAGGAAAAGAAGAAAGGGAGGAAAAGAAGAAAAAGGACAAAGAAGAAACTCGGCGGGCAAAGAAGAAGGAAGAAACAGGAGCAGACGCGTGGAGAGCGACGAGACGGCCCCGGTCCTATCCGCACGGAGTGCTGCCGAGTTTCTAATTTCTTCTTTCTCTGCCTGCGTTTCTTACTTTCCTCCGACCGACTCCCACTTCGTTTGCCGCATCTTCACATCGGGGTGGGACACGAACAGGTGCCAGATCACGGCCTGAAACGCTTCGCTGTGCGGCGTGATGTTGTAGGGATTGACCGTGGGCACGATCACGCAGGCGTCGGCGACTTTGGCGGTGTGGCCGCCGTCCTTGCCGACGATTCCGATGATGCGGGCGCCGACTTCTTTCGCGAGCTCGACCGCCATGACGAGGTTCGGCGACACGTTGTTCTCCAGGCTGCCGCCGCCGACCGAGAATACCAGCAACGCGTCCTCTTTGCGCAGTCGCGACCCGCGCAGCCACTCGGCAAACACGCTCGCCCAGCCTTCGTCATTCGTGCGGGCGGTGAGCTCGGACACGTTGTCCGTCGGGGCGTAACACTCGATGCCACCGATCTTGCGGAAGTCGTTGACCGCATGGGAGGCGTTGGCCGCGCTGCCGCCGACTCCCAGGATAAAGAGCCGCCCGCCGCGGGCGCGTACGGCCACCAGCTCGCGCACGCACTTCTCGCAATCCTCAGGATTAATCTGGGCAACGATCGCGGCGGTTTCCTGCAAGTGCTGGGCGGAATAGGACATGGGGGAGGGGGGAGGAGGAAAACTGGGAAACGGGAGAAAATTGGGAAATCGGGAAACGACGGAGGAGAATCGGAGAATCGGAAAATTGGGAAATTGGGAAATTGGGAAACGACGGAGGAAAACTGGGAAACGGGAGAAAATTGGGAAATCGGGAAACGACGGAGGAAAATTGGGATGACCGCCTTGAGGTCGAGATGCGAGGAAGGGGATTAGGGACCCGATTTGCTTTGGGTGCGCAGGAGGGTATCCAGTTCCTGGAGACCTTCGTGGGAGCCGATTTCGTAGAAGCGTTGTTTCATTTCGTAGCCCGCGAGTTGGTGATGGGCGACGAGTGATTTCTGGACTTCGGCCAGATCAACCACGGTGCCCCTGGCAAACCCGTCGAAGGCGGCGGCGCGAAACACGCCCAAGCCGTAGTCGATGTGGTGCATGTGCGGCAGCCGGACCTTCTTGTCGTAGAGCTTGATCTCACCGTCCTCAAACCAGACGTTGCTCGTGTCGTAGCGGCCCTGGTTTTCATATACGGTCATGAGCCCAAGCTGACCGGAGTTGATGAAAAAATTGCCGACGGCATGGTAGTCGATCGGTAGGTAGCTATCGCCGTACAGGACGTAGAAGGCGTCCCCGAGCTTGGGCAGTGCGGCGATCAAGGCGCCTCCGGTGCCCAACAGTTTCGGGCCATCAAAGGCGTAGTCGATTTTCACGCCCCAGTTGGAGCCATCGCCGTATTGCCCGACGATTTTTTCGCCGAGATAACCCACGCAGAGGACGATGCGGGTGAGCCCGGCCGCTTTCAGCAGACGAATCTGGTGGGAAAAAAACGGTGCCCCGGCGACCTCGACGAGAAGCTTGGGGATTTTTTCGGTAATCGGTCGGAGCCGGGTGGCGAGTCCTCCTGCCAATATTGCGACCGGAAAAGGGGAAACATCGGAAATCATGAAAGAAGAAACGGTGAAACGCTGACGAGACTACTTGGCGGTTTTGTGCCGAATCGTGGTCAGGATGGCAATCAACTCGTCCGCTTCCTCGCGAAGTTCTTGGGCAGAACTGGCGGAGCCGAGTGGCGTGACTGCACAGAGCTGGAGCCAGTATTCGGTTTCAGCAGCTTCCTTAAGCGCAAGTGCCACCTTATGGATGAAGTCAGCCTTTGATTCGGCCCGGTTGGCTTCGCGGTAATTAGCACCAATGCCCGTGGCCGAGCGCAGCAATTGTGCTATTACCACTCTTGCAGCGGCAGTGGCTGGCAACGTTTCGGCAAACCGAAGCACGGCGACGGCAAACGCCAGGGTGCGTTCTTCAAGTTCAGATCCTACGCGGGTCCGTTTTTCAGCTTTCATCGGTTTCAAAGTTTCAAGGTCTTCCTTCCTCGTTCGTTGCCGGTCCTTTCGTTTCCAAGTTTCCGATGTTTCAAGGTTTCAATGTTTTCCGGTTTCAAGGTTTCTTCCTTCTCCCGTTTCCAACGTTTCTTCTTTTCCTCAGGTGGCCACCACCTTGCTCCCTTCAAAATCGAACCGAAAACGCACTTCTTGCAGGCCTTGCTCGCGCATCACGTGACGCAGCTTGGTCTTGTCGTCTGCGTAGAACATGAGGAAGCCGCCGCCGCCGGCGCCAATCAGTTTTCCTCCGAGGGCACCATTCGCCATCGCGAGGTCATACCATTCGTTGATGCGAGGGTTACTCATGCCCGCGCTCCGGGCTTTTTTGCGCTGCCAGTGCACGTCCATCAACCGCGCGAACTCTTCGAGGCGGCCGGTCTCGAGTGCTTCGAGTGATTTATAGCCGAGCTCTTTCGTGAAGTGAAGATTGTCGAGCATCGCCTGATCCTGCTGTTTCGACTTGTCGTTCTGATCCTTCAAGATCGCCGACGCACTGCGCGAGTATCCGGTGAAAAACAGGAGCAGGTTGTCCTCAAGATTGAAGAGTGTCTCCTCCGAGAGCTGACAGGGGCGATACTCGACCCGTCCGTCCGGATGAAAAGTGAACGCGGTGATGCCGCCAATCGCCGCGATGTATTGATCCTGTTTGCCAATGGGCTCGCCGAGTTTGTTCAGCTCGATCTCGCAGGCTTGTTCGGCCAGCTCGGCCGGTGAAACCAGGTTTTTCTTGAAGGTATGCAGCGCCTTGAGCAACGCGGTCGTAAAGCTGCCGCTCGAGCCCAGACCGGTGCCGCCGGGGATATCCGCCATCGACGTGAGCTCGAGGTGCGGATCCGTCACACCCACGAGTTTCAGGGCTTCGCGAATAATCGGATGCTCGATTTGCTCGATCGATTGCACGCGCTCGAGCTTCGAGTACTTGACGATGATCTCCTGCTGAAACGTCCGGTGCTTGGTGAGGTAGACGTACTTGTCGATCGCGGCCGCGACGAGGAACCCGCCGTATTCACGATAATAGGACGGCAGGTCCGTGCCGCCACCACCGAGGGAGACGCGAAGAGGGGAGCGGGTGATGATCATCGGCTGAAAAGTGGAAAGGAGGAAAAGTGGAAAGGCGGAAAACTGGGAAACGACGGAGGAAAATCGGGAAACGAGGAGCGGAGGAAAGGCGGAAAATTGGAAAGTCGGGGAATGCGAAAAAGAGGAAAGAAGAAGGAAGAAACGGAATGCCGGAGATGGCGCCGGGTTTCTTCTTTCTCATGTTTCTTCTTTCACCTTTTCCGCCATGCCGCTTTGGCGGTAGATGGCTTCGACGATCTCCAGCGTGCGAATGCCTTCGGCAAGGCCGGGGGCGGGTTCGCGATTGAGGCGGATGTCATCCTCAAAAGCACGGATCTCAAGCGCCCAGGATTCGTCGCCGCGCGGATACTCGAAAATCGTGGTCTCCGGCGGACCCATTTCCGGCAGCATGCGATAAAGCGCGAGGCGCTCCACCCCATAACTTCCCCCGAGGCCATCGATCGCGATCTTGGCGTCGCGGCCATAGAGTTCGAGCGAAAACAGGTTCTTCCATTCCGTGCAGCTCGCATGGAGCCAGGCCGTCTGGCCGGCGGCAGTCCGCAGGGAAAGGAATGCATTGTCATCCACTTTCATGTCCCAAAAGGACGTGGTGGCGTGGCCCTCGACCGTGGAAAATTCGCCCAATAACCACCCGGCAAGATCGATCAAGTGCACGCCCTGATCGATGAGTTCGCCGCCGCCGGACAGCTTCGGGTCGGCCCGCCATTCGCGGTCGTAGCCCTTGCGGCCGCCATGGCCATAGCGCGCGCGAAGAAACATCAACGGGCCGAGGACGCCACGGTCGACGAGCTCGCGGGTTTTTTGCAGGGCGGGATGAAAGCGGTGATTGTAACCAAGGCGGACCCGCGCGCCGGTTTGTTGCGCGGCGTCGCGGACGATCCGCAGTTGGGCGGCATTGAGTGCGCCGGGTTTTTCGACCAGAACATGTTTGCCCGCGCGAACGGCTGCGAGCGTGATCGGTGCGAGGGAGGCGTTGAGTGTGCACACAATGACGGCGGTAACGCGTGGGTCGGCGAGGGTGATTTTGAAATCGGTGATAGCGCTGCAGCCGGAACTTAGTTTGGCGAGTTCACTGGCTCGCACCAGGTCGAGGTCGCAGGTGTATAAAACCGACGCCCCTTTTTCCAGAGCGAGCATGCGCTTCCGGCCAATCAGGCCGCAGCCTATGATGGCGAACTGGATGCGTTCGGAGGTGGCGGCAGACATTCCTCAGGGTCGTTAACGTGGAAACGCTCAAGCAAGATTAATTCAGCGCACCGGAAAACGTCCATGCTTGCCTGACGTGCGGGCCCGGCCCGAGGCTGGCAACCACGCCTGCAACGCCGCCCATGTCATATCCCTCACCTGAACCCAGCGTTGATCGGCTCCGCGCGGGACTGTGGGAGCGCGTTTCGATAGCGTTGGTTTTGGTCATGGTTGGCGTGTTGTATTTCTGGACGGCAGTGCCCGAGGAGCGCACCTGGCGTTTCGGCGGTGAGCAACGGGATTACTACAATCTGCTGATCGATGGGTTTCTGTCTGGTCAGTTGCATTTAAAGACGGAGGTCTCGGCCGAACTGCAGCAGGCCGAAAATCCGTACAATCCGAATACCCGGCCTCCGGGCTCCGGTCTGCATGATGCGACGTATTATAAAGGCAAATACTACCTGTACTTCGGCGTCGCGCCGGTGGTGACGTTGATGCTTCCGTTTCGGATCGTGACCGGTGTCGATCTTCCGCTTTCGGTCGCCACGGTGGTGTTTGTTTATTTGGGTTATCTTTTGTCGGCCGCGTTGTTGCTATTGGTCCGGCACCGGTATTTCCCGACGGTTGGAACGGCGATCACGGTGATGTGCCTGATTGCGCTTGCGACAGCCAGCATGGGATTGGTGGTGGTGCGGCGGGGAAGTATTTGGGAGCTGCCGTTGAGCAGCGGATATTGTTTCGCAATGATGGCGCTGTTTGCCATGCATCGCAGTCTGGCGGCGAGGCGGCGTGCGGGTTTGTGGTTTGCGCTCGCGGGCTTTTGTCTGGGGCTGGCTGTTGCGTCCCGGCTGAGTTACTTGTATGCGAGCTGCGTGTTGTTGGCGCCGATCGTCTGGTGGTGGTGGAGCGAACGGCAGCAGGGTGCAAAGGCCGGTGTGGATTGGCGCCGGATGCTGGCGGCGGGGGTGGCGCCGCTCGCCGTGATTGGAGTGGCCATGGCGTGGTATAACTATGCCCGCTTCGATCACCCCCTGGAGTTTGGCGTCGCGTACCAGTTGAGCGGTGTCAACGAGGCGGAAACGCGGCACTTCCGTTTCAGCTATTTCCCGTTCAATGTGAGCGCGTATTTTTGGCGGGCGGCAGAGTGGTCGCGATACTTTCCATTTATTGAACAGCCGAAGCTGCCCCCGCTCCCGCAGGGCTTCGTTGGAGTGGAGAATCTGTATGGGGTGCTGCCGGGCGCGCCCGTGCTCTGGCTGGCACTGCTTGCGCCGCTGGCGCTCTGGCGTCGCCTGGCCGGGGAGCGGGGCGAGATCGGCAGCCTGCTGGCGGCGTTCGGCCTCCTGGCGCTCGCGACCACACTCACGCTGATGTTCTTTTATGCAGCGATGGCGCGCTACCTGATCGACTTTGTGCCGGCGATTCTGCTGCTGGCCTGCATCGGGGTGCTGGCGGCGCAGCGCTTCGCCGCGAAGCAGTGGCCGCCGTGGCTGCGGCGCATCCTCACGGCGGGCATGATAAGCCTCCTGGTCTTTTCCAGCTTTTTCGGACTGATGTTCGGCTTTGCGCTGTACGGAAACTTTCAACGCCAGAACCCGCGCGCTTATGCGGTGGTGGCACGCGCGTTCAATTCCCCCGCCTATGTTTTGGAAACCCTCCTGGGGACTCCGTATGGACCACGTGAATACACGGTGAAGTTTGGAACGGAGCCGCCGGGGACGCGTGAGCCTTTGCTTGCCACGGGCGCGGCCAGCCGGGGGGATCACGTGTTTGTTCATCATGAGGCCGATGGCTTGATCCGGCTTGGCTTTTCGCATGATGGCGGAGCGAGCAGGTTGAGCCGGCCCGTGCGGCCATCCCGGGCCGCGCCTCAGGGGTTGCGAATCGAAATGGGATCACTGTATCCGCCCGAGGAGCACCCGTTTTTCGCCGGGAGAGAACGGGCTGAGCTCGTTCGGATGTCACGGCGGCTGCGGGTCGAACTCGATGGAGAGATCCTGCTCGACGGTTATCAACGCTTTCACCCCGCATCGCCGCGTGCGGTGTTCGTCGGAGCTGGGCCGGGACCAGGAAACACTCAACGCTTCTCCGGTGAGCTTCATCCGCTCGCGCGTGATCGGCGAACGGAAACCGCCGTCCGAGAGCAGGTGGAGGCCTATGCGCTGCGGGTGCGATTTGCGGCGGCGATTTCGGGGGAGCCTCGAACCTTGCTGACGGCCCGCCAGGGCGGCGGCCAGGCGAGATGGTCGTATCGCTCGGCGGACGGGTATGTCCGACTGCAGTATGTCGACGAAAACGACACTGTGTCAGAGAGCGACCCGTTCGCGATCGCTCCCAAACGGGGGCACTTGCTCGAGTGGGTTCAGTTGCGGCCATCCGCCGCGAGGAGCCGGGAGGACGGCGCGGTCCGCTTGATGGTGAAAATGGACGGAGTGCCGATTTGGACGCTGCGTCCAAGTGCTCCCATCGAATTGGTAGCGGCGCAGGCGGGTGGGAATTCGACGTCTTCCGGCACGCCGACGCCGAGCCTGGCGGGCGAGTTCATCGGGATCGACCAATTGCGGGATTATCTCTCGCCGGAGCAGGCAGACTATACTGCGATCCGGATGCGGGTGCAGTTTCCCGCGGAGCCGTCCGGACCGCGTGAACCTTTGATTGTGACCGGCAGGGCCGGCGCGGCGGATTTTCTCTGGGTGGAGTATCTGGATTCTGGTTACGTCCGATTCGGGCTGGATCACTGGGGCCGGCCACCTTTCATCAGCCCGCCGGTGCAACTCGACCGGTCGGCGGAGCAGGTGTTGGAGATTGCGCTGGGATCGTTTCCCGGTGCGCGTTGGAACAGCGTGGAAGTTCAGCGGTTTAGTGTCCGGGTTAACGGCCAGCTCGTCTGGGAGCAACCGGCCCGGCTCCATCGGGCAGGAGCCGAGGACGTGTTTGTGGGCTACAATCCGGTCGGGGGAACGTCCGGGATGCCGTTCTTTACCGGCTCGATTCTCGAGGTGGAGCGGGTGCGCCCCTATTGAGTGATGGTTGTGATCTCGATCTCGTGCCGGTGTATGTTCACCCAATGTAATGCACGGAGCGGCGTCAGAGCGAGAAGACGGCGGAGGGCCAATTGATAGCTCCCATGGGTGTCTGACGCGAGCGCAGTGCAGCGGAATCCAACTGTATCCGTTGAAAGCGGGCGGGTGCAGGTCAAGGAGCGGAGCGGCTCATGTTGGGGACGACACCGGTGGAGGATTAGAATTGCCGGATTGAGGCTCTGCTCCGTTGAGTGGTCGGATGCTTCGGTGGCTCCCAACAAAGCGCAGCGACTACGTGAGGTTCATCAACTTTCTCGTGGTCGGCGGCGTATCGGCAGTGGTCCAGTTTGTGGCCCTCTGGCTGTTGAAAAACAAGGGACCCAGTGACCTCGTATTCACCGTGGCATACGTTTTGTCCGTCGCGACGCACTACGCGCTGCTGCGCTTGTGGGCGCTGCCCAGTTCGCGTCAGGACAGCGTTCAGCAATTCGGCGAGTATTTGGGAACCGTGGCGATCAGTTATGCCATCAACATTGCAGCATTCAAATTCTGCCATGATGTGATGGGCTTGGGCATCATGTGGGCGGCGGTTTGGGCAGTGCCGCCCTCGACTGTGATCATTTTTCTGCTGCTCAACTATCGGGTGTTTCGCGAGAAGCGCGGTTGAGCGCCGCGGCGGGGCTCAGCGAAAACGTTGTTTTGGGGCGATATCTTGGTTCAGCGGGGGGGCAGCGCATCACCACTTCTGTCCACGCCCCTCGGGAACGCCCATTTCTTCAACCCGTCACGACTCTTCGGTCCAAGAGGTAAAAGGACGCAGAGCTGCCGGAAAATAGTCCTGCTCGCGAGTAAGCTGCAAAAATACTTTGCTTGCTCGATGTCATGGCACGCCCCTTGAGTCCCATTCCTCCATGGTCCGCCGCTACATCCCATTCGTTTTTGATCTTTGGAAGCACCGCGAGCTGCTTCTGCAGTTCACCTTGCGCAACGTGGAAATGCGGCACAAGGGCAGCCACCTTGGGCTCGCTTGGTC
>Ga0163144_10002170_pt1 | contig 45827 bp, 37 predicted proteins | sample OliLak19BULKMAT1_FD_123175 | JGI IMG/M metagenome (GOLD analysis project Ga0163144, IMG submission 123175) | Freshwater microbial mat bacterial communities from Lake Vanda, McMurdo Dry Valleys, Antarctica - Oligotrophic Lake LV.19.BULKMAT1 | ecosystem: Environmental > Aquatic > Freshwater >... | reverse complement strand
TGTCAGCCGTGCTGCCGCAATCCAAGTTCTCCAAGACGCCAAGGCGGCGCTCGTAGAAGATGCGCATACTGCTTGACGAATCCGTCCCGGAAAAGCTCGGAAAGCTGCTGGTCGGCCACACCTGCAGCACTGTTCAGCGACAGGGTTGGGCAAGCATAAGGAACGGGAAGTTGCTCGCACTCGCAAAGGATCAATTTGATCTCTTGCTCACTGCGGACAAGGGCATGGAGTATCAGCAGAACCAAAATACGCTGCCAGTCGCGATTCTTGTGGTTCGAGCCCGGAGCAATCGATTGCCAGACTTGGCTCGCGCTGTGCCAGCAATCTTGTCCGCACTTGATGAAATGAAACCTTGTGGGTTTCGCAAAGTTGCGGGCTAACAACTAAGCTTAAATCGCGCGCCGCCGCGATCTGAAGCGTTTGTTGGACAAGCCCGGGCCGTGCAGGTTGGAGCTGCCTTAGCAGATAGCTTTTCTGGGATTTGCCATTTGCAATCACCCGCTGCGTGAAAGCAGCGGTATCGCCCGTCGCTTTTGTTTGGCGGTGTCGGCGAGTTTAGGTAAAAGCGCTCAAGCGCAGCGCCGACGGCGTGTCACGCAGTCAGGTGCAGCTTGGCTCAGACGGAAGGTAAACTTACCGCTGCGCGCAATTTGTGTCTTACCGTTCAATATCAACCGCGCCATTGCCGCGGGTCGGCTGACATGGGTGCCGATGCCGACTTGCGATACGCGGGCAGTTCCTGATGCGGGCGATTGTTGGGCTGGGAGCGGGGGAGCGGGGGCCGTGTTCGCAGGACGGCAAGCCGCTATGCTTGGACGCTGGTTCTTTTGCGAGGTTGATATGGTGACCGGGTTGCTTTTGCTGGGTGGGTTAATGATCGGCGGTGCGCACGCGTGCGCGGCCACTGAGTTGTCTCTAAGTGCCGCCACTGCGCAGTACGCGGTGGCGGATAGGGCTTTGAACCAGGCTTGGAAGACGCTTGGCCAGACTGTGACCGGCGAGCCGTTCAAGACCATTCGGACGCAGCAGCGGAGCTGGATCGCGTATCGCGACCTAATGGCGACGGTGGGCGCCGGCTATGCGCGCGATGCCATCGTGCCGCAGTGCGCAGATGTCATTGCCCAAAAGAGCGAAATCACCCAGTCGCGCACGCGCTGGCTGAAGGCGCGCGCCAGTGCGGACGTGAGCCCTTGGCAGGGTCGCTTCGACGACAGTTTTGGCGGTGATTTACTGCTCTACCAGAGCAAGGGCCTGGTGGTGTTTGAGCTCAGCGTGGTGCGCAGTGAGGCTTACCATACTGGCGAGATTTCCGGCATCGTGCGCGTCAATGGCGATCAAGCGGTCTACCGCACGGAGACCATGGACGGTCAGCTGGCGGAGGTGAAGCTGCACCGGCGCGGGCAGATGATCGAAGTGGAAACCGAGAACACCGCCAGCTTTGGCGGTATGCGGGCCTATTTCAGCGGCGGCTACGGACGCGCGGCCGAGCTCACTGCAGAGCAACGCAAGCGCTTGGCGGAAAGTCTGCCGGGCGCTGACTGAGCTTGAGCGCGAGTCGCCATTGAGCCCGCATATGAACCCGAGTATGAACCCGAGTATGAACCCGAGTATGAACTTGGTCGCGAACTTGCGGCGCAAGCTGGCCGAGCACGGATTCGAGAGCAACGAGGACTATGAATTCGTCCTGCGCTGTTTGTTCGACGTGCCGCTGACCGGGATTCGTTGCCTGCACGTGGCGGGCAGTCTGGGTCGACGCAAAACAGCGTTCGCGCAGGCGCTTGGCCCGGCACTTGAGTACGCGCATCGCCTGTATTTTGACTTTACGCGCCCCCCGCCGGTGCCCCAGCTGCCTGAATTTGATGATCCCGAAAGCGATTCGAGCGCGCCAACTGCGGCTCCGAGCGCCCTGGAACGCGTGTTGATCGAGGCCTGCGCGTACTCCGAAGGGGGTCGCACCATGTTGATTTTGGACCAGCTGCAAGCCAGTGACTTTGCCGAGCAGAACGCGCTGGCGCGCTTTGTGCAAACGCGTGAGTGGGGCGAAGGCGATGCCAACGTGCGTGCGTATGCTCGCAACCTGGTGCTGGTATTGATCAGCGAAAGCCCGCTTTATCACGCCCTGCAAAAGGCCAGCTTTCGGGTCAACACCGATCCCACGGCTGGCTTGGTGGATTACCGGCCGGAGGACTTTGGCCTACCGCCGCAAGCGCAGGCTTTGTTGGGCAGCATGGCTGAGCTGTTTCAGCAGCTGGGATGCACACCCACGCTGAGCGAAATGCACAAGCTGCTGGCGGACCTGGAACGCCGCGTGCGCACCATTGAACAACTGCGCCAGGCGCTGTATGGACGCATGGAGCTGGTGCAGCTGGCGCAACTTCAAGATGGCGCGCTAGAGCCGGCTTTGGGGCAGATCATCCAGCAGGTGGACGCGCTCTTGGGTATCGAACAGATTGCGCTCAGCGCTGATCCGTCGGACGCTTGATCGCCGGGCCGGCGCTTGCTGCAAGCGGGCGTGCACTCGGGCGGCATAAATGCGCACGACGTTCACGCGCGCGCTGGTGATACGCCGTTTGCGCAAGCGATTCGCAAAAATCTAACGGGTGCCCGTGCTACAAAGCGGACTTTCCAGAAATCGGAGCTTTCCGTGCGCAGCGCTCAATACGTATTCTTGGCAGTACTAGCAACGGCCGCGGAGGCCCAGATTCCCGCCGATGTCCGCTTGACCCAAGTGGTCACCGGCTTCAACTCCCCCGTAGCTCTGCGCAATGCAGCAGACGGTTCGAATCGCATGTTTATGGCGCAGCAGGGGGGCTTGATTCGGGTCCTCAGCGCGCAGAACCAAATTCTGGCCACACCGTTTCTCACCGTGAATGCCAGCACCACGTGTCAGTGGAACGGTGTCACGGTCACGCCCGGATTCACCACCGGCGGGGAACGCGGATTGCTTGGTTTGGCCTTTCATCCCAGCTATTCCGCAAATGGCCGCTTCTTCGTGAACTTTACGGATGGCGCAGGCGACACGGTGGTGGCGCGCTTCAACGTTTCGGGCGTTCCCAACGTAGCCGATGCCGCCAGCTGCGTGATCCTGGTTCGGGTTGATCAAGACTTCTCCAATCACAACGGCGGCAACGTGTTGTTCGGCCCTGACAACCTGCTCTATGTAGGCATGGGCGATGGTGGCAGTGGCGGTGATCCGTGTTCACGTGGTCAGACGCTACGAGTGGAGGACTTGAATCCAGGCTCAAACTGCGCGGTTGATACCGCGTTTGTAAACGCTGGCGGAAACGCCAGCTCATTGATGCTGCTTGGCAAGATGCTGCGCCTGAATGTGGATGCGACCACGCCAGCTGGGCACTCCCTCTGTGGCGTGCCAAGCGCTTTTACGGCCCAGTACGCGGCGCCTGCGGCAAATGTTTTTGGCCCGGTCAACAAATGCCCGGAAACCTTCGCCTACGGATTGCGCAATCCCTGGCGCTTCAGTTTTGATCGCCAGAACGGCGATCTGGTCATTGGTGACGTCGGACAAAATGCTTTCGAAGAAATCACCTATCAGCAGCGCGAAACCGGCGGCCTGCGCGCAGGCGTGAATCACGGCTGGCGCTGTTTTGAAGGTGAAGCTGTGTTTGACGGCTCAGGCCTGTGTTCGGGCATCCCGCTCAATCAGACTCACGACCCGGTTTACACCTATGGCGGTGCGCCCGGCAGCCGCTCTGTCACGGGCGGATACATCTATCGCGGTCCGGTCGATTCACTGCGCGGCTTCTACATCTTTGCCGATCAGATCAGCAGCGCGATTTACTTTCTGCGCATGAACAACCTGACTGCACCGGGCGCGCCGCAGCCAAACTGGCCAGCCGACATCACCACCGGTATCGCGCTTGGACTGGCCAGCAACCCCGCAAACACCGCAACGTTTGGTGAAGACGAGCAGGGCAATCTCTATATCGTGGGCTATTCGAACGGACTGCTGGCTCGCTTCACGGGCAATACTGGGCAGATCTTCCGCAACGGATTCGAGCTGGCCCCGGCGGTCAAGGCGAGCCGCTAGCACTGCTTTGCCTGAGCACGCCCGGGCGTTCGACGGGCGGGCGTGACAAGCCTTGCCCAGAGGTTTGCGCCGGAAATGCTGAACTCTACACAGGGCGTTCGGTCTGAGCGTAGCTTGCGACTGGTTCAAGTTGGTTGAGACGGCTGTGGATTCTGCGGCTGCGCGCAGAATGACGGTTGGCGGCTGGGTCTTCGTCGACCTGGCTATCCGAGCCCCAAATCTGCCGACGCTATCGCTAAGATTAGGCCATGCGAATTTATCTTCAAACTCAACCCACGCTTGGCGAAGCACCGCGCTTTATGCACCTGATGCTCGAGCGGGATTTGTTTGGCGTTTATGAGCTGATTCGGGAGACGGGTCAACAAGGCCAACGTGGCAGCCTCAAGCGCGAGCAGTTTCTTGATCTGACGCTGGCCCAGACGGCCATGGAAAAGGTCCGCGACCAGCACCTGAAGAAGGGTTTCCGGATCATGTTCAGTCAGGGTGCGGAAGCGCCCGCGGGTCTACGACCGCATGGCGATGACTGAAATCCTGCTGGCCTTGATGCTTGCCAGCACGCTCGCCAGCAGTGATCACGTGTGCGTGCCGTCGCCTGAGGGTCGTTGGCTGTGCGGCGATCAGGCCACGCCGCCCAGTCCCGCAGGTTTGCCGCCGCTGCCAGCCAGACGCGGCGACAGAACTGCACCGCCGGTGCTGCTTATTGATCCTAGGCTGCTGGATTTCTCCGATGCTGATGCGGCGGGCCGACCGTCGAACCAGGCTCAAGCCAGTTCTAAGGCCAGTTCCGAGGCCAGTTCCGAGGCCAGTTCCGAGGCCAGTTCCGAGGCCAGATCTCAGCCAAGCTCTCAAGCCAGTGCTCAAGCCAGTGCTCAAGCCAGTGCTCAGGGCAAACCTGAGCCGGCAAAGGCTGCGCAAGTCGCGCCGAAGCCGAGCGTCCCGCGCCCGAGCGCTGCGCTACCGCCCACAGTGCGCCGCGATGCGCCAACAACAGCCCCAATGGCTCTGGGTGACGCGCGCATCAATCCGCGCGAAGAGCGCGACAAAGCGCTGGCGGCGCGGCATCGCATGGGCGCTGCGTTCTCCGGGAGCGGACTTCCTAGCGGAGCAGGCTACATCGTGCAATTGGCGCTTGCGCGCTCGCTTCAAGGGTTTCCGAGTCTCCTCAAGCAGCTCGGCCGTGCTGGTTCCAGCGCGCAGACTTGGCGCGTGTCGCGCAATGGTGAACTCTGGTACGTGCTCGGCTTGGGCCCATATCAAACGTTGGCCTTGGCGCGCAGCGCAATCCCGGCACAAGCGAAGGGCGCCTTCGCGCGCCCGCTTGCCGATCTTCGCCGTTGAATTGTTCCTTTCTTCTCAGCTCGGTGCGCCGCGTGGCGCGTGAGAAAACTTCCCGCCTTTGAGTGTTGATGATGATCCAGAACGACCGCTTTCTGCGCGCCCTACGGCGCGAACCCGTGGACCAAACACCGGTGTGGCTAATGCGCCAGGCCGGACGCTACCTGCCGGAGTATCGCGCCACGCGTGAGCGCGCAGGTTCGTTCATGGCGCTATGCCAAACGCCAGAGCTCGCGTGTGAAGTCACGCTACAGCCGCTGCAGCGTTTCCCACTCGATGCCGCGATCTTGTTTTCGGACATCCTGACCATTCCCGACGCGCTGGGTTGCCAGCTCTCGTTCGTGGATGGCGAAGGACCCCAACTGGCGCGGCCGGTACGCACGCCGGCCGAGATCCAAAACCTGCTTGAGATCGACCCCGAGCAAGAGCTGCGCTACGTGATGGACGCGGTACGTCTGATTAAGCGAGAGCTGCATGGTCGGGTGCCGTTGATTGGCTTTGCCGGCGCGCCATGGACCCTGGCCTGCTACATGGTGGAAGGTCAGGGCAGCAGTCATTTCAAGCGCGCTAAATCACTGTTGTGGGATGAGCCGGTTGCCGCGCATCGTTTGCTGCGTCATTTGAGCAGGCAGATCATCGCCTATCTCAGTGCACAGGCCAAAGCCGGGGCAGACGCGCTGATGGTTTTCGACAGTTGGGCCGGCGCATTGGCGCCTGCGGATTATCACCAATTCGTGCATCCGTACCTTTCCGATATCGTGCGCGATCTCAAACGCATGCATCCGGCGATCCCCGTGATCGTGTTTGCCAAAGGCGCCAACCATGCTTTGTCGGAGCTCAGCCGGATCGGTGCCGACGCGCTGGGTGTGGACTGGGGCGTCGATCTTTCGCAGGCTTTGCGCCTGACCGAGCATCGCGTTGCCCTGCAGGGCAATCTGGATCCATCCGTGCTGTATGCGCGTCCGGAGTCGATCCGGGCGCAGGTGCGCCTGTGCCTGCAATCGTACGGAAGCGCGCCGGGTCATATCTTCAATCTGGGCCACGGCATGAACCCGGACATGAATCCGGAGCACGCCGGGATTCTGGTCTCGGCGGTGCATGAGATTTCGCGTGAACTGCGCGCGGGTCAGCAGCTGGCATAAGCCAAGCGCGAGCGCCTTCGATGATCACTTTAGTCACCGGTTTTGGGGCCTTCGGGGGCGTCGATGCGAACCCGAGCGAGCAGCTGCTCGCGCGCCTGGCGGCGCAAGCTCGGCCCGACCTGCGCACGCTGCTCTTGCCGGTGAGTTTTGCGCGTGCTCCGCATGCGCTGCGCAAGGCGATCCGCACGCTGCGTCCAGAGCGCGTGCTTGCGCTCGGCGTAGCGCCTTCTCGGCGCGTGATCTCGCTGGAAAAAGTGGCGTTGAATTGGTGCGATGCGCGCATCCCCGACAATGATAAGGCGCAGCCGCTGGATCAGCCTCTGAAGCGATCCGGGCCTGATGCTCGCTTTGCGCGCTGGCCGCTGTCGGCAAGTCTGGCCCGCATACGCGCGCTTGGCATTCCGTGCGAACTAAGCCTCAGCGCCGGGAGCTTTGTTTGCAACGCGGTGTACTACGGGTTACTGGATGCCGTGCGCCGACGCCGCTGTTCGGCTCTGTTTGTGCATGTGCCGCCGAACGCCGAGCTTGGCGAGGGCCTGCCCTTGGAACTGCAGTGGCAGGCTCTGCAGGCTTTGCTCGCGACGCGTGACGATGAGCACGCAGCATGCAGCAGCGCCGAGGGTTCGATTGCGTAGGCGTAGCCTTGCCATGCAGCGCGACCGCCCAGAGTTTGAGTGCCTAATTGCGCGTGGCCTGGAGGTTTGTGGTCTGGAGGTCTATGGCCTCGAAGTTCATGGCCGGTCATCTCAAGCGCAGGGAGAGATCTCAAATCGCCTCGAAATGAGATTTTTCCCTGCACTTGAAATGACCGAATCGGTCAGTCGAAATGACGGCTGTGGTGGAGCGGGCGTGGGTCTAGCCCACCACCACGCAGTTCCTGCCTTGCCGCTTGGCTTCATAGAGGGCTCGGTCTGCGCGGTTGAGCAAATCGTCGATGGTGACCGCGCGGCCGGCTTCGATGCTGACCAACCCGATGCTGATGGTGATACTGACCGGTCCACGCTGCGTAGTTACCGCCATTTGTTCAATTTCAAGCCGAAAACCATGCGCGCGCACGTGCGCGTGCTCAAGCGAACAGCGCGGGAGAATCACGGTAAATTCCTCACCACCATAGCGCGCGGTAACTTCATTCGGCCCGGAAAACGCGACGCGCAAGCGGGCCGCCAGAGAGCGCAGACAGTCGTCGCCGATCAGGTGTCCATAGCGATCGTTGATGGCCTTGAAGTGGTCCAAGTCAATCATCATCACAACCAGAGGGAAGCGTTCCTTCAGATGCTGCTGCCAGGTTTCTTTCAGCAATTGATCCAGTCGCCGACGGTCAGCTAAGCCGGTCAGGCCATCCAGTTGACTGAGATCTTTAAGCGCTTGGTTGGCGTGGTCGAGGCGGGCGACGGTCTGATTCAGCTCCGCCGTGCGCGCCGCCACGCGTTGCTCCAGCTCCGCTGCGGCAGCGCGCAGCTTGGACTGGTCCGTTTCACGCAGGCGCCGGATTCGATCGACGACAAGAAACGACATTAAAATCAGTTCAATGCCGGAGCCAATCTGCAGCGCGGAGCGGCTGAATGGTCCGGTTTGCGCAACCCCGAAGGTCATCGCGGGCAGCATCCAAGCGGTGATTGCAAGCGCGCACCAAGCGACAAAAAAGCCCATCGCAATGGGCTCGCCCCGGACCGCGCGTTCGCCGCTAACGATGGCAACCAGAACCGCACCGGTAACGAGCGTCAAATTGCCCATCGCAATCCAGTAGTGCCACGGCACAAGCGTGCCAAGGATGCCCAGTGCAATCACGAACCAGCCGAAATAGCGCGTGACCGGCGACCATGGCGTGCGTCGTTCATGCAGCGAAAGCGCTGCGTCGGCAAAACGCAGGGCACAGTAAACGCTCAAGCACATACAGGCTAAATGCGCGCCGTTGTTGAGTCCGGGCATGCTCGGCCAAAGCTCCGCCAATGCGCGACCGGAGAGCACGTACGCCAGCAGCCCATAGGTCGCCGCGTGCGCAATAAACCAAAACACCACGCGTTCGCGCAGAGAAAACCAGAGCATCAGATTGAATGCGCAAAGTGCCAACACCAGACCAGAGTAGAGCCCGCTGAGATATTGCTTCCGGGTATCCATACGCAGCGCTTCGGCGCGTGTGGTCAACATTGAGGACACGCGCAGCATAGAAGTAGAGCTGAGTCGGAAGTCCAGCTGATAGCTGCGTCCAGCCGCAAGCTGCAGCAGCGTATTGGGCTCGAATATTGGAATTCCCCGCTGTGCAAACGGCAGTTGATCTCCAAGAACGGTTTGCTGCACGAGCCTGGGTCCGCTTGCGGTCAGTTCGCTCAGACGCACGTCAATGCGATCAAGCATCGGGCTGCTCAGCGCGAGCACCCACTCGTGCACGGGACTATCGACATTGGTCACGATGAGGCGCACAAACACGGCGCCGGAACTGAAGCCAAAGCTGCGCACGGGCGGCGTTGCAGCCGGCTGAAAGTTCTGATCAACCAGATCTTCGAACCTCAGTGTTCCAGTTGGATCCACTTGCGTGCGCAGATAGGTATCGAGTCCATACGCAAAGCCCAAGTCCCGCCTCAGCTCAAGCACGCCTTCGGCGCGCGCGGCGCCAAAGCATGCCAGCAGAATGAGCGAAATGAGCAGGCGCACGTCTGGCTTCGGCTTAGGCTGTGGCCCGGGCGCACATTGTGCGGCCTCTGAGGCAATCTGAACAACCGTTTCGCGCTCTCTGCGGCAGCAACTGCCGTGTGCAGACCCGAATCACCGTTGATGGCGAGAAAACCAGGCAAAACCCGCGCGCCTTGCTCTCATCAAAGGCGCGCCTCCGACATGCTTCAAGGGACATGCTTCAAGGCCAGCCACGACACCATCAGGCGCTGGTTCTGATGCCATGGTCAGGAAGCGATGCAAAAATACAGAGCTTCCTCAGATTTACTCTAGACCGCCAGTCCGCTGAGCGCGGTGGCGCTGAAGTTGGCATAGTTCGGGAAGATCGCAGCAAGATCGCTATTTTCCAGGCCCATCCAGAGGCCCAGCTGTGCGCCGATTTGGTCCACTGACAGATCAGGAATGAACTGCCCGCGTGAGAACGAGATCGGCCCGTTCAATGAAGCTTCGGGGAAACTGCCGTAGATCTTGCCACCGCCCACATTGTTGCCGCCCATAACCAGCTGCAGACTTCCCCAAGCATGGTCAGTGCCGTTGCCGTTGGAATTCAGGGTGCGCGCAAACTCGCTCATGGTGAAGGTCACCACGTTGCTTTCCATGCCCATTTCCTGAAGTGCGGCGTAGAACCAACCCAATGCTTGATTGATGCGCGTAATCAATAGCGGCTGCCCGTTGGCGCCCATCTGCGCATCGTGGGTATCAAAGCCACCCAAGCGAACATAGAACACCTGCCGATTTTGCTGAAGCATGGTGCGTGCCCGGATGGTGCGCGCAACGGTCCAAAGCTGGTCAGCGAGCGAGTTATTGGCCGGCCTGGCGAGCGCAACCTGATTCGCTGGCGCCTGCAGCGCGGTCGAGAAATCAGTGAAAAGATCGATCGAGCGTTTGGTGACCGCGCCATATTCACGCTGCAGCAGATTGGTATTGTTGGCCGTAAGCAGGTTGCTCAACACGTTGCGTCGCAGGGCGTCTGAGCTGGTCGGACTGGCATTGGTATAGGCAGACAGCCCGACCGCGCCCGTGGCGCTGGTGCTCAGTCCATAGGGAAACACTTCCTGCCCGACCTGAAACAGCGAGGTTCCGGCAACCGAAATGCAGGCGGGAACGTCGGCCCGACCATTGCATTGATTGATCCGGTCAGCCAACAGGCCGCCCCAACCGTAGCGCTCGTTAAGCTGCGTCTTGCCCAGATTCCAAAGCTTCTCCTGATCATTGTGGGAGAACAGCTGCGGCGGACGCAGCGCCGGATTGCTGTTGTACTCGGTCTTGGTGATCGGGCGGATCAAGGTTCCGACATTGGGCAACACCGCGATGCGGTTTTGGTTGAACAAAGTGCGTAGGCCAGGAACCGTAATTGCGGGCGTGCCGACCGTAAAGTCACCGCAAGACGGATGCAGGCCGTAACTGCCGCCGTTGCTCGGCGTGATCGGCAATAGCGCCGCGCTCCCGACACCCACACCGGCGGGATTGGTGGCCGCGTCGTAGACACCGCCGCGTGAGTTCAAGTACGACTGATAGCGCGTTGCGTCCGTGGGGATCACCATGTTCCACGCGTCGTTGCCACCGGCAAGGTAAACGCAGACGATGGCGCGGTAGTTGGGCGGATTGGGACACGTGGCGCGCATGCTTTGCGCCATCAGATTCAATTGTGGCATCCAGGCAGCAGCAGTACCGCCGGCAACCGTCGCCCCCAAGCGCTTGAGGAATTCGCGACGCTGAGTTTGCGTTTGACGTGACATATGAGGCTCCTTACAGCTGGACGGCAAATTCGGGGGACAACGCGACCATGTGCAGTAGCTCAGCGACCCGGTTCACCGGCGTCATGCCGGTGATCGCGGCATGGGTCATGAACCCGCGCAGCGCGGTGCGCATTTCTGCGCTCATCAGACCATTGAGCAAGCGCTGGTTTGTCGCCTCAATCAAAGCGTCCGGATTGGTCGGTGTCGTGGCCAATGCCACCAACGGCGCCAACTCGATCAACGGCCGATCGAACGGCGGATTGGTCATGCCCACAAAGGAGAACGCGCGGGTTCGCAAATCGTTCGCCATGGTTGCGGTGGTGACCTCATTGAGAATCTGAAACTCAGGCGAAAACAGGCTTGCATTTGCTACCTGCCCAGGCTGCTGAAAGTCCGGCTCATAGAAGTTGAACACGCTGATCGCGCCGAGGGGACGCTGCACATAATTGCGTTCGGGGCTGGCAATGCCCATGGGAATATACGGGACTACAACTGGGCTGCCGGTGCAGGTCGTGGGATTGACCAAAGTGCAGATCGGTTCGTTGCGGCTGGCAGGCGCCACCACATCAAAGGCGCGCCAGAATGCGGTCAATTTCAACAGAGGCTCTTTCACCTTGCCCGATCCCGCGGCGCGGACAACGCTTGCGCGCGCTTCCGGATCAAGCAGGATCGCACGCACCACGGCAGCAAGATCGCCGCGCACGCTGGCGCCGTTGTTGTTAAACACCTGGGCAACCCGCTGCACATAGGCGCCCGAGGGATTGGATTTAACCAGGCGCTGAATCAGCTGGCGCGAGATGAACGGGCCGACCGTCGGATGGTTTGCAATCAAGTCCAGCACAGCGGTGACGTCCGCCCGGCAAGCGGCACCGTTATCGGCCGCGCTGAAGGGGCGTGCCGGAAGCACTTGCGCGTCGAAAATGGTCTTTGCCGCGCGGTCGTGCACGTCCTGCGTCAACTGCGGTGGGATCCGGTCCATGCAGATCATCGGCTGATAACTCGCCGGCTGCTGCGGCTGCGGGGTGCCATTAAAGAATGTCGTCGCGCCGGTGTAGGTCAGGCCCGTAAACACCCGCGCCAGCTGGACAATCACATCCTGATTGTAGGTGGGCTGCACCTGACCGGCGAGCAGAGCCGGTGAGAAATCGTTGTTGCGCTTGATCAAGCCAAACGAGAACAGCTGCATGATCTCGCGCGCATAGTTCTCGTCCGGAAGGATCGTGTTGGCAGGGTTACCTGATTGGTATGCCGAACGGTTGCGCAAGGTGCTCAGGTACTTGCCCATCTGAGGCGTGTAGGTGATGCGCTCAAGCAGCAAGCGGTAGTTTCCAAACGCCTGCGTCACAAGAATATCGTTGTAATTGGAAATGCCGTCGGCGTCCTGGTTCAAATTGTCCGGCCGGTCCGACACCACCAGGATTTGCGAGAGGGCGTAGGCCACCCGCTGCCGCAGTTGATCCGGCGCGTAAACAGCGGTGTGAAACCAGCGATCCATGCGCCGGTTCTGGTTGATGTCGTTGGTGCTGTTATTGCCGCTGAACTGAGAGTCGGTGAGCACCTCGACATGGGGCAAGGCCAGGGTTGGCACCGTGCCGCCAATTTGCTCGTCGAGCCAAGCGTTATAGCCAAGCGCTCGCACGCGATCAATGCCGCTCCGCGTTGGCCCAAAGGTGGCCTGGGTGAGGAAACGCGCCGCTTCTGTATCGTTCGGTGGCACGTCAGGCGCCTCTGCGCCGTAGCCAAAAATCCGGTCGTAGGTTTGTGCACTGGCACAAATAGCAAACGTCGCGATTGCGAAAGCCAGCGTGCCTTGAAGCAAGCGTCTCATAGTTTCCCACCTCGATTGACCCGACGTGGAGTATTGCGCGGATTGGGGTAAAAAGGTGCCGCACTGGTCCGAACAAATACGCTGTTCGTCGCAATTTTGGTGTTCAGATTGCAGCGCACGCAGCTGCGTGCACCGGCACAGGACGAGCCTCGGGTGAAGCTCGTTTAGCCTCGGACGAGGCTGCAGGTTTTGGATTGAAGCGACTGCTTGTGACGGCTGCGCGCAGAATGCAGGTTGCCGGCTGTGTCGTGTCAATGCGCTGTCATATCAATGCACTGTCATTTCGACCGCCTGTCATTTCGACTGCCCTGGCATGTCAACCAGTTTTGTCATTTCGAGCGAAGGCAAAAATCTCGTTCTACGAGCTGATTTCAGATCTCTCCCTGCGCTCGAGATGACAGGCCATACGTGCAACAGGCAAAAATTGCAGATCTCTGTCTACGGTCGACGACAGGCCGTCGCGATCCTTGCGGCGCGGTGCATCCTCAGGGGTGGGTTCATGCCTTGAAAGTTAGCTTGCGCGCGCTCGAGTGCGGCCGGCTGCGCCGTACCAATACCAGTGCCAGGGCTCGTAGACGTATCCCGATGCGTTGCCTTCGGGATACGAAAGGCGGAACTGGAAGCGGGCGGCATGCGCGTGCAGCCACGCAAAAGCCGGACTACGCTCGAAATCCCGTTCCAGCACCCGGTAAGCGCGCGCATGTAAGTCGAGCGCGCGGCCACTATGGTGCTCGCTGAACCCGGGCGGAGCGCTTACCGCGAGTATCGCGTCCAGCCTCTGGCCAGCACTGAGTTTGCGACGCCAAAGCGCGGCCTGGTAATCCATGGAGCGAAACCCGCTGACCACCAGTAGCTCGACTCCATCTCGGCGTGCAGCCTCGCACATCTGCTGCCAAGCTCCGACTGCGGCGGGCAACAGCCAAAGCGGGCGCCCGTAAAGATCACGCTCACGCGCGCTCAGCGTCGCGGGTTCACCGATCACCACCCCAAGCCGCGTCCGCAACTGCATGAAATCCAGACCCAGAAGGTCGCAATGGCTGCGCGCCTGAGCTTCCGCCGACTGCATGGTTGCCCGAACGGTGGCGACGCGCATGCAGGGCGCGCGTAGACGCAAACGTAAATCCTCTTTGCGCAGGAACTTTATCCGGCCGCGTGCGTCCAGCAGTCGCGCCCATTTGGCTCCGTTTTGCCATGCGGCTGGTAGGCTAAGCGTTGTCACTGGCGCCACGGCTGCTTGATCGGCCTAATGCGTGCCCGCTGAACTCGCCCCATGGCTGGCAAGCGCTTTGGCGGAAAATGCTTGGGCAACCTGCTGTTACCATCATTCTTATCAACTTTTGGGAATTGAACATGCTTGGAAAGCTTTCTTCCGCGATGACCATGGCCTTCACCATGTCCGTCGGACTGTTCGCGACATCGCTCGCGCCTGTCGCCTTAAGCAAAGACGCCAGCAAGGATGCCGTGGTACCGGCGCCTGTTGCAACCATTGAGGCAGCGTTCTCCGTGCGGCAGAGCAAGAGCAGCGCATTTGCTGGATTGGCCTTTGGTGCCGTCAGCGATGACCTGCCAGCGATGCTGTTTGCTACCGAACCGAGCACCAACAAGCTGCTGCGCATGGACGCTGGCACCGGCAAGCTGAGCAGCGAGACCGGGGGGCCCGGCAGCGCGATCGGCGAGTTTGATAATCCTGGATCTGTCGCCCTGGTCGGGAGCCGCGTTTATGTGCTGGATCGCGGCAACCGCAGAGTGCAGATTTTTGACGGCGTGACTTTGCAGCCGGAAGCGTTTGCATTCGGCAGCGAGCAGCTTAAGGAGCCGCTGGCCATCTTGGTTGATGATCCGAGCGATCCAACGGTGACGGTGGATGTAGTCGATCTTGAAGCCGGTGAGCTCTATCTTCAGCGCTTCCAACTCAATCAGGAGATCAAGGCCAAGGATGGAAAGCGCACTGTTTTGTTGAGCACGACAGGCCAGCAGCGCTCCAAACTGGGCAAAGCCAGCTCCGGTGCGGTCAGCATGGTGCGCGATAGCGGCAATGCGCGCTATTGGGTCATTCAGTCCGGAAATTTCTGGGAGATTGATGAATCTGGCAAGGGCACGGCGTTCAGTCTGCCCAATCTTCCAACCTTTGCGAACAGCACAGCGGTGGGTATGTACGCCTGTGGCAAAGCAAATCGCGGCTATCTGATCATCGCCGATTCGAGCAGCCGCACAGATCGCTTGGTGTTTTTAGACCGTACCAGCTTCGCGCCGGTCGCTTCGGTGCAATTGAAGGGCATCAGCAATCTCACGTCGCTTACAGTGAGCCGCGAACCAGTCGCGTACATGTCTTTCGGCGCCATATACGCGGTGAACAATGGACAAAGCGTGGCGGCACTGAACTGGGACACCATTGCCCAAGGCGCGGGCTTGATGCGGCTTTGCATGTCCGGCTAACTTTCATGGCACGAAGCCACCTGTGTCCGACCCAGCCGCAAGCCAGGTAGGGAGGCGATTCAGCGCCTCCGAACGCAGTGTGAGCCGCGCCGGAGATTCGCCCCGATCGACGCATCTTCGGCATTGGGGCACGCAGCGATGGAGCATCCGAATAGTCAAAACCCTCGTGCGCCCCCTCAGGGCGCACGTCTCGGAACTTAGGGTTCGCGTTGCTCACCCTGGGCTCTATTGGAAGCGCGCTTTCAGCGCGCTTGGTCGGTCAGCACGTCCGGCTTTTTGCACTTCATGTTGGGGCAAGAAGTCTGGCTCGCCAGTCATCGCGTCCACAGCCGAGCCTGACGGCTCGGGGAACGCTCACGGAGCTTGGCGGTGTGCAGCAGCCAGCCAGTCGCGCGGCCGCAAATAGTCCTGCAATTGCGCTTCCGGGCTGGTGGGCTCGACTTGATGCATGTATTCCCAGCGCGCCAGCGGCGGCATCGACATCAGGATTGATTCGGTGCGACCACCCGATTGCAGGCCAAATAGCGTGCCGCGATCCCATACCAAGTTGAACTCAACATAGCGGCCGCGTCGATAGAGTTGAAACTGACGCTCGCGCTCGCCATAGGGAGAGTCTTTGCGGCGTATTACCAAGGGGCCGTAGGCGTCGATGAAGCCGCGCGCCACTGCGCTCCAATAGGCATGGCAGCGATCAAATCCCCACGCATACAGATCGTCAAAAAATAGTCCACCGACACCGCGCGTTTCCGCCCGGTGCTTGAGGAAAAAATACTCATCGCACCAGCGCTTGTGCGCCGGGTAAACCTCCGGGCCAAACGGCGCGCACAGGGCTTGCGCCACGCGATGCCAATGCACCACGTCCTCGAGGAGCGGGTAATACGGCGTCAGATCGAAGCCGCCACCAAACCACCAAGCGCTGGTGCCATCTGGCTTGGTAACGCTCAAATAGCGCACGTTCATGTGCGTGGTCGGCAGGTAAGGATTGCGCGGATGCGCAACCAGACTTACCCCCATGGCCTGAAACGGGCTGCGCGCAAGTTCCGGGCGATGCTGCGTGGCAGAAGCGGGCAACGCGGCACCGGACACCTGGGAGAAGGCAACCCCGACTTGTTCAAAAACCTCACCGCGCAGGACCCGCGTACGACCGCCACCGCCTTCTTCACGCTGCCAGATATCTTCGCGAAAGCGCGCTCCCGGCGCTTCGAAACTGGTGAAAAACGCGCACAGCTGGTCCTGCAATTGCTCAAGCTGCTGTCGGATCAGATCGGCGCTTTCGGCACTCATGCCCACTTAGGCGCTTTGCTTGGAACAAACAGCAAACCCCGGAACACGATCGCGAGCGCGAACACCACGAACCAAATCAACACCCATGCCGGCATGGTCAGGCCAAGGAAAGCCCAGTCGATTAGGGCGCAGTCGCCGGTCGCGCTTGAAAGGACTTTCTTGATCGCAGCCCACAAGCCGTTGTTGGCCATCAGCATGTCCATTGGCGCGAGGCAACCGGTGGCCATTTCAGGCGGGAGCTGCTGCACGTAGACGTGCCGCCCGGCCACCGCTGCACCTAGCCCTGCGAAGAACAGCGTTGGTATGGCGTACAAGCGCGTACCCAGCCGATCAGGTGCGTGCACGGCTGCAATCAAAGCGAACAAACCCAGGCCAATCATGGCCCAGCGCTGCAAGATGCAAAGATGGCAGGGATCAAGTCCGTCCACGTACTCGCTGTAAAAGGCATATCCCATGAAGCAGGCGCAGAGCAGGGCAATGGAGCCGTACAGGCCGCGACTTGATGCAAGAATTTTCATTGGCGCTCAGCAATAATTGATGACGAGGAAGTCTACCCGGCGCGACTACTTTGCGCGTCAGCGTGCTGCTGCAGGCAATGCAGCACTTCGGATTCCAGACCGGGACCTTGCCTGAGACGCGATAGTTCCTCAGGCTCCCATTGCTGCACGATTCGACCATCCGCCAGCAGCGCCACGCGCGTGCACCAGCGTTCCACCTGTTCGATCGCGTGTGCGGCGAACAGCACGGCAAATCGGCGCGCTGCGCAGCCTTCAGCCAGAAACTGTTTGGTGTGCGCCCCTGCAAGTGGATCCAGTGCATCCAAAGCCTCGTCCAAAAGCAGACACTGTGGCGCGCCAAGGCATGCCGCAACCAGCGCGATCTTCTGGCGCATTCCGAGCGAGGCGGTAGCCATGGTGCGATCCAGTGCTGCTGCCAGATCGAGCCGACGGCTCCAATCTTGAGCGGGTGCATCAAGCTGCGCAAACCAATCATCACTGCCAGTGCGCGCGGCCGACACCAGACGCAGCACCTGCGCTCCGGTAAGCGCCTCAGGTAAGCGCTCTGGCGCCACCGCGTAACCCACGTGCGCGCGCAGTGCATCGCCGTCAAGTACTTGCGTGCCGAGCAGCACTTGGCCCTGAAAGTAGAGCTCACCGGAAAGGCAGCGCAGGAAAGTACTCTTGCCGGCACCGTTGGCGCCCAAAAAACCCAGCCAATCGCCGCGCTTAAGGGTCAGATCGATCCCGGCCAGCACTTCGCGCGCGCCCAGACGCTTGCGCAGATCGCGAATGACCAGCGGCTCAACCAATATAGCGAGAGCTCCTCAAAGCCCGCTGCAGCAACCAGGCCAGGGCAAAAAGCAAGTACAGCAAGGCCCCGATGAAACCGAGGCCCTGATAGGTGACCAGCAGTAAGGCAAGCTGGAGCGTGAACTGCTGGGCGGCATAGCTTTGCGCGCGCGCCGGTGAGAAGGAGCCCGGCTGTGCAGCCAAACTCATCAGGCGCAAACCGGCAACCGCGGCGCCACAGGCACTCATCAGCAGCGCCGTCCACATGGATATTGCACAGTAGTGCGCTGCCAGCAAGCAGAGCACCAGCGCGCAGATCTGCAGCGCCAGAACCAACTGAAACTGCGCGAACAAACGCGGCGCATGAGGCAGCGGCTGCGCGGTCAGCAAACGACGCAAGGCGTGTGTATCCGGGGACATCCACAGGCCGGGCAACAAGCTGGCCGCGAAGAGCAGATTCGGGAGCAGCCAGCTTTGCTCGGCAAAGTTGGCAACGCCAAACAGGATCAATGCAAGCTGTGCCAGCAGCGTGTACCCAGCGCGAACATAGGAGATTCCCGCTTGCAGCGAGCGGGCCAAAGGATTCGGTAGCCAGGTGCTGCGGACCGCGTGCCGCAGGCCATGAGCGTGTGGACTGTTTTCGCGTCCCCAGTTTGGCGCCGGCATAAGCCAGCCGATGGCGATCGCGAGCAACCAGCCAAGCAGCCAATAGCCAGGCGCAAGCCACAGCCAGAGCGGACTCAGCAAAAATACCCCGCTCAGCCGTTGCCGCCAAAGCTTGCGCATGCCAAGCCGACAAGCGCGCTGCGTGAGCAGATATCCGTAAAGCTCCGCGCGCCAGCGGCAGCCCTGCTTGGCGAGTGCCCAGTGCAGCGACAACACGACTGCAGCGCCCATGACCAGGGCAGGCAGCGCTGCGCGCCACTGCGCGCGCCAGAGCCACTCCCAATCGGCAAAGCGAGCGTGTACGGTCAGCAACAGCACGGCTGCAATGGCGGTATATCCAAACAGCTGGAACATCGCCTCGGACGGAAATTGCCAGAAATCACGCAAGAAATCACGCAAGAAATCACGCCAGAGATCACGCCAGCGATTGAGCCAGATCATCGCCTGCGCACGCTCAAGCACGGATCCTGCGCGCGTACGCCGTTCCAGCCAGGCCTCCGGACGGAAATTCAGCATTCAGCGTGGCGGCTTTGGAGCAAGCAGCGGTCCGTGGTGAGCGAAGGCGTGCCTAGGAGCCAGCTGGTAAACCGAAGTTCCCGCGCTTGCACATCCCATCGACGCCGCGGCTCGCTATGATCCGGGCACGAACCGACGGAGTCTGGACAGATGGATTTCAACGCCCTGATGCAGCAAGCCCAGCGCATGAGCGAGCAAATGCAAAGCGAGATGAAGCGCCGACAGGAGCAATTGGCTGGGATAGAGTACCTGGGCCGCGCGGGCGGTGGTTTGGTTGAAGTAACCATCACCGGCCGGCTCAGCGTGAAGCGGATTCGCGTAGATCGCAATCTCATGCGTGACGACCCTGAAATGGCAGAAGACCTGATCGCTGCGGCATGCAATGACGGCTTGAACAAAGCCCAAGAAGCGCAGGGCGACTCCATGAAGCAGGCGCTTGGCGGCATGAATCTTCCGCCCGGTTTTAAGCTTCCGTACTAACAGCGCCACAGATCGCCACACACCGCCACACACTGTCACACACTGCCACACACCGCCACAGATCGCCACACACCGCCACACACCGCCACACACCGCCACACACCGCCACACACCGCTCTGGCGCGCGCCGTGCGCGCCAAGGCAGGCATTTCCGCCCCGAATTTGGGCAATCTTGTTGAGGAGTCCTCACGTGCTGTCCCGCTTCTGCATCCTTGTTTTGAGTTTCGCTTTGCTCGCGTGCGCCGGCACCGGCGCACAGAAGTTAAGCACCGCGCCCAGTCCAAGCTCGAGTTCGAGTTCGAGTTCGAAACCCAGCGCGCCGCCCAGCGTCCTGAGCGCGATGGTGCGAAAAGACCGGGTGTGGATCGCGGGGCAACCGAGCGCGGACGATTTTCGGGCACTCAAGGCGCAGGGCGTGGTTTCGGTGTTGAACGTGCGCACGGCGGAGGAAATGGCTGATCGGACCAGCATTCCGTTTGAAGAGGATGTGCTGTTGCAGGAGCTTGGGATGGCTTATGCGATCAGCCCGCTCGGTGGCAGCGTTGGCTTCAACGAACTCCCGGTCGCGGCGCTGAAGCGTGCGCTTGAAAGCAGCGAGGGTCCAGTTTTGCTGCATTGCGCCAGCGGCGGACGCGCTGGTCTGGTTTGGGCGGCTTGGCAGATCCGCGAACTGGGGCGCGACCCGACCGAGGTGATGCGCGAGCTCGAGCCGCTGGGGCTGTGGCCGCTGAGTATCGAGAAAGTCAGCGGCGTACCGATGCAGCTGGAGCGCAAGTCGGGCCAGTAATTGCGTGCTGGTGCCGCCGTGACACACGGCGGAAAAATCGGGCACAGCATCGAACCACCGGCGCGGCGATCAATGGCAATCCCGGGTTAGCACCCGCGCTGTGTCATTTCGAGCGCAGGGAGAGATCTCGTTCTGGCCGGCTTGCGATCTCGCCCTGCGCGCTATGGCAGCTGATCGAGCAGTTGCTTGATCAAGCGCCGGTCACGCTTATCGGGGCGCGCATCGGGTGCACTAAAGAACGGTGCGGCTGCACGCGCGGCATCGCGCTCGGCGCGTTTGCTCTGACTGTGATGGGTCTCCCGATACAAGGCCTCGGCCTCTGACGCCTTGCCTCGAATCTCCGCCAAGGCCAGGATCTCGATCTCCCAGCGCTCGCTACCGCGCGGCGCAATGAGCAGATCACCGACGCGTACCGCTTTGCCGGGCTTGTTCGCGCGTGCGCCGTTGACTTCGATCTTGCCGCCTTCGATCCCGCGCTTGGCCAGGCTCCTGGTTTTGAAGAAGCGTGCGGACCACAGCCAAAGGTCAAGTCGGACCGAACCAGGCTCTGCGGATTCGGACGTGTCCGGCTGGCCCCTCATGGCGCTCCGGATGAGACCAGTTTACGAATCGCGGCCATCACGCTCAGCCCTGCGCCCTCGGCGGTCTCAATGGTTTTGCTCAAACCTAGCTTTACCCAATTGGCAATGCGCCGCACATCAATGCCAGGATGCTGTTTCTCAAACGCTTCGACCGCCTTCATATCACCGTCCAGCTGGCAATACAGCTGTGCGCGACGACCGATCAGATAGGTCCCGCCAACGTGCAAGGTACTCGACAAAGTCACCTCGAACCAGGGCAGTCCGCGCTTGAGAAAACGTCCGGCAAAGCTCTGTGCCACGCGCTTCACAACCGCAGTGCCCATTTGCTCCAAAACTTCGCCACCGCCCGCGCCCATGGTGGCAATCCAGGTCAGCAGGCGCTTTTCGTCCTCGGCATCCAGGGTGCGTTCGTGTAGCGCAAAAACCTGCAGCACCAGCGCTGTTTGCAGCTGGGCTGTCGCAGCAGCGTCGCCCACCAAGCCCAATGCCCATTGGCCCAATTTGCCAAAAGCCGGGATCATGCCGAGGGCAGTGGTGGCACCGCCTATCGCGCCAGCTTTCACGCAGTGGTACTTGATCACCTGCGCGACCAGTCGGTTACGCGAAAAATCGGGGTACGCCTTTTGCAATCTTGCCACTTCACGCTCCGCGCTGCGGATCGCTTTGGGATCAATCAACGCGGGAGGTGCGCTGGTGAAGGACATCGTGATGAACCTCTGGCCGGGAGATGGCCGTTCGTCGGGAGATCGGCATTTTGCGCCGCTTCGCTTGGAGAGGTCGAGCCTTGTTCCCAAATATGGATCGGCAGATAGCCGGGCATACACGCCAGCACCCGACAGCGCGGCCGTTCGCCGCCAGGCAAGCAAAGCTTCAAGCCCGCTTGCGCAGCGCCGCTTGCAGCATTTCATGCGCGTGCGAAAGACTGCTTGCCAGCGCGGTCTCACCGCCCAGCATGCGCGCCAGTTCGTCACGGCGCTGCTCGGCATCAAGCTCATCAATGCGCGACCAGGTGGCGCCCTTTCTGACTTCCTTGCGCACCCGGAGCTGTTGATCTCCAAAGCAGGCAACCTGCGGGGAATGCGTGATGGTCAGCACCTGCCGATGTTCGGCCAGCAGCTGCAGCTTGCGTCCGACCACGGCAGCGGTGGCACCTCCAATGCCGGCATCCACTTCATCGAAAAGCAGCACGGGCACGTCCTGCTGAGCAACCGTGGCCAATTTGACTGCAAGTGCAAGCCGTGAAAGCTCCCCGCCGCTGGCAATCTTGCGCAGCGGACGCGCCGTTTGGCCGGGGTTGGCGCTGAACATCCATTCGCAGGCTTCGGCACCCAACACGCTTGGCTCGCCTTCCCGCGGCGGAAACTCAAGTTTGAGTTCTGCATGCGCCATACCCAGTTCGCGAAGCGTGTTTACCACTGCGTGCGCCAGTCGGGCCGCGCCGCGATTTCGACTTACCGTGAGCTTGCTGGCGCTGGCGCGATAGCTGGTCAGCTCAAGCTGCTCGCTGCGCTGAAGCTCCCCCAGCTCGGCTTCTGCACCTTCGGCCACGCTCAGCTCGCAACGCAGGCTCTCCAGTCGCGCGGGCAAGGATTGCACCGGAACTCTGAGTTTGCGCGCCATATCATGGTAGCGCGCCAACTCGGCTTCGGCGCGCTGCAGCTCAACCGGATCCAGGTCCAGCTCTTCGGCGCGCTGCTGCAGCCAGCCGGAAAGATCTTCCAGCTCAAGGCGCAGCGACTCAAGGCGACCAATCGGCTCGCCGAGTGCGGGATCAAATGCAACCAATCGCGCTAGATCCTGCTCCGCAAGGCGGATCTGACGTGACGCTGAGCCTTGTTCTCCACCCAAACGATCCGCTTGCTGCGCAAGCCCCTGCATCAAGGCGCCGGCATGATTGAGCCGACGCTGCCGAGCATCCGCTGCGCTCAGCTTTTCGGCACTGGGTGCAAGAGCCTCCAGCTCAGCCAACTGCTGGCGCTTGAAAATCAGCAAATCGCCCGATTGCCCAGCCAGTGCCTGGAGGATTTCACGCCGCTCGCGCAAGGCCTTCAAGCGCTCGGCCGCTTGGCGCACGGCATGCAGCAGATCCTCGTGTTGGCAAAAGCCATCCAGCAACGAAAGCTGTGCGGGCCGTTCCAGCAGGCGCTGAAACGCGTGCTGCCCATGCACCTCCAACAGCCGCTCGGCCAGCTCACGCGCTTGACCAACGGCGACGCTCCGCCCGTTGATGAAGCAGCGCGAGCCGCCCTCGGCGCGAATCACCCGGCGCATGACGCAACGCGTCTCATCGTCCAATTCTTGCTCTCGCAGCCAAAGCAGGGCCGCCGATCCGGCACCCAAAGCGAACTCCACTTCCACCTCGGCGCGTTCGGCGCCGACACGCACCAAGCTCGGTTCCGCGCGTTCGCCGGCCGCAAGCAGCAGAGCATCGAACAGCAGTGACTTGCCGGCACCCGTTTCTCCGGTCAGCGTGGTCAGCCCCTTACGAACCGTCAAATGCAGTTCCGGGACCAGCACGAAATCAGAAAGCTTGATCGAGTTCAGCATGCACGATGCACCCATGTCTTAGCCGGCGGATTCTGACCCAAAGCCTGTGGGCATTGCATGGTCACTCGGCCCACCTGCGGTTTTTTCCAGATTGCCTTGCGCGACGCCCGATAACTGCGGGCAATCTCGCAGCACGCTACCCGTGCGCCAAGCTCGCGTAGAGCGGAATGCCGATTGCAAGGTTGAACGGAAAAGTCACGCCTAGCGCGGCCGTGATGCAGCGGCCAAGATTGGCATCGGGCAAGCCGTTTTGAACCGCTGCGGGCGCGGCGATGTACGAAGCGCCCGCCAGCATTGCGGCAAACACCACGGCCCCGGACGGTGACAGTCCCATGAACCCGGCAACGTAGACCCCAAGCACACCGTGCAGCAAGGGAATTGTCAGCGCGAAGATCACCAGCCGCACGGCGCGTCGGTCAAGTTGGAGCAAGTGATTGGCCGCGGTCATACCGAGGTCCAGTAAAAAGAGCATCAACATGCCCTGAAAGAGCTGGAAGTACATATCGTCGACCGCATTGAGCCCCTGCTTGCCGGCAAGCGCGCCGATCACCAGACCGCCGAGCAGCAAAATGGATGTCTTGCCGCGCAGCACATCCAGCAGCTCGTGCCCGATCGCCTTGAACCCCAAGGATGATCCGCGTCCCAGCGCAATGCCAATCAACAGGGCCGGCACTTCAAGGGCAACCAGAAGAGCGACCAGAATTCCTTCCGGCGGGCCGCCGGTCTTTTCGGCGAATTGCTGGGCTGCGATGAAGGTCACCGCCGAAGTTGAGCCATAGTGAGCGGCCAGCGCACCTGCGTTCAGTGGGTTGTCGCCAAGCAGCTTGCGCGCGGCGACATAGGCGACCAAGGTGGTCACGACGCCCGCCAGAACAGTCACGCCAACCATGAACATGAGCGTGCCAGGGTCTTGACCGCTGATTGCGGCGCCGCCCTTGAGGCCAATTGAGAGCAGCAGAAAGATCGAGAGGTAGGAGCGAATGGCCTCGGGCAGCGATAAATCACTGCGCGCAAAGCGCGCGACCATCCCCAGCACAAAGGCCAAGACCGGTGGCGCAGAAAGATGCGCGGTAAGAAGTACGGTTGAAAAGGTGGAAGCGCCCTCGCTCATTAGCGGCCCGAGCAAACGATCGGGCCGCTAATGGAACAAGTCCGCATCAGAGCGTGACCCGCTTGAGCTCGCGCATGGCGGCAACAAAGCGCGCTGGATCGTAGCGGTCACCGTTCTCCACCGTGGCGTAGACGCGATCGACATAGGTCATGATGGATTTCGCGCGTGTCTCGTCAATCTGCTTGGCGGTGGTGAAGGCCACGATGACGGACTGTGCCGCCATGGCTGCCTGTTCCGCGGCTGAGTAGTCGTTGAATTCACCGCGATCGGCATCGGCGCTGATGGCGCCGACGATCTTGCCCAGCGCACTGGCATCGAAGGAGAAGTCGGAAACGCGCTGCAAGCTGCCGTCAATGGTGCCCCGCAGCTTTTTTGCCGCTGCAAAAGTGGCTTCGCGGCTTTGCGTGGTGGCCTGATGCAGTGCCCGGGTTTCCTGCAAAAGCCGTGCCGAGCCGCCCGCGTCCACTAGGCCCAGCACGTAGCGGTAAACCACCAAGTTGGCGTCATTCAGCCGCACCACGCCAGGTCCAAGGCCCGTGCCCGGGCGCGATTTCCAAGAGCCAGCGGTCATCGGCTTGTGGCAAGCGTGACAGTCAAACAGCACCAGCTCCGGGAAGATTCCTTGCCAAGCGAGTTTTGAATGGGTCAGCTGGTCCAGCAGGTTCATTGCGGCCACGCCCTGGCCGACACCCCAGTCGCGCGCGCCGTTGAAGGCTCCCTTTCGGGCGACGTAATCGTCATCGACCACATAGTGCGGATTGAGCCAGGTAAAGGTATCGAGCTCAAAGCTTAAACGCGGATGCCCAGCGCCCATGATGCGATGCGTGATCATGCGATCCGCGGTACCCATATGGCAGCTTAGACAGAGTTTTGCGCGCTGCACCGGATTGGAGATTGGGTACATACCCTTCTCCACATTTTCCGCATGCGGCGTGTCTTTGGTGGTGTGCGACGCGATCCACTGCTCGGACCCGCCGTGGCAGGCTTCGCAAGCCACGCCATCATCTAACTGGAACTTAGCGCCGCGCAGATCGGCCGGGACAAAGTCCGCGTGGCAATCAAGACACACTCCGGCTTGCCTTGGATCACCAATACCAAGATTGCGCGCAATCGCCAGAGACTTCGGCTCGCCAAGGAGCGCGTAGGCGCGCGCGTGCGGGTCAATTTCCTGCCAGAGTGCAAATTCATTTTGCATCACGTTCGAACCTGGCAAAGGCTCGGCCGCGCCATGGCAGACGCTGCTGGCGCAGGTGGCAGCACCGAGATGCTTATGAGCCTGAATTTTTGCGACCGCACCTTGCCCGAAGGCGTTACCGGCGATCGACGCTACCAGCATGACCGCAATCCACATACTTCGCATAATGCACCCCAATTGCGCGTGTGATGACCCCGTAATTATTGTGCCACGGTTTCGTGGTGGTTGAACCAGGGCGCACAAGAAATTGCCGCGATCCATCAGAAGCCTTGACCAATTCGCAACTGGTGGGCAGTTTGGAAAGTCGCGCGCCGTAGGAGCGGCATGCGTCCAACCGCTTCAGGACCTACCAGTCTTGCTGGATTGCTGCCGCGTCCGCGCGCAGGGCAGTCAGCAAGCGCGCAAAATCTTCCGGCGGCGGCGCGTCGACGCTCACGGCCTTACGTGACTTTGGATGCTCGAAGGCGAGTCGGAATGCATGCAGGGCCTGTCGCTTGAAGGCCATCAGCGCCTCAAGCGCGGGTGCGGTGATGCCTTTGGGACGCTTGAAACGGCCGCCGTAAAGCTGATCACCGATGATCGGCAGTCCCGAGTACTGCATGTGCACGCGAATCTGGTGCGTACGCCCGGTTTCAAGCTTGAGCGCAATCAAGGCATGCGCGCGGAACCGTTCACGAACCCGAAAATGGGTCTTCGAGGGCCGCCCATGGCTATCGGCGTGATACTTCATTCGATCGTGCGGATCACGGCCAATCGGTACATCGATCAGCCCGCCAGCAACTGGAACCCCATTGACCAGGGCCAGATACTCACGCCCGATCTCGCGCTCCGCCAACTGCTCAACCAGCGCGGTGTGTGCGCTCAGCGTGCGCGCAACCACCAGACAGCCCGTGGTGTCCTTATCGAGGCGATGCACCAAACCTGCGCGCGGAACGCTGGCCAATCCGGGGTCCAGGTGCAGTAGGCCATTCAACAGCGTTTGGTCCGGATTTCCTGCTCCCGGATGCACCACCAAACCCGCAGGCTTGTTGAGCACAAAAAACTCCGGATCCTCAAGCAGCACATCAAGCGTCATTGCCTGAGCGTGATCCTTCAGCGTTTCGCGCAGGGTGCATTGCAATTGGATCCGCTCATCGCCTTTGGCAAGATCACGCGGGCGGACGATATTGCCGTCGACAGTCAGTTCACCGGATTTCATCCAGGACTGTAAGCGCGAGCGCGAAAACTCAGGAATCGCCTCAGCAATCGCCTGATCAAGGCGCTTCCCGGCGTGTTCAAGGGTAAGTTGCACGAGGCGGTGAATGCTGGTCATTCAATGCGCTCCTTCGAATGGACTCGGGATGATCACGGATTCCCGCAGCGTGCGCGTACAACTGCCCAGTCACGTTCAGAATTCAACGGGCACAAAAAAGGGCACCAAAGTGCCCTTCCCTGTTCATTTAACCTGTTCATTCAGCCCGGTTCGTTCGAGCCGGTTCGTTCAAGCCGGTTCGTTCAAGCCCGTAGGCCGAAAACGCTAGCGTGAAACTGCTACAGATTTGCCCAAAAGAGGCTCCGAAGCGGCTCGTTTTGCTCCCTCCCCAGTGTTTGGGGAGGGCCGGGGAGGGGAAAGGCAGGAGCGAAAAGCAACTTCTTGCTTCGTGCGACGCGTTTCATCCTCCCAGGTGTCTTGACGCAATGAAGGTTAGCCGTTACGACGTGTGACCGCGAACAAGCCCAACGCAGCGATCAGGCCCAGCAGCATGATGCGGCCGATGGCATCGGTGCTTGGGACGGCCGTGGTGTCAAAGCCGGTACCGCGCAGGTTGTAGGTTACGTTGTTGTTTGGCGCTGCGGCATTGGTGATGCAGCTCAGCGTCGCGTTGATCGGACCCGCCTGGATGGGCGCAAAGCTGACCACGAGATTGCCGTTGCTACCCGCAGCCACAGTGAGCGGGCTTGGGATAACCGAGAACGGCGCTGTGGTGGTGCAAGTGACGGTGAGTGGTGCATTGCCCGCATTGCTGACGTTGATCGTGCCATTGATGTTGCTGCTTAGACCCACGCCGGCTTGCAGTGAAATGATTGCGTTTGGCATTGGATTGGAGGCAAACAACGGACTGGCGCCTGTGCCACTGAGCGTGACAGCGAAGGTTGCGCCGGCACCGGTGGCGTTCGTGTTGCAGGTCAATGTAGCAGTGCGTGGGCCTGCAGCTGCGGGCGTGAAACGCAGCCCGAGCGAGGCATTGGCGGCCGGAACGATCGCAATCGGGAAGGTCGGTGCGGTGGCGAAGGAGAAATCAGTTCCATTCGTGCCGCCGAAGGTGCAACCCGTGATGTTCACGTTGCCCGAAGCGGAGGTGTTTGCCACCACGGAATTAACCGTTGCACTCACCGCGCCAACCGCTTGGTTGCCGAAGTTGTGCGAGCTTGGGGTGACGGTATAAGTCAAACCACCGCCACCGCCGCCGGTACCGACGTTGATGGTCACCGCGCAAAGCTGTCCGGTGTCGAGCCCCGCACCGTCACCGACGCAAACTTGCCAGTTGCCCGCAGCGGCTTGGGCGTTCAGGGCAGCCAGATTGGTCGCGCTGGTGGCTTCCTCGTCACGGTTGGTGCGGTAGTTACAGCGTGCGTCGTCAGCGCAGACGTTTTGACTGGTACTGAGTGTATTGCCCATGGTCTCCGGATCATCCGTAAACGAGTCGGCGAAGGTCAACGGCGAGGTGTTGATGGCATTCGAGCTGTCGCCTGCACCAGCGCCGCCGGTTCGACCGGGACGACTGTAAAGCGTGACGCTGGGAGAACCACTGGGCGGAATCACTTTGACCGTCAGGTCACCAATCCAGGTGTGGGTCACGCCGAGCTGGATGCTCGGGTTGTTAACGGTACCTGGTGGCACAGCGATCATCTTGCACACCATGCCGGTAGTGCCAGCGATCGGCAGGGTGTAGGTATTGTCAGGAATAGCGACGCAGGCGCCATCCGGAGCCACCGAAACCAAACTTGGGGTGCCGTCCTTAGTGGTGTTGAGATCTTGGGCAGTCGCGATGCCCGTAGCCAAAAAGGCGAGCAGCGCCGCCGCGGTGAGTTGTTTCAGTTGCATAGTCTTCATTCCCATAAGCATTGGTCAATGCTGTTTGCTGCCGCGCAAGCCCCACGCGTGCGCGTCGCAGTGTGCGCAATATAAGCGCTAAGTTAGGAAAAGGTAAAGCCCAAAGTTCCTTATGACTAACCGATGGTAAAATTTGGCTGTGCATTTGAAGCCCGAGGGCGCTTTCTCAAGTTTGCGCCTATGCCCATTACTGGCCCACTACTGGCGCATGCCATAGCTTTCGAGCAGGGCTGCGGGCTCTGGATCGCGCCCGCGAAAAGCGCGGAAGGACACCAACGCAGGGCGTGATCCGCCCACCGCAAGCACCTCATTCCTAAATCGATTGCCGACCGCAGGATCCAGCGGGGCATGCGTCGGAAACGCTGCGAACGCATCTGCGGAAAGCACCTCGGCCCAAAGATAGCTGTAATAGCCGGCGCCGTAGCCACCGCCAAAGATGTGACCAAAGCCGTGCGGAAAGCGATGCCATTCCGGCGGCTGGATCACCGCAACCTGGGCGCGGATGGTCGATAGCAGACTAAGCACTTCTGCCATTGAGCCACCAGACTCGCGCGCGTGTAGTTGAAAGTCGAACAGCGCGAACTCTAGCTGGCGCACGAGAAACAGCCCCGCATGAAAATGGCGCGTTTGCTTCAGTTGCGTGAGCATGCTGGCCGGGAGCGGTGCTCCGGTGCTTACGTGACCCGAGATCAACGCCAGGCCGGCCTCGGTCCAGCAAAAGTTCTCCATGAACTGGCTCGGCAGCTCCACAGCATCCCATTCAACGCCTTCGATGCCGCTTACGCTGGGCTGGTTTACCTCGGTCAGCATGTGATGCAGACCGTGACCGAACTCATGAAACAGCGTCAGCACTTCTTCGTGCGTGAGCAGTGCTGGTTCTGACCCCAGCGCAGGCGCGAAGTTACAGTTGAGATAGGCGACTGGAACCTGCTTTAAGTCGGCGCTCATGACGCGCTGCCGGCAAACGTCCATCCAAGCGCCGCCGCGCTTGCTTTTGCGCGCATAGAGATCGAAAAAGCAGCCCGCGATCACTTCATCGCGCGCATTGATCAGATCGAAGTAGCGCACGTCGGCGTGCCACGCGTCGACGGGGCGGGATCGCGCCCGCACGCCAAACAGCTGTGCGCATAGAGCAAGCATGCCTTGCAGCACGCGCTCAAGCGGGAAGTAAACCCGCAAGGCTTCATCATCCAGCGCAAAGCGCTCCAGCTTCAGTTTTTCGGAAGCGTAAGCAATGTCCCAGGGCATCAGAACGCCGATACCAAGCTTTGCGCTGCTGAACCGCTGCAGATCGGCAAGCTCTGCTTCCGCAGAGGGTTTGGCCCGCTGCACCAAATCGGCTAAAAACTGCACGACGGTCGCAACATCCGGCGCCATCTTGGTTGCAAGTGATTGTTCGGCGCTATTGGCAAAGCCAAGCAGCCCGGCGGCCTCGGCTTTGAGTCGCAGCAGGCTCTCAATGCGCGGCCCGTTATCGAAGCGAGCCCCGTGTTCGGACTGATCTGAGGCCCGCGTGCCGTAAGCGCGGTACAAGGTTTGCCGCAGCTCGCGCGCGTCGGCGTAGGTCATGATGGCCTGATAGCTTGGGCCGCGCAGATCCAACAGATAGCCCGATTGGCCTTGTCCTCGCGCCTGTTCGCGGAACATCTCGCGCGCATGTTCGGGCACGCCTGAAAGCTTTAGCTCATCGTCAATGAGCAGACTCCAGGCATCCGTTGCATCCAATAGCGTTTCTTCAAATTCTGTTGCAAGCCGTGCCAGCTGCTCGGAAATTGCCTTGAAGCGAGAGCGCGCGGGCTCTTCAAGGGCCACGCCACCCAAACGGAAATCACGCAGCCAATGCTCCAGCACCCGCCGCTGCGCGGCATCAAGGCTTTCATCGACCGCTTCGGCGTAGCTGCGGATGGCCTGAAACAAAGCCTGGTTTTGCAGCAAATCGGCATGGAACCTGGTGATCAGCTCCTGCGCTGCGGCGTAGGGTTCTCGCAGCGCTTCGCTGTCGCACACGTTGTGCATGTGCGAGATCGTCGACCAGGTTCGCCCCAGGCGTTCGTCGGTGGCCTCCAGCGCGCCCAGTAAATTCGCATAGTCGGGATCGATCATCGAACAACAAGCCGCTACGACAGCCTGGAAGTCCTTCAGCGCCTGCTGCACTGCGGGTAAGACTTGGTTGGGATCAAAGAGCGAGAATTCCGGAAGTCCCGGTTTTGCGAGTGCAGCAATCGTCATCAGCGGCGTACCTGGGCAAGATGGATGCATTGTGGTGCAGACGCTTGGGTAATGCGAAGCCCCGGTGCAGGCGATTGCGCAGGGACATGAAGCGCAGGTTGTGTTCTGGGTTGGCGTGAAACGCGTTCAGTCTCGCCGAAAGCGTACGTGCTGGATTCTGCGACTGCGCCTCACGGCTCCGCGCAGAATGACGGTTGGAGGCTGTCGGCTGTGCTATTTCGAGTGGCGCTGTCATGTCGACTGGCTGTGCGATTTCGACTGGCTGCGCCATTTTGATTCACGCTGTCATTTCGACTCACACTGGGCAGGCGCGAGCTTGGCGGCGATTTTCGTGTCTCTTGGCGGCTGCGTGCCTTGAAGGCAGAAAACCTCTCGAAACCCACCGCTGGGTTTGGAGAGGTTCGGAGCCATTGTGGGGCTCAACTAGGGTGCGATTGCCGTGACTTGCACCTGTTCAATCCCAGTATCGGCAAACTGGGTGCCCCAGCGGAGTTTGAACCAGGGCGGCGTTTGGCCGAAGCCCTGCGCGGTAAGCGTGGTCAGCACCGTGTTGCTGGCAATATCAGTAGCGGTCACGGTCAAGCCAGTAGGGCCGTATTGATAGCTCAAGCGGAAATTGTGGTTAGCTTGCAGCATGAACGACGCCGAGCTAGCGCTGGCGAGGGCCGTGATGCGACCGTTCTGGTAGCCATAGCGCACCCATTCAAGTTGTGCGCCGGGCGTCCCTGCCGCCGAGTCGGCCGTCAGTACCAGCTCAATCCAGCTGCTGCGGTCTTCATTGGCGTGCACGGTATTGGGCGCCTGCCCTAAGGAGGGCCGAGTGGCAATCACTTGGCCGATCACCGTGTTGATTGCGCCGGGTAAGCGCGTCACGGCCATGTTTGCGCTCAGCGAGCCGGTGCTGGCCAGACCTGCGCCCGCACGATCTAAGCTGATCGTGCCCCATGGTGGGCTGGCGTTCGGGAGGCTTCGATCTGGACACCCGGACAGGTTGGGAGGGTCGAGGCCCGTGTCGCATGCATAGACTGCGTTGGGTGCGGTAAGTGCTAGAACAACTACGAGAGAGCGAAAACCCTTGAGCGCGAGCACGATACATTCCCCTTTTGGCTGTGATGGCCCAACAACGAGAAAGCCCGGATTTTCGTATCAACAATTCTCAACTATTCGCTCACTAAGCTTGTGCGGCAGCTACCACTGTCAAAAGTGCGCCGGAATTCGGGGCTAACCAGCCGGAATGCTCTGTAAAGCGGTTTGGAGGTGGGGATCCACGAGGTGCATCGCTGACCATTGACGCAGCCACTGCGAACGCATGTCCTTCCGTCGCTTAGAGCTTGCAAACAACCATTCACGCCATAGCTCCAACAGACTCTGCACGTGTCCGGTAGTGTCGACACCGAGCGCATCAAGCGCCCTGAATTGCTCAGCCGCAAGGCCCAAATCCTGCTGTGAGAAACAGATTCGAAGCACAGCCAGCAGCAGCCGCGCCCGGCCACCTTCGCCCAGCTCATAACGTTGTTTCCAGAGTTCTTGAGTCAAGGCAAGCGTGATGGTGTCCGGGACCGCAAGCGCGCTTCCAAATTCGGCACGGTTGACCATGTAGAACAATCTGTCACCCTTTGCGCTTCCTTCGCTGGCAAGCACGGCATCCAGAATGGCTATGGCCTCGACATAACGGCCTGCCGCGGCCAGCGCGAGGGCGCGCGAATTTCGGTACGGAAAGGCGCGCGAGTTTTCCGCACCCAGCACCAAATCGGAAAGCTTGATCATCTCGGTGCTTTGCGCAAGCGCGTCCTCCGTGCGCTGTGTCGCCAGATAGCTAGTAACTAGGCCGTGCAATACGGCTAAACGCTCCATGCTGCCCAAGTCGGTTCGCTTGCGCGCTTCCTCAAGCAGTGCGGTTGCTTCCGGAATACGCTCCAAAGCCAGAAAAGCCCTTGCGCGCAGCCGAATCATGGACGGCGGCAGAGGATCGATTGCGGTGATCTGCAGCACGCGCGCGGGATCTTGATCAAGCAAGGACTGCCCGAGGTACGCAAGATACGAATAACGCTGTTGTTCGGGTGCGCCCTGCATCATTGGCGCCAGCGCGTTGAGCAAGGCCTGCACACGCGGGCGGTCGGCCGCAAGACTTGCGCTTTTTGCCTCAAGCATCAGCAAAGTGCGCAGGTCGTCGCCTGAAAACTGCTGCTTATTCAGATCAAGTGTGTTTAGGAAGGCGGCTGCTTCGCGCTCCGCGCCGATTCCCAAAGCCGCATCAATGAGCGCGAATGCGGTGCTTGGATCGGTGGCAAAGCTGCCTTGCTCCAACTGCACGCGAATCGCGTTCAGGACTATTTCTTTTAGATCGTACTTGCCTTGGATCGTTGGATTCGCGGCGCGAAACATGTCCAGCAGGAATGCGTTGACGGCGCGCGATTTGTCGCGATCAAGCGCGGCCGCGTCGCGCGCGGTGAGCGCTTCTAGCCGCGCTTGCGTGAGCTGCACATCGCGGCGCAGCAACAGGGCGACCAAAAGCAGCAGAATCATGACCGCACCACCGGCAGCAGCCACTGCCCAACGATGGCGGCGCAGAAACTTGCTGGCGCGATACCAGCGCCCCTGACCCACCGCGCGCACCGGCCGGCCGGCCAACCACGCCTGCAAATCCTGGGAAAACTCAATCGTGGACTGGTAGCGCTCGGACGGACGCTTGCGCAGCGCGTGCAGCACGATGCGGTCCAGATCGCCGTGCAGGATGCGCGCAAGCTGGGTTGAGCGCTCCAATCCACGCTCGCGCGCCGCGCGATCGCTGGCCTTATGGCTTGGTAGATCAGGCGCTCGGTTTAAAATGTCTTCTTGAATCTCCCCCGGCGAAGGTCCAGAGATCTGATGCGGCAGCCCGCCGCAGAGCAGCTCGTAGAGCAAAGTACCAAGCTGATAGACGTCCGTTGCAACCGTGATGCGCTCGCCGAGCAGCTGTTCGGGCGCTGCCGCTCCGAGTGAGAAAAAACGCTGCGCCGTGGCCGTGTTTGTTTCGTTCAGCAGATTCTTGGCAATGCCAAAATCCAGCAGCTTGGGGATTCCTTGTGATCCTACAAGTATGTTTCCGGGCTTCAGATCCCGGTGCACAATCAGGTTTTGGTGCGCGTGGTGGACCGCGTCCAGTACCTTAAGAAACATCTGCACGCGGGCCCGCACGTCCAGCTGCTGCTGATCGCACCAGACGGTGATCGGCGCGCCGTCGACATATTCAATGGCGATCCAGGGCAGCCCTTCTGGGGTGCGTCCGGCATCGATCAAACGCGCCACGCAGGGATGCTCAAGCGTGCCCACGATGCGCTGCTCATCAAGAAAGCGCCGCTGCGTCTCGTTGTCTTGCCCCGCGAACTCAAACAGCAGCAGCTTGAGCGCGACGCGCTGCAGCGCTCCCCCGGCCGCACGCTCGGCCAGCCAAACTTCGCCCATGCCGCCGCGCCCAATCGGCTTAAGCAGGCGAAAGCCACCAATCAAGGCCGAGCTGAGGCCAGCCGCAGTGACCAGCTCGGGCATTGAGACCATGGCTGCGGGAGCGATCGTGGCTTCTGCGGCCGCGTCATTGGCGAGAAGCTCGATGAGCTGGTGCGCCCCCTCCGGCGAGTGCGTGGCCAGTTCCTGCAGCCACTGCGCGCGAGCGCCCGGGGCGAGCTGGAGCGCCTGCTCGAACAACGCGCTGAGTTTCATCGCATGGCCAGCTGCAACGCGTGAGGGAACTCCGGCCACGCACGGCGACGCAGCATCGGTGCTCGGAGATCGCAGGCGCGCGCACGCAGCTTGGTCGACGCTGGAAACAGAGGATTCTGCGACTGCGCCTGGCGGCTGCGCGCAGAATGACGGCTGGAGGCTGGGTCGTTTCTGCGCTCGAGATGACAGGCCGGCACGCTCTTGGCACGAACGATGCTCGCGACGCGTTTGATGCTCCCGGGTGGCTTACGTGCCATGAAAGTTAGCCGGCTCTGCCTTGAGTCGGTGTGCGGTGCATCCATTTGAGCAGGAAGGCGCGCGCAAAGCGCCACATGCGGTTGGCCGTAGCGGTGGAAACGCCCAGTTGCTCAGCTGCCTGCTCAATACTCATGCCCATGAAGTAGCGCAGCTCAACCAGATGCACATGGTCCGGCTCCTCGCGCTGCAATACCAGCAGGCCTGCGTCCAGCGCCAGCCAGTCGATCTGTCGCTCAATGTCGCTACCGTCGGCGGTCTGATTGAGTTCGGCCAGATCGATTCGGCTGAATTCTCCGCCGCGCTTTTGGGTGTGCTGCTCGCGCAGGTGATCGACGATCAGGTTGCGCATCACTTTGGCAACAAAGCCCATGAACTGGAAGCGGCAGCCCAGCTCAAGCTCGCGCGTGGCGCGCAGCCTGATAAACGCCTCGTTGGCAAGCTCAGTCGCTTGCATGGTGATGGGTCCGGTTGCCGCCAGCTGCTTTTGCGCGATCGCGCGCAGCATTGGATAAACAACCCCCATCAATGCGGGTTCGTCGCTGTGGTCGCCAGCTGACCAGCGAGCAAGCGATTGCGTGACCGTAGGTTGCGACATGCACGACTCACCAAGAGCAAATCGCATACTAGCGAGGGGGGAAATACAACAGCAAGCGCAATTGCGCTTGCGGCGCAATCAAAACGGCTCAGGCTTGAAAGGAGTCCAGCGCGGACTCCTTATAGAGCTGCTTGGGCTACCGTCAGGGCACGATCAGCGCGCGCATTTTCTTAAACGCGTTGGCTTCAATCTGGCGGATCCGTTCTGCCGACACGCCGTACTCGCCGGCCAAATCCTGCAAAGTTGCCTTGGGCTCGATCAACCAGCGGCGCGACACGATGTCGCGTGAGCGCTCATCAAGCTGGCGCAGGCCCAGTTCCATGGCTTCCAGCTGCTGCGCACCGGAATCTGCTTCCGCCAGCGAGTCAAATGGATCCGCGTTATTGCGGTCAACCAAAAAAGCCACCGGCGCCGGACGCGCGTCCTCGGAATCATCGGCTGGTGCATCAAATGCAACATCCGCGCCACTCAATCGAGCCTCCATTTCGACCACGGTCTTGGCATCAACCCCAAGGTCAGCAGCGATCGCCTGCACTTCAGCCGCATTCATCCAGCCCAGGCGCTTGCGACTTTTACGCAGATTAAAAAACAGCTTGCGCTGAGCCTTGGTCGTTGCCACCCGGACAATGCGCCAGTTCTTGATGATGAACTCGTGGATTTCGGCGCGGATCCAGTGCACCGCAAAGCTGACGAGGCGCACCCCGACGCTTGGATCGAAGCGCTTTACCGCTTTCATGAGACCGATATTGCCTTCTTGGACCAGATCGCCCAGGCCAAGGCCGTAGCCAGCGTAACCGCGCGCCACATGCACGACGAAACGCAAATGCGACATCACCAGCTCACGCGCGGCTTCCAAATCGCTATCGCGTTGGAAACGCACGGCGAGGGCATGTTCCTGCTCTGAGGTAAGCAGCGGCACTCGATTCACGGTGCCGATGTAGGCATCCAGGCTGCCCAAAGAACTTACAACGGGAAATGTGTTTACCGCCCAGGGAGCGGCAGAAGTAGCAAGCGTGGTCATGTTTGAGTCTCCGTGGGAGTCTTTGCCTGGACCATCCAGACCGCTCCGATCAATGGCCAGATGGTAACACTGAGGGGTGGAAGCCAGGGATAGGCCGGAAGTTCCGATATTGGGTGGTGTAGGCAAGCCCGGGCACCAGAACAGCGTACGATTGCGCATCGGCACGCAATGCCAAGCTAGTTAGGAGTGAATCATGCATCGCTATTGGTTGTTCGTTGTTTTCCAGATGCTGCCGCTGCTGGCGCTCGCGCAAGCGCCTGGCTATACCGAGGGCGGTGGGAAATTCCTGAGCAGCGAGCGCTTGGTGTTCCCGGCGATCGATCAGGCCAAGGTGGCGGCGCAAGACGGCGAAAGCGAACGTAAAGGTGGCCGCTATCGCTATGCCATACCGTTTCAGGCCGATGGCGCGGCGCGAATCTCGGGCAAGAGCTCGCACGGCGGGCGTTGGATCACGCTGAAATCTGGGCAAATGCTTTGGCAGCTTGAGGTGGAAGCTGCTGGTGCGAAAACGCTGGACTTCATCTTTGCCCCTTTCCGCCTGCCGCACGGGGCCGAGCTTTGGGTGTATGACAGCGAGCGCAAGCTTGCGCGCGGACCCTATACCGACCGCGACAATAACGCGGAGAAAGTCCTCGCCACTGCGACCGTGCCGGGCGCAAGGGCAGTGATCGAATTGCGGGTTGCGCCAGAAGCGCGCCCATTTGTCGAGCTGGAGCTGCGAACCGTGCACTCCGGGTATCGCGGTTTCGGCTGGGACGGACACACGCTTCAGCCCAAGTCAGGCAGCTGTAACGTCGATTCGATCTGCCCTGAAGGCAACCCCTATCGGCAACAGATCCAGGCGGTTGGCCGCTACACCGTGGGTGGCGGCCTGTGCACCGGCACGCTGATGAACAATACCAACCAGAACACTGCACCGCTGTTTCTTTCCGCCCGCCATTGCTACGCGTCGCAGGCGGACGCCAACACGGTCGTGGTGTACTGGAATTACGCCAGTCCGACTTGCCGAACGGTGGGGTCGAGCCAGAACGGTCAGGTTCTGCCGGATTCAATTTCCACCCATACCCAGTCCGGGGCAACCTTACTGGCCAGTTCAACGCTGACCGATTTCACCCTTGCGCAACTCAACCAATCGGTTCCGCTGGGCGCGAATCCGTTTTTTGCGGGTTGGGACCGGCGCAACGTGGTGCCGGTGCGCGCCTATTGCATCCACCATCCTTCCGGAGACGAGAAGCGCATCAGTTTGGACAATGATCCCTTGCGCATCATCACAGCAACCCAGTCCTTTGGCAGCGGAGCGGATCAATTTTCACTTGCGTCGGGGAACGGATTGCAGATCATTGGCGCCGACTTCCAGCTCGGCGCCGACGGCTGGGATGTTGGCACCACCGAGCAGGGCTCTTCCGGTTCTGCCTTGTTCAGCCCTGAAAACCGGGTCGTCGGCACGCTTTCGGGTGGCGCCGCTGCTTGCGGCAATCGCGATAGTGACTACTACGGACGTATGGCTATTGCCTTTGCGACCGGCAGCACGGCGCAGGCGCGCCTGCGCGAACATCTTGACCCCGGAAACACAGGCGTGGAAACGATTGAGGGGCGCTCGGCATGCAGCGCGCCACAGCTGACCCTGACCCCCAATCCGGTTGCCGCCACCGCCGGTAGCGATATTACCTACAGCCTTGCAATCAGCGGCGGCGTGGCGCCCTATAGCGTGCGCTGGGATGTCGATGGCGACGGCACCTTCGACCGGACTCAAACCGTTGCAGGTACAGGCACCACGCTGAGCGTGCGCTACGGGCGGGCCGTGAACATCAATGTAGCGGTGAGCGTGACTGATGCCGGCGGCTGTATCGGCGGTGCCACGCGCGCCATGGACGTCACGGCGCACGATGTACGTCTGGGCACCTTCCAGGCACTTACCCAGATTTGCGGTGACAACGACAACGCCGTGGAGCCCGGTGAGCGCTGGACGCTACCAGTCTCACTGACCAATTCAGGTGGTGCCAGCACTCAGGGCGCCTTTGCCATCTTCAGCAAGTCCGCAGCCACCCAGAGCGTCGCGGGTGCCAGTGATACCAGCGCTGCCACCGGCTACAGCTATCGCGACAATCGCATCGCAGGTTGCGGCTATAACTTTGTTGACCTGCAGACCCTCTCAACGATTTCCAACCTGCCGCTCACGGCATCAAGTCCCGGCTTCCCAGCCACGGATGACGGACGTACCGCTACCTTCAATTTGAACGCCACCAATAGTGCGTTTCCTTTCCTCGGCCAGACCGTCAGCGAGATTGTGGTCAGCACCAATGGCTATATCAGCACGGACAGCGCCGCGACCGGCGGTGATACTGAGGCGGTTTGCACCTCGCAACCGCGCGCAGACCTTGGTCGCCGGCGGCTGAATATCTTCCACAGCGATCTGGTGCTCTCGCCGACGAACGGCAATATTCGCGTGGCGCAGTTCACCAGCTGCCCGCGTGCGCCTGACGTTGGGGCAGCGCAGCAATCGTGCTTGATCGTGCAATGGAGCAATGCCGGAGTTTTCAGCGGCTCCACGACGACGCCAGCTGGCAATTTTGACCTGCAAGCCGTGATCTATCAGGCGACCGGACAGATCGCGTACCAGTATCGCAACAGCTTCCCGGCCAGCTCGCCAAGAAATGTGGTTGGCATCGTCAACCCAGGGGCATCGGTGTTCAACTACCAGTGTCAGGACAGTACCGCCGTACCTCAGACGTTCAAATTGACCGGTAATCGCGCGGTTTGCCTGTTTCCCGCAAACCAGCAGCCAGCGCCGCTGGGCGGCAATGCCAGTGAACTTAGACTTGCCACGCCGTCGATCAACCTCGGCAATATGAGCTCGGGACAAACCGTGACCGCAAACCTTGAGTTTCAGGTGGCACCTAACGCTGCCTGCGGCGGGCAATATCAAGTGAGTTATCTCGGTGCCGCAGATGAGCGCGCCTTCAGCGGCCCCACTAGCAGCCAACCGGTCGGCACCACCATCACAGTGCCGGCCGCCTGCAACGTCACCAGCAACTGCCCGGCTACCGGCGTGACGCAAAGCTTCCGTCAAGGCGCTTTTTTCAACACGCGGCGCGGTGGCAATGGCTTGGTGCAGTACTCGATACCTTCCGGCGCCAACACCACGTACTTCGGCACGCTGTTCACCGGTGAGCGCAATCGCCTGCCAACCTGGTACTACCTACAGGGACCACTTGCGGATGCGCAATTCTCCGGCGCGTTGTTTCGGCGCACTCGCAACGTCGCCGCCAGCGGATTCGTGCTCAATGCGCCCGATACCGCGATGGGTAGCGCCCAAATTACGGTTATCGACAAGGATCGCGTGGTGTTTACCCACCAATTCAACGGCGAACCAAGGGGCGGCGAGCTGTTGACTCATTTGTTCAAGGACTTTGCCGCCAGTAACCCCAATCGTACCGGCGCTTGGTATTGGGTTAACGAGGATGGCTGGGGCCAAACCTGGGAGAGCTTTGTGCAGAACGGCGTCAACACCGAATTCAATGTCAACTACGTGTATGACGCGACCGGATTCCCGCGCTGGACACTGGCTCAGGACACCGCGGCCGCCGGATCCTTGCCCGCACTCGGCTTTGAAGTTCACTGCCCATCCTGTGCCTGGATCGACATCGGCCCGACGCGCACGGATCGTGGCACGGTGACCCGCCAGTTCTTAAGTCCGCGCAACGCCAACGTCAGCACGTCCTTCTCAGTTCCGGGAAGCGCAGGCAGCCGTTGGGACCGCAGCACCATGCCGTTCATCATTCTCACGCCCGAACTGCCCTAAACCAATGTCGGGGAACTTGGGGTTGCATGATGCCAATGCGTCACTGCAGCACGCTTTTGGCGAGCTTCTGCTGCGTTCGCCACCAGTGTCATTTGAGCGCAGGGAGAAATCTCGTTCTGGGCGGCTTGAGATCTCTCCTGCGGTGGAGATGACAGGCTGAAATTGCGCCTGCTGGTGGATTCTGCGACTACGCCTGGCGGCTGCGCGCAGAATGACGCTTAGCGCCTTTGTCATCGCGACCGCCTTTGTAATTTCGCCCGCAGGGAAACATCTAGCTATTGGCTCGGCGCAGAATGACCCGAGTCAGTCCTCTCAGACAGGCACGAGCGATCTTGGCGGCGCTTTTCATGCTCCGGGATGGCCTGACGCCGGGCTTGACATGTCTACAAAGCCGCAAGCTTGATCAACATCTTGCCCGAAACCTATCTGCGGGCACTCAAAGGGGTGAAGCAAGCATGTCAGAAACGATGACCGGCGCCGAAATGGTGGTCCGGGCGCTGCGGGATCAGGGCGTAAAACACATATTTGGCTATCCTGGTGGCGCGGTACTGCCAATTTACGACGCCTTGTTCAAGCAGGATCACGTTGAGCATGTGCTGGTTCGGCACGAGCAAGGCGCCGCGCATGCGGCCGAAGGCTATGCCCGCTCCACCGGCAAACCTGGCGTGCTTTTGGTGACTTCCGGACCGGGCGCTACCAATGCCGTGACGGGTTTGGTCGATGCCATGATGGACTCCATTCCGCTGGTTGCGATCACCGGCCAGGTTCCGACCCATTTGATTGGCTCAGACGCCTTCCAAGAATGCGACACGGTCGGCATCACGCGCAGCTGCACCAAGCACAACTTCCTGGTGCGCAACATTGCGGACTTGGCGCGCGTGTTGCACGACGCCTTCCATATCGCGGTCACGGGCCGTCCCGGTCCTGTGGTGGTGGACATCCCCAAAGACGTGCAGTTCAAGACTGGGCTCTACACCGGCCCGGAGCACATTGTGCACCGGCGTTACCGGCCGCAGACCCATGGCGATCCGGCGCGTGTCGAGCAGGCGGTGGCCTTGATGGCGATGGCCAAACGACCGGTGTTCTATTCCGGCGGCGGCGTGATCAATTCGGGTCCGCGCGCGTCGCGTGCGCTGCGTGAACTGGTCCGGCTGACCGGTTTTCCAATCACCTCGACGCTCATGGGTCTGGGTGCTTTTCCGGCTTCGGACCGTCAATGGCTTGGCATGCTTGGCATGCACGGCACCTTCGAAGCCAATCTATGCATGAATCGCTGCGATGTGATGATCAACATCGGAGCGCGCTTTGATGATCGCGTCACGGGTCGACTTGATCGCTTTTCGCCCGGGTCGCGCAAGATTCACGTGGACATCGATCCGTCGTCGATCAACAAAAATGTGCGCGTGGATATTCCGATCCTTGGCGATTGCGCCGAAGTGCTGGAATCCATGCTTGAGGTGTGGCGAGCCAAGGCCTATGTGCCCGATCGCAGCGCGCTTACCGAGTGGTGGACCCAGATTGCCGGCTGGCGCGCGCGCAAGTCATTGGCGTTCCGGCAAAGCGACGAAACCATCAAGCCGCAATACGCCGTACAGCGGCTTTACGAACTTACCAAGGGCCGCAAGACCTACATCACCACTGAGGTCGGGCAGCATCAGATGTGGGCTGCGCAGCATTACCACTTCGAGGAACCCAATCGCTGGATGACCTCCGGTGGTTTGGGCACCATGGGCTATGGGATTCCGGCTGCGGTGGGCGTGCAAGTGGCGCATCCAGACGCGCTAGTGATCGATATTGCAGGCGAAGCCAGCGTACAAATGACCATGCAGGAAGTGTCGACTGCGGTGCAGTACCGACTGCCGATCAAGATTTTCATACTCAATAATGAGTACATGGGGATGGTGCGCCAGTGGCAGCAGCTGCTGCACGGCGGGCGCTATTCGCACTCCTATTCGGAAGCGCTGCCGGACTTTGTCAAACTGGCTGAAGCCTACGGTGCAAAGGGCATCCGCGCAGTCAAGGCCAGCGAGCTGGATCAAGCCATTGAAGAAATGATCGCCTACGACGGGCCGGTGATCTTCGACTGTGTGGTCGACAAGACCGAGAACTGCCTGCCGATGATCCCATCCGGCGCGGCGCATGACGAAATGATTCTGCCGGACGCGGCTGAACCCGCCACGGTCAGTGAAGAAGGGAAAATGCTGGTATGAGCCAACAACCTGCATCGGCGTATTTCCTGGTGGATAAGACAGCGCGGGAAACCAAGGCTACGCTGTCAATCCTGGTCGATAACGAGGTGGGCGCCCTGGCGCGCGTGGTTGGTTTGTTTGCCGGGCGCGGCTACAACATCGAATCATTGACCGTCGCCGAGACCGATCACCAAAAGCACACCTCACGCATCACCATCGTGACCCGCGGCACCGCTGAGGTGATCGAACAGATTAAGGCCCAGATCGGGCGCCTGATTCCGGTGCATCGGGTGGTCGATCTCAGCCGTGAAAAGCTGGGAATCGAGCGCGAAATGGCGCTGGTCAAGGTTTCCGGCACCGGCGAGACGCGCGCCGAAGCCTTGCGCTTGTCGGAAGTTTTCCGGGCCCGCGTGATTGACATCACGCACAGCAGCTTTGTCTTCGAGCTGACCGGCACTCAGGAGAAGATTGACGCTTTCGTCGATCTGCTGATTCCGCTTGGCCTGGTCGAGTTCTCGCGCACCGGAGTGGTGGCAATCAGCCGCGGCGCGGAGCCGCTTTGAGCCGCTCCAGATAGGCTTTTGGGGCACCGCCTCAAAAGCCCTTGTTTGCTGCTGCAGCGCTTTGCTTGCGCGCGCTTACCTGTGCCCACAGACTGGCGCCATTCGCACGCCAGGTTTCTGGACTAGCCACCACAAAGCGCGCCCGATATAGGCGGTGCTTTCCGATCTTGAGCAGACGCTGGTCGCGCGTGAGCAGGGCGTGCGCACCGGCATGCCAAGCCAGCTCCAAAAATTTCTGATCGTCGCGGTCAGCGCAGCGCGGCAGCTGTGCGAGCGCCCGCGGATCCGGCTCGGACTCGGCGCGCGTGTAGCGCACATAGCGCGCTTCGGCATCGGCTAGTTTCGTCGCATCCAGCCGCAGCATGGGATAGCGCAAAACGCGCGCCCATTCGCGCGCCGTGGCCTCGGAGCGCAGGGCGATCGCGCAGCCGGTCAACAACAATGGCAGCAGCTGCGCATGGCGCGGACTTTGCCAGAGCAGGGCCTCTAGCAGCACGTGGGTGTCCAGCACCAAGCGCCCATGGCGTGGCGTGGCGTGTAAAAGCACTGGCCAGGAAGGGTCGCCCTGTGTGGGGCTTGGCTCAGCCTGCGGCGGGCTTGGCTCCGGCGCGACGCTCACGGGCATCGCGCGGAGCCACGCCAAAGAACCTGAATGACTTTCGCGCTAGACTCGGACACCTGACCAGCTCCAATGCGGAGTGCTTTTCCAATGACCTATTGTGCCGTGGCTTTGCACCACCATACGAGTGCGGAAATTCTCGCGACGGTGGAATCCGAGTGCGTGCGCCGCAACCTTCGCCTGACGCCCCAGCGTCGCCGCGTGCTGGAACTGATCGCGGGCTCGGAACGGCCGATGAAGGCCTACGATTTGTTGGATCAGCTTAAGAAAGAACTTTCCAGTGCGGCGCCGCCGACGGTCTATCGGGCTTTGGATTTCCTGCTCAAGGAAGGTTTTGTGCACCGACTGGAGTCGATCAACGCGTTCCTGGTCTGTCCCCATCCGACGCAAGCGCATCCAACCCAGTTCCTCATTTGTGACGACTGTGGCGTGGTGCAGGAGCTCGACGACAAAGAACTTTCGATGCGACTGTTCGAGCGCGTGCGCGCTCAGGGTTTCGCGCCGGTGCAGCAGATGGTCGAGATCCACGGGCACTGCGCGCGCTGTTCGACACCGTCATGAATCGGCTTTGCCGCGCACTCAGTGTGCTGCTGCTGAGCGCGGGCGCGCTGGCGCAGGATTTTCCGACCGAGGCGCAATTGGCGGCGCAGTCAGCGTCGCTTCCTGAAGCACTGCGCGCGCCAGATCCGGGCCTGGAACCGGGCCTGGAACCGGGTCTGGAACTGGGCCTGGAACTGGAACCGGAACTGAAACTGGAAGGCGCGCCCAGCGCGGCAGTGCAACCCGGGCAGCGGCGGCTAAGACAGGCCGCCGCACCGCAGCAGGAAGACACGAAAGTCAAGCCGTTTCATATTCTGGGGGCCTCGGTTGAGCCCGGCAGTGCGGTCAAGCTGCAGTGGGCATCAACAGGCGGATTTCTGGGTGATTCGCAACCAGTGCCGGTATTGGTAAGGCATGGCGCAAAGTCCGGACCCGTCCTGTGCCTGACTTCAGCCATCCATGGCGATGAGTTGAACGGCATCGAAGTAGTTCGGCGGGTAATGAACAGCGTGGATCCCAAGGAGCTCTCCGGTACCCTGATTGGGGTGCCGATTGTCAACGTCAGCGGCTTCACGCGCGGGTCCAGATACCTGCCCGATCGCCGTGATCTCAATCGCTTTTTTCCCGGCGCGCCGCGGGGCAGCAATGCGTCGCGCATTGCCTATAGCTTTTTCAACCAGATCATTGACCGCTGCACGCATCTGGTTGACTTCCACACCGGCAGCTTCGAGCGCTCCAATTTGCCGCAGGTACGCGGAGATTTGCGCATCCCGCAGGTGCAGGAGTTCACTCGCGGCTTCGGCGCCACAACCGTGCTGCATAGCGCCGGCACGCCCGGCATGCTCCGGCGCGCCGCAAGCGATCGCGGCATCGCTGCGATTACCTTCGAGATCGGCGCGCCAATTCGGCTTGAACCCGAGGAAATTGCGCACGGCGTGCGAGCGATCGAAACCCTGCTCAACAAGCTTGGGATGATCGAGCGGGTGCGGGTATGGAAGGAGGCGCAGCCCTACTTCTACGACAGCAAATGGGTGCGCACGGCGACCGGCGGCATGCTGTTTTCCGATGTCAAACTCGGCGACCGGGTGAAGAACGGGCAAGTACTCGGGCGCGTCATCAATCCGGTCGACAACGACGAGTTCGTGATGAAAGCACCGTTTTCTGGCCGCGTGATTGGCTTGGCCTTGAATCAAATGGTCATGCCAGGATTCGCGATTTTCCATCTCGGTGGGGAAACCACCCAAGCACAAGCGGTACGCGAAGCGCGCCGCCATCCGGCCGATGACGCGCAGATGGACTCTGAGAGCATGGACGAGTCCGTGGGAGATGACGAGGCAAGTGCAGCTGAGCCGCAAGAGCGCCGAGAAGAAGCGGAAGGCAAAGCGAGCGAATGAGCGCGCTCGGACTTCTCACGTTGCCGCGACTGGGACGACCATGACCCCACTCAAGCTCAAACCCAAGCCCAAGCTAAAACTCTTCGGCCGCGAGGATTGCCGGCTCTGTGAGTACGCCGCCGAGGCCCTGCACGCTGTGCTCGCCGAGGATCAGTGGCAGACGGTGGATA
>Ga0163144_10002169_pt1 | contig 45829 bp, 27 predicted proteins | sample OliLak19BULKMAT1_FD_123175 | JGI IMG/M metagenome (GOLD analysis project Ga0163144, IMG submission 123175) | Freshwater microbial mat bacterial communities from Lake Vanda, McMurdo Dry Valleys, Antarctica - Oligotrophic Lake LV.19.BULKMAT1 | ecosystem: Environmental > Aquatic > Freshwater >... | reverse complement strand
GATTGACGATTGACGATTGACGGCTTTATACTTTTTTAAACAGACTGGACGCTGAACGAGGTGCATTAAATTAGAGGATAGGGGGTACTCGCAGGCAAGAAGCCTGCGCGACGGGGTGCTCGATGTGCACTTTTTTTCGGATGCGGACTCGGGTGGGCTTAAGGTGCGGACGTTTGCGCACGGTGCAGTTTTTTACAAGAATTGTTGTAGAAAGATGGCGCCATAGAGCGAGCTCGAGCGTTTAAGTTAATAGATACCGGATTTAAGTCTTTGTTTACTGGGATTAAATCGATGTTTTTGTGTGTTCATTGTCCTGCCGGACTTTAAACTCAGGCTCCACCCCTTTCGGAGGCTCGTGCATGCTTCGCCGCATCTTCAGTATTAGTGTGACAGCGTTGCTGCTTGGCGCGGTGGTTTTCGCGGTCGACGTCGAGCCAAAAGAACTTCCCAAAAATGGCAGCGAGATGTCGCTTGAGCTTTACCAGAAGCTGAAGGGGCACTTTGATGCGCTTTACGGTGCCCAGGTGGCGCTGCTGCCGGGATTGGCGCCGGCCGACAAGGGCTCGACTGAAAAAGAACTGCGCGCGGATGCGGCTCAGAATAAGGATGCCATCCTCAAGGCGCTGGGGGCGTCGTCCGTAATCCACCGCGAGTTGGCGGCGCGCGCGCTGGAATATTGCGGCGACAAGAAGGCGGCGGTGGGCGCGTTAATGACGGCGGTGGTTGAAGACAAAGATGATAACGTGCGGCGCGCGGCGGCGGCGGCGCTGGCAAAACTTCCGGACGCGGCGGCGGTCGAGGCTCTGCTGAAGGGGCTGGCGGACGCGGCGGATTCGGTGCGCGGAACCTGCGCGACGGCGTTGGGCAACATCAAAGACCCGCGCGCGTCGGAGCATCTTCTGAAGGTTGTCAGCGACGATTCGAAGCCGATCGTGCGAATGCTGGCGGCCAATGCGCTCTCGAAGATCAAGGATAAGGGGTCGCTGGACGGCCTCACTAAGGTGCTCGATACGGAAAAAGACGAGCGCGTGAAGATGGCGATCGCGGGCGCGGTGCGCAATATCATGGGCGGCGACACGGCCAAGACGGAGCCGGTTCCGAGCGCCGAAGAAACGGCGAACGAGCTGGCCAATCTAGCCAAAGAAATGAAAGAGATCGAACAGAAGCTTCGCGATGACCGTTACGACCAGGCGGTGCAGGTTCAAGGAAATCAGATCGAAGAGAAACTCGCCACCCTGATCAAAAAGCTGGACAAGGGGTGAAACGGCTCGGGAACGTCTTCCGGTTCGGAAGACAAAAAACAGCAGGCACAACAGCAGCAGCAGGGCAACAAGAAAAACGACGGTAAGAACAGCGGCAACCCGTTGAAGGAGTCGGCGCTGGGGTCGGCCGTTCCGCCGGGATCGCAGCAGGCGGCGATTGTCGCGGGCAAACAGGATTCGTGGGCGAAGCTTCCGGCGGCGCAGCGCGATGAGCTGCTGCAGGCGTTCCGCGAGGAGATGCCCGAGCGCTGGCGCAAACGGCTGGAAGCGTATTATTTGTCGATCGCGGCCGAAGAAGCCAAGGATGTCGACAAGTAATACTTGCGGATGAGTCTGCCAGAGTGGTATCCTAAAATTGAAGAGTGGAAACGGGCGCTGGAGGGGACTCCGGGCCCGTTTTTTTACCTGCCGCAATCTTGCCGCACCCGGACGCGCCGCAGCACCAGGAGGATCGTGACTCACCTTTTTCTCAAACGATTGGCCTCGAATTTGGTCAAGTAAGGTTCAGAGGTCCCGTCGCGGGGCCGCGCGAAAACTCCGCATCGAAAGGGCGTGCACAGTGCCCAAAATGCAGCGAAACCTTACCGTTCTGGCAGCACTTACCGCGTTGGCGGCAGGCGTCTTTGCCGCCTCGGAAAATGACGATCCCAAACCCACGCCGACCAGCGCGCAAGAGGGCGGAATGCCGCTGGCGCTCTATAAGAGCCTGCGCGGGAAGCTGGTGACACTTTCGGAATTGGCGGAATCGGCGGCGGCACCTTCCCCGGAAATGAAATTCGACGCTGAGGGTGAAGTGAAGAAACCCAATGCAAACGCGGCAAACGTGATGTCGAAATTATGCCGGGAAGTTCATGCCAACGAGGCAAGCATTCTGCAGGCCTTGAGCGCGCCTCGCTCTATCCAGAGGGAGCTTGCCGCACGGGTGCTGTCCCTGGCTGAAGACAAAAAGACCGCCGCGGCAGCGCTGTGCAAAACACTGGAACTGGACACCGATGCCGACGTGCGCAGCGCGGCCGCGTTTACGCTCGGGCGCCTGGCGGATGCCTACTGTGTGGAACGGCTGATTAAAAGTTTGAACGACGATAGCGATGCGGTGCGGATGCAATGCGCGATCGCGCTAGGGCTCATTCAGGATGAACGCGCCGTGCCGGAATTGATGCGCGCGCTGCGGTACGCGCGGCCGCCGCTGCTGCGCGTGCAGGCGGCGCTCAGCCTGGGGCGCATCAAGACGGCCGTGAAAACGGATGAACTTTCGGAACTGCTGGACGCCGAAATGGACGAGCGCGTCAAGATGACGATCGCCGCCGCGCTGCGGGTGATTACGGGAACGGAAGCGCCCGAGATTTCCGACATTCCGGGGCAGGCTGATTATCAGAAGCAACTTGTGGATCTTTCGGGTTCGATGAAGACTGTCGAACAGAAAATGCGAGACGACCGTCACGACGAGATCGTGCAGGTGGATCAGAAGGACATCGAAGACAAGTTGAACACGATGATCAACGATCTGGAAAAAATGCAGCAGATGCAGCCCAAGCCGCGGGACGAAAAACAGAATTCCAAACGCCGCATGGCGATAATGACTGGCGAGCAACAGAGCGGGCAGAAGCCGGCGAAACCGGGCTCAAAGCCGCCGCCGGAACCTGGCGACAGCAAATTAAACGCGGGAAAAGTGCTGAGCGCGAAGGACAATTGGGCCACTCTACCCGCAGCGGAACGCGACGAACTGCTGCAAGTCTTCAGGCCCGAAGTGCCGTTGCGCTGGCGGCACCGATTGGAAGCGTATTTCGTTTCCATCGCGGCTGAAGAAGTAAAGAGTCGCGACAAATGACGGCCATTTGAAAGAACTGGGCGCAACGCGGATCACGAATCCGCGTTGCGCTTTGCCGTATTTCACGAATAATCATGAGCTGCCCGACGTAGAAGAAAGGTAGTACGCCATGATTGCCGTGAATCCTGCCGCCCTGCGCGGAAAAGAACTTCGTCGTTACGTGGAAGCGCACATTCTGCCGCACGTCGACACGCCGGCTCAATACACTGGCGGTGAGCAGAACCAGGTGATCAAAGATCACGCGACCGTCAAAATGAAAGTCGCGCTCGGCATGCCAGACACCTATGCCATGGGCATGTCGTCGCTCGGCCTGAAAGTTCTCTACCATTGTTGGAACTTGCGCGACGACACCGTTTGCGAACGCGTGTTCGCTCCGTGGCCGGACATGGAAGCGCAGATGCGCGAGCACAACACGCCGCTGTATTCGCTCGAGACATTCACGCCGATTCGCGAATTCGACATCCTGGCATTCTCTGTCGCCTACGAAGGCGGCTTCACGAATATGCTCACAATGCTCGATCTAGCCGGAATCCCGCTGAAAGCTGAACAGCGCACGATGACGGATCCGATCGTGATCATGGGCGGCCACACCGCTTTTGCGCCAGAGCCTATTGCAGACTACGTCGATGCGTTCTGTATCGGAGAAGGCGAAGAACTGGCGATCGACGTCTCGCAAAAAATTGGTGAACTCAAGGCGCTCGGTCTGGATCGCGAGACGTTGCTGCACCGTCTCTGCCGCGAAGTTCCCGGCGTGTACGTGCCGCGATTCTACCGCTTCGAATATTTCCCGGATAACACGATTGCCGATGTGATTCCGCTGAAGAACCGCATCCCCTTTCCGGTCAAGCGCCGCATCGTCGAGGACTTCGACAATGCGCCGTTTCCGACCAAGCCGATCGTCAGCTGGGTCGAGACGGTTCACGAACGCTACGCCATCGAGATCATGCGTGGCTGCGTGAACGGCTGCCGCTTCTGCCAGGCCGGAATGATCACGCGCACGCAGCGTCAACGCTCGGTAGAGACCGTCATCCGCCTCGCGAAAGAAGGATTCGAGCAAACTGGTTACGACGAAATCGGATTGCTCTCGCTCTCTTCAAGTGATTATTACGGCATCACCGCTCTGGCGCGGCAGCTCAACGATCACTTCGAAGATCGCGGCGTTGGCGTGTCACTGCCCAGCCTGCGGATCGGAACGGTACTCGCGACGCTGCCGAAAGAAATGAGCCGCGTGCGCAAGGGCGGACTGACCATTGCGCCCGAAGCCGCGAGCGAACGGCTGCGCAATATCATCAACAAGCCGGTGAAGGACGAGGATCTTCTCGAGGGCTGCCGCGAGGCGTTCAAGCACGGCTACGATCACGTGAAACTTTATTTTATGCTCGGCCTGCCCGGCGAGACCGACGACGACTTGAAAGCAATCGGTCGCCTCAGCGACCGCATCGCGATGGAGCGCACCAAGATCGGCCGCGGTCCGGCGAAAGTGTCGGCCAGCGTTTCCAGCTTCGTGCCAAAATGCGGAACGCCGTTTCAGTGGGCTCCGATGCTTGACCGCGTGGAGTGGAAGCGCCGCCAGAACATCATTCGCGACAGTACCAAAGTGAAGACCGTAAAAGTAAAAGTTCATTCGCCGGAAACCAGCTATCTCGAAGGCATTCTCTCCCGCGGAGACCGCCGCGTGGGGCAGGCGATCGAGCGGGCCTGGCGCAACGGTGCCCGCTTCGACGGATGGGACGAGCACCTTAAGATAGATCTGTGGCTGGAGGCTTTCGCGCACTTCAAGATGGATCCGGACTGGATCGGCCTGCGTGAACGCAAGCTCACCGAGATTCTGCCGTGGGTCGTGGTGAATGACACGGTCAGCGAAGCCTTCTTGAAACGCGAACTGCGGCGCGCCGAACAGGAGCGCATCACCGAAAGTTGCGCGACCACCAATCCCGACGTGGAAGCACCCTGTTTCATCTGCGACGGCTGCGACCGCTCGCCGCTGTGGGGTAAGAAAGAAGCGATGATCGGCGCGCCGGTCGAGGGAGGCACGCGCGACGCGAGATACACGAAGGCGGCATGGACGATGCCGGCCGGGGCGCTCAGCGCGGGCGAGTAAGCGCACCATTGCGAGGAGAGCGGGATGGCTTCGGATGCCATGGTTGGCGGTGTGATCATAGTCTGTCTTGTGGCATTGCCGCTGTTCGTTGGCGCCATGGCCATGTGGTTTCGCCATCGCGAGAAGCTGGCGTCAATCCGATCCCCGCGGAATGAAACCGACTCGCCGCTCGTTGCGCGCATCGATGCGCTGGAGAAAAAATGCGCGACTCTTCAAGAGCAGATCAATGACGCCCACGCGCTGCTCGTGGATGAACGCCGGATGCTCGATCAAAAGCTTGCGCGAAAATTTACAGACGGCTCCGCGATGATTCCCGATGAGACAACGCGTGAAAAATCAAACCGCTCGCGCGTGAATGACGCGTCGCTCTAAACGAAAAGGAAAGAGCCCCTCAGAATGCAAATCGTCTGGATTACCGATCTACATATGGATCACCTCGACAAGGCGCGAACGCTCCGAGTGATCGATGAAATCAAAGCGCAAAAGCCGGATGCCCTGTTCATATCGGGGGATATCGCCAACGCACGCTTGATTCGTGAATCGCTGGAAACAGTGGCGGAAAAACTTCCGGTCCCAATCTATTTCGTGCTAGGCAATCATGATTTTTATCACGGTTCTATCGCGGAAGTGAACGCTACCGTGGATGCTGTCTGCGCGGCTCGAAAAAATCTGAAACGCCTGGGGCGGGGCGAAGTTCTGGCGCTCTCTCCGACGACCGGACTCATCGGCCACGACGGCTGGGGCGACGGCAGAGCTGGCGCCGGTTCCAGATCCACTGTGCTGCTGAACGATTTCACGCTAATCGGAGATCTCGCGGGTTTGAACGAAACCGACTTGTTTCTAAAGTTGGAATCATTGGGAAGAGCGGCTGGGGAGTACTTTCAAAAGACGCTGGAGAAAGCTCTGCGCGATTACCGCCATGTGTACATCGTCACTCACGTTCCGCCGTTCGTTGAAGCGTGCTGGCATCGAGGCGCGATCAGCAGCCCCGAATGGCAATCGCATTTCACCTGCGTGGCCGCCGGCGAAGCCATTCGCGAAGTCTCCGCAAAATTTCCGGGCCGCAGAGTCACCGTCCTCTGCGGTCACACGCACAGCGCGGGAGACACGGTGATCGATGGCAGAATTACCGTCAAAACCGGCGGCACGGAATACGGCGACCCGCACGTCAACGGAGTCTTTGAATTCTAAAAATGACGGCATTGCAAATCATCCGACGGGCCGCACAATTTTCCGGAACCACACTCATCGAGGATTTAAGAATGCTTCAGCGGGATCTTGTTTTCATCCACCTCGCGGCGCTAGTATTAATTGCATCGACGACGCACGCTCAACAGAAGATTAAACTCGCCTGCGTCGGCGACAGCATCACCGAGGGCCACGGAGGCGTTCCCGGAAAGTAGTAACTGTCAAGTTGGCGCAAAAATCGCGCGCGTTGCTCGTCACCGGAGCTGTGTTCGGTAACCATTTCAACACGCAATTGAACCTACTGGAGGCCACAAATGCCAAAAGCATTTCCCGACGGTTTTCATTCGCTCACGCCGTACCTCGTTCTGATTAACGCGGTCGAGGCGATCGACTTTTATAAGAAGGCATTCAGCGCAAAGGAACTCATGCGCATGCCTGGACCAGATGGAAAAAAGATCATGCACGCGCAGCTGACTATCGGCGATTCCATGCTGATGATGTGCGACGCCTTCCCTGAATGGGGCAGTCCCGCCGGTAGCGCGACAACCCACATTTACACAGAAAACGTTGACGCGCTGGTAAATCAAGCCGTCGCCGCTGGCGCCAAAGTGTTGATGCCGCCCACGGAAATGTTCTGGGGAGATCGCTTCGCCAAAATCAGCGATCCTTTCGGCCAGACATGGTCCGTCGCGACCCATACCAAAGACATGACGCCTGCAGAAATGCAGGCTGCCTCAGTCAAGGCCTTCAGCGAAGCCCCGTGTTCGGACGACAAGAAATAAACGTTGATTGAAGTGAGGCAGGCGGAAAACGGCCTGCCTCACCTTTATTCTTTCTGCGCCGCGAGCCGCGGCAAATCACGCACGATCTCAAGCATGAACCAGTCCGGTAGTTTTTTCCCGCTGACGTCGTCGTCGGCAATGAGTACCTGCGCCAGCTCCAAATTGATCTCCGCCAGCTCTTTGATCAGCCGCTTGGCGTGATGCACCAGCTCGGCCTCGCGCGAGCGGCTCGCGGTGTCCGGCGGAACGCGCCGCAAGAGTTGCGCCTTGACCATCTGCACGACCGTGTAAAGCATGGCGTTGTCGCCTTCTTGCGCCCGGGGCCACGTTTTCTCGCCACGCAATAATTCTTCAACGTTGAATTTTTCACGCCGCATCTGCACGAACGTTTTGAATTGGGCCGCATGTGACGGACTCAAAACGCCTTGGGCCAGCAGCCAGATTTTCTGAATGTCCTGCGCCGCCGCATAACTTTTCAGGCAGTCGCTGAGAATATGCCAGCTTCGCGGAGTGGAGAAGGGCTCTTGCGTTTTTGGCGGCGACGAAAAAAGCTGCTCCGGCCGCATCCGCACATAATCAATGATGTCGGGATGGATATCATTTTTTATCGCCCAGTCGATCCAATCCTTGGACTCCGGCTTGAGTTCGACATGGACCATGCGATTGATCAGCGCGCTCGACATCTGCCGCGTGATGGCCTGATCGTGCTGCCGGTTGCCCGCGCCTATCACGATTGAATTTTTGTGCAGCTTGTAATTCCCCAGTCGGCGGTCGTGAATGAGACTGTAAAACGCTTTCTGAACTTCTGTCGATGACGCGTTGAGCTCGTCCAGAAAAAGCAGGTACGCGTCTTCTCTCGCGATGGATTCGGGCGGACAGAAGCGGCTCTTGCCTTCACTAATCTGCGGCACGCCGATCAAATCTTCCGGCGCGAGCTGCGTGCCGAGCAGCGTGACCACATCGAGGCCCGTCTCAATCGCAAATTGTTCGACGAGACTGGATTTGCCAATCCCCGGTGGCCCCCAGATAAAAACGGGGCGGACACTGGCGACATGCACGAGAAATTCAACGAGCTCACTGGGGCGGATGGTTCGCATTGAAGGATTAAATTTCCGATTCCGTACGAGGAACGTTCAGCACGCCGCTTAATACTCTTTGACCGCTTCCACTTTGTCACCTGCCGTTTTCAGCCGCACAGCTCTCGCCTCCGAATCGTGATTCAGCAGCACAAGCGTGTTGCCGCGCACGCACTCGCTGATCAAACGTCGTTTCACCTCCAGCGTCTCCAGCGGAAACAGATCGTATGCCATGATCCATGGCAGATGCCGGTGCGATGTGGTCGGCATCATCTCCCCGATGAACAGCGCTTTCTGATTTCCAGATTCGATCCGGACCGCGCAATGTCCCGCCGTGTGCCCCCCGGTGCGAAACAGCGTCACGCCGGGAACGACCTCGCAGGTTTCATCAAACATATCCCAACCCGAATCGCCGTCGATCGGGATGATGTTCTCAGCGAGGTAAGTGCCGCGTTGAATCTCGTTGGGTCGATGCGCGACGTCCAGTTCCCGCCGCTCAACGACATGACGCGCATTGACGAATACCGGCTCGATCTCGCCTTTCACATTCAGTTGCGTGTTCCAACCGGCGTGATCCAGATGTAAATGCGAATGAACCAGGATCGTGATATCTGATGGCTTCATCCCGACGCCTGCAAGTTCTTCAATTAATTGCGGACGCTGATCGACCGCGTAAATGTCGCGCTGTTTTTCGTTCCACTTCCGTCCCATGCCGCAGTCGATCAGGATGTTGTGCTTGCCGGTTTTGATCAGCGGACAATGCGCGGCCAGCACCATCCGGTTACGCTCGTCCGCCTGGCGTTCGCGCGTCCACAGCGGCTTGGGAACGATTCCAAACATTGCGCCGCCGTCCAGTTTGAACGTTCCGTCCGACAAAAGATGAAGTTCGAAATCACCGAATTGCATGGGCGAATACTACCACGAAAGGAGAACCGGTCACGCGTGTTAAGGCCACGTTCCGAACAGTCGTCGCGCGTTCTCCGTCGTCTGCCGCTCGATTTCTTCGCGGGTTGTCTTTCGAACGTCCGCCAGAATCTCAACAACTTTACTGAGATACGAGGGCTCGTTGCGTTTGCCGCGCCAGCCCTGCGGAGGAAGAAACGGGCAATCCGTTTCCAGCACGATGCGGCCGGCCGGCAGCATCGCCACGGCATCCCGAACTTCGGTGGCCTTCGGATACGTCACAATCCCACCAAGCCCAAAATACAAATCGAGCTCCATAGCCTTAGCCGCAAACGCGGGCGTGGACGTGAAGCAATGCCAGACTCCGCTCAAAGGCACACCCGACGATCTTTGAAACTCCGTGAGGATCTCCATCGTTTCCGATTCCGCGGCGCGGCAATGCAGGACGAACGGTTTCTTCAATTCATGGCTGATTGTCAGATGCGCCTTAAACGATTCCAACTGTTTGTGGCGCGGCGCGTTCTCTCTGAAAAAGTCGAGTCCTGTTTCGCCGATCGCCACCACGCGGCTGTCATGCCGCGATAATTCTTTAAGCTGCGCCGCAACCTCTGGCGTGTAAACCGCCGCTTCGTTCGGATGCACGCCCAGCGCGGCGCGCAGATCGCGGTGCCCCTCGGCGAGGTCCAGCGTGCGTTGCCATTCGTGGGGCCCTGTCGCGACGACGATGAACGCCGAAACCCCGGCGTCCGCCGCGCGCTGCATCACGGCATCGCGGTCGTTGTTATAGTCCGGAAAATTAAGATGGCAGTGCGTATCGATGATCATGTGGCCACCGGGCTCAATTTTTTTGCGCCGCCAGTTTTCGAGTCGAGCCGATCACGCTTTTTCCATTCCGCGCTTTCTGAAATGCCAAAATCTCACTGAGCGGCTTGATGCCCGTCGTTGCGCCGACAGCCTGAACGCAATGTCCGCTTACGGCGTTCCCCAGTCTCGCCGCGTCCCGCGGAGAGAGTCCACGCACCATCCCGGCGAGCAATCCCGCCATGAAACAATCGCCCGCTCCGAGCGTATCGATGCATTTTACGTTGTACACCGGCACCTCAAAATAACCCTCGTCGGTCATCAGCGCGCTGCCGCGCTCGCCCAATTTCACGCCGGCAATTTTCACTCCGCGCTGGCGCAGAGTCGAGCAGATACGTTCCGGATCTTTCTCGCCCGTAATGGCCTGTGCCTCAATTTCTGAAGGAAACAGAATATCGAGGTACTCATAGCACGGCGCGAGCATCCGGTTCCAATCCCCGGGTCCGTACCGGTCGTTGATGGCGGTGTCGGCTGCCGTTCGAGCGCCGGCCTTCTTTATCGTCTTCAGCAATCCCGCGAGATTTTTTCCTTCTAGTTTGGGAATGATCGCAAGTCCGCCGATGCAAACCCACTTCGCACCGTCAAACAACGTCGTGTCGATATCTTTCGGGCCGAATGTAGCGTTTGCCGCCAGCGTGTGAAGAATGCGCCGGTTGCCGTTCTTCGGCACCATAATAAAGGAGAACGACGTTGAATCGCTCGCGGAGCGCTTCAGACCCTGGATATCGACGCCGTGTTTGGATAGCTCAGAGGCAGCGAATTCTCCCAGGCCATCCTGTCCAACTTTGGCAATGAGCCGTACGTCCAATCCCATCTTTGCAAGTGCCAGCGAGGTATTGGTCGCGCAGCCGCCCATATGCATCTCGACGCGATCAAAGAGCGCCAAACTGCCTTCGTCAGGAATCTTGTCGACATAAACACCGACCGCATCGACCACGACATTGCCGACGCAGACAATCTCCGCGGTATTCATTTTCTTTGCCATCGCCAGCTCTCCAAATCGCGTGTGTCAGAATCAAACAAACGCGCCCTCGATTATCCCATACTCCGCAACTTTCCCAGCATTGCACGCCAGCCACACCACATCAAAGCGGCAGTTCGGCAACGCTTTTCCCTTAAATGTTTTTACGCAGAACCAATTCGCGGCGCGCCGAAGCCTCTCCTGCTTAGACCGAGTTACCGTTTCTGCGGCGGATCCAAACGCGCTGCTGCTTCGCGCTTTTACTTCAACAAAGACCAGCGTGTCGCGATGCCACGTCACCAGATCCAGTTCACCCTGCGGGCAGCTGAAATTGCGCACCACCAGTTTGTCACCGCGCTTCTTCAAGATCTGCCACGCGTGTTCCTCACCTTCGGGCCCGAGTGAATTTCGTTCCGCCATTCGCGTCACACCTTTGTGGCTTTCGCAGGGGCTCTGTCTGGCCATCCCGATTTGATAGGTTATAATATCTGCGGCTTGTTTTGCATGGAGCGAACATTGAAGCGAACACAGAATTTCAAAAAAAGTATCCTCCTGTCAGCTTGTTTAGTGACTTCTATTCTTCTGGCCGCCGAGCACAACGCCGAACGCGCCGCGATGGCCGGCGACTTGAGCGTTCTCAAAAACCACCGCGTATTAAAGGTGTTTGGCAACGACATCTTCGAACGCGGTTTTGCCGGCGGGTACCTGCTGGCGCAAGAGATTCGCGACGATTTGGACGCCGTGCTGGAGAGCCTTCCGCAGTTTGATGCCGCCAAGTTCGATTCGATGTTGGTGCCGTGGGCTCGAAAAAATTTCATCTGGGATGCCGATGCGCGCGCGGAGCTAGACGGAATTTTCGCGGGAATGTCGGCGAAGCTTGGCAAAGACGGGATGAAATCCAAAACGCTTCGCCGCGACATGACGCGCGACGATCTCACGGCCATCAATACCATCGCCGATTATTTCGGACCGGCATGCTCCGCGTTTTGCGCGTGGGGTTCGCACACGGAAAAGGGGGAAGTTCTGCATGGCCGCTCGCTTGATTTTCCCATCGGTGCGAAGGCGGTGGCGGATCAAATTATGGTCGTCTCAGAACCCGTTTCCGCGCGCGCGGACGGGCGCCCGGCCCGCAAGGGCTGGGTGGCTGTGGGTTGGCCGGGGTTGCTGGGGCAGTACACGGGGATGAACAGTGAAGGGTTGGTGGCCTGTCTTCACGACGGTTACAATCTGAAGAAAGGCGTCAAAGAGGGCGGCATGATTGCTCGCGGCTTGCTATTGAGGCGCATGCTTGAAGAAGTGGAATTCAATGCGGGCGAACCGGCCGCGCAGGCCGCCAAACTCGCCGCTGCTCACGGCACGGCGTGCGGAAATTTATTCCATCTAAGCTGGCCAAAAACCATCGCTCTCAAATATTCAGAAACGCCGAGCGCCGTGCTTGAATTCGAGCCGCTGGATAACGCCGTTAAAATCCGCCGCATGGACGACAGCGGAGCCTTGGTGCTGACGAATCATTTTCGTGTGCGCGCAAAACCGGTTGCTTGCGAACGATTCAAGAACATGACCGATGGCCTCGATCTGCTGAAGGGTGCCCGGAAACCCATCGGCCTGACTGAAGCGCGAAAGCTGCTCATGGCCGCGGAGCAGCCGGTGGCGGCGCACTCCGTTTATTTCTATCCAGACCGTCTCGTTATGCAGGTCGCCCTGACGCGCAATAATGTCATGTCCCCGCGCGTGGCACCGACCGAATTCTCGCTGAAGGAATTACTGAAATAGTCAATCAACTGGCGTGTTACATGATTTTCGGCGTTAAATTTCCGAAATTTTTAGGCGGCTTAGAATCGTGCGTTTTCTTTTTGCTCATCGATTTTTTTAAGCGCAGCCGGAACGTGAACGGGCGGCTGCAAGGTGATCTGCCGGGCAAGTGACCAGGACACGTCGACCTGAAAATCAATGGAATTCGTCACGAAGGCTGTGGTGTCCTCAAGCGAACGAAGATCTTTTTCAAAAATGCCGCCCGTGTAATTCATCACAAAAACGCTGCGACCCGTTTTGCCATACTCCGCGGGGTACGCCACGACGGCATGGCCCGCGATCATGTTCCCGTTCTCCATGTATTTTTTAAGACCGCCCGGCGTCAATTCGGCCTGGCCTTTCAAAATCTTGAATCGATACCCTTTATACGAGGAGCGATTGCCGGGAAGGCCCTCGGCTTCGGCGTACTGGCGCGGAAGCAACGCCGCATCGCACAAGCCGGGATTCTTTTTTGTCTCACCGGTTCTGATCGCCTGCGCGTACTCCAGAATTCCGTCGTGGTCGTAATCCTTCTGATGATACGCCTCCTGCGCTTTGCCATAAGCCATACAGGACAGCACGGCGCGAATCTCATTCACCGCGATCTCGAGATCCGGGAACACACGCTTGGCGGCGATACCGATATCTTCAAGCGCCGTGGCCGCCGCCGTGCGAATCTCCCAATCCGCGTCGCGCAGCGCCTGGATCAGAGCCGGCACGGCATCCTTAGCCGCGGCACCCATGCTGCCCAGAGTTTTCACCGCGGCCATGCGCACCGTCAGATCGTCGTCTTTCACCGCTGCCTGCAGAAGCGCCAGCACCGCCGGATCTTCAGGCGCGATCTGGCGCAGCGCCGCCAGCACGAAACGCCGTACTTTGGGCGCGTCGGATTTCATCAGCGGAATTAATTCGGGAAGCGCCGGCTTGGCATGCGGCCCCATATTCCCCAGCGCCGTCACGACCACCTTCTGCGATTCCGCATCCGACGTGGTGAGACTTGCCTTCAGCGCGTCGACGCCAGCCGGACCGAGCCGCTCGACCGTTCGCAGCGCGGCGGTTCGCAGGATCGCGTTCTCGTCATTGATGGCCACCGACAAAGCTGGAACCGCGGCCGTGCCCATCGATTCCAGTGCGCGCATGCCCGCGGTTTGCGTGGTGCCGGGCCCTTCTTTAAGCAATTCCATCAAGGCGGGAATTGTCGCTGCCGCCGGCGTTCCAATGGCCGCAACGACCGTGGCTGCTCCTCTTTTCAAGGCCCTGCTTTCATCCTTCAATGCCGCCGTCAGAAAGGGAATCGCCGCGGCATTTTTCTCCAGTGCGATAGAGATGCCGCGCCGAATTTCAGCGGATTCATCTTTCAGCGCGCTGATCAGCAAGGGCAATCCGTCTGTATCCGTTTTCGCCAGAGACACTGAAGCGGCGCGTTGCACGCGCGTGCTTCCTTTCAGCGCATTCAACAATGCCGCGACCGTTTGCTTTGTCGGAGTTCCAACCAGTCCTAACGCGGTTGCGGCCGCTTCCCGCACGGCGCTTTCCTCGTCTTTAAGCGCTTCGATCAAAGCCGGAGTGGCTGACGCGGCGACCGGGCCCAGTCGTTGCGCAAACAAGATCGCCCCAAGCCGCGTGTCGGAAGATTTGGCCCTCATCTGCGACACGAGAGCGGGAACAGTGGCTTGGCCATCGGGATCGATGGCCTTCAGCGCGGCAATTCCTTCTTGCGCTATTGCTGCGGTTTTTTCGCCCGCGGCTAGAACCAGTTGCGGAACGGCTTCGACCGCTGCCGGTCCAAGCTGTCCGAGCAATCCAATCAATTGGATCCGGCTGTCCGCCGTTTTTCCCGGCAGCGCTTCAATTAGCAGGGTGACATCGGTCTTTGAATCCAGCCCGATTTTTTTGATCGTCTCCGCGATTGTGCGCGGGGCGGGGGCATCCGAAAGCGTCGCGATCAGCGCGGGAACCGCGTCACGCGCCGCAGCTCCGAATGCCGCGAGCGCTTCGCCGGCGCGCTGCCGTACTTCCGGCTGCGTGTCCTTTAAGGAGGCAATGAGTATCGGGATCGCCACCGCCGCGGAATTTGGATTGGCGCCGAGCACCTCCAGCACCTTTGATCGCACGTTCGGCATTTCGTCTTTTGCCGCGCGCAGCAACGCCGCGTATACCGCCGCGCGATTCTCCGCCTGGATATCGAAAACCGCATTGGGCTGCGCCGGCTTCAACGGTGGATTCAGCATGTTGCCGAGAACCGTCGCCGCCAGGAGCCGGATCTCCGGGATCTTGTCGTTCAATGCTTCCATCATCGACAGGTACGCGTCCTTTGCGTCCTTGTGCGGCAACAAAATCGCCAGTGTACGCATCGCCTGTATGCGAACCGCGTTCTCTCCCTCTTTCAAAAGTTCAATCAATGGCGTCAACGCATCGGCCGCGGCCGCGCCTGTTTCGCTCAGCGCGTCGATGGATTTCAGCCTCACGGGCAGATCGGGATCACGCATCCCCAAGATCAGTTCGGCGACAACCTCGGGCGACGCCGGCGCGATCTGGGAGAGCGCAACCGTGGCGGCTTTGCGAACGTCGGCGTCTTCCTCCTTCAATACCGCGATCAGAGCGGGCACCGCGTCTAGCGCCAGGGCACGCAACTCGCCAAGCGCTGATGCAGCACTCGCGCGGACGGCGGCATGATCGTCTTTCAATCTCGCGGTGAGATGGGAGACCACGCGGGCGTCGGCGTTTGCTAATCGTCCCATCGCCCGGGCTGCGCCCGCCCGGACTTCCCAGAAATCGTGCTGAAAAGCGTTCGCGAGCGCCGGGATTGCGCCAGCCCCACTAGCGGCAATAGCATCGGCAATTTTATTATGCGCTTCGCTGCCCGGCTTTAATTTCAGCGCTTCAATCAATGCGGGCAATGCTTCTTGCGCATCGGGACCATAGTGACCGATGATGCCCGCGATGGCGGCGCGGTACTCTGGAGTGCCTTCGTTCAACGCCGGTATCAGCACTGGCAAACTAGCGTCACCGGCTTTGATTAGAGCGCGCATGGCGCCCGCGCGGATCTCGATCTTCTCGCTTTTCAATCCCGCGAGCAATGCCGGGACGCATTCGGTTTTCATGCGGCCCAGCGCCCATGCCGCTCCTGCGCGCACCTCGGCATGGGTATCGAGTAACGCGTTGAATAAATCGGGCACGACATCCGGCCCCAGGCGCGTCAATGCTTCCGCCGTGGCGAGACGCACTTCCCAGCTCGCATCTTTGAGCATGGAAAGCAGGACCGCGGTTGTTTCTTTGGAGGCGCCGGCAATACCGAGTTTTTGGGCGAGGGCTGCGCGTTTACTTTCGTCGGGATCGGCGGGCTTGTCCGTGAGCGAAGGTTTGGTGGTATCTTCTCCGGCAAACGTGACGACGGAGCAGAATAATGCGGAACCAACCAAGCTGCGGAGCAGTGTGGATTTCATTCGTTCTTCCGACCGTTCAACACGCCTGCCTTTGTATACAGTTTTCCGCGCTCCTTGTTGCACTATTCACCCTCAAAATTTCGCACATGTGCAAGCACTTGAATTGAAATCAGGGAAACGCTAAAAGAGTCACTGAGCGCCCGGCGTCTCGCCGGACCCGAGGAGTTTTTTATCCGTGGCCATCACACCTGAAGACGTTGCTAAAGTTGCCAAACTCTCCCGCCTCTCGCTGAGCGCCGATGAGACGCAGATATACAGCGAGCAACTTGGCAAGATCCTGCATTACGTCGAAAAGCTGAATGCGCTCGACACGTCCACGGTGGAACCGATGATCACGGCCGCCGCGAGTGGCAACGTGTTTCGCAAAGACGAAATCAAACCCTGCCTCAAACGCGAAGACGCGCTCGGCTCTGCCCCGGAACACGACGACGAATTTTTCCGCGTTCCGCCAGTCATTGAGTAGCGATTACTTCCGTGTCACGATCCACACAGCCGTCCCTGCCGCAGCCAGCAGGATTAAAATAAGTGGCAGATAAACACGCGCGGGGATATTTGAAGGATCATCGTCATCGCTCAATCGGCCGCCGGAACTTTTGATTAATGATTCCGGTAGTCGGGCGTCATTGAAAACATAAATGACGCCCAGCACGGCACCGAAAATCAAGAGACCGGCGAGTTGAACATTTCCCGATCCGAGCAAACACCCCAACGCGCCCGATCCGAGCAAGCTCGCGAGAATCAATGCAGCGATACGCTTGGGACTCCACGCCATAGCCTACAATCCGAAGTCTTCTATTTTTTTCCGCAGCGTGGTGCGATGGATGCCGAGCAGTTTGCTGGCTTTCACCTGATTGCCATCGACTCGTTTTAGCGTGGTCGCGATGATCTCTTTTTCGACATCGGCGATGATCTCGCCGTGTGCATTACCCTCTTCAACGCCCTCGGCGACGTCGAGCGCCCGGTTGGTGCGCTGACGAATCAGGTCCTGGAGAGTCTCGCCTTTACGCGGGTCATCGCCGCGCAGACTCTGCAGAATATGTCCCGGCAGATGGTCCGGCGTAAGGGTCTGGCCGCGCGACAGAATGACTGCGTGCTCGATGGCGTTTTTCAATTCGCGCACATTTCCCGGCCAATCGTATTTCTCAAGCAGTTTCATGGCGTCCGCGCTGATCTCAGCGCGCTTGGCGGTGCCGCTGTCTTTTCCGTGAGCCAGAAAGCGCGCGACTAGCAAGGGGATGTCGTCTTTGCGTTCTCGCAATCCCGGAAGATCGATTGAGACAACATTCAGCCGGTAATAAAGATCTTCCCGAAAAAGTTGCTTCTTGATTTGCGTCCGCAGGTCCAGATTGGTTGCCGCCAGAATGCGTACGTCCACTTCAACCGATTCAGTACTGCCGACGCGTTCAAATCGTTTTAATTCCAGGAATCGCAGCAACTTAGCCTGAATGGAGCGCGGCATTTCTCCGATCTCATCCAAGAAAAGAGTGCCGCCGTTGGCGACTTCCGCCTTGCCTGCCTTATCCCGGATGGCGCCCGTGAAAGCGCCTTTCACATGTCCGTACAATTCGCTTTCAAGCAATGGTTCCGGCATGGATGCACAATTCACGGCGATGAAAGGGCCGCGTTCGCGATCGGAGTGGCTATGAATAGCTTTCGCGACCAGCTCCTTGCCTGTGCCCGATTCGCCCAGGATGAGCACCGAGCTGGTCGACTGCGCCACGGCGCCTATTTTTTTATAGACTTCCTGCATCACCGGCGATTTTCCCGCGAGCGATTCAATACTCTTGATTCCTTCCAGTTCGCGGCGCAACTGCGTCACTTCACGCGACAGATTGCGCCGTTCAAGCGCCGTGCGGATGTGATGCAGGGCGTCATCGTTATGGAGGGGCTTGGTCAGATAATTGTAGGCGCCGCGTTTGGTGGCTTCGATGGCCGTCTCCATCGTGCCGTGCGCCGTCATCACCACTACCGGCAAATCCGGATTGAGCTCGCGAAACTTCGGCAGCGCTTCAAGTCCAGACAGCCCCGGTAGCCGGACATCCAGCAGAACGAGGTCCGGCTTTTCACGGGCCGCGATCTCCAGCCCCTCTTCCGCGGAGGCGGCGACGAAGACCGTGTATCCGGCCGGTTGCAGCAATTGCGTGAACGCCCAGCAGATAGCCTGCTCGTCGTCCACGATTAAAATTTTTTGCTGCACGTTCGGCTGCGACATGTAATAAGCGTAGTTCGATCCGGGGTAAAATGCCAAGGACCAACACAAAGTGCTGGATTCACTCTCGAACTCGATGTGCTAGGACTTTCGCAACAATCCTTTGAACACGCCTTGGATTTTGCAATGGTCTACAATGATCGGAGCCATGGTGGGATTGGAGGGTTGCAACCGGATCTTGCCATTCTCACGGTACATCCGCTTCAACGTCGCTTGACCATTATCGTCCAGCGCCACCACAATTTCACCGTCGTTGGCGGTATCCCGCTGTTCGACGAGGATGTAGTCCCCATCGACGATGTGATCGTCGATCATGGAATCGCCTTTGACCTTTAATGCGAAGTAGTTGGCTTTGCAATTAAAGACTTCACCCAGCAGTGTCTGTTGTCCCGTCTCCTCGATGGCTTCGATCGGCGAACCGGCCGCGATCGAGCCCTTTAAGGGGAGCTGCGTGATCGGCAGCGTGTCGCGTTTGCTCTGTTCGAGCAGAAAATGAGGCGCGGTGATTTCAACCGAACGGGCTTCGTGGCGCCGGCGGGTGATCGCGTACTTTTTTTCCAGCGCTTCAAGATGTTCGAAGACGGTGATCGTGGAAACACTCAGCCTTTTCGCCAGCTCCGCGTACGTCGGCGAGTAGCCATGTTCTTCCTGGTAATCGTAAATGAGCTGCAATAATTGCAACTGCTTGGGCGTATAATTCATGGTGCCGACGGCGCGCTGCACTTCCGCCGCAGCCGCACGCAATACTTCGAGTTGCTTTTCCGTATATTGTCTCACTGCAGAATACCTCCTAAATGAATGTTAGCCATTCAGCGCCCTAACACGTATTAATATAAACCTAAAGTATATCCTATGTCAATCCTTTTCGGAAAAGTTTTGCCAAACATGAATTATTCAAGTTATGAGAACGTCAAACATAAGGAAACGAAGAACGCGAAGCAAACCCGGCTAGAAAAGAATTGAAGTGCCCCGGTTCGAACCTCGCTGTTGATATTGAGGCCCTTACTCCGCGAGCAAAAAGTTCCTGTCATCTACGAATGAAATTTGACAACAACCCGCTGAAGGCTGACAACTAGCACAATGGAATTTTGGCACGCCGCCTTCCTCGCCGGTACCGCAACCTTCGCCATCCCTGTGGTGATTCACCTGATCTTTCGCATGCGCAAACGGCGCGTCGTTTTTTCGTCACTGAAATTCCTCCAGCAGTCCGTTCTGAAGGAATCCAAAAAGCTGAAATTGCGCGAACTTATTCTGCTGCTGCTGCGCTGCCTGGCTTGTATTCTCATTGCGCTGGCGTTTGCGCGACCCTTTCGTCCGGATTCGGCTTTGGCGCTGGGCGGCGGGCGTCCGCAGGAAGATGTCGTGCTGCTCATCGATGATTCGCCGAGCCTGATGGCGCAGGAAGACGCCGCCGTGCGCTGGCCGGCGTTGCAGGAGAAAGCGCGCAAGCAGGTCGGCGCGTATAAAACCGGAGACCGCGTGGGCTTGGTGTTCGCCAGCGATCCGGCGCGAGCGGAAATCGAACTCTCGGGAAATTTCGGGGCCGTCAGTTCCGCGCTGCAGCGCGAACGCAGCTCCGCCAAACGCGGCGACCTGACGCAGGCGCTCAATACGTCCATCGAACTGCTGGCCGGCTCGACGCAATACGTTCAGAAAATCATCGTCTACAGCGACCTTCAATCCAACCAGATCGAGCGCGGTGCGTGGGCCGAGGTGGCTCAGAAGGCGGCCGCCGCGGGGCGCGGCATTCATATTCAGCTCGAGACGCCGTCGGGAAGTCAGCCCAGGCGGCTGCCAAATTTAAGCATCACTGACGTGCGGCCCAAGAGCGACGTGTGGATCGAGGGCCGTCCGGTGCCGTTCGCGATCCGCGTGGCCAATCACGGCGACAGCGAACAGCCCAGCGTGACGGTGAAACTGAACGTCGACAATAAAACGATCGCCACGCGCAACGTGGGACTCGGTCCGCGATCCAGCACCGAAATCGAACTGAGCGCGCCGCTGCCGAGAGCGGGCGAAATCTCCGGCAATGTCGAAATCACGGCGCACGACAGTTATCCCGAGGACGACAAGCGGCTCTTCGCGCTGCGTCTTCGCGACAGCTTGAAAGTGCTCGTCGTTGAAGAACGTCTTGGCGAGAAAGACAGCTTTCTCGACGAAGGCTATTACATCCGCATGGCGCTCGATCCCAAGGCGCGCGGTGTGGAGGGCTCCAGCGGCGCGCTGCAGAATTACGTGCAGGTTCAGGCCGTCGAAGCGCCGCGCGTCACCGCTGAAATGTACCGCACGGCGGATTTGATCGTGCTGGTTGGAATCCAGGCGCTCAACGCGGGGGAACTGGCTCTGCTTGAAGACGCGGTGCGCGAGGGACACAACCTGATTCTGTTTGCGGGCCGCTCGGATGGGCGGCTTTCCGAAGCGTTCTACAATGGAGCGTTCTGGAAGAACGGCAAGGGCCTGCTGCCCGCGCGGCCCGGTCCGCTTTATGAAGGCAACCGCTCCGAAGGCAAATACCATCAGCTCGGTGAATTCAAAGCAGATCACATTCTTTTCAAACCGTTTGCCGGGCCGAACGAGCCTAATTTGCGTCTGCCGCGCTACGTGAAACATTTTCAGGCCGCGCCCGCGGATTTGAAGATGGGATCCGAAATTCCCGTGCCACCCGCGCCGAAAGCTCCCGGCGAAAAAGAGCCCGAAAAAGTCGCGGACAAGGCGGAGGACAAGTTGCCGCTGCGCCCGGCCGGCGACGTGCTGGCCACGTTTGGCGACGGCACACCGTTCGTCATGGAGCGCCCTTACGGCAAGGGCAGCGTGTTGATGTTCACGTTCGTGCCGCGCCCGGAGGCGACCGATCTGCCCAAGCGCAAAGCCTTTGTGCCGCTGCTACACCAGGCCGTGCGGCACTTTGCGGGAATCAGCACGACCTCGCGGCGCAACCTGGTGGTCGGCGACACGTTCGATTTTGCCGACGCCGGAGCCGTCCCCGAAGCTCAGATTGCCCTGGAAAAGCCCGGCACGGCCAAGGAGATTTTCAATCTGACGGGCAAAGATCATCCTGCGGCGGAGACGGCGGGAATCTACACGGCTGGCTTCCAGAAGGGAAACATGCGGGAGCGCAGCCTCTGGGCGGTCAACATCGATCCGCGAGAAAGTGATTTAAATTCCGAAGATTTAGCTTCAATCCGGAATGTCTTTGCGTCTAATACCTTAGATGGCAAAGCCGGCTCAGCCACGGCGGGCGTGCGGCAGTGGGACGAAGAACAAAAATCGCAGGCTCCCGAGTGGCGATATTTCTTGGTGGCCGCGCTGGTGCTTCTGCTGATGGAAGTAGGGTTGAGAGACTTTTGGACCTAAAAAAATGTTACTGGTTAACTGGTTACTGGTTTGTGTCGGCCGACGAAACCAGAAACCAGCCACTAGAAACGAACGTAAAGCGAGGGAAATGCAATGCCAACGGACAGTGTTCCGCAAACGGCTCTCGATCCCACCGCTGCACAAGCCTGGACGCATCTGGAATCGCGTGTCGAGGGCGTGAAGACCAAGAGCCGTTTCAAGTTTCTTGGCACCGGCCTGTTTTTCGGCCTCTCCGTTTTCGTTGCCGCATTTCTTGGATTCAGTGTCGCCGATATTCTCTTTAAACTATCCGTCAGTACGCGCGTTTTCGCTTTGCTTGCCACAGGGGCGGGCGTGGCCGGCGTGTTCTACTGGTGCGTGATCCGGCAGTGGGCGCGGCTGGGCGGATCGCTGCATGTGGCACGCAACGTGGAAAGCGCATTCCCGCAGCTTGAGGAACAGCTGTCGACGGCGCTGGAGTACGGTCAGAATTCAGAACTTCGAATGAGAACGTCCAGCCCGGCACTGGTGGGCGCGTTGATGAAGCAGGCCGCCGACCGCGCCGAACCGCTCGACTTCGGACGCACCATCCGCTGGAAACCGTTTGTCATCGCGGCGCTGATGGCCTTCGTTCTCGCGGCGGGATTCGCGGCCTACGCCGCCAAAGACCGGCGCCTGTTTGGAATCACCTTCGCGCGATTTTTGCAGCCGACTGCGTCCATCGCCGCGCCGACGCTGACCGAGATCCGTTCCGTGACGCCCGGCAACGATGAAGTTCCCGTTGAGAATAGCGTTCCGGTGGCCGTGGCGCTGGATGGCAGGCTGCCCGAGACGGCGACGCTTTCCGTCTTTATAGGCGATGAAAAAGAGGGGCGCTGGGAAGACCGCGTGATGGACCGCGATCCGGCGGACGGACTCTACAAAGCCAGTCTGCGCCGCTTGCTCGATACGACGAAGTACAAAATCAAGGCGGGCGACACGGAGTCCACCGAATTCCGCATCGACGTCTATAAACTGCCGGAGATCACGGACTTCACGCTGCGCGTTGAACATCCCGCTTACACCGGCAAAGGCACGGAGACGCTCGCGCCGGGCGTCGGCGACGTGCGCGCACTGAAGGGCACGACGGTTCACGTTGAGCTGAAGGCGAATACTGATTTGTCCAAAGCGAAGGCGACGTTTAAATCAGGCGGCAGAGAAACCACCGCGACAATCGATTCAACCGACAAACGCAAAGCGGCCCTCTCCTTTAAGGTGGAGAAGGACGACGAGTACCAGTTCCACGTCGCCAATGCAAAAAACAAGACCGGCACCGGTTCGCTTTATACGATCAAGGCGCTGAAGGACCGCGCGCCGCGCATCACCATCAAACGGCCTGAAAAAGATTTGATGGTTCACCGGTCGCAGACCGTGAATGTCGAGATCAGCGCTGACGACGACATCGGCGTCGGCGAGATCGGGATCCATCACAGCCTCGGACTGGATGAGACGAAAGTTCTGGTGCGGCGCTTGGAACCGGCGAGTATTCGCGCGGACGGCAAGCTGGTTTGGGAACTGGGCAACATGGGCTTGAAGGGCGGCGAAGTCGTCACCTATTACGCCTACGCGCTGGACAACGATACCCTCGGCGGCCCAAAGATGATCAAGAGCGACATTCATTTTCTCACCGTTTACGACGAGGAAGAATACGACAGCCCGCAGAGCCCCAAGAAGCCACAGCAGGGAACTCCGCCAGCAGTGAAACAAATCGACAAGCTAGTGGACGTGCAGAAGAAACTGCTGAAAGAAACATTCGCGCAGGCTCAGACACGTGACACGACCAAGCCTAATCCGCTGAGCGACGCCGAAAAATCGGCCGCGGCGCGGACGGCTGAAGCGCAGAAAAAATTGCGCGGCCAAGTCGCGGATCTGCTTGAAAAAGTGAAACAGGAAATGGCCGCCGCCGAAGCACAACCGGAGGCGCCCGAAGGCGAAGACCCCAAGGCGAAGGGTCCGGGCTTCAGCGAAAAAGAACTGAAGCATATGGAACTGGCGGGTGAAAAAATGGGCGCCGCCGAAGGCCAGTTGAAGATTCCTGATACGGCGCTCGCGGTGCGGCCGGAAACCGAAGCGCTGCGCCACCTGAGCGAAACACGGCGCCTGCTGCTCTCCGACAAGGAGGGGGATCCGCGCTTCAAGATGGCGATGGATAAGCAATCCAAGAAGAAAAAGAAGGAAGAACAGAACCAGCAGCAGCAGGATCAGGAACAGGCCAAGCAGGAACTGGCCGAGATGCCCAAGATGATGGACCGCGAAAAGCTGATCGAGCGCGAACTGGAGGAACTGAACGCGCGCAAGAAAAAGAACCCGCCACCGCCAGCCGGGCGGCCGCAGACGGAAGAACAGAAGAAAGAGCAGGACGAGCAGCGCAAACTTCAGCGCGAACTGCAGCAGGAACTAGAAAAGCTGGCCAAGGAATCCGAAGACCGCGCGCGCAAACTGGATCAACTGGCGCAGCGCAACCAGGACATGCAGCAGGCCGCCGACAAGATGCAGCAGGCCGCGGATAAACTTGAGAAAGCCGCTGAAGAAGCGAAGAAGAAAGCCGAACAGAATACGAAGGAAGCTCAGGAGAAAACAAAAGAAGCGCAGAACGACACCAAGGACGCACAGCGCAGCCTGCGCAATGCCATGGAAAAGCAGATCCGCCAGGAACTGAGCAACCTGGAGAAGGACGCTCAGGAACTGGCGCAGCGCCAGCAGAGTCTCGCCGAACAGGCGCAGCAGATGCAGCAGCAACAGGATCAGAAGAAATCAGATCCGAGCCAGCCGCAGCAAGGCCAGAAGCCCGAGCAAGGCCAGAAATCGGAGCAAGGCCAGCCGCAGCCCGGACAGCAGGGCAAGCCTGAACAGGGGAAGCCCGAACAGAGCAACCCGCAGGGCCAGCCGCAGGAAGCCAATCAGCAGGGCAACCCGCAGCAGGGCCAGGGCAAACCTGAACAGGGCAAGCCGGAGCAAGCCAGTGGACAGGGCAAGGAGAGCGCCACGCCTGAGCAGAAAATGAAGGGGATGGCCGGCGAGCAGCGCAACATCAAGAATGAACTGAAAGACCTCGCGGAACGGCTTGAAAAAGTGGCCTCGCGCGCGGAAGAAAAAGGTCTGGCAGGCGCGAAAGAACTGGAACAAGCCAAGCAGCAGGCAACCGAAAATAGCGCGGCCAACCAGTCTTCGCAGAAAGCTCAGGACGCGCTGCAATCGGCCAAGGGCGAAGAAGCGCAGCGTGAAGCGGCGAAGGCTGCGAAGGCCATGGAACAGATGGCGCGCACGATTCAAGAAGCCGCTCAGAAGACGACCGCCGGCGACATGAAAGAGCTGGCGAAGGCCATGAAAAAAGTGCAAGGCGCGGCCAAGGAACAGAGCGACATCAACAAGGACATGGCGCGGAAGGGCGACAATTCTCAGCTCGGACAGCGGCAGGAGAAAGTCGGCGAAGCCGCCAAGGAAGTTGCGGACGCCGCGGAGAAACTGGAGACGCTGCGGCAGCAGGGCCGCGAAAGCAGCACGAAGGAGAAACTCGATGACGCCGCGAAACAGGCTGACACGGCGGCGCGCGCGCTGAAGTCTCAGGACGCAGCCGGCGCGAAAATGCCGGCGGAGAACGCGGAGAAAGCGTTGAATCAGGCGCTGGCGGAAATGGAACGCGCGGCGGGAAAAACGCTGGAAGAGAAGGCGCGCGACGCCAAGAGCATGGCGAAAACCGCGCGCGAAAATCAGGAAAAGGCGGCTGATTCGGCGAAAGATATTCCGGCGACAAAGCCCGGTGAAAAACTGGATGAGGCCGGAGCCGCCAAGCGCGATGAAGCCGCCGCGAAGGAGCATCAGGCGGCGCGCGACGCCAAGCGCCTGGAACACGCGCTCGACGGGTTGCAGGAGATGGCCAGGGACGCCAACCCCGCAGCGGCCGACGCCGCCCGCGAAGCGCGCGAAACGACGCAGCAGGCCGAGTTGCCGAAGGCCATGGAAGAGTTAGCCAAAGGGATTGAAAAAATCGGCGATCCAAAGAAGACCGCCGCCGACAAGACCGCTCCGAACGTGACGCCGAAAGAAGCCGCTGACAAAGGCAACGAAATGGCGAAGATGATCAAGGAACTCGAAAAGAATCTCGACGCCTACATCGCTGAAGCGCAGGGTTCGCAGCTGGACCGCTTGCGCGCGATGGAACAGGCCGCGCGCGACGCGGCAAAGAAAGCGCAGCAGCTTGCCAAGCAGGATGGGGATCAAAAGCCCGATCAGAAACAGGATCCGAATCAAAAGGGCGAACAGAAATCAGAACAGGCGAGCAAGCCGGGTGAACAGAAGGGCGAGCAAAAATCGGAGCAGGCGAGCAAGCAGCCGGGGGATCAAAAAGGCGAGCAGAAGTCGGAATCCAAGCAGCCCGGCGACAAGCCCGGCACGCAGACAGCCGAAAATGGCAAACCCGATCCCAATGCGAAGCCTGATCCCAAGAGCGAGAATAAGATGCCCGACGATCTGGGCACGCCGGAACAGCGCGTGGAAGCGATCAAGAATCTGGAAAAAGAACTTAAGCGATTGCAGCCGAAGTTGGAACGACTGGAGCCCAACGCGCCGGAACTGCGCCTCATTAAGGATGCGATGGCGCAGGGCGAAAAAGCGAAAGAAGCGAGCAAAAACAAGCCGGATCCGAAGTCTCAGCCCAACGCCGCTGGTCAGAACAGCGGCGGTCCGCAGTTCCAGAAAATGAGCGATTCACTGGACCAGGTGACGGCCGGTCTGGTAAACCGCATCGAGCGCATTCTGCGCGCGCGCGAAGTCAAGCCCGATGAAGACGAAGACGCGCCGAAAGAATACCGCGTGCTGGTCGACAAGTACTATCGCGCGCTGTCGGAGGATGTTGAGGACGAGAAGAAGTAAGCTTTTTTCACGCAGAGAACGGCTGTTGCGCTTTTGAGCTCAACACAACTGACCACGGACAACTGACAAAGTAAGAATGAACCAATTCCCTTTCCTTTTCGGCGCGCCGTGGCCCCTGTGGACGATCTTGCTCTCCGCCGCGGGCGCGGGCCTGCTGACGTGGCGCGGTTACCGCCGGCGCAGCAGTGAAATCAAGCCAGGCCGGTTGAAACTATTGAATGCGCTGCGCATGGCCGGTTGGCTGCTCCTTTTCATGTGTCTGCTTCAGCCCATCCACCGCCAGTACATGCGTGAAGACAAAGCCAGCCGCCTGACGGTTCTGGTCGATGACAGCGAAAGCATGTCATTCACCGATTCGCGCAGCGGGCCGAAACGCGTGGACGTCGTGAAGAGCGCTTTGATGGGCTCGAAGCCCGTGGTGAAGGAAGGCGAGGCCTCGAAGCCCGCGGACGGATCGCTGCTGAAAGTTCTCGGCAACAGTTTTAAAGTGCAGCTGGAATCGTTCAGCGGTTTGTCGCGCGCCATTTCGCATCCCGATGAATTGAAGACGGCGGGAGAGACCTCCGACGTCGCGAAAGCACTCACCGATTCGTTCTCGCGCTTGAAAGGCCCCGACGCCGGCGGCCTCGTTCTCATCAGTGATGGCGCGGACACGGCGCGCGGCGATCTGGAGCGCGTGGCCTCGGCGTATAAACGCGCGGGCACGCCCGTCTACGTCCTCGGGGTGGGCGCGAGCGACCTGGCGGATTTATCCATTTCGCAGGTGCGCTGCCGCCGGACGGTCAGCAAGGATACGCTGGTGCGCGTGGAAGTAGACGTCGCCAGCTCGGGCGTTCTCGAAACCAAACATAACGTTCTAGTGACGCGCAACGGCAAGCCGGTGGGGACGCCTGTCGCGGTGGAGCTGAAAAATAATGCCGGCACGGCGGTATTCGAATTCCTGCCGGACGCGCAGGGCTTCCTGGAATACGAAGCGAAGGTTGAGCCGTTTGCGGGGGAACTGGTCGTCGCGAACAATACGATGGCCTTCGGGCTCGTGGCGTATTCGCGCAAGCTGCGCATCCTCTATATGGAGGGCAGCATGTATGTGCACCGCGAGTACGACAGCCCGTCATTGAGCTATGGCCATCCGATGCAATACTGGTGGGAGCACGAATTTCTGGAGCGCGCGGTGCTGGAAGATACGGACATTGAAATCGAAGTGCTCGCGAAGAACGAATTTGCCAACCCGCGCAATGCGCGGCCGCTGACGTTGAAGACGGTGAAGGAGGCGTACCCGAAAACGAAAAAGGATTTGTATCAGTACGACGTGATCATCAGCTCCGACATTCCGTACACGTATTTTACCGACGAGCAGGTGCAGTGGACGGTGGATTTCGTCGGCAAGCACGGCGGCGGATTCATCATGATCGGGGGCTACGATGCGTTCGCGGAAGGCAAGTATGCGAAGACGCCGATCGACCGCATGCTGCCGGTGGAGATGCTCGACGAAACACACGTCGACAAGAAAGATTTCAACTGGAAGCTGACCGATGAAGCGTGGTCGCACCCGGTCATGCAGCTCGATAAAGACGATGAGAAGAATCGCGACATCTGGTCGAAGCTGCCGGTGTTCCACGGCTTCTCGCGGACCACGCGGCCCAAGCCGGCGGCGACGACGCTCGCGGTGATCGCCGATGAAGAATTCGAGACGGCGTACGGTCCGGCAATCGTCGCGGCGGTGCAGCCGTTCGGCAACGGGCGTTCGATGGCGTTTACGACGGATTCAACGGGAAGCTGGGGCACGCAGTGGGAAGATTCGTGGGGCCCCAAGAACGGGGACGATGCCGACCGCAACAAGTATTACAAACTGTTCTGGAAGAATGTGATCCGCTGGCTGGCGCATTACCGCATGCAGGCGCCGAATCAACTGGTGACGCTGGAGAGCGACCGGCTGGTGTATGGGCGCGGTGAAGAGCCCGAAATCCGCGTGAAGGTGATGAACGAGGATTACGAACTCACGCATGACGCCGAGGTGAAAGTTGCTGTGACCGGACCGGACGGGAAGACGCAGAAAGTGACGGTGTTTCCGCGCTACGAAGAGCCCGGCATTTACGAGCGCAAGCTGGAATTGGGCGCCGTTGGCCGCCACGAGATTGAAGCCGTTGCGACGTTGCGCAAGGAAGAAGTGGGCCGCGACAAAACGATACTGCAAGTTCGCCCCGCCAGTGCGGAAATGCGGCAGCTGAGTCAGAACGTGGCGCTGTTGAAGCAGCTGGCGCAGCAAACGGGCGGAACGTATCTGCCGATCGAAAAAGCGAGCGAACTTCCGAAGCATCTGCGTGAAGCGACGCATGTGATCGAGAAATACCGCGACAATGATCTGTGGGACCACCCATGGGTATTCCTGGCGATCATTGGATTTCTGAGCAGCGAATGGTTTTTGCGCAAACGGAGCGGATTGCCATGAACGGCCGGGTTAGGGGTCTCGGATTTGGGGTCTTGGGTTGGGTGCCGCGCGCGGTGCTTGCGTTACTGTTGATGAGTGCGGATGTGTGCCGGGCGGCGGCGCCGGAGCCGCCGCCGGATCCTGGATTTGAAGCGTCGGTGCAGATGGCCGATGCGATCGTGGACGCGGAGATTATTTCTGGCGGGCCGTTTCGAGCCATCGCGCTGGCGAAGAAAGTCATCACCGGAAACGTACCCGCCATCTTCGAACTGGAAGGCTACAACAGCTACAATTGGGATACGGTCCACCAGGGTTTTTCGGCGGGCGGGCGTTTCATACTTTTTCTTTCCGCGACCGGACAGCCCGACGTTTTCGCGCCGCTGACGCCGGCGGCGGCGCGCCTGAGCGTTCAGGCGGAAGGCGTGCTGATGTCGATCGGCGATCCACCGTTCCGCGTGCCGGTGAAACGCGCGGTGATGGAAGAAGCGCTGGCGCTGCTGTTGGAGGCGCGCGCAAGCGGGAAGGTGCCTGACCGCGCGGAGGCGTTCCTGCGAGGACTCTGGGACGGCGGCGATATCGAGCCGCGGTACATGGCTGTGGTCATGGCCGGAGCGCTGAAAGACCGGCGAGTGGCGCAACTGGTGATCGACGCCAGCAAAGACAAATTGCTCAAGCTGCGGCTGACGGCGGTGGAGTCGCTCGGAAAAATTCAGTCGCCGGAAACGTTCGCCGCGCTGCGCGGACTCCTCAAGGATGAACGCGCCACGGTTTCTCGCGAAGCGGCGCGGACGCTGGTGGCTGCGCGCGCCGTCGACGCCGTGGCCGATCTTCTGGAGTGGGTGCGCCGCAGCGGCGACATTTCAGGGAAGGCGGCCGATTCGAACAGGGCGAAAACGGAATGGGTGGCATCAGAGGTCATGAAGTTTTCGACCGAAGCCGCGCCATTGCTGGATGCGGATGGCTTATCCAGGCCGCTTCTCGATCTCATTCGCGGCAAGAACGAATCCGTGGCGCGCGATGCGTTGCAGATTCTGGCGGTGCTCGGGCAGCCCAGTCAGATATCCACCTTGCTGGAAATTGCGGACGACCGCACCAGCGACGTTCGGGATTCCGCGGGCTACGCCCTGCAGCGCGCGACGCTCACGAATTTCGCGACCCTCGATGAGTTCCGTTCGTGGTGGAGCCAGAATGCCAAAGCGTTCAACGAAGACATGAGGCGCGACCGTGCTGAAGTCGCGGCGAAAAAGCTGTTGCGCCCGGATGAGAACCAGGACCGGCGGACTCTGGCGGAGCTTCTGCGCACGGCGCCGGGTGGAGTCGCATTGATCTCCGCCGCTCCGCTGCTGCTGAAAGCTGAGACGTCGTCGATGTTCGGCAGCGACGATCTGGCGCAGTGGAATTCGCCGCTGGCGATCCCCTTTTTGATCGAGCGCCTGGGCCGTTCCAGTCAATCCGACCGCCGCGATGCGCTTGCGGCACTGACGCGGCTTGCAGCCAGCCAGCCGCGATTGCGTGGCGCGTTGTGGCCGCTGGTGCGCGGAGCCCTGAGTGATGAAGACAACGGCTACCGCCGCGCGGCTCAGGGGGTGAGCAGTCAATTTTTGCAGCCTGACGCGATACCGCCGCTTCTGGATGTGATCAGTTACTCTTCAGGCTACGAAAGCCAGGACGCCGGAAAGGCGCTGTATAAACTGACCGCGCGCACGCTGGGATTCTCCATCAACGAGCCGCTGCAGGAGGCTAATGCGGGCCGTCGAAGATTGCGCGGGTGGTGGGAGAATTCTAAGGGTCAGGTTCCGCTTTGGAAGGGCGATGCGTCACCGATGCTGCGGGTCTGGTCCGATCTGGATGGAGTGGCGCGCGCGACGAAACTGGATGCGTTGACCCTCGCGCCGGACAGCCGCATCAGCAGCGCCGCGTTTGCGTTGGCGCTCAGTGAACGGCCGGCGAACGATCCGGCCTGGAAAAAAGGGCTCGCGCAGGGCCGTCAGCGCGACCGCGCACACGGGCTGATTGGAATGATCGGCGCCGATGCGGCCGCCATTCCCGATTTCGCCAAGATTCTTTTCTCGACAGGCGACACGGCTGAGTCTCCGCTTCTTCGGGCGTTGGCCGTGGTTGGATTGGCAACGCTGGATGGTCCGGCGCGCGCCGCCGGCGCGGAAAAAATTGTCGAATGGCATCGTGCGCTGCCCAAAGAGGAGATGGCTTTGCGGCGGCTGGGCCTCATTTGCCTGGGACTTTGCGATTCAGATGCCAAGAGTCTGGCCTATCTCGCCGAGATAACCAAGGACGCGATGGGCGACACGGATACCGGCGCGGATACCGCGTTTACCAGCGAGCCCACCGGCCCCGGTGCGTTGATGACCCCGGTGCTGACCGCACTGATGACACGATTGGATTCGTCCGCGGCGCTGCTCAAAATTCTGGAGGCTACTTCGAGCAAACGCATCCGGGAGACGATTGCCCGCACGCTTTCGACGCGGCGTTTCGATCCCGCGGTTGGTGCGTTATTGAAGGCGCTGGAATCGTCGGATCGTTATGATTGGCAGGATCTAAGCCGCGCGCTCGACCCCTTGCTGAAGCCCACAGATTCTGCAGGGTTATCCAAATTACTGGATAGCGAAAACCAGACGGCGCGGGCAGCGGCGGCTTGGCTGCTGTCGCAGCATGCGGAGATCGGGATCGATGCGGAGATTCGCGGGCTGCTGGTTACCGGACTGAACGATCAATACAACCTGGTGAAATATTATTGCGCCGAGGCGCTCGGAAAACGGCGCGCGGTTTCGGCGATAAAGAATCTGGTGGGACTTCTGCGTGACGATGACGATGACGTGCGCGCGGCGGCGGCTGAAGCGCTGGGACTCATCGGTGACAAGGAGAGCTGTGAAGCCGCCGCGGCAGCGGCGGAGTTCCAGACGCGGCTGGATGCCCGCTGGCTGAAGGCGCTCGCCATTGCCGGGCAGCCGGCCTATTTTCAAACGCTAAGCAAACTGACGACGTCGAGTTCCTACATCGATCAGCGCGCCGGTTTAGATGCACTGTCGGCGTCGAGCTCTCCCGTGGCGCTGCAAATCCTGCTGAAGGCGGCGCTCAATGACGAAGCGGCATTGCAGACCGTCGCGGCAGACGCTCTGGCCAAGCGCGGCGACTCAGCGGTGGCGGCATTGCAACCAGATCTGAAGAGCGCCGACAAAACAGTTCGCGCGCGCGCCATTCATCTGCTGTCACGCATGACAACGGTATCGAGCCGCGTGGCGCTGGTGAACGCGGCGGAAGACGGCGATCCCATGATTAAGGCATTGGCGGATTTTGCGCTGAAGCGGCAGGACGCACTGAAGAAACTGAGTTCGGGAAGGTGAGCCCGGCACCGACGTGATTTCGCTTCGGCTCCTCTACGCCATCGTGGAAACAGAACCTGGCACTTTTCGGAACGCACAATTGAGCGCCATTGAAGCCACTTTTAATTATCTCAACACCGATATGGATCTGGAATCCAATCACGACATTTCCGTGCTTGCAGATGTATTCCAAAAACAGGGCATCGTTTTAATCTTGCATGTAACACGGGCTGAAAATGGAAAATGGTATGCGAGTTTTGAGACTCATCAGCAGTATCCAGATCCAGAGGCGAACATCTGCGGATTTCTAAATCAGATCGAAGGCCTCAATAGTGATGCCAGAACGGTGTGGAGAACCTGTGTGAAGCGGGAATTTAACATTGGATATGAGTGCGGCAAAAAGCCCTGGGCATTCAATACAGCTTTGTCCAGCCCTACCTTAAAGCGGATAGCCGATGCCGCGTTGCGGATCACGTTATATCCGAGCACGGAGAGCTAAGGCGCTGTTAAGGGTCTCATCTAGCGAACGTCGAGGGATTGCTGAATCTCGTATTCGCCGAGGGTGCACTTCTTCAGCATGTATAAGTGGTCTGGGCCGGAAGGGCGCAGTAGCTGCAGGGAAAACTGTTTGCCGTAACCTTCTTTGCGGATCTGTGTAAAGAATTTGACGGCTTCTTCAGCGCCGCCGTTTTGAATTCCAGTGCCATTGACATCCACGATGCAATCGTTCGGCTTCAAGCCCATCTGATCGGCGGGGCTGCCGGGAACGACGTAGTAGACCATCAGTCCGAGCTTTTCATTGACATCGCGGTCGACGTCGCGGGTGGTCCGCAAGAAAACGCCGAGCAGCGGCTTGTCTTGAGCGGCGGTTTTTTCGCCGATGACAATGTAGCTGAACTGGCGTTCCTGATTCTGCAGAACCTGCAAGACGCCGGGATCATCGGGATTGTGCGTCACATCGTTATTGGCGCGCGGACCATTGGGAACGAAGACCCGCATAAGAGGCAAGCTGTGCTTCTGATTGCCGCTCGAACGTGTTGTGGTAGTGACCGGATTGACTGCCGCAGCCACCCGTTTCGGCTTCTTCTCGCTTTTAAATGGCGCGAAGCGACCGGTGAGAACCAGGACAAGACTGGCGGCCGCAAGACTGGAAAGTCCGAAGGCGAAAAGGTTGCGTGTGCGTTTGGGTGCGGTAAAGGAAACGCTCTGTTTGGCTGTGCTTGTGCGAAGGGCGAATGCGCCCGATACCACGCCGGGTTCCAAGCGCTTCATTCGGGCGCGAACGATCTCTCCATAATTGGCGAAGTGCTGCGGAGAGGCTTCGCCCACCGCGAATTGGGAAAATGCGGCACCCAGTTCACTCATGCTTTCCAATTCAGCACAGCAGAAACGGCAGCCGCTGAGGTGATTGTCCAGAGCTGTTTTAAACGGCGCATTGCTGAGCGGCGAATTTTCGCCGGTGGGAATCTCGCCGCGCTGGGCGTCCAGAAGATCACTTAAATGAGCAGTCACTTCAGAGCAGGCGAGGACGACGGGTTTTTCAGCGGCCACGCGGGCGCGCACGCGGGCGCCAAAATCCGCGAAATGCTGCACGGGGGGTTCACCCACGGCGAAATCGCTAAAGGCAGCGCCCACTTCCTCGAGCGCAATCAATTCCTCGCGGCACGGGTCGCAGGCAACCAGGTGAAGTTCCACCGACGCTTTCATTCCAGGAACAGCCAGCCGCGTCGCGTCGGGGTGGGGGAGTTCGCCGCGCCGGGCGTCGATGACATCACTGAGCAGATCGCGGACTTCGTCGCAACACAGATTGCCGGGTTTATGACTGGCTTCCATCACGGGCTTTGATGCCTCCATCTGCCGTCAGAGTGACGCGCAATGCCTTTTGCCCTTCAAGTCAGACTGACTTTCACGCCGAATAGCCAAGGCGCTTTAATTTTTCCTGCAGCCGCCGCCGCGCATAGCTCAAGCGCGACCAGACCGTGCCTTCCGGGACATCCAGGGTGCGCGCTATTTCCGCGTGGCTCATGCCTTCCACTTCTTTCATCAGGAATGCTTCGCGGTGTTTTTCATCCAGGCAATCGAGCGCCTGGGTCAGCGCGCTGCGCAGGCCATCGCGTTCCAGATTGGTTAGCGGTTCATCGCGGGATTTACGTTCAAACGCGCGGATTTCTTCGAGCGTCGTTGTGGCGCTGTCTTGGCGGATGGAACGGCGGTAGTGATCATGCACCAGATTTAAAACGATACGGTAAAACCAGGTTTTGAAAGCGCCCTCGCCAGCAATTTCGTTGACGTGTTTATAGAGCCGGACCAGCGCTTCCTGCGAAATCTCTTCGGCGACGTTGGCATCGGCGACGGATCGGAGCGCCAGATGATAAGCCATGCGGCCAGCCAGCGGGGCGAGCTCATCGAAAGCCGCGTCGTCGCCCTCGCGGAATTTGCGCACAAGTGCCACAATGCGCTGGTCTAATTCCTGCCGCTCGGTTGGTTTTTCCGGAGGATTTTTGTCGCTCTGGGCAGCCGACTGCGCCGCGCCCGAACGGGGAACTTCTCGGAGGGGCGATGATGACGCCGGCTTTTGCAACCGGCCCGAACTTCCACCGGACATGAAACCCGCGCTCCTGACCCCATTCTTTCCGTCAACGCGGCTTAGTGCGCGGCCTATTAAGGATAACGGCGGGCCCGGTGTCAGTGCAAGCGCTTTGGAAGCCAAATCCAGCCCTCCCATTTTCATAGGAAAGACGAGGATCTTTAAAGTCTCTTCAATAAAAACAAAGATTCCTAACGCCTATTTATTTTGCACGCTTCCAACGCGATACGCCGAAGGCCAGGCCGATCACGAGAAGAACGACAAGTGAACCGTAGCGCCACGAGGATGTTTTTGAACGGAGCGTGATCGTCAACTCCGGATGGCCTTCCACGCGGCGGAAGGTCAGCCGCGTGCCTTTTTCAATCACGCGCAAGTCGGCTGAACCTTTCTCCATCAAGAACTGGCTGTTAGCACCCTCGCGCAGGCCACCGTCCAAGGGAAGCGGTTCGTTCTGCTGCGTGATGTTCGCGGCGGGCGCGGGCGGCAGCTCCCCTTTACGGAACCCTTCGAAGCGGCGGGCGTTGACCATGTCGGCCAGAGGCACCTCGCCAACGGACGGACGTTTGGGTTCGGCTGCGCCTTTTGCAAAGCGCTGGCCTCCGCGCCAGCCGTTCTCAAGAAAATTGTAGTTATCTAGGAAGGCCTGCTGCTGTTCGACATCCGCGGCGCCGGCGACGGCTTCTTCCAGATCCTTACTGCGCTCATTCAGTTTTCCCTGCCAGACCTGCGCTTGTTGCTGCACACCGCTGTTGCCCTGAAATTGAAGCGCCAGTTCGTCGCGGCCAATTCGTTTCAGCTCGTCCGATTGGATCGACTGTCCGACATTGTTCAACACGGTTGCGTTGTCGTTGAGCTCCTGCTGTTTGCGCGCCAGATTGCGCAACGCTTTGCGGCGCTGATACGTGGAGTCCGCGTTGTCTGCAATTTTGACCAGGCGTTCCACTTCATTGATGTTGGAGGTCAGCTTGCCGCCCACCAGAACGCTAGCGGCAACATCCTTGACATTGCCTCCGCTGCGCGACGCTTCGTAATCGTCGGGCACGTAAAGCTGCCAGTAGGTCTGCACGACCGGCATGTCCAGAACTTTGGGCGCGAGCGGGGAGTACGTCAGATAGGCGGCCGGCAAGGGGATGCGGGCGCTTTCGTAGACGACTGAAACTTCAATCGGAAGGTCGGTCAGTCCCATGCGCTGAATGGGAACCAGCAGAATTTTGGCGCCGCCAAGCTGCTCGTGGCTGACGGTGACGGGCTGGCCATCGACGAGCACGCCCCACAGGGACGCATCGGAAGGCATTTCGACTTTCAGGAACTGCAGCGCACGATTGCGAATCGTGTACGTGGCCACCGATCGCACGCCGCCATCAGCGGCGATGACGGTCTGGATCACCGCCAGCGAGACTTCGGCGGCGAGGCCGGTTTCCACTTTCACGTCAGGCTGGCGTAGAATCATCGACCATTCGGATTCGGCGGCGTACGCGTAGGCGAGCGCGGACTTCGATATTTTTTCAGGAACGAAAGGGAGCTCTTCGCTGTCGAGAACTTTGTTCAGACCCTTTCGCGCCGAGACCGTCACCAGCCCGCGTTCAGCCTGAATGACGCCAACGTAGTGTTCTGTCTGCTTGACTTCCGCGTCCTCGATGACGATTCCTTCGACCGTGACGTCCTGGCCCGGCAGGCGCGGCATGCGGAATGCAAGATCGATGATCTGCTCGCCGGACACAAGCGATTGCAGCAGTACGGTGACGCGTGCGCCGTCGGGCTTATCAACCACTTGCCGGCTGCGAAGATTCCTGGCGCCCAGACTGACCAGCGCCGCGCCCCGGGGAAGTTTCACCGTGAATCGGTCGCGGCCGGCCTGTTCGATTTTTAAACGGATGCGGGCGTTGATCTGCACGTAATCCTCTGCCGCGCGAATGAAGCTCACGACGATTGCATGAGCGAGGCTGGATTGACGCGAGACATCGATGATCAATTTACTTTCCGGTTTTGTGGAACGAAACGCGAAGCGGTAGCTCTGGCGGTCTTCGAGCCGCACCCACTGCGGCGCGCGCTCGATGGGGACGGGATTCATGCTGGTGCCTGAACCCTGCGAAAGCGCCAGGGATTGATCCGCGGCCAGTACCCATTCGATGCTCTCGGTTGTTTTTCCATCAGCGATGCAACGCGGCAGTGGAAGATCAAGTGCCAGAGTTTTATTGGGAAACTCCAGGCGAAATTCGGCCGACCAGACGACCTCCGTGCCTTGTGCAGCGCGCGAATTGAAATAAACAATGAGCCTGCGCTTACCGTCCTTCTCCACGATTTCCCAAGTCCGCATCGCGTTGCAGCGGACCGTGCGAACGTCCCAGCCCGCCGGCATTTCGACTTCGTGCCGAAGGGGTGTCCGGCCGGTGGCGGCGTAGCGCGAGCGCGCGCTGGCGAGCAGGCGTTGCGGCAGAATCACGCCGACGATCTGCGTCTCGATCGACACCTGGCTGGGATCCAGTTCGGCCGTGACGCGCGCGTTCACCGCCGGCTCGTGCGTGTGGTAAACGCGGTCGGGAAGATTCTCATTAGGGAGCGTAAACTGTCCGGCCAGATCCTGGGTCGATGAGCGTTTTAGTCCCTCCAGTGAGCTCGCCGTGAAGCGGCGGCCGAAACCATGCTGCAATCCGATGAAGCCGTTTTGCCGTAACGCGTTTTCAAGCGAGAGGGCCGCCACTTGGAGCGGCTCGCTGCCGAGCGGCGCCCAGCCGTTGATCTGGATCACCGAGTGGCTGATGGGTTTCTGAAACCAGAGCCGCAAGCGGCGTTCGTCGCCGTCGCCGCTCACGGTCCACTCCGCCAGATCGGCCGCGGCGACCGTTGCAATTTCCCAATTGCCGATGATTTTAAAACTGAGCTGGTCGAGCGGACTGCCGTCGATGCTCACACGCTCCGCGCGGATGATCGCATAGCCATCCGGCCCGAGTTGCAATTGCATGTAGCTGTTGGAAGCAATCTGGGAAATGCCTTTGCCGCGAATATCCGCGGACTGCCACGCCACCAATACACGGTTCGTGCCACCCCCGAGATCAATCTCGCAGCGCTGCGCCGCTCCGTCTTCTGTCTTCTCAATCCACGCGCCGCTGGGCAGACTCTTGGAATCGATCTCGACGCCTTTGGGAAGAATGACGGTCAGCCGGGTGGCCGCGCCGCCGACGAGCTGCGCATCTACTTTCGCGCGGCCGGGACTGAGGGTGAGCGGGCCTTGCAGTTCCACGTCCAGCGTGTGTTTCCCAGCGCCTTGGATCTGCACGAACGGGACGCCGCCGGCGTGCGCGATGCTGGCGGGCTGGCCGTCGAGCGAGAGCGAGACAACGCGGCTGGGTCCGAAATCCAGGGGAACTTTAGCCCAGCCTGTTGATTCGAACGTGACGATATCCAGAGTGCCTTTGCACAGATACGTTTGATCGTTCACCGTCATCACGTAGGTCGCATTGCCGAGCGCCACGCGTACGGGCGTTGGCGGCGTCAACACTTCAATTTCGCCAACGCAGAAGCGGCCGTCTTCCGCGGAGACGAACGTGCCGGTGAGCCGAATTGATTTTGCTTTTCGGCGCGAAAACGATTCAGTCTGCCAGCCTTGATAGCGGCCCTGCGTGCGTTCCACGAGCGTCGTGTAGCGCGTGCCATCCTCCGAAAGTTCAATTTTGTACCGAACGTAGCGGCCCGGTTGATCGAGCAGTTGCAGGCGCAGGCGATCCACGTCGATGGGTTTCGGCCATTGAATCACAAACGTGGCTTCCGGCGATTTCCGGCACAATCCCCAAGCGTAGCCTTCGACATCATCCTGGATTACTTTTCCGGGGCCCGTTATTACGCCATCGATCAGCCGCTCAGGGTGAACGCCGCCGCTGGCCGTGGCTCCCGCCGATGCGAGCGCCACGTTCTGCCGGTCTTCCATGTTCGGGTTTTCACCTGCTTCGGAATTCTTCTCCGGGTTGGCGCGTTGGAACAATTCAAGGAACACATTCTTGGGGACAAACACTTTCGTCTGCGCGGGATTGGCGTCGGGCGTTTTGATGTCGTCTTTCGTGTACGGAATCAAGACGATGCCGCCTTCGCCCGCGAGTGTCGTTGCACTGATGAGAGCGAACGCCAGGAGCGCTGCGGACGCGGCGGAAGGCGCGGATGAAATGGAATGCGTGTTCCGCCGAATGGCATCGAAGGCCAGAGCGAGAAGGGATACGAACGCGGCAAAACTGAGGCCTTCGCAGAACGGCACCATCAGGAGAGGCGATTGCCAATCCAATGCGGGCGGGATGAGGCTTCCAAGCAACAGGCCCCACCCGATGTAATGAAGTGCGGCGCGGCGCGACACGTTTCGTGCAAGCCATAAGGCGAGGAGTATTGACGCCAGAAAAACGGCTCGGGTCGAAAAGCGGCGCCATGAGACATCGTGGTAGGAGAGCACGGCGTGAGCGCCGCCGCCCAGTTTTCCAGCGCGAAGTTGGGCGCCTTCTGGAATGGCGAGTCCACCGGCGATGCGCTCCGAGGGGTTGCCGCGTTCGCGCCGCGTTTCATCCGCCATGAGTTGTTGAACGGCCGGACCTTGTGCGATCCGGGTTGGCGCAACCGGTTGAGTCTCGCCGAAATTCAGTCGTGTCACATGCGGAACCGGCGGGGTTTCCCACGCGGTCCAGCGGGGAAACGTGCCTGAGAAAAGCCCGGCCCAGAAACTCTTCGCGAAAAAATGCGGTTCCCGCGGATGTGCCGGCGCGATGTTGCCGCCTGCGACCTCAAAGGAAAACGCGGAAGGGAAATGAATATTCCAGTTCGTGGCGCCGACGGGAATGTCCAGAAGATCAGGCGCAAACTCTTCGATCGCTCCGAAATTTCCGAGCGGTCCGGCGGAGCGCTGATACACCATCTCGACGCGCGCGACGCTGCTTGGCGGCAAAGGCACGGAAAGAATTCCGGGCGCGGAACCTTTGACCGGACGCACACTTTTATCGCTGACATAGAGCGCGATGAGGGTTGCGTCTTCCGGAAGCTTTACCGACATGTATTGCTGCCGTTCGTAGGACAACACAAAGGCCGCATGAGTGCGCCGCATGCCGGAGGCGTCCAGCGTGGTCGTCAGGTTCATCTCGCGCGCGAGGCTGCGCAGCGCGGGGGACCGCTCCAGCACCTGAGTGCGGTAAGTTCCGGCGTCCTTTCCTGGCGCGAAGGTGAATGCGTAAAGCGCACGGCCGGAACGAAACGGCGCCGCGAATTCCGGTGTGTCTTCAAGCGACGCCGTGAGCAGCGACGGGCCCGGCGAGACGTCCAGTTTCACCACGCCGGCGCTCTGGAAGACGAGGCGGCGGCGGCTGTCAAAGTTTCCTTCAAGGCGAACATCGGGAATGGCGACGTCGGTGTTCGCGGCGAGATCCGCACGGTATTCGATGCGCAGAATGCGCACGCCCTGCCACGTCTGATTAAAACGCACGCGCCGCTGATTGGGCACTGGTTTCTCGGGCGTCGAGGCCGGCCCGGCAACAATCTCCTTGATGCCTGTACCCTTAATATAAAGCGGGTCCTTGGCCTCCGGCGGTAGCGTGATGACGAGCTCGTCGATGGCGCGATCGACGACCGCGAGACGGATGTCGCTGCGCACCCAGACTTCGCGCTCCTGAGTGAGAACATGCGAAATCAGTTCGTACTCGCCGCGCGCGGTCTTGTGAGACAACTGCAGCTTCAGTTCACCACCGGGCGTTTCGCTGACCAGTCCCGTGCGCAGCGTGGTCTCGCTCACGCCCACGTCGTTGAGGGCGCCACTGCGTTCCGTTCTCCAGACTGGCATTTCTCCGAACGCGACATCAATCGACGGATGAACGCTGATCCCGAGATAGTTGATGGATCGCCGCGCACTGGAGAGCGAAGGCGTGAAGATATTCAAGGCCCGATTCTGCCAATCCGTTTCGTTCCACGCGGGATCGTTCAAAGCGAATACGGCGTCCAGTTCGAGCGGGTGTGCGGCGTCAGCGGCATCGGTCAAGGCGAGCGACCAGATCTCGGCATCGGCCTCGCGCGACATCTCCGCGCGCGTGCCGCGCTTGGAACCACGTTCTTTAATCGACGTCAGTTTCCAGGGCGCCGGCACGGTCAGGCGCAGGGCATACACGCGTCCCTGTTCGGGATGAATGGAGAATGCGCCGCGCAGCGTGACTTGCTTTTCATCGATGACAAGGCTCATGACCGATTGAGAATCGAAGACGGCTTCGTTGGGTGTCGCGGCCGCGGTGAGTTTTGCATCCGGTGTGTCGATCAAGAAGAGCCGCGCGAGCTGACCGCCGGACATCTTTGACGTTTCAACAAGCGCCGCGGGTTGTTCATTGAGGGCCAGCTCACGCATTCCGGTTGATCGAACGACGGCGATGCGGCTGCCGGAAGATTCGAGCAGCGCGATGTAACGGGTATCCTGCCGGGCGTCTTTCAGTGCCGGGCAGCCGAGTTCAAAATTTCCAGGAGGCGCTAGCAGAATGCCGTTTCCGCTCAGCTTGATTTCGCCGAGCACTGGTTTTTCAAGCAGGATGCGAAGGTTGGTTCCATCGCGGAGCCACGAATGAATATTGGGGCCGCTGATGCGAATGATGCGGCCGCCGGGCGGTTCGGCGAATACGAGTTCATCGGTTTTTCGCCGCGCGACGGTGACGCGCGCCTGCCAGTTGAAGGCGGGATTGGCGCGTTCGAGTAAATAAGCGATCTGCTGCTCGGCAAGAAGGAGCGGCGGGCTCTTCTGAGCATCGTACTTTCGTTTCCAACTCAGTGAGAGCTGTGCGGGCGCCGGGTCCGATTTAGTCTGCTGAATACCTGTCGTTCCAAGAGCGATGGAAAAGCGCGTAGTGGTGGTGGCTTCGTCGAAAAGGGCCTCGACCGGAAAGGCATCGCCGATGAGCGTCGCGCGGCCCGAAACGGTGAGATTCAGCAGGGCCGTGGCGCTGTTCACGAGCGATCCATTGAGCTTCTGAATGTCTTCTTCGCGCTGCAGCGGAAGGGAGAACGAAAGGGTTCCTGTGTGCTGCCCCTCTCCTTTAAGGAGCAGGTAGTAGCGGCCATTCTCGATGACAACCCAGCCCGGCTGGCCATCCAGGGTGATGCGACCGGTATTCTGAAGAACTCCCAGATCGCAACGCACCCACGCTTTGCCGGGCACGGTCACTTTGAATGCGGCGTCGAATCGCGCGGTATCCTCGCGCGCCTGAGCAGTATAGACGACTTCGCTCGGCGCGCACTTCACCGCGGGCAGAGTGGAGTCAGTACGCAGCGGATCGGGCTTCAACGCGCCGAGCGCGACAAGGGCGCGGTATTCTTCCAGTGACATGATGGTGGCTTCGGGATCCCTGGCCGCCACTTTCATAAATTCCTCGTACGGGACGTAAGTCTCGACGGTGCGCACTTCGGTGGGCGCTTCACCCGCGATCGCCGCAGCCGCGCCTGCAAAAAGAATCAGCAAAAAGGGGTGGAGGTTCACTTCGGGCCTCCTTTGGCATCGTCCTGATCGGATTTCTTTTCGGCGCTTTGTTCGAGTTGTTCCTCGCCGGCGGCTGTTTTTTCTTCTTCGTTCTTCATGTCAGAAGTTGGGGGTCCATGCGGCGTTGGAGTCAGCAGCGGTTCAGCGGCGTCTTCCAAATAAGGATCGGGGGCGAGGACGAGGCGCGATTCGCGCCAGCTCTGAAGTGTGGCGCGTGTGTGAGAAATCAGGCAGACGACGGACAGCAAAATTCCGGCAAGCAGCCACGCGGCGAAAAGTTCGCCGGCATCGCTTGTCACCAGCCATTCAATGCACAGCGGAATCAAGACGAAGGCCAGGCAGATCCAGATCGCCCACGATTTCCGGCGGCTAACGACGTACCCGCCAATCGCGAGTGCTCCGAAGAAAATCAGCGCGTCGAAGAGCCAGAAGAGTTTCCGATCGCAGTAGGTCAGCGTCACGCGGCCGAGTGGCGCGAGCGTCTGCAAACGGAAGAGGCGGCCCTGCGTGGTGAACGATCCGAGCAGAGCGGGAGGAGCGGGGAAGCGCGCGGTGTCTCCGGGATTGACGGCGACCGCTTCCTTGTGTGAGCGGACGGCGTTATCGACCCAGGCTAGAGTGTTGGAAAGAGTGTCGTATCCCGCGCGCGGATGCAGCGTTCCGCCAAAGTTGAAATAGGCGTAATCTTCAGGCACATAAAGCTCGGCTTCAATTTTGTTCACCGGCACGCCGCCGAGCACTTCAAGCGCTTTGACATCGAGGCGACCGAACAGGCCGAGCTTGGAGTCGGCGCCATCGAGCGGCACGGAATAGATGATCTGCACTGGGAACGGGCCGCCGCCGGATGCCAGTTTGACCAGCGTTCCGCCGCCCTTTTTCTGAAGCGGACTGACGCTCACACCTTTAACGGCCAAGGCGCGGATGGATGCTTTCTCGGGGAGGCCGAGTTCGAGGTATTGCTCGCCTTTGGCGTTCTCGATCCAGAGGTCGGTGCGAACGGCGAGATTTTTTTCTTCTGAAACCACGAACGTGGTGCGCATCAAATCGACGACGGTGTTGGTGACATCCACAGCGATATGCTTGGTGAGCTGCAGCGACATGGTGCGGGCGGGCTGAACATAACGGAACGCCAGATACACATTGCTGGAGCGCATTTCAGCAGGGAGATTGACACCGTCGAGAAGCTCCATGTTGGCGACGGTGGGTTTGATTTCGAGCGCGGTTTCTTTGCGCACGGCGATGTAGCCTTGCTGGCCTTTGACGTCTTCGGCGCGGATGTCTGGGATGACGATGTCCTGCGGCTTTTCCGGTTCGAGGCCTTTCAGGTTTTCTTTGTGCGTGATCAGCACGGTGACAGAACCGAGGACCTTTTCCTGCAAGAGAATATCCCACGTGGTGCGGCCTTTTTCCTTGTCTTCGCTCACCTTCTTCTTTTCTTTCAAGCCGGGGACCTTGATGTCGAGAATGGATTCATCGAGTGAGGAGGGAAGGCTGAAGGACAACTTGTCGATGCCGGCGAATTCAATGAAGTAATCCAGCTTGTGCGACATGTCGAGGCTGGCCTCGGAGACGATGATGGTGTGATAACCGGTGACGCGCGTTTCGGTCTGGCGGCGTTCGAGCGCGATTTTCACGGATGCAGGCTGCTGATTGTAGGAGTAGGCGAGCGGGAGCTCGAAATCAGCGGGAAGCTGCGAGAGCAGGCCGCTGGCGAAGAGCAGCTGCACATTCGCGGAGACCATTTTGGAGCGATCAATCGTGGTGAGCTTGAATGCTTTTGGCGCGCTGATCCCGAAGAGACCACGGTCCTGCTGCGAGTCCGGAACCTGAATGGGTTCAAGGCTGATCTGGCCGGCAGCCGCGCGGCTTGAGCCGCTGAATTTGAACGGCAACCGGAAACTGCCGATCGCTTTATTTTTTAGGTTGACGGTGAGCGTCTTGTAGTTGCCATCGACGGTGGTTTGAAAATCTTCGACCGTCTGGGGATCGCCGATAGAGACGACTTCCCAGCGGCTTTCGAACTTGAGTTTGATCTTAAACACGCCGACTTTGCTGATCTGAAAATCGATCCAGCCGCTCAGGCCGTCCTCGTCGGTCCCAAGGCTCGAAACGGCGGTGACCGACGATTGGATCTGCGGCTGCACCGATTCGATTTTCAAGCTCAGGGTGAGCGGGTGAGCGAGGTAGCGGAATCCGGCGAGAAGATTAGCGCGTTTGAGGGCGTCGGGCAGTTCGCGGGGATCAATCTGGCTGAAGCCGGCGGAGCTTTCAATGCGAAGGCGCAACCCGGCTTCGTGCGCGAGAGTCACGAAGCCATCTTCGCGCAGAGCGCCGACGACAGCGGGGAAGGGAACGTCCAGTTTTTCGGGCGTGGTTTCGAGCACGCGTTCGAAGCGCAGCGCCAGCGCGTACGTATCCTTGGATGCCGAATGCAGGCGCACGAGAAGTATTCCGTTTTCAGAAGTCCACTCGCGGACGTTGTTGCCTTTGACCGAAAGCAGGCGCATGTTGGCGGGCAACTTGATGCGGAAGGAGTCTTCTTCATTGCGTTCAATTTTGTAGTTGATGGAAGTGTCCAGGCGCAGAATACGTTCGCCGAGCTCCACGTGAATGGCTTGCGTGGCGATGACGATCGCTTCGCCCTTTTCGACTTTGCTGACGGGCGGCATCCAGGTGACGGCGACTTGATCGGCGTTGCCGATGAAGGCTAGCAATTTGGTGGATTCACCTTCGGGGGTGGCGACGGTCGCGGCCATTTTCGGAGTGACTTCGATGCGAAGATCTTTTTCGGGAATGGATAGTTCCAACCGCGAGACGGCGGTGGGCGGAATGCCGAATTCTATTTTGCGCTGACCGGGTTTGGAGTCGACGCGCACGGAAAAGGCGAGAGTCAAAGTGTAGTCGCCGGGCTTTGGCAGAATCAAGACGTAGCTGTCGCCCTTGGGAGCGAAGACGGCGAGCGGGTCGCTGACGGAGACGGTTTCAACGGCCACGTTCTTGAGCGGCAGAAGCACTTCGCTCCAGTTTTTTCCGAGCGCCCTGATTTTGTACGTCACTTCGAATCGCACGGCGGTTTCTTTGGCGACGCCAACGTAGCTGCCGCCGGAAATCACGGCGTCCGAAGGCGGCTTGACATCCTCGGGCGGCTTATCTTTGGGCTGGCCGGCGTTCCACAATTTCAAAAATTCTTCATACGGAAGGAAGACGCCGCGGCCTTCCTTCTCAAACGTTTCCTTCAACTTTTCATAGGGAACGTAAACGGTGCGCTCCCGAATGAGGACCTTGTCGCCGGGGTTGTCTTCTCCGCCAAAAGCGGCGGAGCCCATCCGGGTTAGCAGCAAAAG
>Ga0163144_10002168_pt1 | contig 45849 bp, 19 predicted proteins | sample OliLak19BULKMAT1_FD_123175 | JGI IMG/M metagenome (GOLD analysis project Ga0163144, IMG submission 123175) | Freshwater microbial mat bacterial communities from Lake Vanda, McMurdo Dry Valleys, Antarctica - Oligotrophic Lake LV.19.BULKMAT1 | ecosystem: Environmental > Aquatic > Freshwater >... | reverse complement strand
CTCACCGACTGATCAATCGACGGCTTATACGACCGATGGTTTTCCGCCTTTCAACGAGACAACCCTAGACATAACAGTACGAACGGTGGACATCACCACTGAAAGCACTGTCGATTTGCTGACGCTCGGTGCCAGTGCGGATGCCCTTCCCCTCGATTTGACCATCACCACTGACGACGGCACCGTCCTAAGCCCGCCCCTCGTCCCCAGTGACGAAACCGGCGTCTATCGCGTCACGGTTCCCAATCTTGCCGAGGGCACCTACACCGTTGCAGTACGCCCCTCACAAGTGCGTATCGGTGCCGATGGCATCTTCAATATGGAAAGCTCCCCATCCATCGTCGTGATGCGGTCGGCGAACCCGGCGGTTGTGGGCTTTTATATTGGGTCTGGGTTATTGGCTTTTGCGATTATCAGCACCGTTGGCTTTTTTGGGACGCGCATGATCCGCCGTCGCCAACATGTCGCAACTGGGCAATTGATCTTGCTGCGGGACAGCTATGACGATAAGCAGCGAACGGAGATTTGGCGCAAATCATTGGACGCTGACAAAAGCAATAGCATCATGGTCAAACGTGGGCTACCGCCAGAGATCAAACAACTGCACATCCTAAGCGATGAAAAATTGGCAGTGCGCAAGGATATACGCGTGGTCATCACGTTTCGCACCGGCAAATCGCAGACATTTTTGCTGAGTCAAAACACTGAACGCCCCGTTTTTCAAGATTCCAACAGCGCGCTCATACTCAGCAAAGACCCCAGCGAGGGCTAACCCGTCTCCTATTCTGGTTAGCCCGTCGCTGTTGGTGGTTCCGCTGTCGGTGGTTCTGCTGTTGGTGGTTCCGCTGTTGGCGGTTCCGCTGTTGGTGGTTCTAGAATTGCCGTCGGTACCAGCGTTGCCGTCGGCAGGACCACAGGCGGCAATAATGTTACCGTCGGCACAATCGCTGTGGGCAAGGGGATTGTGGTATAAGGCGTTAAACGACCGTCAATGACTATGGGAGTCACCGTTGCCGCTGGAATGAAGGTCGGCGGGAAATTGGGGACTTGCGTAGGGGGCAGCGCCTCCACGATAGATTGCACGCCCGACGCCCCCGCACTCACCAACACAAATACCCGTCGCCGCCCGCCATTGACGGGGATGGGCAGGACGGCATACCGTTCCGGAATTTCGCCATTGGCGACGATCAACGCATTCTGTTGATCGGTGTAGAACGTCAATAACGATTGTCCGGGGGGAAGCCGCAACCGATTATCCGCGTCCACCGCTTCTGGAGCCACCAATAACGATAACATCACCGGCGCATTGGGGTACAGACCAGATGACAACAGGTAACCAACCAAAATCGAACGCGCAGGTAACAAAAGTTGGGCGGGGGATCGCGTTAGGCTCGGCGCGCTAATTTGCAAATCACTTGGGGATGAGAAGCGCACCCGCCGATGATAGATCAGGAATGCCTCGCTGTCTTGAGCTTGCCTGTTGTCAGCTTGCACCTCAAGTTGGACTAAGCCACCCTCTGATTGTGGCAGTTGTAATGGAAAACAATTTTCAAGATTTTGGGTCAGCACGGGTTGTAAGCCACCTTCGGTCGAAGTCCAGCCCGCATCGGCGACAAACAGGCTATTCAAGACAAGGTTGACCGCACCCGCCGCGTCCGAAGTGAGCAGTGTGGTATACCGAAGGCGGAGCGTGTTGGGCTGGATCGAACTAAATGACTCGTTCCACACGCGCACGCAAATATTTTCGCCCACTGACCGTCTGATCCACCCCATATTGCCAAAATCCACAAAATTTAAGCCATAAGCCGTATTTCGCCAGAACACGGGTATATCCAATGGGGTGACATCGTCGCGCGCTGATGCTTCCGCCAGTAAGCGCCCAGTCGGGACATTAAAGCTTCTCACAAAATACACCGTCGCCGTATTATTCCGGCGATCAAAGGTAATATCGGCGGTGCTGCGTGGCATATCCGTGCGGGTCAATGCAACAGTGCCTTGAAATGCTTGCAAGTTCACGATATAGGTGCCCACGAGAGGATCATCAGTAGAGGATTCAATACGGAGCGTAATGGGGATGACAAGGGTTTGATTGTCCTGAAGGAGTTCGGGCGGACCATCGGGATATCCGAAAATCTGAAACTGCTCGGCGGTGGTCTCTAGCGAAACAGACTCGCGCTGTCCCGTCTCATTAAGGACGGCTTCAACCCGTACCGTCGTAGCGGCACGTCCAGCGACGTAATGCACCTCCAAAGGCTCTCCCCCGACTAAAGGCAACGTAACTTCGGAGGGGTCCACCGACCCGCTCCCGTATACCAAAAAGATCACGGTCTTGCCCGCGCTGGCAGGGTCAATCGTCATCAGTTGCAATGGCAAGCGTGATACGCCATCTGCGGTGATCGACCGCCCTGCTAGGGGCATCATCGAAAACCCAACAGGCGCATCAGAACCCATAGTTGCGGTTGGTGCAGTGGTCGGCACCAAGGTTATGCTTTCTGTTTGCAACCCCGCCGCCACTTGGATTTGTTCTCGTTCATTCGTTTGGGCTTGTAGCCTGGCGGCGCTCAAGGTGAGCGAATCGCGCATGTTGACGCGACTGCCTTCCTCCTGCTGGCGAACCGTTAGGATCAGCGCGGCTACCCCTACCAACGTCGCCATCACCACCAGCGCCGCAACACCAACCCATATACGCCGCATCTGATGCCTCCTAACGGGCTGCTAAAGGTTCTATCGAGAGGCGGTTGTCCGCCTGAAGCATCGGGGCGTCCGCGCTCACCTGTTGGCTTTCGATCTTTTCTGTTGTAGTGGCGGCAAACACCCATCCAAAGCGATCCTTGGTCACATCGACACCGCGATCCATCAAAATCCAATGCCCTGTAGTGCCGCTACCGTCATCTCCTGCCACTGCGATGATGCTATCATTCAGTGCCCGCGTTGGCACATTTTCGTTTTCACCCAAGACGGCCAGTGCTTCCGGGCTGAAGTCGGCGGTCAAAGGGTAGGTCTCCACTTGATTGGCGGTGATGATACCCACCACTTGCGTACCCGGCAGTCTCGGTTCGTTGCGAATGTTCAAGCTTGCCGCAGTGGGCGGTTCTACCTGCCACTGAACAAAAGCGATCCGCTGTCCTTCGCTGTATAACGCCACGATCCGCCCCTGATCATCCACTTGTGCCAACGTATAGCCCCCCAATACCATGCCCTCACCCGCGCGCGCGCTAAGGGCTGGATTTAAAGCTTGAATCACCGCTTCATCAGCGCGGAACAAAACGATCTGGGTCTCGGTCGGCATGGCTATCGGCGTAAATGTTTGCTGCGTACCCTGGACATCCACATACTGAAACGTCGTAACCGCATTGTCGGCATCAACGCGCATGATGGGGAACAACAACAGCCCTCTTTGCTCGGGCTGTGCGATCACGATGAGCGTCCCCGTCGGGTCGGACAACAACGGGTGCGCCTGTAACTGTTCTAATCCGATGAGGGACGTTGAAGCCAAATTGCTGGCATCCCCGACATACAGCTTAAAGGCAGCGGCTATGTCCCTCCCATTCACATCCTCAGCAGTCAGGATGATCGGAAGTAGCCCAGTCACAAGGTCAGGAATCGAAGGCGGCGGCGGTGTATCGGTCGGCGACAAGGGCGGTATTGTTAAATTTTCGCCCGTGACGGCTCCCACTTCGGCGGTCATCTCCGCTGTCGCCTCACCGTCCGCTGGAAGCGTCACAGCAGCCACGGGGGACTGTGGCTCTATAATTCGGGCTGCTATCGTCGCCGAGGGTTGGCTGAGCGCAAGAATTGCCCCTTCCAAAGTTTCGATCTGCGCTTGTTGAGCTTGGATGCGTTCGTTAACAGCGCGATTATTCTGTTCAATCAGTGCCGCCACTGCCGCGTCCGTCGCACTGGAAACAACGCTTTGTGTTGCTAATTCGGCGTTGACCGCCACTGCACGGCTATCGAGTGTTGCCAATCCGCCACTGGTGTTGCTGGCATTTAACAAACTGCCGATTCCAATCAAGGCGGCGATCCCCGCAAGGAGAATTGCACCGATCAAAAACGGGCGCGCTTGGCGTCCAGCTTGTGCCACCTCTACGCTTAATTTTTTGACAGCATCGTCGTGTTGGGTTTTTTGATCGCCAATTTGAGTTGCCAGTTCGGGGATGCGTGCTTCCAACGGAGCCAGCTTACTGGGAATCTCTTTCTCGACCTGTTCCAGTCGCAACTTAAAAATATCGACCTCTTTACTGCTCTGATCCACCGTACCCGTTAACTGCGCCACCTTGTCCGCAGCAGCACGGGCGGTTGTGTCCGCGGTTCTCACCGTATCGTTCATTTTCTGAAGCTTATCTATTTGCTCGTTTGCTGACCGCCGCACCTGCGCTTCCAACTGTTGGGGAAGCGCGGCACTTTCTTCAAGTGCCAACGGGAGATACCCCATGACGGGCGGTTCATTCAGGGGCAGGTTTAACGACTGCGCCTGAGCGACAATATCGAGTTTGGAACGATTCGGATTCTCAATCAGCCATGTAAAAAAATCATGGTACGGCTGGGATTTATTCACACGGGCGTCGATCTGAGCGCGCACATCATCGGTCAGCCACACCGCCAGATCCCGCCCTTGGAGTGTCGTCAGCGCCCTATGGGCGGTGAAGAAATTCGCTTCCCCATCTTTTGCAAATTGCGCCTCCACGGTCAACAATTGATCTTTCACCTTGCGGGCGATCACTTGGCGCAACACCGCCGCTACCCCGTCCGCTATTTGTGGTTCGGTGCCTAACTGTGCCACCAAATCATCCGCTTGATGCGCCGTAGACAGGGCACTCACGCCCCCTCCCATCAGCCATGACAGCGTATCCACAACCAATCGAAAGGGTGCTACTCGATTCAGGAAATCACGCAGAACCCCCGGCGCTTGTTTGGGGGACTGCGCGTGCAAGGCGTCCTCAGCCTCCAGCCAACTTTGTTGCATCGCCGTGATGGGCGCAGTGGCGATTTCATCAGGCACAATTTGTCGTAGCCAAGCCAACACTTGCTGCCGAACCTTGTCAACTTGGTCACTCACGGCTCGTTCTGCTTGCCCACCTGTTTGCATTTGCTGGAGCAAGCGCTCCATCTCGATCTCAATACCATCTAACAAATCAGCGACATAGGGAATCAAGGGGCGGAGCTTCAGGGCATCGCGCAAGGAGTCTTCCCGCTGCTCCGGATCAATTTGTGCCGTATGCCAAAAAGCACGCAAACTGGCTTCGGCAGCGAGACTTTTGAAACTCCGTGCCGGATCGCTCTCTTTGGCAAACTCGCCTAACAATGCACCCATAGCGCCACTGGCAGCCTCAAGAGGATAAATGGACTCGGCTGCCGCATCCGCCTGGAACGGACGTTGTAACCGCTCAACCACTTTTTGAACATCCGCACGCTGATCCCGCAAGAATCGGCGTTTTTCCGCCGAAATATCGGGGCTGCGGTACGCTTTCAAGACCTCTGTCCAACGACTAATTGCCGTCCGTTGCAACGCATTGCTGGGGCGTAGAGCCTCCACTCGTCGAGACGCGCCGTCATCATCCCCCGCCAGAAAATCGCGCTCAATCGCTTCTAAGCTCGCTTGTACATCCGCCAAAGCTTCCCGTTGCGCTTGCGCCACCAGCAACGTGGTGCGCCGTTCCTCACTTGCTTCCGGACTTCGGCTCTGCCGCCACCGCAAATCTGCCGCAATCGCGGCAACCCGCTGGGGACTAAGGCTCAACACCGGAAACAGCGCCGCGTCATGAAGCTGCGCTTGCGCACTGTGATCGCGCCATGCTTGCAAATCTAAAAGTAATTCGTCAAAAGTACGATAAACACTGGCATTCGCGCTTGCCAAAAGGGCGCGCAAGCCCACACTGATGAATGCGGTTGAATCACTGTTGGCACCCCCCGCGCCCCCGCCCCGCAACGCAACCGCGTCCGCTGTTCTCCAATCATGATCATCGTAAGCATTCAAAGAAAGACTTATTTCATACCCCGTCAGCAAGATATACCATGTACGGGCGAACAAACTAAGCTCAGCACGCACCAATTCAGGCTCGTTGGGGCGCAACACATTCCAGTCGATGACCACCAAACGCCCCTCTTGCCAACGCAAATCGTCCGGCTTCCGATCCAAACACACATAGCCAGTCTCAGCGTCGGGCATCACCACCTTTTTGAGCGCGGACAACACTTGGGCATAGGTGATCATCACCTCTAAAAGCAAAGCTTCGTTACCCGCTGCCAACCACGCCGGCAGTTCATCGATCAAGGGACGGAAATAGAGGGGCATCGCAATTGCGGGAATACGCTTGTCCGCACCATCAGCCAGAAAATAAACGGGATCGGGCGTTGCCCCGATCCCAAACAAAGCTTGCGTCTGCTGAAATAACCCCACAAGAACGTGGTACTCGCGCTCAAAGCGTGCGCCTTGATTGACATCGCGCCCGACCTTAATCGCCCATTCCTCGCCCACTCGTGCGCCCTGTTCATCGGACTCATAGCCCTGAAAGACCGCCCCAAAGGCACTCGGACTGCCAATAGGACGGCTTTCATCATAGGCAAAATAGCGACTCTCGTTGGTGCTGCCCTCAGTGGATTGAATGACGGTCAAAACAGGCATCGTTCCCCCTTACACCCTAAACTAGATGTGCAAAACCAGCGTTTAATCATGATGAAGTCGCGCCCGGCAAATAGGCTAAAGTTTGACCGATGTCTCTTTGGCGCTGTTTTAAGTGTTCCTCAAGCACCAGTGCCCCGCTCCAGTACAGGTCGCGATTGCGGTCTTTGCTAGCATCCGCCGCCGCTTGCCCACGCTGATCCAACTCATTGAGCGCCCCCGCCAGTTGTAAAATTTCGCCAGCAGCAGCGCGCAATTGAGTGCCTATCGGCGACGGCGTAATGGGTCGATCTGCCCGTTCGCGCCATGATTGTGCCAAATTCGTCGCTTTAAACAGTATCGTTTGTGGGTTGTGTCCGCTCAAAAAGGCATCCCCCGCCCTCAACGTATTCTCCTTTTGGACGGCTTTGACAAAGGCGCTATCGACAAAACGTAAGAGCAGGTTTTCGTGCGCATTCAACGTTCCCGTCAAATAGACCGTCGTATGGCTGGAAAACTTGGCAGAGGTCTTGACGTGATCAAATTCATAGACGGGACGGCGGGTCAAACGCATTAAAGTGCTATCGCCCTCATACCCACCGCGCCCAAACTCAGATTGCGGCGTAATTTCGACGCAAAAGGCTTTGATGGCATCCAGAACGGTCAGCTCTGGGTCAGCAGTGGGCGGAGATAGCACCCATGTGCTTTTATCCTCTGGCTCAAATACATAAACATACGTATTCGGATCTTCACCTTCACGGACTTGGATCAGGTTGATACTGTAGGCAAGCCAAAATCGCAACAAATGTTCTGGGTGGCTATAAGTCGCGACCACCTCGCGGGCAGGCGGGAAACCATAACGTGTTTCAAAACGCGCCGCCCATTGATCCAAAGCGAAGGCTTGATAACCCTCCGCATCACTGGCGTGCCGCACAAAAAATGTTTGCAGATCCCGATACGCCGTCACTTCTTCACTTAAGTGGATGAGGTCTGTGGTATTTGTATAGATGATACGTTGACGATCTGCATGTGGGAATTGTGGTAATTCAGCATTCTGCCCCCCATTACGGGCAGAAGGTCGTAAAATGGGACGCATTTGGTCGAGTGTGTTTTGCTGTTCGGACCGACTGATTTGAGGGACATACAACCGATGGGTCGTGCGCATTTGGCTACTCGGCTTGGGGCGCAATGCCAACGGAGGCTGATCCGCAACGCGCAGCATCTCGCTCCAAGTCCCAATCGTGGCGGTTTGCTCTAAAAAGGTCAACAGTTCGGCGGCAATCGTTAAATCTTCAAAAACAAGCCCCGAAAATGTCCAGAATGGTTCTATAGATCCCGCGATGGCGATCAAAGGGATATCCCCTAAACCCTCGGTATCGGCATATAACACACACGCATAATCATCCATCGCGCCCAATCCGCGCGCCTGCCATTCCCAACGTAAGCGGGCACCCATCCCCGCCAAGCCATTTGTCTTCGCCACACCCCGTTCAAACAATTGCTGCACCCAATGTGCTTCTAGGTTTGTCAGCGGTTCATGGAAAGGCAAAATTTCATCTTTGAATTCGCTGTGGATGAGACCGATACCCTGTACACGGCGAAGTCGATTTTGAGCATCGGTCAACGTTTTTGACCATCCCCCCAACTCGTCCTTTAATCGTTCCACCAAGCCGCGCGCGCCCGCCAACAAACGACTGTAAATGCCCACGATGACATGCAGTGTTTCTGCATGAACATATGCCTGCCCAGCATCCCAAACGTCGGTATAAAGCGTCTTCACACGATTGCCATAACGCACGCGCGCCAAAAACTTAGGGGGGGCTTCCTCCAAAGTAGCGCGTAAAATATGATCCGCTTGGAGATACGTTTCCAGTGCGTCCATGGGGGACTTCATGGTTTTGCGGAACCCCTGCAATGCCGACTCAGCTTGCGTGATCGCGTCAGCGACGAGATCGCATAAACGGAGCGCCGCCGGAAAACCACTGGCGACTGGCGCTTCCGGGGAGTCAGATGCGCGTGTGAGAACCATCTGGAGTGTATCGAGGAGGTGATCGCGAAAACCCCTCTGATGAAGTTCTTGAATCGCCCCCCACATTTGCTCGATCAAGAGCCGTCTTTTGCCCGCACGCTCTCCGCGCACGTCCAGAAGACTTTGGCTCTGCGGCGATGCCGCAAAGGAAACCACCCAATTCATGATTTGAAGTCGTTCGGCGAAGATGTCGGACGGGGATAAAGCGCGACGGTGCGGATCTGGCGTCGGCGCTTGGTGGGGCTGTTGTGGGCTATCCGGCAGACGCAGTTTCCCTGCTGACGCCAATCGTAATTGTTCAAGGAGAGTCGGCGTTAAAAGCAGCAACTCGATATAGTCAAGGGTATCCGTTGCCGGTTTAGCATTCGACAGATCAAAAAGCCAGCGCAACCGACCGCTCAGTGGATAATGGCTACGGAGCCGCTCCACATACTTGCGCACCTCTTGTTCCCATTCTGCGTTCTGTGGTGCGCCCATGGGGATGAACAGCTCCACAAAATGCGCCATCACCCGCGCCGTCAACCGCTCTCGCAAGTGTTGCACCGGCAACGCTAACGCCGCCGTACCGATAGTGCTGATGGTTTGGCTACCGATACGCTGACGCATAGGCGCGGACTCACTCAGGTTGATAGTGCGCGCCGCATCTTCAGCACGCGCTGCTTCGGATCGCAACGCGCTAATGGCGGCGACAACGGCTTCGACCCCGTTCAAACGAGGGTTGCCTAGCGCCCGATCAAAACAATACCACTGGTCGAACAAAGCTTGCCGAAGCGCCCCCGACCACGGGCTATCTGCCCTGTCGGGGACAGTGTCACGATATTGAAATGGATACCCAAAAATGGGATCAACCGCCAGCATGAACTGTTCCAGCTCACGTAAAGCAGTGAAAGCCCGCATTTTTTCATCACTGGATGTGGGTGTCACGTTTTCATCCGCTTCATACGGTAAAATCGTATACCCTCGGATATGAAGATTGATGCCTAATTGAGCAGCGATAGCACGGGTGACAAACACGACATCGGGGATCAAACTACTCCCCACTGCTTCTCCCAAATCGGCGACGATGCAGATGGGAAGCGCGCGCCCCTGTTGTCCCAATGCCATCTGGTCCTGTCGCGCGGTCAGCATTTGTCGCCGCCACAAATGGTAAAAAGTCGAGTTTTCCCCCGCCGACCAGTTCAACGACCATGCCAATCGTTCAACCGCCCGCGATGGCGGTTTGATTTGGCTGTTTTGGGGCGATAGCCACGAACGCACATAGGCCGGGGGATGCTCCCCCAGCCGTTGCAGAACCGTCTCATGGGTTGTCGCATTGCCGATATTTAACAGCCCATAATTATCGTCGTCCAGCGGGATCACCGTCTTGCCAAACAACGGCTGATCTGCGCCCTTTATCCCAGCACCGGGTAGGTCTAACCCCACCCCAATAGGCGTGATCTGGTCATCGGGAATCCGAGCGCAAATGTGGGCAGCCGCAGCCACACCACTTTTCCCTAAGCCAATGACCAACAGCGCAAAACTCATTCACATCTCCACGGATTCACGACGCGCTTACTTTAGGGACTGGTGCTGTTATTCTTTTCCCAACGCAGAAAATACTTCTCGTTATTGTAGATAAATATCTCGGCACTTTGCTGATCTTGCAAGTCGGCTTGCAGTTCTTTGCCATTCAGCCCCACTTTGACATGTAGTTTGCCGCGTTTTGAGTGGGTATAGAGTTCTGTCATCGGTGGATTCACCAACGGCAGTTGCGTCAATGGCACCTCATAGCGATTGCGTCGCCGTGATTCCAGCACGAACACTTTGACCATACTGTTGTCTTCGGGTTTGGCGCTACTTTGCAGGCGGCGGATCAAGATAAGTCTGCCACGCACTGGGTTGATACGGGCTAGGAATGGCAAAATAAAACCGAAGACCAGCAGCACCACCGCAAAACCAGAAACACCCACGATTCCGGCGGTGGTTAGGTTTTGCTTCTCGAAATTCGGGGTGATCACCAACTCAAAACTGAGGAGCGCATCGGTGGGTTCAAAAGCGCGGTCGGCACCATATTGCTGGCTGAGTGTACTGATCGTCACCGTGTAGGTGCCGCTCGACAGGGGCGGAATTTGCGCCTCCCAAATCGCATTGTTATCCGTCAGTTGCAGCACGGTGCCCTCTGCCACCCGGCGATTCGCCTCGTTTAAGATTTCGAGTCTGAAAGCCGGCGCGCCCCCGTTGGCATCCATGAGGGTGCCCAACGCAAACGGCGTCGTGCTGGTCTTATCCACCACATTCACATTGAGAACAATCGGCGCAATCGACCAATATGGACGGGTAACGGGCAGGTCTTCTAATCCGGCTACGAGGGGCACTTCAGTGCGCATTTCCTCCGGCAGCGTGATTTGGGCATTGGCAAGGGTGGGCTGATTCGCAACCGTTGCTGTAAAAGCGAGCGGGCGCAACACAATGACGTTGAGCGGGCGACCATATTCACCCTCGAAGACCACCCGCGATGAAGCGGCAAGATCAGCAAGATCGCGGATCACGATGCGCGCGCATACTTGATGCTCACCAATCGCGTAATGAGTCACGGCTAAGGTCGGCACCCCTGTTTCCGACAGGTCAAAATCCTCAAAAACTTCCAAACCAGTGGTGCTATTGGTCGAAACCGCTAAAGCACAATCGTCTTCATCAGGGGGGAGCAAAGCGACCACAAATTGTTCGACCTTGATGCCCGTCAACACAACGCTATCGCCACGCTTAAAGCGCAGCTCATAGGTTTGGGGAATGCCCTCTAACACTTCTTCAAGCAACCCATTGATCTCAATTTCAGTCGGCAAAACCAACACGCTGTCCAATGGAGTCGCACTAAAAATTGGCGTCGCGCCGTCACTGCCGACATAGACATCTGTGCTGGCGCGATAGTTTCCTTGCGCAAAGGGGGTAAAGCGCGCTCGATACTCCCCCGGTTGATCGCTGGGGCTAAGCACGGCTGCACTCGTCGTGCCATCCGGTGCGACAATGTTTACACTGCCGGTCAGTTGGTAAGTCGCAGATGTATATAGGTCAAGCGGAATGTTGTTGGAGTCGGTGATCTTGATGGCATACTCATAAGGCTGGTATTGCTGTTGCTGTGCCAAAGGCTGGGTAAAGTTGAAGAGCGCCCGCACAAAGGTCAAACGCAAGTCGGCATTGGGGTCGGCAAGACGCGCTTCCGAATCCAGTTGAGTACCCAACACCCAGCGCCCAGGTTGCGGATTGGGGATGCGCCATGTTTCGATGAGCGTGTTTTCACCACTGATGAAAATATCCGCCGTCCGCGAATCAAATGGCTGCTGATTCGGGGCTTCGATCCGCAAACGAGACTGCCGATTGCTCTTAAACACGGTGACGATCATCAATTGCTGATAGGGCAAAACATCCACCGCCACCCGTCCGTCCGCATACGGCAAATCGGTTTGTGTGCCACTGACGCGGCGCAGCGTCGGCGCAAGTTCTGTGACTGCGCCGGTATCTTCCTCTAAGTCGCCAAAATAGCTTTCGAGAATATCGTTCAGTCGCACGCCCATATCACGCGCATTTTCCAAACGCTCGGCATTGTCATCTGTGATCGCCCGCCAACTGCTTTCAAAGCGGGGCCAAAATCCATTGGCAGCATCAAGCGCCAGCGCATATACCTGTTGATTGGGGGCGTTAAAACGACTGTTGACCATCGAATACACATCATCCATGTGGCTCGATTGGTCGCTGGCGGTACTACACTCTCGATTCGTAAACCGATCCGGGGCACAAGGGGAACCATCGGTAATGAGGATGATCAGTTGCAGGCGTTGTTCATCGGGTGCGCCCAGTTGTTCAAAAGTGGTTTCGAGTCCACTGATAAAATCGGTATTGCCCAAATTGCGCTCGCCAAAAGTTGGAAGGGAAACCGCACCCACCAAACTCGTGCGCTCAGTTTGCCAATCTTGGGGCGTTTCCGCCGTGATCGTACTCAAAGGAAGCGCGATCTCGGTCACAAAGGCAGTGCGGATGGTGTCGCTAACGCCACCAAAGTAGACCGCACCCACGCGAATATCAAGATCATTGCCGAGTGCCGATTGGGAAGCGCGAAAATTACCCACCCAATCAACGCCAAATTCGACGGCTTGAAACCGCATGTTATCGGGATCAGTTGCCGGGCGTGAGGGACTTTGCGATCCAAACGATGCCCCTCCCATGCTCCCACTTTGATCTATTAAAAACACCACATCCGCGCCCATATACCGCGCATTCGCTTGCGCATGAACAGTGCGATTCGGCAGCAGCACTCGTATCGGATTAGTTGCCGCCTCGACCCACGCGCTGTTCCACACACCGATGGCTCCCACAAGGATCACGGCGGTGATCAGAGCGCGTTTGACGTGTTGATTCATGCTTCCCCCATATGATTAAGTTGGTTCATAGTAAATCAACCTCATCGGCTGAAACCCCATCCGGGAGCGGTGCATAACGCATTAACCGACGCAAACGCGCGCCCGCATGATAGCCCGACGGCATTTGTCGAACCGTATCACGCCAATCCCAATACAATTGGCAAAATTCGATGGCTACCCGATCCCCTTGGATATCCATCAAAATATAGGTTGCACAGGGTTGGGCAACCCCTTCGCGCGGAAGCGTAATACTACCCGGATTCAAGACTAACGGCGACTCGTGAACATTTTCAAAATAATGAGTCTTTTTCGCCCAGATCGGTGGTTGGATCAGAGTCTGTGACTGGGCATTCCACTGCCACAAGGTGGGGATGTGGCTGTGTCCAACCGCGATCACACGCGGTGTCGTGTGGTGTTCGTCACAATAAGCGCGTGCTGTTTTTAATTGCTGAAACACGGACGACTTCGATTGCGTGCCATACACCCACAACAAATCATACTGACGTTGCGGCACAAAAGCACCATGCGCCAAACAATAACCGGGCAAGGGCATCTGAAACAAGGGCAATTTGCCTAACCACCCCAAATCTGCCTCAGGCAGTGTCGCCCGTTGTTCGACGACGATAGCGCGTGCCTCGGCATCAAACTGAAACAACTCATTCCCAAAAGCGACACCCTGATCGTGATTGCCCTGCAACACGATATGAGGCGGTTGATCGGGCGAACGTCCTTGATCGAGAAGCCCGCGCAGCAAATAAATCACCTGAAGCGGCGCGGGACCATAGCCGACCAAATCCCCCAAACACCACAAGGCATCAACACCCTTAGCGTTTACTTCATCCAAGAGTGCAGTCAGCGCGGCAGGAGCCGAATGAATATCAGAAAAAAGCACAATTCGCACGCGGGCTTACCCTTTGTCGGAAGCGCTTAGAAAAAAAGAAACGAGCTATGAAAGCTTAGGACGTTTAAGCCCTGTACGCACCGCTGCCTGCCGGAACAACCACAACCCGCGATATGCCTCCGACTCCCAATTCTGAAGATCGATCATCTGCACCAAATAGGGGTGCGTAGAACAGGCAGCATGGGCGCTTTTAAATGCCGCGACTGCCGATTCGATAGCATCCTTGATGGCACGTCCACGCGGGCGTTTAGTCACGCCTCCCGCTTTCTGAAATTGGGTGGCGATATCATGGATGGCTTTTTCCCAACTATCCAACCCGGCGTGCCACTGCTGTTCGCGTGTATCGATCTCGTCTAGTGCGCTGTTAGCTTCGTTACGCTGTCTCGAAAATAACGCCAGATATTCGCTTTGCAAAGTGCGCAACATCATGAGGGCGCGTTCGGACGCCGCCGCCGATCTTTCCGCAGCAAGATAACGGGCTTCGACACTATCCCCCGTGCCATTGGGCGGTCTTTCCAACCGATCGACCGCAATCTGCAACCCAATCCCAAGACGGTCGCTCCCCGTCAAAGTTTCGCGGAACAAGCGCCGTGCCTGCTCAAACTCCCCCAATTCGACAGCGACGAGCGCTTTGGCACTTTGCGCTTCCCAGTCCAAGACCACGCGGGCGGGTTTAGCTTCCCCAGTGATGCGACCGACCTGCATCCCATCTACGGTTTCGTAGCTATCAAAAGGCGCTGCAAATTCGACAATGGTGTCCAGCGCGCCTCCCAGTTCAAGCAGCTTATTTTCAACCTCAGTCCATAGACTGGTGACTTCACCTGTTTTTGCTTGGGTAATTTTTAGGCGGGTCGCTAGGCCGTAGGTGGCGGCTAGTCTCAAACCAATTTCGCGCATCCCCCGACGCGCAACCCCATAATTGCCGCTCTGAATATGACTTTGGAGTTCGTCCAGTTTCTTGACGAGGCTGGCGCGCTCGGTCTGCGCTGCCTTTATCTCTCCGCTCACTTGGATCGTCGACGGATGGCTTCCATAAGACGGCGACACCGACTGCATCAGTTTCTCGGTCTCGCCAAATGCCCCCGTAACACGGTCGGTGTTCAACTGCTGAAGTGCGGTTTGCAACTTGTGGCTCAAATCATTCAGCGCTTGTTCCACCTGTCCCAACGACTCAATTTGATATCCAAATTGGCTATAAGCACTGTTAATAGTTTGGCTGAAAGGATAATCGACCTCGAAATATTGAATGAGGTTCGCCATGCCGTTAATATCATCCTTCGATTCTTTGATCTGGCTAAGTTGGGTCGCCAATTGTGCCATGCCATTATTGCCCACGACGCCTTTGGCAGTCGTCGCACCTTGGATACTTTTGTCGATCTTATCAAGCAGACGACTGACCGAAATATCAAGATTATTGATCAACTTGATGGCAGTGGGATCCGCCACATCGAACAGCAACCGATTGAGAACGAGACTCAGTATCAGCGTATTATCCGCCCGCACAAAATCATCACTGGTGCCGCTGCCCCCCATTTGCACCTTTAGACGATCTTGCCACCATGTTTTTAAGGGATGAAAGTAATCGTCATGGGCATCATTGGCGACAGGTTCTAAATTTTCTTTCCATTTGTTTTGCGCCCCGCGTAAACGTTCAGGAGTCTGGGCAGCAAAGTCAGCGTCAATCTCCAGCATCACACGCGCCAGTGCCAAGCCTTTTGCGGATTTTGCTATCAAAGTGCGTGCGGTTTCGTTCCCCGCTTTTTGCTGAAGCAACCCCAGCGCATTTTTGCCTTCGGCTTCGGCTTGTTTAAACCACTTCTGGCGTTGTTCAGGATAAGCGCTATATTTCGCCCGCATCTCCGACAATTGCGCAGACCATAAAGCAACCTCCCCATCCGTGCGATTTGCCTCTGACACAATTTTGAGCATCGTTTCAATTTCTGAAAACACGGCTGAAACCGTTGCCTCATCAGAACTGAGCGACTCGGCTTTGATTTGCGTGCTTGCCAAGTGCAACCGGATATAAGCGCGGCGTGCGATTTGCAAATCACGCTCAAAATTGCTTAAAAGTTTCTTCTCAGTGCGCAACTCCCGCGCGCGCTCAACAGCGGTTTCATACAGCCCTATCGACTCGCGCCAGTCAATAGCATTGTTAGTTTGTGCCGCCGACTTCGCCAAAGCACTCGCTTCTTGTGCCAACAACACGGGTTCAAAATAGCTAGAATAGGTAGTATGCTCCTCGTTCGCGCCAAGGATCTGCAATCCTTCTAACGCGCTCCGCACTTTAGCTGGATCCGGCGCGACATTTGGCTTTTTCCAGTCGCGCAATTGCCCTAACAAGGTTGCTTGCGCTTCTGACTTCGCCCGTTCCAATAAATTTTCGCGTCTTTTGTCCAGCGCGCGATCCGCCAACACTCCCAATGCCGCCAATTCTTCATACACAGCAACTGCGTCGGTCGCCAAGCGCGCTTCGGCAGAATTCAGCCGATCCCCCGCACGCGCTTGTTCCTTCCGCCGCAGATCTGCTTCGTCGTACAACTCCTCAGCCCGTGCCCGATCCCGATGTCCGGTCATCCGTTGGACGCGCTGAAAAATTTCGACGGCGCGGTCAAGTTGCCCGGCTTCTATCTCCCGCTGCCCCTTCAAAAACTCATAGTGAACTTCCAAGTCATCGACCGCCGCGCGCAGCACATCATCTTCGGGGTGTTCTGCGCGCACAGTGCGCGCTTTCTGCACTTCGCGTTCAACCCGCGCATAATCTTTTTCGTCCAGCATTTTCTTGATTTGCTCAGTTTGACGTTCAGCACTTTGACGGAGCGAAATCTTTTCCGCTATGTTGTCAAACTTCGGCGTCTCACCGATCACGCGCGCAAAAGTCAACTTCAGTTGATCAAGTTCAATTTGCAAGTCTTCGGGATCACTGTTGACGAGTTGGCGTTCCAGACGATCCAACTGGGTGCCTAAATTTTGTTTTTGACGCTCGATCTCTTCGGCATCCAACACCCATTTTTGGGCACGTTCGACCTGTTGTTCAAGGATCGGGTCATCCAATTGGCGAAACTGGCGGACGATGGCATCGACTTGAGCAGTCAGATCATTGATCCGGCGCTCATCAAAAGCTTTCTGCGCGCTGTTCATCAACGGATGCAATCGCCGTCGAAATTCGTCCACAATCGTGGTGCGGGTTTCGCGCAGTATCTCCGCCCATTGATACTCGGCATAGGCTTGCTCATACAAACGCCACGCTTCAAATGGATCTATCGTCGCCTTGCTTTGGGCGTCCCGCGCCAACTTCTCCGCCGCTTCCAAGTTGCGTTTCTCGTCTCGGATGCGTTGCTGTACGCGCTGCACGTCTCCGCGTTCGGCACTTTGGGTTAAAAACTTAAACAGCCGATCCACCTTGTTTTGATCCAAGGCTTTTTCCGCCGCTAACGGGTTGTGATCTGCTAGGGCAAGTTCGGCATCAGCGATATATTCGTCTTTCTTCGCCAACGCCCAATCTTTGGCTTGTTTCTCCAACTGTTCGCGCATCCGCTTTACGGTAATGCGTCCCGTAAATTGTTCAGTGAGTTGCCCCCCCACATTGAGGAAGTTATAGTCGGGGATTTCATAATCATCCGCCAGACCGTTTAGGTCTGCCAAAGCGCGTTCATATTCGCCTTCTTGCACCGCCGAGGTTTTGATCTGGTTGGCGACCGCTTCGCGCACACGTTTATTTTTAGCGTCAATATCGAGGGTTTTCAAAATGCTATCTTCTGGATAGCGACCGAGCGCAAGGTTGGCAGCATCTTCGGCAGCTTTGTAAATTTCCACAATCGTCGTGGGGGCGATGCGCTGCGCTTTTTGTTCTTCGGCGTATGCCCATATGCGTTCGCATAGTTCGCGCACTTGCCCCACATAAAGGCGTTGCTTTTCCCGCGCGATGCGCTCACTTACACGGTGGACACGCCGATTGTATTGGGGATCCGTTGCGCCTTCGACAATGACTCGTTCCCACTGTGCCAACCAATCGCGAATATCGACTTCCCGCTGTTCTGCGGATTCGTCGATAAGCTGGCGCGCTTCATCAAGATAATCTCGAAAACGCAGCACCTCGCCATAGGGTGTATCCACCAAGATAAGTGGGGCTTCTAATTCTTCATCAATTTGGGTCTGTAGGTGCCGGACGATTTCGGCACGCAGCACCTCGATTTTGGGCTTCTCAGCTTGTGCCACTGCCAGCAATTCTTCTAAATCGGGGGCACGCTGCAACTCATGGATGAGTTCCCCCAGTGCTACTTCAGCATCGCGCAACTGGGTCGCTTCCCGTAGCACGCGGATCGCCTTAAGCTGATCCAGCACCCAAGCGCGGCGGCTATCCTGTTCATCCGAGGAAGCTTCGTTTTCCACAACGGATTCAGGCTGGAAGTCAGGCGAAACGAGTGGCTCCGACGCGGCACCCGCCACGAAATTATCATCATCTTCATCGCGTAGATAATTTGGCAGTTTACTGTTCACGGCACCCTGTTCCTTGATTGCTCAGAAGGTGAGACGCGGCAAAAAAACGAGTATTTTGGGTTAGTTTCCACGCAAAAAAGGTTTATGTTGTGTATCCAGATTGTATCGTATATACTCCGTTTCAACAATGGGTTATCCCTAGCTTTTAGAACCTCACAATAACCTACAAAAATACCTATCGTAAAGAAAGCACGAGTTCATGAATGGGACACGGCTAATATCGGGGGTGATAGCAACGCTGTGGCTGATAATCGCAGGAATTTTCCTGCTGGCAAATTTTGGTTTGTGGTCGTTGATTGTTGCCAAAACAGTGACCTATCCAGTCATTCTCGAATGGATATTTTTAGAAACTGTCCCCGTTGCCACGCTAGATACGCTGCTATTGTGGAGCGGACTGACTGTGATTCTTGGTTCTGCGCTGGCACTTACTTTATTTGCCGCAACACTGCATGTATGGGGCCGCTTTAGTACCATAGACACCTTTCGCTTTAGCGCCATGAGCGCCCTCACTTTGCTCTTGCTAGTTGCCATTACCTTATTAAGTTTTGTAGGAGGGGAAACATGGCTACAAGGCTTACCCACTTCTGCAATTCCAGCACCCCAAAGTACCCCCATTGACACCGAAACCAGTGCGGTTTCCCGCCCCCCCGCACCAGCGGCGATCTCGGCAGCAACATGTCCGACGGGAGACCCAACGCTTGTGGATTTTTGCATCCGCCTCGGGCTGTATATACTGCCCAGCGTCAGTGTCTTGCGCCTCGTCTTATGGGTTTTAGCGGGTGCCAGCGCCATCATCGCTGCCTTAAGCGCAAGCGCCTTCAACCACGAAACCCGTGATCTGCGCGCCACGCCCCCACAATGGAATCGGCTATTGCCTACCCAAAATGGAGTGTGCACAAGTTGTGGTTCTGCGATCATTTGTGCCTTCTGTCGTGCCAAAACGGGGCTAACGATTCGGTTTGTGACCGATACACCCGTCGAAGCCGCCCCTGTGTTTAAGCGCGGAGAACGGGTGCGCGTCCGATTTGCGCTCCCCCACCGCGAAATTCAACGCTCTGCCGAGTGGCTGGCGCTGTTCATGCCATCAGGAATGGCACTCGCCAGTGCTATTCCGCTGGACTGGCAGCAAGTCGCCCCCAACACGATACGCCAATTGCTCCGTTCTAGCACGCAACAACAGCTACCTAGCCTGTTGATCACGCCGAAAACTGCTGAAACTCAACGCGAATTTGATCTAGAATTCGTCTTCAAAGACACACGCAAACAGTCCACCAGCGTTGTCGCGGTCGAATACTATGAGGTCAACCCTCAAAGCGATGCACGCCGCCTTAATGTTGAAAAGCGCGCTCCAGAGGTCAAAACACTACCGTTTGATCTGGAAGCCCCCCCTGCGGGACCCAGTCTCCTCGGCACCCTGATGAAGCGCTTACAACCGACCGTCATCGTGATCCTGATGGCGCTCTTGTTGGGTATCGGACAGAGCGCCTACGCTCAAGATACAGATTGTGAAAACCAAAACTGCCTCGACCTGTTTTCTGGCAACAGCCTGCAAATTGAATATCAAGTGCGGGGATCGATCTTCATGAACCCGCTGCTGGAATTAGTAATCACACAAAGCACTAGCGAGAACTTGCGCGGGCGCTTACCCCAAGATAATTTTGTTTTGCTGGTTCATAATAACTATTGCACGCTGATTGTTGCCGCCTTGGTGGACCCTGATGCTCCAGACTCAACGATAGCTTATGTGGATGTGCCAGCAGGCATAACTGAACCCATCCGAGTCTTTGCCCATGCTTTTTGTCTTGAACTAAATTTTGGGGCACAAGCGAGCGGTAATCCTTTTCCTCCGCCGGAACAACGTTATGTCTATCCATCGCGCTCGGACCCCATGACGGGCAAACTCCCCGCCCAACCGGAGTTGGTGACAACGAATTTTGAGGAAAACTATCGTGACTTCCGAAGTATTTTTGATAAAGCCGCCGACCAAACCTGCGCTGCCCCAATCAATCTAGCCGATTTTGCACCCCCCGCACCGATGCCCGAAGCCGAATCAGCGGCACAGTGTGTGGCACAGGTGTTGGCAATCGAAACGGACAATGGCATAGCGACCGAAACCGCCGAACCCCTAAGCACTTCATCCGACCGTCAACTTAATTTCAAAGATTTGACCACACAAATCGCGGTCTTTATCGCCTATACGGGTGCCGAAAATACTAGTAGAGTATGGGATACTTATGTGAATCGGCTCAACAATGCCGTTTTTCTGAGAGATTATCCTAGCCTCTATTGCTTACTAGACATGGAAGAACCGCCCCTGACGCCCCGCCTTGATCTGCCTACGACCGCCGAAACGCCTTTACTCACCCCGCTGCAAACCGAAGCTGTACCCGGCGGATTATATTATCGCTTACAAGTCGCTCAATTCGCCGACGACAACGCCCCGCCGACCCTGTTGCGTGATGAACTCATCAGCGGCGCGCCGAATTTCACAGATTTGGAACTACGGGCTGTCGGGGAGTATGCCGTTTGTTACTCCGTGATTGGCACCAACTACACCTACGACACCAGTGGTGAGATCATCATCGCTCGTCCCCCCGAAACCGCCGCCCATCGGGTTGGTATCACCGCTTCCACAGTGGCAACACCCGAACCGCCGCCCCGAGCCGGGGATGCGCTCTCGACTGCGGTCGTGGAACTCCCCATCATTGGGTTTACCCCGCTTGCCCAAGTTGCACTAGGAAGCTTTGGGTTGATCTTGGGCATTGTGGTCAGCATCATCGTCGTCCCTTCTTTTCTGCGCGCTCAAGGCGCGCGGATCAGCAGTCTGATCCTCATGCTGCTCATCGCGCTGGTCGTGGGTAGCCTTATCGTCCTACTCACGTTTGTCATCCCCGTCGTCATTCAGTTGTTGAGAGGAGGCGTATAATGTCACCCAGTCCCTTCAAAATTTCTGCACGCGCCAAGCGCGCGCTATCGCTCTGGTTGATCGCCCTGTGCAGTTTTCTGCTCCTCAACAGTGGGCACACCCCGACCCCCGTACACGCGCAAAATACGCAAGAAGGAACGCTCCCGTCCACCAAGCCGCCGGGGTTGCTGTTATATATTGCCATTGATGACACTTGGTTTGGTCAAAACCCTGACCCCGATGGACGCCGTTTTGATGCCGTGCGCCAGATCATCGCGACGTTGGCGGCGGATCAAGCAACAGATCATCGCATCGGCATTGTCACTTTCGATGTCGCCAGCGGCAATCTGGATACCCAAATTTTGCAACCTCATGCCGACTGGCTCACCCCCTTAGAGAATTCCACTCATCTGATGAGCGTTGGGAAGGGGTTCACGGCGCAAGGGCAAGACCTCGTCCGGCGCTTGGATGGCTATCGAACCTTGGAGGACTATGGACGTACCTTTACCAGCATGGGGAGCGCTCTTGAGTTAATCGAGCAAGACCTGTTCACACTTGACGCCACTACCACCGTCAATTTCAAACCGGTGATCTTGCTGTTGACGGGTAGTCCCATTGCCTACACCGGTTTTCTCCGCAACGAGCTTACCGGGGACGCCACTTTATGGAATCGTCAGATCGGGCGGGTGCTAGAAGGCACCAGCGACACCGACCCCGGGTTGCTCGATGCCGAACGCCGCTTCTCGACCTTCCAGAGCGACCACTGTGCGCATGTCAGCGAAGGGGAAGATACCCCCTTCGTCCATGCCGCCTTTACCTTTGGCGAAGCGTTGACCTATGCCGACCCCGATAACAGCACCACGATCGTCCGCACAGATGGGCGCGTCGTCGGCAGTCTCTACGCCAACCGCTGGGCAACGCGCGACATCATCAACGCCAATCCGTTGGTCTACCCCCTCACGATGGACGGCACTTCAAATCCAGAACGCTTTACGCCTGAAGAAGCAGTCATTGGGTTTCTGCGTGAAATCCGCTGCACCATCGGGGGTGTCGTCATCGACCGCGAACAAATCCCGGCGGGCAACGCGGCAACCACCCAGCAATATCGTTACCGCATCCCCACCAGCAACGCCGCACAGCAAATCACCCTGTTCCTGCGCAGCGGCACCAGCACTTTTGAAAACACTGCCCTCAACGAGCTAGCCCAGATTCGAACCGTAAACGGGGGCGAAATCAAAGTGATCCCCCGTCCGGCGGACGGGTGGGGAGGCGACCTTGTGGTGATCGTGTCCACCACCAGTGATGCCGTCATCCCGATTTGGTACGATTATGCGGTCGATCTCAGCGATCTGAGTTGGCGCATTGTTTCGCGTACAGAAAACCTGCCCCCCGGTGAACAAATCACCGTTGAGGTGCAATTGTTGGCGAACAACGAACCGGACGGCATACCGATCAGCGACGATGCCATCGTCGGCGGACTGGTGGGCACGCTAATTGGCTCCATAACACTGCCGCCGATCGAGTTTCGCCCGCCCGAAGCAGCCCGTTGGTCGGCAGATATCGGGCAAAACGGCAGTACGCAAGCCGGGACGTTTGAATTCACGTTATCGGCAAAGCTCACTCAAGCACTCGGAAAATTAGCGGCGGAAAGCACTATCTTGCGCTTGTCCGACACAGAATCGTTAGTCTTTGCCAGCGAACTGTCAGTCAATTTTCGACAAGCGGGGGCATACAACCCTGATGAATGGGAATGCGTCGAAGGCGTTCAGCGCGTGGATGTGCAAGTCGGGTTCGGCCGTCAAAATTCTGAAATCAGCATCGAAAGCCTCGCCAGTTATGCCGAAGTGCAATTATGGTTTACCCCCCCGCCGCCGGTTGCTGGCAACACCCCACCGCCCTCCCCTAGTGACGGCACGCCCCAACCCAGCGCCACCCCAGTCGTGCTGCGCTGGGACGCTTCTAGCGCCAGTAGAGAAAATGCCTATTTTTATGGGGAAATCCCGTGCGGGGCATTACCGCCCGGACGACAGTCGATGATCGTCGTCGCTGATATTTCTCAAAGTGGCACGTCAAGCGATGGCAGCAGTGTCGCCAAGTTAGCAGTTTCTGGCACCGACACGTTCCTTTTGCCACCGTCTGCCACGCCCACAGCGTCGCCCACCTTTACCTCCACCCCGATCCCGCGCGTCGTCGCCACAGCCGCACCCAATGATCCGCTTCAACCGATGCGAGATGATCTTGAAGCACTCATAGACACGCCAGCAGCCCAAAGCCTCATCATCGGGGTAGGCATCGCCCTGATAGTGGGGGTAAGTGCGTGGGGTTTTACGGTCTATAAGCGCAATTTGCCCCTGCGCAACATCCTCATTCAGGTGGATCGCAATGGAGAACGCACCTCCAAAATCCCGCTGCTTGGGGTTGGACTACGCCGCGAACTGCCGCGTCAAAGGTTTACATGGCATGAGACCATCAACGAGAAGCGAGAGAGCGTCTTTACCATTCAGCAAGGGCGCAGCCGCGCGGATGTGCGCATCGTTCCGCACCAAGCAAACCTAATGATTAACGGGGTGACCGCTTACGAAAACAGCACTTGGGACAGTCGTTTTCCGGTTGTCATCGAATGGCTTGGAAACCCCAAGCGCACCTTTACACTTGATGATCCGCGCGAACGTCAACGTGCCGACTTCCGCGCCATCCATACGCAGACTCGTCAACGGTAACGCTCGTCAATAAGGACGAGGGAGGCATTGATACATGGTGAATGACAATCAGCAATCAAGACAAACCACCCCGACGCCGAAACCCCGTCCGGCAGATGTGATCCCCACCTTATTTGTCGGCTTAGGCGGGCAAGGGCGGCGCATTGCCGAAAACTTAAAAGTCCGGCTTGAAGAACGCTATGAGTCGGTACCAGGCAAATATGATGACCACATCAAGTTTTTCTGCGCCGATACCAATGTCCACGAGCGCTTTGGCGCGTCTTTTCCGAGCGATCCCAACAGACCACCGCTTGAATTGACTGGGGATGAATTATTCAGTTTGGCGAACACGCCGATTGAAGACTTGCGAAGCGGACAGCATCCCTTGGGACGCTTGCTCCCTGCCGAACTTTACAGCGACCAAATTTATCAAGGGGCACAACAAATTCGCCGCTTAGGGCGGGTGTCGCTGCTTGACCATTACACCGATTTTCGCACCAAGTTAAAGGCGATCATCACAGCGTTACTCCAACCCAATAAGAATCCGCCCGCGGATGGGCTGCAACGCTTGGATGATAAGCGTCTACAAGTGTATATCGTATGTTCGATTTGCGGCGGCACAGGCAGCGGCACCTTCATCGATACCGCCTACATCATGCGCGATATCATGCGCGATTTTAAGTCCGTCGCCACCAACGTGATCGGGGTGTTTTTGCTGCCCGAAGTCTTCAACATTACCGGCATTGCGCGCACCCGCATCCGCGCCAATGCCTATGCCGCCTTGCTTGACCTTGAATACTTCAACCAACCCGTCCAAATTGGCGATCCTTTATATGTTGTTGATTTAGGCGAAGCCGGAAAATTAACGAGCCATAGCGAACCTTTTAGCCAGTGTTATTTGGTACAGGGCAACGAACGTTACAGTGAAATCAGCCAGATCGCCCAGATTATCGGCGATGCGCTCGAAACGCTCATTTGTACCGAGATCGGTGGCAAAATCGACGCGGTGCAAGATAATATTCGTCCTCAGTTCACCCGCTACCCCAATGGCTTTCGCACCTTCTACAGCGCTTTTGGGATCGAGCGCATCATCATCCCAGAATTGCGACTGCGGCGATTGCGGGCGAATCAGGACATGCGTATTTTAATTCGCAACTTTATTTTGGGCAGTCGGCGCTGGGCAAGTGCCGACAACAAAACTCATGCGCCCGACGACTACACATTCGACGGGCAGGATTATTGGGACGATCTGCGCGATATCCTCAAAAACATGCTGGTGAAGGAACGCCGCAACCAAGGCGGGATCACCGTCACCCTTGCCAGCCCAGAGGGCGTCCGCAATATGACCGAAGCCCTCGATTTGGTGCGTGCTGAGTTTGACCACTCCCCTGACCTGCGCATGACGCTCCAGCAAGCGTGTGACGAAACCGAAATGCGCCTGTTTGCGCTCAGCACCCTACGCCAAGAAGTTCAAGACAGCTTTAACGAACGCTCGAAAACATGGTTGCGGGAGACCCTGCAAGCCCTTTTAGATTACTCTTGGCGCAATGGTGGCGGTATCATGTGGTTGCGTACATGGCTAGCGGAATTAGAACAATGCGCGCTGAAAGAACGCGCAGCACTGGCACAACCACTGAGCGAGCATCGCAACCAGTTGGGTGAAATGACCCTCTTTATGCGGAATCAACTTGACCGCATTGATAGTGTCAGTCGACAACGCGGCATTCGTGGGTTGTTCGCCTCGCGCATCCCCCAAGCGCGCGAAAGCGCCAACGAAATCAAACACCGGTTTGCTGATACGTGGGAAAATGAACGCAACACCTTACTAGATGCCGTCTATGCGACTGTCCTCGCCGATATCCGCCAATGGCAACAGCGCTTGGGCGAGATTGCCGCCCAATGGCGGGGCACACTGTTGCAATTGCAAGCGGAAGAAGGTCAAACGCTGCGCTTTGATGCCGAACAAGCACAGGTCTTGATCCCCAAAGGATTAGAACAAGAAGTGTTGACGAATGATGTCTTGCCCGCTGATGTCGAGCAAAAAGTAAAACAATTTAGTCGCTATCTTAGCCAACAGCGGAATATGCGTGCCGGTTTCGCCGCTACCCTGTTTAATGAGGTGGATGGCAGCACATGGATCGAAGACCACTTGCGCACATGGGCATATCAACCGCAAGCCGTCACGGATGCCGACACCGTTCTCAATCTCATCAGGGCACAAGACACGGATACGCAACGCCGCCGTTGGTTAAGTTTGCTCAACAACGCCAAGCCCCTCCTCAATTATGCCCCTGCCAAGCTTGAAGTCCCGCCCGAACGCATCGCTTATGTGAATACCATCCGACTTGACAAGCAGAAACTGCCTGCGGGTTATGGCGATATCAATGAAGTGGAGACCAACGATCCTTTTACTCTGACCCTATTGATCACCGATCATGCGATTCCCTTCGACTCGCTCGATCATTTTGAGGATTATAAAGACGCCTACCGCAAGAGCTTGCGCGGTGCTAACCCCATCTTTCACCTCACCAATGAACTTGAAAACGAGCCGTTTGACCCCTCATCACGCTATTTCATCAACCCGCGTGAACGCGCCCGGCACTTCGCGCTGGCACTCGCATTAGGCGCAATTAACGAGCAAGCGGACCAGCTTTTTGACTTAAATCGTCTGAAGGACTCGCTAGAACGCGCCAAGCGGGCACTCCGAGAAAGCGTTCAAAAAGAGCAAATCGACAATTCTTCGGCGGATATTGACATCATGAAAATCAAACAATATCAGCACGATCTCAAACAAAGCATCGCCAGCGAAAGGGTGACATGGAACATTGCCGAGCGCCGTTTTCTCCAGTTTGAGGATCGCATCGCCACACTGGACGCACCGATTGAAACCCTCTTTATGTTCAAAGCACCCTTTGAACAACTCTATGATGAATGCACGCAGTACAGCAAAGACAGCCCAGATCGCCTCACGATTTTCCGCCGCGCCGTCGATCTGTATCGCGACAATATCATCAAAGGGGATAGCGAACAAAGCATACTCAGAACGCGCTACAACAAATTCCTCAGCCTGCGGATTCGGCAAGACCCTCAAGCCCAAGGCGTATTCACCGCCGAAGATTGGACCGAAGAACGCTTTGAACCAATCTATGACCGCACTGATCCCCGCCTGTCCGCTTTGGAGTTGCGGCTCTGTCGTCATGTGTTGGCAGAGTTACGCCAGCTGAATCGCGGCTTATGGTCGTCCGCCAAAACAAGTCAAGCAGGGTATTGGCTGGATCCCAGCTATCGCAACAATCAGGGCTAAAGGACAGGAAAACGTATGACATCTCAGTTTATGGTAGCGCGCACCCTCGTCATCGGTCTCGGCGATGTCGTGGAGGATACCCTCACTAAAATCACCCAACAGTTCGCGCAAACGCATGCGCTGGATCATTTAAGCGTGATCTGGCTACGTTCAACCGATGGTCTGCCCCTGCCGGTTGCTCGTCCTACTGCCTCTGGGAATCCCGCGTCTCCGCGTCGATGGCACTGTGTTGAAAAATCCATCAAAGACGACCTCAGCCGCCTGTATTACGATATCGATGTCACCCGCATATGGTCAGCACCGCATTGGAAACATTGGACATGGGCGGAACTGCGGTCGAACCGCGTCTATGGCAAATTATGGATTCAGCACCATCTGATGGCGGTGAAAACGGCGTTATTGGCAGATTCAGATATGCCCGAAACGGTCCAAGGGGCGATCCTCACCAAAAATGTCCTCTCGGTTTTTATCGTGGTCCCCTTGATCGATCCTTTTGCGAGTGGTGCATGGTTGGATGTCGCCTATTTATTGCTCGACCATTTCGGTGTGAACTCCGGCAGTCGTGTGCGGGTCTCTGGCATTTTGCTGTTGCCCACCGACGACCAAGACGATACCCACATCAACACCGTATCGCAGAACCGAGCATTCACCAATGCCCTCAGCTATGCGGCTTTGCGCGAATTGCGATTCGTCTTACAAAAACCATCTTTTTTTCGCAATTATCATCCCTCACTGCCCCTCGATTTTGTGGATATGCCCCCGTTTCCCAATGGCGATTGTTTCGTGCTAGGGGGCAGCCGCAACGAACATGATGATGTCAAACTGGCACCCCGACAAGACACCGTGAATGATCACTGTGCCAAAATTATTCACTATACCGCCTGTGGCACGGTGCCAAATTTAGCCCCTGGAGAGCAAATCATGGCGGCGGCGGAGCAGAGCGATTCGTTGGGTAGCTTGACGGCGCAAGCCATCGAGTCGATCTTCCCACGTATCCCTTATCACGAAATCAGCGACGTACATGGCATTGCCAGTATGGGCTTGTTTCAAAATACAGAAACATTTCACGAAAACGATACCCAACAAGCCGGCATCCTCCGTGTCTTGATCGATCAGGTGATCGGCGATGATGATGAAGGCATCGGCAGTCCTCAAGAGCAAGCCCACAGCGCGCTCCGCATGATCGAGGAATTTGAGCAAAACCTGCAAACTGCCATCACCCGCATGAGCGATCAACAGAGTGAGCAAGGGTTGATGCGCGCCATCGACAATCTTCAAACCAAAGCCACCCCCTTTCTTCAAGACCGTCATTATCAAGATGCCCTGCAAGCTTTAAACGAATACGAAATCCGCTGGGATCGCGAACTTGCCCCCTTGCTGAAAAGCAGTCAGCAGACCTTGCAAACCAGAAACCAAGCCTTGATCAAAGACAGCCCCAATCTGCGCCAACTGATCGATAATTTACGGTTGGTCGAAGTACGCATCGACCAAATCCTGAAAGCGCGTCATGACGAATATGAAAGTGTGTTGCGGTCAGCCGAACCTGCCATCGCCAATTTACAAGCGGACCGGGCGCGCCGTTATGGGTTTGGTCTGCAAGCGGCAATGCCGTCTTTATATCGTATGCTCATCAATGTGTTTATGCTCACTGCCGCTGGCTTATTTCTGCTGGCTGGTTGGTTGGACATCGAGCGGTTAGCGATTTTCATCGGTGGGGCATTAGTGATCAATATTTACGGTACGCGCGCCCGTCCAGAACACTTATTGCAGACGCAAATCAGCACCCAGCAACAAAATTTGCTGCGCCTTCAAAAGCGTATGATCGAAGTGACCCAACAACGTGCCTTTTGGCAACAAGTAGCGCGTAGTTTTCATGAGTGGCAAATTCCACTGGATGGGGATACCACCGCCCGTATTGGCGTTGCCGAGGTGCAACGCCTATCAGACACTGCCCTGCACTTACGTCGCAGTTTGGATCGTGACGGGGGTACCAGCAGCGAAGGGGAAGCGCGCAAGCAACGCATCGAAAGCGAATGGGAAAGTTATCGCCAACCAACCTGGGAAATCTTGTCTACGTGGCTGAAAACAAATCAAGAGCCGAACGCTTTGGAGCGGGCAGTGCGTTCTTTTGCCCTCAATCACCGCCTGATCGAAGTGGATCAGCGCACCTTAGACGCCGCCCTCGATCAATTAATGCGCGCCCGTACTAATGCCGCCTGTTTGCTCCATCCCCAAGACCGTCACCCCAGTTTTCCCGCTCATTTGCACAGCCTCAATGACAAAACAAGCGGCAACGGCGTTGTCTTGCGGAGTGGCTTTGTCCATGTGAAAACCGGTGCCTTCCTGCCCATTCCGCTCAGCAAGTTCAACGGGGATCGGGAACGCAGCACCCTCACCCTTACCGATTTACCGTATCCGCTCGATGAATTCCGCGCGGCGGCATTGCGAGTGCGGGGAGGCATCCCGTTGGCATCACTTGCTGATATCGAGACTTGGCATCACGATTACGCCCGTTTAGCTAGTTTTGTCTTGGATGCTGTTGAAGAACGCCGCATCCGCCAGCGGGCTTTTTTCCATCCCAACCGCGCAGCATTGGCAGTGCCCGACCTGATGCGCTCCAGTGAAGGGAATAGTTCATTTCCCTATATGGCACTCGTTGCCGCCCTCTTGCGTTATAACCGCGACCCAAAAATTTGGGAGCGCTTGGTCCTCACTTACGATCTGAAGATGGGAACGGCACTGGCAACTGTCACTGAGGATGATGTGCGCATCCCACTAAATTTGGATGAACTGTGCTGCGCTTTCTATGAAAAATTGACTGATCACGATACCGTCCTCATCGACAAGCCGCACATCACCCTACTGGAGCGCCCCTCGCGCTGGACTCACGAGGCGGAGATCGTCCTCGCCAGTCACAACCAATCCGAGGATGACATGCGCGCCCTATTACAGGTGTTCCTACGCCGTATCGTCGTCAAACGTCCAACCGAGACGGCTGCCGATTGGGAAGCATGGGTGCTGAACTTGTTTGGGCACCAAATAGCCCAAAAACCAACGAAAGAAATCGCCCAACAGCGCCAGCGTTATCTCATTTTTTTCGCCTACTCGTTGTTACACCAAATCTACCCGCTTAACGCGCTCGCTTCTGAATCCTAATTTTCGACTTGGCACCATTGCCACCAAAGGAATTGCCTGATGACACAAGTAACACCTGCAGCGCCGCTCTTAAAAATCGGATTATGGGGCACACGCGGATCGGGCAAAACCACATTTATGCTCATGCTCATGCGGATGCTGAATAGTCAGTACCCAAACTGGTACGCCGAACCCGCCGACCGCGCCTCACAAGAGTGGTTGTTGGCAGCGCGCGAACAGATGGATGTGCGCCATGAGTTTGTTGAAAAGACGAAACGTTCCGGCATTTATACGTTTAATTTGTCAGAGCGCATCAATAGCAAACTTAAACTGGCGTTCCAACTCAAACTCTATGATGAACCGGGGGAAGTCTTTGAAGTTCGCCCCAAGCCCCCAACCGATGGACGCTTAAGTGAAACCACTCCCGACAGCGCATCCGCGCCTTTGGTTGCACAACGCAGCGGCGCGGATGCCGAAGCCACCAAAACCCCGCTCGAAGCGTTTCAAACCCTGATGGATTGTCATGCCATTTTGATCATGCTCGATCCCGGTTGGCAGAAAAACAACAGTCAGGGTAGCCGTCCTTATTCAAATATGATCGCTGATTTGCTCGATGATATTAATGGGCATCTACGCGAACAAGAACCCGATAAGACGCCCGATCAACGTCGCAAACCAGTCATCGCCTTGTGCCTCAGCAAGCTGGAAGGCGGCAAACTACAAAGCGCCATTGGTGGGGTCGAAAAAGAAATGTGGCTCGCCAAAGACAAGCAACCCGTTCCCGCTTTTGAAGCCTCAATTTTCAAGAATCAGCCCAACCGTTGTTTCTTAGGGCACACCCTACCTATCGCCGCCAGCACCGCCACTTCGACTTATGCCCCTTGTGAAGACGACTGCCTCGTTTTTCATCTCTTGAGCAAAAGCTTCTTTGCGGAAAGTGTACAGCGTTTTGTGGGTCTAGGCTGGGAGATAGCGTGCTTCCCGCTATCGGCAATCGGAATGCTCCCCACTAGCGATGGCACCCGTCACGGGCACATTAAGCGCATCATCCCAACTGGCGATTGGCAACGGGACCATACCCCTCATCCTCCCCATTACGAATCTCCTGAAATTGACAGGCTACACACCCCCCAGAAACCAGAAATGCTCAACATTAAGCCCAGCGCGAACACCTCGCTGGAACAAGTTTTTTACCGGCGACGGTTAATCGAAACAGATCAGCCTTTTGCCCCATATCAATTATTTGAGCCGATCTTGTGGGCGTATGAACGGGTCAAACCGCGCTGACCCCCGCAGTCCCCACCCGCCGCTTCGCTTATATCCCTCCCCCATAAGCGAAGCGACCAATGGGGAGGGGGCGCTTACAAAGGTCAGACGGAGTGGGGATTTGTACAGCCTGTGGAGTTACCGCCGCTAAAATGAAAAAGTAATCACTTCATCGGTCTGGTTGTAGCTTAGGGTGCCTGTCCTGATTTGGGGGGGCTGCCCCGTAACGTTGACGGTTATTTCATAGGGTGTCGATCCATACTCGCCACAAGTAGGGTGATAATGGACTTCCACCCGGAACTGACCACGCGGCGACCCGCCCGTCTGCCAAAAAACGTTCTCGACCGGGGTGAGGGTTTCGGCACAGGGCTGATAATTGGCATCAACATCCAACTGCCCGCCCGTCGGCGAACGCGGACTCGCGAAAGAAATTTCAAAGCCGGAAGGATCAAACACATGCAGGTCGAGATCCGTGTGCGTTGACCAACGCAATGTGATTTGCACATCCCCCGTGCCCAAGTCAACTACCGCCGTCGGCGGGAGAGCGGTTGGCAACGGTTGCGGTGTCGCCGTGGGTGGGTTCATCAGGATGGATGTCAATTCATAGCTGCCACCTCCGTAACGTTCCATGATCTCGACTTGGTAGACCCCGCCAGTCGTCGCGATGAATTCAAAGTCGCCGGTACCCAAAATGTCGGTACTGGCGGCGCTCCCGCTGACCGTCCAAAAAGGTACCCAGCCATTGGCTTGCAATTGAACCCGTACTTCGTCGTTACTATTAGTATTGATCTGCCATAGATGACGTACATAGACGGGCAAAGAGTCCGCCTGAGCACGTCCATATGTCAGTACCCCACGATCATCCATGCTCATAGTGGGGGCAAGTGCCCCTGCGATGGGGGTGCCATAGGCTTCATTGAGTGGTAGTCGCGGTTCGGATGTGCAACCAGCGACCATACATGTGAATGCAATGAGAAAGACGGTTATCCAACGAGACCAGAGTTGCCATTGTAAATGTGCTATTTTAATCATGAACTCCCCTAGTAACGAGTTGCTTGTTGTAGATGTTGAAGATCGGCGTTAGAATAAATTTTAGCGCAATTTTTCTTATCCGACGACAAAAGGTGAAATGCAATGCCGCTTTCTCCTACTGCTTCCCGCGTAATTACTATTATTTGTATTATGCTTCTCATCGGCTGCGGCTATTTGATTGCGACGATTAGCATCCCGACTATAACGACGCCCTCATTTCGGCGTATTGCTCAGCCCATCACCAGTCTCCCATTTCAAACCACGCCCACCATCTCCCTCCCTGCCACTAGCGCTCAAGACGGGCTGATCTTCCCCACCCAACCGCCGCTCAGTGGCACCTCAGTCGGTCTCAATATCCCGCCGACAAACATCCCAGCGCAAGTGACGCCCATCCCCACGATTCATACCAATGGCAGTGCTTTGAACCCCCAAGACCGACAGGTCTTTGATCAAGCCAATGGTTTCACAGTCGGAGCGGATTCGATGCGTTTCGGCTTTGCCATCAATATCAACGTACAGCAAAATGCGGAACGCGCTGACTGGCGCTACAGCGTGGCGGGCGTGGTCACAGGCATGAGCGATCTCACGAGATTTGGAATGCAGGTAGACGATAGCAGCCTGCCACTTCCGTTAAACAATCAATTTGTTGAAGCCATCGGCTATTTTGTCATCCATGAAGGCTCCGTCTATTTGTCGGCAGATATCCCTGGGTTCAATGCAAGGATTTTGCCGATTCAGTTTGATATGGAAACCATGATGTGTTCCGCAATCGCGACCATGATGGGCAGCGATACGCTCGATCCCATGCGCCAAGATGGGGTAGATTGTATCGATCAGGCGGTCGAAACAGCCTTTGAAACGATCGATTATTCCAGCGTCTACAGCGCGATGTCGCTTGGACAGTTTATTACCACGGTACGCGGTGCCGAACAAAACGGGCTGACTCCCTATATTTCGACCGTCGATATTCCGGGTCTGTTGACCTCTCCCGACTTTTCCACCTTCATTCTAGGATCAGTCGCGCCGGGATTGGGTATGGAAGCAATGGCGGATCCCGCCATGATGTCAACTTTAGGCGCTCAAATACCAACCTTGGAGGCTTTAATCCCCACGCTGCAAGCGACCGATCCGGCGATGGCGCTCGCCCTGCAAGACCAAGTCAACGCCTTTCGGCAACTTGAACAGGGCACGACTCCACAATCCGGCATCCAAACTTCTTTGGGGATCAGCGCCGCCGATTTGCCCCCGATGTCGCTCACCATTGAACACTGGGTGGAAACCGCCAATCCGCGTATTCGTCAAGTGATCATCAATTTCGATCTGCGTATCGACGATCCCCAAAATACCGCGAACACGCTCGCCATAAATATAAACGCCATTCTCAACCTCGAAGGCTATAACCTAGAGTACATCATCACACCCATGCCGGATGCGGCACGAGTCACCGATTTTCTCAACTTGCCGACTGACCGCCTCACGCTACTCAATCCGCAAGGAAGCTGATGATGCTACGTACAGGGCGTAGCGCCACCCGCGAACAAAATACAGTTGTGCTGTTGATCCATGCGGGCGAAGACCACCACGATATCCAAATCGTAGAACGGTTACGCCAAGAGTTTCTTAAAAGTTATCTAGTCGAAGTGGTTCACGCCAACCCCAAATGGCAAGACAGTACCCAGTGGGAGGCTGCGCTCGCCCCTGTGACGCGCATCCTCGTCGTTATCAGTCCGGCGCTATTCGCTGTCGAATGGCGCTCGAAACTGATCAAGATGGCGCTTGATTTACAGAGTCCGCGTCACAGCCGTCGTAATTATGCCGTCGTGACCGAGAAGAGGACTGCGATCCCCTTCTTAAACCGCACGCCTCGCCGCCGACCTGCAAAGACATTGTTCAAGTTCGTGGTCACGGAAACCCGCGCGTTTGACCCCCATACCCTGAGCACCAGCGCATTGGACTGTTATAACGATCTCATGCGCTTGCAATCGATTCGGTTTTATGATCAATCAGCCAGCCCTGCCGAAAGCTTTGACGAATTATTCGCGCGCAAACTGATCGAACTGAACAATGCCTTCAATCCCAGCAGCACCAATTTCGGCTTTATCTCGCACTCTACCGCACAGAATGACCTCGTACGCGGGCTAAAAGAACAATTTGAACACGCTCAAAAAACCGTGTGGGTGGATTTACGCAATATCCCCCCAGCGCGCGATTTCCTCGAAGAAATTTATCTGGGCATTTTGTCTGGCAATTATTTTTTCTTTCTCATGACGCCTCAGGCAATAGCCTCCCCGTGGTGCTACGACGAATTTCAGTACGCGCAAGGCTTGCACAAGCGTATTATTCCCCTTCGGCTGCCACCGCCAGATGCGGGTACGCCAGAAGAACAGTATAGGCTTGAAGCTGCCGATCTGGAACTTTTGGTGGAAGCGCGCAAGCGGAACGGTGTGAGCGAACGCAAATTAGAACTAGCGGAAGTCCGCCAATTCTTTTTAGACTTATACGCCTTCCAACCGCTCGAACTTGAACTGAATCCATCCCTTCCCCATCTCGTTACCGCCGATTGTTTACAACGCATTGTGACGCGCGCCCAACAGCAAAACCAACGCGATGACCCGGCTGCTGAAGATCACACACGCTATTTGGTGCTTGCTGATAATTGGCGACAAGAAGAGGGGGAACGCCTCTCTGGAGGCGACCTAAGGCACGCGCTGGATTGGCAACGCCAACGCGATGCGACCTTGCGTTCTCTAGCTCCCACAGAATATGTGCCGTATCGCCCCGCACCGATTCATCGTGAATTCATCGCTATCAGCCTCGGTCAGCGCACAGCCTCGCGCGTGCGCCTCATAGGACTACTGCTGCTGGCGCTGTTGGTCACCGCCATCATTTTCGTCGTGCAAGACACCAATACCCGCCTCTCGGCACAGCAAATCCTCAATGGCGAAACCAACCGACGATTGCAAACACTGGCACAGTTAAACCGCCGCATCATCGCCCCCATTGGCGGTGATCCGGTCGTCGAGCCGTTCGCGTCCACCCTTACCGCATCCGACTTATGGGTCAGCAACAGCAATGGCACCCTGATGGCAATCGCCTTGAATAGCGGCGATCAAAACGGCGCGCTCCTTTCCATCGGGGCACAACCTACCCAAACCGTGAACCACGCGCCCTATCTGTGGATGGTCAGCCGAGAAGCAAACGGTAGTCGGGTGCAGTTTGTACGTGTTGACACCCGCGATCACAGCGTCATCACACTGCCCATCCCCATCCGCGGGACGGATATCTTACTGCCCCTTCAGCCCTATCTGGCGGGTGCTTGGGTGTGGCTCTTGCCCAATCCCCAATTGCTCATCGGCGTGCCTGCGGTCGGGTCTTCGGCTGATCAGATCATCATGCTGCCGATCAGCCCGGATGCTTTTGGTCGCACCACAACCACCGTCGTTGCGGGGGAACAAGCATTGTGGATTGCCAACTCACACGGGAACAATGTGATTCCACAAGACGGTTCGCTCGTTTATATCGACACTGTATGTTTGCAGACGCAAGCCCTTGATCCCTGTGTCCAAACCATGCCCGTGCCCCAACTGCACCTTGTCGCCGGCGCTTTACATGATGGCTCGTTGTGGACGACCGAAGGGGATCAGCTCGTTCGTTGGAATGCCGAGGGCACCAAAGCCACTGTCGCCCCCTTGACGCATCCGATCACAGTCCTCCAAGCCAATGATGACGGTTTATGGGCGCTTGCACCAACTAACGACCACACCACCGTCCTCAATCTTGACGCCCTCAACGGGACAGTACGCCGCCGATGGCAAATTGCCGGCAGCGTCAATAGCCTCCATTTGGTCGATGAGCAAGCCTACCTGTATGGGAGTGATGAAACACTCACACTGCTATCGCCCATGCGTGAGGAGCCCTTGCTGTCCACACCCATTGTTGGTCTAAACCGCGCTCCGGCTCCGCTGGCTGCGGGCAATATGGTCTGGATTGTTCAATCCACCACCAATAGTGTGACGGTTCTGGCACAGCAAAGCGGGCAAATTATTCACGACAGCCTGTTCGCCTGCGAAAATCCAATTCAACCCGCCTTTGACGGTGCCAATGTTTGGCTACTCTGCAATGGACTTGCCGCAAGCCAACAACAAGTTATTGCCCTCCCCAATAATCTCCTGTATGTTGGCGAAGATCGCCCCATTTTGGATTATTTCGGACATAACCCCATCGAAATAGGGGATCAATTATGGTTGCTGCAAGAAGACTCGTCTCAAATTTTGCGCGTGCAAGTCAGCCCCCAAATGCAACTCGAGTCAACCAGTGACTATGCCCTGCCGGTCTCCCTCATGGGGTCAGGCAATTGGATGCCCCTCCAGTTTGATGGCGTTTATCTTTGGACGGCAATCGATAATCCCGGCAAAGTGGTGCGCCTCACCCCCAATGCCGCACTGGATCAAGCGCCTATTTCGGATGTGCAATCGTTCGACATCGGCGGCGAAATTCAAATAATCCACTTGATCGGGGATCATGTGTTGGTGTCTTACAACACCTTAGAAGCGCTCAACCTCGATATCCCTAATCTATTGGTCGTGGATAGGGCGACCGCCCAAGCCCGCTCATTGCAAGTAGGCGGTCAAGGCGATATGATCACAGGCGTGATACCCATTGAAGATACCCTGTGGATTGGAGCTGGCAGTTTGGAACAGGGCAAGCTTTTCCAAATGGATGCCACGACATTGGAATTGCGCCAAATATCGCTTCCCCCAGAATTAGCGCGCTTTGTGCCCTTTTCCGGATTTGCTTATGCGGGTCGGTATTGGTTCACCTTTGGCACGGGTGCCTTAAACCAAACATTTGCCGATCTCCCGTTGGATGGAACCCAAACTGAAATCACTTCCAGCTACTTGGCAGCGTATGACCCTCAAAGTGGCATGTGGGCGGCACCCCACGAGGTGCCCGGATTTACCTATCGCCCCTTTATTGATCCCGTGCCAGCAGGACAGATAGAGACGGCGCGGTTATGGTATACCCTCTCACTTCAACCGTTATCGCTCATTCGCTCGATTGTCGTTAACAATTCCAACAGCCGTATTTACGCGCTAGATATTCCCAGTTTTACCCCTGTACTCACCGAAGCGCTCGACTGTACCGCGCTAAACAGCTTGAATATTTATGGGAAATATGTGTGGTATGGATGCTTGTCCGGCGACAGCGTGTATGCCTTTCCCCGTGCTGGCGGCACACCCCTAATTTTTCCCAATATCGGGCGCGACCCAACAACCCCGTTGCTGGTGGACAACATCTTGGTGATGACCTTCAACGAAACCGGCACAGCCGCGCTCTTCGACACCGACACGGGGCAACTCTTAAGTCGCGTTCGTATCGGTCCATCGCCAAGTTCACCAGTGAGATACCAAGGTCACATTTGGGCGTATAATAGCAGTGATGGAACCCTCCAGCAAATTATGAAGTGACCGTGTCTTTTCGTTTGAGGACAGAGCGCAATACCGCGCTCTGTCCTGTCCTCTGGTTCACAACACACACCACTGAAGCATTAAATCTGAGTGACTACTCAGGTATAGAAACAGAATAAAATAAATAAGGAGGCATGAAGACGTGAAGAAAAACAGGAAAATACCCCTCGAAACGTGGATGTAGGGGCGGATTAGGCGTTTGTTAATCTTTAGTTAACATGAAAGTCAACGCGTCGAATATCCGCCCATTTGCCGCCAACGGTCATTTCTCCCTTTATTACCGACCGTTTTTCAGCCTGAGCAGTTACGTCAAAAGGGATATTTAGGACTTCGAGCGGACCGGTAATGGCGCGTAAAGCTGCGTCGCGACGCAGTAGTTCAAGTTGCAAACGGACTCGCAGCTTATCTGGCAGTAACGGCGTATAAGGATCAACCTCTGCGACGTACTCCTTGCGCATAGCAAAAACGACACGTAATAGTGAGTCTGCTTCCAAGGCTTCGCGCACCTGTTCAAAAAAAGGTTTACGCTGCTCCCATCGGACGGGGCGAGATCGGAACAATTCTTCAAACTGATCGAAGATAAGGACCCGTGGGCGCTGCACCCCAAATTCGTCAATCCTATGCGGTCGCTGCGCCAAAAACTCGTCAAGAGTCATGTCAGCCAAGCTGGTCGCATCGGTGTTACTATCCCATTGACGCAGTAAGTTGTAGATATAGGCGTTACGGATTTCCACGTTTGAGGGTTTGGGAGCTTGCACTCCAACTCGTATTGGAGAGAACACTTTGAGGTTCTGCACTTCTAAACGCGGGATCAGTCCCGCGTTGATCAAAGAGCTTTTCCCGGCACCCGACTGTGCATAAAATAGAACAGATGGGAAAGACATTACTCGTGTGGTCAGTTCCCTGATTTCCCGTTCACGGCCGAAGAAAACTGCACTTTCGGAACTGTCAAACGGACGCGGGCCGATATAGGGGGATAAGTTTTCACTGTTCTACGTCATGAGTTTGCCTCGTTCCAGCGCCGTTGAAGTTCTTCCACAAATTCGCCGCTTTTCATCAAATAGACGTTGGTATTGTGCTTCGTAAAGTACCGTTGCAGAAACTTATAAACACGGCGGCTTTGCTCGCCAGAAAGTTCGCCATTCACTGGAGCGACCTGAATAGCAATGTGCGGATCGGGATTTCCCTTGAGCTGTTGTCTCAAACTGCGCAGCAAAATTCTGAACTTCCAGTGATGAAGAGCAAATCCAATGAACAACAGAGTCGAGTTGGCAACTCTATCCAACACAATTGATGGCAACCATTCGGCTGGGTTTTGCACAGCGTTCGTCAAGTAATCTAAGGTAACTACTACGCCAACAGCATCGGCGTAGTAGTTACAGACAGTTATATTCACAGGCACAAAAGTCCTCGATCTACTCGACCCTAATTTGTTATTGATTGAGCGCGTCTTCGTAGTCCAACAGTAGAGTAACTGAAGATTTCTCACAGACTCTAAGAATGGCGTCCATATACTGCGATGTAGAGCGGTTCAGCTAAAGACAACCCTGACTTTCAGCGATTACTTCCGCTTCTTCGGGCGCATCTTCAGTTTATTCAGTATCCCAGCCATCGACGCAGTGAGGCGCATGTCAGCACTTACGCTGTCGGGATCGACCTGATCGAGCATCTGTATCCAGTGGCTCGCACCTGTCAGATCGCCTTTCGCACGCCAATAGCTGATGTAAATTAGTGCCACAGCGCGAAACTCAGAAATATGAAACCGCTGGCGTGCCAGCAGCGGATCAATCCAGGTGTGCGCCTCGTCAAGCTGTCCATCACGGATGCACATGTCTGCCATTGCCACGCGAGCGAACAGGTAATCTGGATATTCGGCGGCGAGGCGGCGATTGACTGCGTCCGCCTCGTCATGACGTCCGAGCCGATGCAAGGCAGTTGCCATGTGATTCAAGAAAGCGGGGGATTTCGGTGCGAGCGCCAGCCCCTGTTCTACTTCGTCGAGCGTGCGCTCAAAATCGCCAGCGACATACGCTTGATGCGCCGCCTCCAAGTGTGCTTGTGCCGCCTTCGGCAGGGGCTTGCCGCTGTCGTCCGCCTCCGTGTAGATTTCGAAGTCCAGCAGCAGCAGTTCTTGTAGTTCTCCTTCAATGATCAAGGAGACCGGTTCGGAGCGCGGCAGCATTCCATAACGAGACGCAAGGTTCGCCGCCTCGATGCGCTGCGCGTCCCCTCCACGCCGACTGCGCGCAAAATCGGCTAGACCGGGCAGCGGATAGTATTTTGCCAGTTGGAGCGCGGTCTTCAATCCATCAGGGTCGCCACGTTCGAGCAGCAGGGATGCCGAAGTTTCAAAGCCCGCCGTTTTCGCCAGCAACCGTTCGATCTCCCGTTCCATCGCCTTATCACTGCGCTTCACACCACGCTCAATGGCGGTGACCATCGCCTCCATCCAACGGCGCGGAATCCAGTCATTAAACGAGAAATACCATGCGCCATGATCGCGAAATTCGCGCAGATTACGACGAGCGATCTCGCCATACACATGATTATGGGGGACTTTCTTCCACTCTGCCTGTGCCTTGGTCTCAGCACCGAGAAAGGCATAGGCAGTCCCGGCGAAGTGGTATAGCGCGGGTTCCATCACAAACTTTTCTGCCTTGAAGAACGGGACAGCGCGCTCATACACCTCAATCACGCGCTGATGATCGTGGGCATAGGCGCAGCTTTCCATGACCTTCACCCAGTGATCCGGGCTCGCCGGCGATTCTTGCGCCAGCACGTCGATAAGAGCTTGCACTTCGTCCAGTCGACCGAGCTTCACCAGCAGCTGCGCCTTCGTGCTGCGCGCGAACAGATTATCGGGATGTTTCGCCAGCACCTCGTCGGCGACTTGCAGCGCCTTGATCAGATCGCCGTCCACCATATACGACAAACACACGTTGTTGAGCGGTGAGGGGAAGTCGGGCATACTGCGCACCGCTTGCAAGGACAGTCGCCGCCCTTCCGCCGTGTCGCCGTTGGTGATGAGGAATCGCCCTAGCTCGAATGCCGCCATGTTATCGATGTTGACATTTGCCGGGGCTTCGCCTGTATAGATCAAATCCTGCACGAACTGATCGATGCGCGCTTTCATCTCCATGATCTGTTTGATCATGCTGCCTTGCGGAAAGCGCTTCAGATAGCTATCCAGCGACTGTCGCGCGAGAAAGACACACTCCATGTTCACAGCGGCGTATGCCAGATTAAAAGCGTAGGCATCCTCCTGTGGCTCAAGCTGCGTCAGGGTGCGCGCCGCTTTCCACAGATAGAAACCGTTCTTCACTTCGACGGCGATCTCGGCAAGCACCTCCCACCCGGCCACCACCTTAGGGCGTTCACGGGTGAATTCCAGCGCCGCCGCCAGCGCCTCATCATAGCGATTTCGCCGGATGAGGTCGTCAATCGCCTCCAGGTTCTTCACATCTTTGGGTTTGAGCGGTTGAGCCATCACAGCACCTCCAGCATACACATCATCATCAGCACCGTAATGATACTGAGCTTGCTTAAATCTGCACAGATAGAGTCGCCGTGAATGAGCTGACGGGCTGCCCTCGCTACTATCCGAAGTAGGTTCACCTCCAAAAACTGCTACAATTTTCCCTTTCGTGCATTCAACACCCCTTCCCGATCGAGCGTAATCGATGCTTCGTCAATTCCTGCAATGCCTCTTCCACCGTAACTGCTCAGGCTGAAAAACGGTCGGTAATAAAGGGAGCAATGACCGTTGGCGGCAAATGGGCGAATATTCGGCGCGCGGACTTTCAGGTTAACGAACGATTGACAAGCGCCTAATCCACCTCTACATCCACATTTCCAGGGGTATTTTCCTGTTTTTCTTCACGTCTTCATTCCTCTCTATTTATTTTATTCTGTTTCTATACCTGAGTAGTACGCCGATGCTGTTGGCGAATCAAAATAGGAGATGATCCGTAGGGGCGCAATGCCTTGCGCCTCCACAAAAAAGACACGCCGACCCTAGATAAAATCAATTCGCCAACAGCATCGGCGTACTGCTCAGCCCTCACCCTAAATCCCTCAGCCCACAAGGGGAGAGGGACTTTCTTCCGCTTTTCTCCCCCTCAGCTTGTTTGTGGGAGAGGCGGTCGGGGGGTGAGCAGTTACCAATAGAGTTAAATGTAATATCAGAGCGGCATGACATCAACACGCTCGGTCGCCATACGTCCTTCGGTACACACCAACGCAATCCCACCGCTGGTCAGCGCTTGTTCGACATCATCCAATTCAAACAGCACATGTCCATCAATCCGCCCGATAAGATGTTGGCCTTGAACATCTAATTGCAGCGTATATTCAGTTTCTGGTGTCCAGGAAAACGCGGCTTCAACCAAGTTTTGCACACCATCAAGGGCTTTAACTAAACGTGCTTTGTTGTCGTCACATAGGAGCAAGGCATAATAACGGCACATTCCTTGCACACGCGCACCGAGACCCGCTGCCTTCACCAGATGTGGCTTGATGCGGGCACAAACACTGTAATCATGCCAGTCCCGCGTTCCCTGCATTAAGAGGCCAGTGCCAGCGTTCTGGATCACACGAAAAGCCTCAAATCCATATGGATCAGCCATATCAACGCCATGAACCCACGCCCGCCGCCACATCGTCCCGCCAACATCAGGGCGCTTGAAGACCGCCCGAGGGTCGCCTGCCCAGTTCAAGAAGTCGAGATAGAGCGTGCCGTCGGCTCGTCGCTCCTTAGTGCTGAGTTCAAGACCTACTTTGGCGATAGCTAAGCCGCCGGTATCCTCGATTTGCCATTCGATTTGTCCGGTATCACCCGGTTTCAGTTCGATCTGGGGGCCATTTATTTTCATTAACTGATCGTCCGGGCCGTACACCTGGATGTAAAGACGAGCCGTGATAATCTCCCGATTACCCGCATCAACCTTCAAACCTGCGCGAATAACCTGCCCTGGATACAGCCGGGGAGCGGCATGGAGTTCATAACCAGGCATCTTAATCGCTTCGGGGGGTATAAAGGTCGCTGTTGCGACGCACGTGCCCTCCATAGGAGAAAGATGATAGTAATGTATGGCTAAACTGCGCGTCCCCAGTTGGCTGTGACCCTCAACATTTTCGAGTCTCACGCGGCCTTTAGCATCCATACCAGTATCTTCGGCAAAACCCTGCACCGAACCGGGTAGCTCAAAATGATACCGGCTGCCTTGTTTGGGCGGAATAAAATTCATTCCAGCCAGCGCATGTGTGATTTCAGCGATCCTATAGGTCTCAGTTACCGCATCGGTGATAGCCGCGCCACCGTCGGCAGTGGATAGATACATCCGGTCTGCAACAGGGCCACGCCAATCCGGCCCTGCCTCGATTCCGGCCAAACCATTTTTAATACCAAGTAAGCAGCCGACATTACCTGAATTACAGTCTGTGTCCCAACCTGCTGTGTTCACAATCATCAGCGACTTCTGAAAATCATCCTCGCCGTACAGCAGCGCTAGGATTATCAACGCATGATTGGGGATAATATGGCAGTTACCACCGTAGCGATCATAACCGTAATTCTGGGCGATTTTGTCGCGTGTGGCACGCCAATCTTTGAATTCCGAATGCCATTCGCGCACATCGTCAATCAACCGGCGAATCAGGGAATCCATGGGGATGAAAGTCAGCGCTGTATCGAGCAAGCGGCTGAGATCGCTTTCGACATACGCCAGCGCCTCCATCGCAGCGACGACTTGTGCGCCATAAATGGCCTCGCCGTCATGGCTGACGCTGGCCGCGCGGCGTGCAAGGTCTGCGGCCAATTCCGGGTCGCCGGGCGCGACCATCGCCCAACCGTCAATAAAAATCTGCGAGCCTATTTGCTCAGAAACGATTTTTGTATTAAGAACCATTGATCCGCTCTGGGGCGCGGGTATGCCATTCTTGAGACGAAGATAAGCGGTATGCTCGGTCGAGTTTCCCAGTCCACCCCACCACAAAATCGTTTTTTTCTCGATAATGTAATTCAGCCAGGTCTGTCCGATTTGTTGGGGCGTGATGTCACGGTGATTGCCATAATCCGGCAACGCTCGCAAAAATGTGAATGTGCCAGAAATATCATCATCAGTCACGATCAGCGGTAGACCGCGCCGCTCGTGGACATAATAAGTGATTTCCCCCAGTTCGGACATAATCCGTTCATACGTCCACTGCTCGAAGGGCCGCCCAAGATATACACCGATGAGTTTGCCCAAAACACCGGCATAGGTACGCTCAATATAATCATGTGGCAATGTCATTTTCGATCCTTATCATTGTCAAAATAACCAGCTCCAGTGCTGGAAACTTATTGAATTGCGCTCCCGCTCACGGCTGCTAGTCCGCGTTCCTCCGCTACTTTCTGCGCATAATTGTCAGCACGGTAAGCTAACAGCGGGTCAGGCTGTAGACCCATCTCGACTCGTACCTGAGCCAACAGAGGCCGCACGTCGGTTTCAAAAGCGTCCATCAGCACGCGGTGTGCACCCAACACATCACCCGCCTTTTGCCGTTCACGTAGCATTTGGAAATCCACGATGAGCGCCTTAGCGTAGGCGGTTTGGCAGTTGAGGATGCTGAGGATCATTGCTTCCAACTTTGGCTCAATGTTGTGACTCTGATCGATCATAAAAGCGACATCGTTTGCTGTCTCGCCTGCTGCTACAATCTCAGTATAAATCTCGAATAATTCCTGCGGATTATTCGTGCCGACAATCAGGTCATCGTCCGCGTAGCGGCGTGCGTTCAAGTGAAAACCGCCCAAGCGCCGTTCATCGAGTAAAAATGACACAATATGGGCAATATTCGTCCCTTGTGCATGATGGCCGGTATCCACTAAAACCTGTGCCTGCGGTCCGAGTTTGAGCGCCATCGCGTAGGCCATGCCCCAGTCAGCCAAATCAGTATGGTAAAAAGCTGGCTCGAAAAACTTGTATTCGATCAACATCCGCGCATCCGCTGGTAACTGTTGGTAGGTTGCCTCCAATGCGGCTTCCAGATGATGTTTGCGCTCGCCAATACTGTCTTGCCCAGCGTAATTGGTGCCATCCGCGAACCACAGGCTCAACAGGTTGCTGCCAGTTGCCCCCATGATTTCGCAGCATTCGATCATATGCGCGATTGCCTCCTCACGCACTGCTGCTGAAGGATTGGTAACACTGCCTAAACGATACTGGTCATCTTGAAACAGGTTAGGATTGACTGCACCAATCCGCAGGCCGTGTCCCTCGGCATATTGTTTCAATCCGTTCCAATCATCAACCCGATCCCAGGGGATGTGGATAGCTATGGAGGGCGCGATCCCCGTTAATTGGTGAACATAGGCGGCATCAGCCAGTTTTTCATAAATATTGCGTGCGGCCCCCGGCCAGGCGAACACCTTGAAGCGTGTTCCACCGTTGCCATAGCCCCACGAGGGTGTCTCGATATGCTGGCGCTTGAGCTGCCGTTTGACGCTTTCGACATCAATCTGCTGCCGATGTAACCGCTCGACCAATAATTCATAATTGGCTGTGAATTCCATAATACTGTCCTTTGATTGGAAATTGATTTACTGCACTGCATTGAAGCTTGTTTTCATCACCGG
>Ga0163144_10002167_pt1 | contig 45858 bp, 37 predicted proteins | sample OliLak19BULKMAT1_FD_123175 | JGI IMG/M metagenome (GOLD analysis project Ga0163144, IMG submission 123175) | Freshwater microbial mat bacterial communities from Lake Vanda, McMurdo Dry Valleys, Antarctica - Oligotrophic Lake LV.19.BULKMAT1 | ecosystem: Environmental > Aquatic > Freshwater >... | reverse complement strand
AGGTTACTGGGGCACTTATTGGTAGGCCAAAGACGATAATACCACCACGAGCCTGCCAGACAACCCGAATCCGCAGATCAATTCGCTCAATCGGCAACCTCACAACCACGGTGATCGGGTTGGTTCCCGTAATCGGGTTGGTGCCTGTGATCGGGTTGGTGCCTGTGATCGGGTTGGTGCCTGTAATTGGATTTGTCCCTGTAATTGGAATGATACCGCTAATCGGGAAAATAACTGGTATTAAGATTGGGACGGGGACAAGCACGATCTCACGATTACCACTTGTATCACGGAAGGTCAGGTTCATCTTGATATTAATCTTGATATCAAGCTTGGCCTGCTTAACCCGAAACTTAATCTTGACCTTCATTTTATCGTTGCGGATAATATTATTATAGCCGATGCCGATATAGACCTTACCATCGCGGATTTCACGAACGAATCCCTCGCCATCAAGAAACCCGACTTCGGCAAGATCCAGATCCTGTAGATCGTCCAGGTTGAGTACAAGGAAGCTATTGTGGGCCTTACCACCACCATTGATGATCGTCACACGAATATTGAGGAACAGAATACCATTGATCACCTCGAATTCGCGCTCGATATCACTATCCTTGAAACGAATTGTAGCGGGCGGGTCATCATCCTCTTCCTCGCCGCGCTCGCGATACGTAACATTCACATCCTGTGCCGATAGCGTCCCTGCGCCCACCGGGACTTGCAATCGCAATTGGTTGATGGTTGCCTCGGTGAATATATTATCCAGGTTAACATTCAGCGTTCCTGGATTACCATTACCATTGATCTTGATCTGAACACGACCGCCACTATTACCACGCGATAGTGTGATTCGCACTTCGATATCAACTGGCGTGCCAGCCACATAACTCACACCAATTGGATTGCCAGCTCGTGTCAGTTGGCCATTCGCACCAAATGTCAGCAACTCAAAAAATGTCGAACCTGTCAGTAGCCCAAAGCTGCCACCGCCGGGATTGGTCGCGCTCGCAACCAGTTTGGCCTCGATCTTGATCTCAGCCGTTGATTGAATGGCTGGTAGAGCGCCAGGGTAGTTCGACCATTGCAGAAGCGCTGTTGATTGTGTACTGGCCCCATCAAGTACCAACATGTTCTGGCTGCTTCCCGATGGTTTTGCAATGGCAACGCTGCCTGCATCTGCAGCAACTTTCCCAGTCTGGACATTCAGCGGGGTTGTTATTGTGGCAGCAGGGTATTCGGCGAAATCGGCCCGAAACAGCGTTTGATCACGGTCATCCGCATAGGCGCTCGGCGTCCGCCCACCAGGGGCGATTGTGAACGCCAGCGCTATCGTCAGCACCATGCACCATAGGCGGACAATGTTCGTTCGCTTCATCGATTGCTCCTTTATGAATACGATATCGTGGTTCTCAGATTAATAACAAATGAGCAGCCATCCTGTGATGGCTACTCATTAAATATCAGTAAACTATCAGGAATAGGGATCAGGCCGCCTTACTTGCCTTGGTCATTTTTGCCCTTCTCGTTGCTATCTTTGCCATCTTTGCCATCTTTATCGGGATTACACTTCTTATCATCGCGCCCAAGTTGGAGGCCCTGACAGTTTTTATCGCGGCTCTGATCATCACTTGTATTCTGGCCTGGATCAGATGGAGCGATAGCAGGAGGATTGGCAGGCACCGCTGGTTTCTCCGTCTCAATTGGGACGATCGGTACCATTTCGGGAGTCGCAATCGGACTGTGTTGGATAATAGGCTCGGCAGTTGCTGCTGTTTGCGTTGGTTCGGTTGGGAGCAGCGTCGATGTTGGCAGTGGTGATGGCGCAAGTGTGGTTGGGGATGGTTGGTTCGATGTGGCATGAACTGTTGTATTCGGTGTTAGCGGTATAGCACCCGGTCCACGCACAGGGGCAAGCAGCAGCGCCACGATCAGCAGCAATCCGAATCCCAACGAAACTATGACGATAAGCCAGATCGGCAGGCCAAACAGGCCAAGCGTTGCGGGTAACGTCGGAGGAGTTGATGGGTTAGATGGCGGTATGCGCCGTAGGGCAACCTGTTCAAGCATACGCTGCTCAATGGTAGCACGAGCGGCGCTATCAAGGGCAGGGCGCGGCAAACGGGTCACATCTATGGCAGCACGGAGGAGTGGCTCAAGCTGAGCTTGTTGGGCAGGATAGCCAGCCAGGCAGGTTTCAATGGTTGCCCCAAATGCCAGTTGCTCCAGGCATTCCTGCAGGATCTGTTCCAATTCATCGTCAGTCATTGTTATCTCATCTCCCCAGTCTGGGGAGGTCGTGGTTCGTCATTGCGTTTTAGGAGCCGCGCAAGCGCTCGCAATGCGCGAACCTGGAGTTGCCGAACGGCAGTCTCACTTTTTTCAAGCGTTTGAGCCACTTCTGCTGGGCTTTGATCAGCAACAAACCGCAGCAGCACAACCTGTTGTTGATCTTCGGTTAGATGCGTAATAGCAGTACGGAGTTCCGCAGCCTCAAACTGGGCTGCAACCACTGCAGCCGGGTCATCGGAGGCTGGTTGGTCTTCAATCGTTGTATCAGATACAGATTGCCGCGAACCACTGCGGGTGAGTGCGTTCAGGGCCAGGTTGTGGGCAATGCGATACAGCCAGGCTTTCAGTGGCACACCTGTATAAACAAATTCATCGATCCGTTCGACCAAGCGGAGGTAGGTTTCGCTCACAATATCTTCACTAAGATGCTGGTTGCCACTCAGATTATAGACATAGCGATAGAGCGCATCACCATAGCGTGTGAGCACTTCGCGATAGGCCTCATCGTTACCAGCCTTTAACTGTTCAATCAAATCCGCTTCGGTCACATGGTGCCTTTATGGCCCGCAATCCCTTCACTCAACTCATATGCTATAACACACATGCCTGTTGATTGTGACGGGTATACGAAACATTGTCTTGCCTCTACTTCTCCTACGTATGCTAAAAATATTTGTTCTCTGCCAGTATTGACCTTGCCCTTGTGCCTTGCCCATGCTATCATCGCCGCCGAAGCAGGAGGAATTCCGCGTCTAAAGGATTTTATAGTGAAGAACACGCGCCATCATGTGACAATCGCTGGTAATATTGGCGTTGGAAAGAGCACCCTGGTCGAGATTCTGGCCGAAGAATTTGGCTGGCAACCCTACTATGAGCTTGTGGCCGATCATCCCTACCTCGATGATTACTATAAGGATCGTGAGCGTTGGGGCTTTCATTCGCAGATCTGGTTTCTAACCCAGCGCTTTGATCAGCACCTCGAAATTGAAGACACGCCGATTTCTGTCTGCCAGGATCGAAGTATCTACGAGGATTACGAAGTGTTTGTGAAGGGCCTGCTCGAACAGGGGATTTTCAGCCATCGTGATTTTCGCACCTACCGGCGTTTATTCCAGGCGCTCACCCAACGGATCACACCACCAACGCTGCTGATCTACCTACAGGCTAGTTTGCCAACGCTGCTCAAACGGATCAATGGCCGAGATCGGCCATCGGAACGTGGCATTCCAGCAGCATATCTCACACAACTCAATCAGCGCTATGATGAATGGCTACGCCACTTTGAAATCTGCCCAGTACTAACAATCGAGACTGATCAGCTCGATTTTGCCCATGATCCAGCAGCTCGCCGCGAAATCGTTGATCTTGTCGGCCAGGCTGTGGGTGTGCGCGGCCCAATCCAGGAGCGTTTTACGACATGACGCAAGAAATACCAATTGCGGAATTATCTACTACCATCACCCACATCGCCGATCTCTTTCCCGGCCCGCAGCTTGCGATGGTAGTTGCATCAATTGCCGAAGGGCACACCGCTGGCCGATTATGGCAAACTGGCGATTGCGTACTGCTGTGGGATCAGGGCAATAATGTGCTCTACCTTGCCAGCACCAGCCAGAATGCCAGATCACAGGCCGCACTCGCAGATCTGATCGACGGCCAGATTCGCGTTGCTTCTGTGGCAAGTGGGAGGGCGCGTTTCAAGGTTCGAGCACTTTCTGCCGACCTTGATGCTGCAATAGAACGGTTATTCCAGCATGTGGAGCTCCACGAATTACCAGAGCTCTTCCTAAGCTACGATCACCAAACCCCTCCTGTGGTTGCAAAGCCATTGCTGCATGGGCTGAGCTATGAACTGATTGATCGCCAGCTTCTTGAGCATGGCGATGTAGAGAATATTGCAGCGCTGTGCAAGGAGATCGCCTGGATGTGGCCGAATAGTGAGCGCTTCGTGCAGTATGGTTTTGGCAGCGCGGCATTGCTGGATAGGAAGGTCGTTTGCTGGTGTACTGCTGAGTATATGAGCAGCCAGATGTGTGGAGTTGGCATCACCACCGATCCAGCGTATGAGCACCAGGGCATTGCAACGGCAACAGCAGCTCATTTCATTGCTGAATGCCTCAAACGAGCTGTGCGACCCTATTGGGAATGTGCAGCCCATAATAGTGCCTCAGGTGGCACAGAAGCTGGGCTTCACGCTGATTGAGCAGGCAGTGTTTCGTGTTGGCGTGTTTTCAAACGCGCAACCAGATTAGGAACTACGGAGCCCTTTAGGATTCTATATGCAAATCTGCAACGAGAAGGCAATGATCAGATCCAGCATCCTGGCATTCAACATGTGCTGAAAGTGGTGTGATACCGTTCTTGCTCCACACATAATCGATCCGCACCAATGGAATTGGGATGGTGATCGGGCCCATGCGCTTGTTGTTTGGGAATGTAAACCCAAACCCCCAGCCCTTCTCTCCAAAAGCATCGTGAAGCTCAGATGCCAATAGCTGATAGCCCGGTTCGCGATCACCAGTATTATGATCACCAAGCAGAATAAACCCACCAGTGGCTTTCCGCGATTCTGCCAGCAGTGCCTCGGCTTGCACAAGCCGCCCCTTGGTATCATACATCCGAAAATAACCAAGCGACCCAAAGGCCTGCGAGCGAACCCTTGAGATCCCCGAGAAATGCAGATGAACGTTCACAACCACGATATCCTTGCCATTGACGTGCATGATCGCGCGCTGCGCACCGGTTCCTTCAAGCATTCCAGCATCATCAAGTGGATAGCGGCTCAAAATACCCAAGCCACCCTGGCTATTGGATGGATCGAGGATCTGGTAGGGGTAGAGTGTCTTCAGATCACGCTGAATCTGTTCGCTCACTGGTTTTGCGAGTTCCTGAATTGCAACAAGATCGGCATTCTGTGCACGGATCGTCGCAATGATCGCATCAGCATTCGTATCCACAAACAGCTGGTTGTATGTCACAACCCGCAGCGTCTGCCCTGTTGTAGGAAGAACCGCAGCACGAGGAATGAAACGCCCACCGAAGAGCAGTGCAAACAGCACAATCGGGGTGAGTGTCATTGCCAGCATCAGCCGTGTACGCAGGATGAGAGCGGCTGGAATCAGCACAAGGATGGGCACAAAAAACAGTGCTGCAAACACATCCGAAAAGGTGATCGACCAATGAATCTGTGGTGCAAATGTCCAGAGCAGTGTCAGAACGACGAGCCCCATACTATAAAGAGCCGCGCCCCCAATAATCAGCCAATAGCCAAACTTCTGTAGATGTTTCATTGGCCAGGTATACTCCCTCTGCACGAGCACAAGAAAACAAGCGCAATGGTTCTCTTGTGCTCTTTATGATTGCGTATTGTGGCAGAAGGCTAGCATACATGGATGAGTAGCACGATACAACCTGATGAATAATTCGTAAACCGATAAGCCGTAGAGACGCACGATTTTGCGTCTCTACGGCCGATCAACAGAATTATTCTTGGTTATACCAGCGTATACACATTCCCTTTACTGGTGAGAAACTCAACAACCAATGGTTCAGGATAGGTGCCCACAACACCGCTACTACCAGGAACAACGGTGATTGGCCTCGGCGTACGAATGCGGCAGGCACCGCCAAGGATTGATCGGATGGTCGCCTGGGTAAGCTGCCCATTCTGCCAGGTGATATCGACCTCAAACCCACCCCGAGCGCGTAATCCCGTGATCTGCCCATTCGGCCAGGCGCTTGGGAGGGCTGGCAGCAGGTGCAATTCACCGGCATGGCTCTGCAGTAGCATTTCCGCAATACCGGCAGTCACACCAAAATTACCATCGATCTGAAAGGGTGGATGGGCATCAAACAGGTTGGGATAGACACCGCCGCCCTGCATGTAATTGGTGACAGTGCTCTCAACAAGTGTGAGCATATGTTGCAACATGCGATAGGCATGATCGCCATCTTCCAGGCGCGCCCAGAAACAGATTTTCCAGGCCATGGACCAACCAGTGCCAGCGTCGCCGCGCAGTTCGAGTGAACGTTGTGCAGCAGTAAAGAGATCCGGCGTGCCACGCGCAGTAATCTGGTGGCCAGGGTGCAGCGCAAACAGGTGCGATGAGTGGCGGTGGTGATCATCTGGATCATCCCAATCCTGCGACCATTCCTGGAGCTGGCCATGGCGGCCAATCTGCAAGGGCAGCAATCGCGAATGAGCCGCTTCGAGCTGGGTTCGGAAGGCATCATCGCCGCCAAGAATAGCTGCTGCGGCTATACAATTGCTGAACAGATCCCAGATCAGTTCGATATCCATGGTTGCCATTGCACTAACTGCCGCATGCTGTCCATCTGGGGTGGTGAATTTATTTTCTGGCGAGGTTGATAGAGCCGTAATCAGCTGGCCCTGCCCATCCTCAATCAGCCAATCCAGGCAGAATTCAGCAGATCCCTTCATGATCGGGTAGGCCCGATCCCGCAGGAATGCTGTATCGCCGCTGAATGCGTAATGCTCCCACAGGTGTTGGCACAGCCAGGGGCCAGCCATTGGCCAGAATGCCCAGACGGGATCGCCCCAGCCGTATGAGCCAACCGGCCCTGTCTGCCGCCAGAGATCGGCATTATGGTGCGCAACCCATCCCCGGCAGCCATAGTTGATCGCCGCTGTCGTACGGCCATTCACACTCAGATCATCGATCAGATCGATCAGTGGTTCACAACACTCACCCAAGTTGGTCGTCTCGCCCAACCAATAGTTCATCTGCGTATTGATATTGATCGTCCAGTTTGAACTCCATGGTGGGCGGATTTCATCATTCCAGATCCCCTGCAGATTGGCAGGCTGCGAGCCAGGGCGCGAACTGGCAATCAGAAGATAGCGCCCATAATGGAATAGGAGCGCTTCCAACGCCAGATCGCTCTGTTGATGGTAGGATCGAATGCGCTCATCGGTTGGCAGTTCATCACGCGATGAGCCACCAAGCGCAAATGTCACACGCCGGAAGAGCCGCTGATGATCACAAATATGATCCTCACGGATCTGCTCATATGATCGGTGTAGTACAGAATTTAGTGTAGTGCGTGTTTGTATGGTCGGATCGATACCCGTGTGCCCTGGCGCAACCAGTGGCCCTGCATAGCTCGTTGATGCAACCAGATAGAATGTGACGCTATCGGCGTTCGTGATGCGCAACTCGCTATCTGTAGCAGTAATGGTTCCGCCCTGTGCAACAACACGCAGCTCAATGGCAAAGGTCATGCCCTCGTTATCGATATACACAATCGCTGGTTCAATCGGGGAATAGCTTGGCTCGACGTGGGTTGGGCAGGTGCCAGTGAGCAGCAACTGATCTGAACCGCTGGCATGTGTGTTGAATTGCAATTGGCTCGTGAGGCTGGCTATCACACTGATCTGTCCTGGTTGGTCGCAGGTCAGGTGTAGCGCAATACTATTATCGGGCGCACTAGCCAGTGCTTCGCGGCGAAACGTTGCAGTTCCAACCCGATAGCTAACACTCGCCAGTGCAGTATCGAGATCAAGCTCACGCAGATATTCTGTTGCTGGCAGCGCATGATCGAATGTCAGTGCGAGATCGCCAAGAGGTTGGTAGGATTGGGTGAACGGGCCTTGAAGCTGATTGCTGAGGGCATCAGCCTCGGTATAGCGCCCGGCAGAGATCAGATCGCGCACCTGTGGCAGCACGGATTGGGCCTGTGGATTATTCCATTCGGAAGGGCCGCCGGACCAGAGCGTATCCTCATTGAGTTGGAGCCGTTCGTTGGTGATGCCGCCAAACACCATGGCTCCCAGGCGTCCATTGCCAATTGGCAGCGCCTCAAGCCAGTGAAGCGCTGCCTGCCGATAGAACAGCGATTGTTGTTTCGTCATATCATCCTTGCACTGATTGCCATGCCTGATCAAGCTGACGTTTCACAATCAAGCGGAACAGATCGCTTTCGGTAATAATCCCGACCACGCGACCGTTTTCAGTCACCGGGATACCACCGATGCGATGTTCAAGCATAAGCTGGGCAACCACCAGAATCGGCGTGTCCACCTCGACTGAGAACACCGGACGGCTCATGATCTCACGAATGGGCAGATCGCGTACGCGATGATACAGATTATATTCGCGCACATCCGTCGCCTGTGAATCAGAAACGCGATTCACATCTCCTTCGGTAACGATCCCAACCAATCGGCCATCGGTATCCACAACGGGAAGCCGCCGGATATGATGAGCCTGCATCAATTGGCGCGCATCCGGCAGCATTGTGGTATGCAGCGCGCTAATCGCCGGGCTGCTCATCCAGGTACGAACTCGCTCCATGATTATCTCCAGTGCAGATCACTGCGTGTCACCTGAACGACTGAACCATCGTGATCGAACAATAGCCGGACAGTATGCCGTAATGGACAGACCGCCACATCGCAACGGCCAGCAGCAGAATCTTCAGCTGGTATCTGGTGCGGGCATGCGTCAGCCGTGCATAGTTCGGCAGTCACAGCATAACGCGGTGCATCAGGCGGGCCATCAAGCTGATGCACCTGAAGGACAGTCCCACGAAACTCGGGGAGATGTTGATCTATATAGCGTCGCGCAACCGCGAGATAGGGATTCTTTCGGCGAGGACGTGCCATTGTGGGCCTCTCTTTTCCATGAACCCATATGAATCTTGGCAGATATGGGTAGATATACTCCATATTCATGCCAAAGTATAGCCCTCATAGCGCTCCTTGTTGGCGATCAAATATATGACGCTCTGTTGCGAGTTAACAACCGAATATGCCCAAGCAAATTGCCATGCTGTAGCCAGTATGGTACCATAGCAGCATTGATTCGTACACAAGAATATGCATTATTGGCCGATGGATCGTATTCTCATTTCCTTCGGCCAACGCCAGGTTATGTGCCTATGAAAGCACGCCTATCTATCCATCATACGCCAAGCTCGGCCCACCGTTTGCGTTCTGCGCTCAAAGCGGCTCACGAGCGCACTGATCAGTTGTCGAAACAGATTAGTGCGCTGGAGGCGCAGCTTTCCGCAGTGCGCCTGATGAGCCCAACTGAACCACAGCGACGTATGAGTGCATTGCTGGCAATCTGTTCAGCCATGCTGATCACGCACGAGGTTGACCAAATACTGCAATTGGTTGTCAAGGATGGCGTAACGCTGTTTCCCGGAGCGAGCGGTGCGCTGCTCTTTCTAGCCGATGACACACAGACTCAGCTTACGCTCTGTGCAGCGAGTACTGGCACGGTACCGAACCTGAGTATCGGAACGAGCCAGAGCGCGCCAGGCCAAGCCTACCAAGCGCCAAGGCCCATGCTGGTGGTTGGGCCGGAACTCGAACACCTCCTCGAGGATCTGCATCCACAGCAAATTGAAGCCATGTCACGGTTCGTTTCGCCCTGGCCGCCCACAAGCGCCCTATTGGCCCCATTGCGATTTGAACAACAGCGCATCGGTGCGCTGGTTCTGTATGGCGGAACGCACGCCCATATGCTGCACCCACGCGATCTTACCTTTGTACAGGCATTGGCCGATCTTGCGGCAGTGGCGGTAGCGGAGCCACGGGCTCGGGCTCGTGCGACTATATTGCAGAACGATCTGGATCACAGCCAGTTGTTGCACGCTGAGGCGCGGGCACGATTGGATGCAGCACAGGCGCAGTTATTGCAAAGCGCCAAACTCGCGGCTGTTGGCGAATTGGCTGCCTCGGTCGCACACGAGATCAATAATCCACTCTATGCTGCCCGCAACAGCTTGTATCTCGTTGAGCAGGATTTACCGCCCGAAGCGCCGCAACGCCAGTTTCTTGGCATTGCCCAAACCGAGTTAGCGCGCATTGCCCGGATCATCACTCGCATGCGTGATTTCTATCGGCCAGCCCGCAAGGAATTGGAACCAACCAACCTCAATGAACTCTTGGCCGACACCATCGAACTCGTCCATACCCATCTGCGGCATGGTCAGGTAACTGTTGCATCGGATTTCGAGCCAGATCTGCCACCGCTGATCGCCCATGCCGATCAGTTACGCCAGGTCTTCCTGAACCTTATGTTGAATGCCTGTGATGCCATGCCACACGGCGGACGTCTGACGATCACCACTCACCTGCTGAAGGGCGAGAATCAGCAAGATCCAATGGCCTGCATTCATATCATTGATACGGGAACCGGCATTGCAGCCGAACATCGCCCGCATCTGTTCGAGCCATTCTACACAACCAAACCGCAGGGGACGGGCCTTGGCCTAGCGATCAGCGCGCATATTATCACCCAACACGGCGGCACAATTATCGTCGACAGTACGGTTGGCGTTGGCTCGACATTTATTGTCACCGTGCCAACACGTTCGTGACACGGTGACGACGTGACAACATGATACGGTGACAAAATGCGGGGTAGAGACGCAAGATTTTGCGTCTCTACCCCGCACCAATGTCCGTCAGGATATTACTACAGCGAGACGGTCTCGTCGCTGGCTGCTTGCTCTGGCTTATCGTCGGAGCCGTGATGGCCGTGATGACCATGGCCCTCGCCGCGTGGCTCGCCCTTAACGACCGACAGATCTGGCTCTGCGCCATCGGCAAGGGCACGCTTAAAGACCATATAGGATTGGCCTGGCATAGTGTGCTGAATACCAACCAGCTCCCAACCATCCGTACCCAATCCATTCAAGAAGCGGCGTGCAAATGCACTCGAACGCTCATTCTCTTCTGGATGAACCTCCTGGCCCTCAACCGACGTGCGCCGCCAGCGATCAACATAGGCGACTTTGTATTCCCATTTGGTGCTCATTGTGTGCCCTCTTCCTACGCGGCCCATTCATCTGGGCTATTGTGTATCACTCGTTCAGTATAGAGCCATGCGCTTGCGCTAGCCCCACCCATGTGGGTAGGTCTGCGCCTAGTCAAAGGTGAGCATGCCAAACGTGAGTATTCAGGAGTCAGAAGTCAGAATTCTGAACCAGCAAGTGAACAAGGCCAAATATCATTGAAGATGTGGAGTGTGCAAGTATGGCTGCACAGCCTCAGCATGTTTTCTACACCTTTAACCCATAACTCCTGCGCTCATATATTACTCTTCGTCATCGGGCAGAGCCTGGCCCCATTCTAATGCCTTAACCCGCCGAAAGGCATCGCGATGCCGTTTGAGTGCCCTTCGGCGCACGATGCCAGTGCGGGATGAGATCAATGCCTCTGCATAGGCTTTATTCGAGGTTGGCTCACGAATAACGCGGCCCCAGATCGGTTGTTCTGCTGCGAAGCGTGCCATGGCCGCATAGCTGTACTTGCTATCTTCCCATTCTGATGGCGCTGCGCGTACACGGCGCTGGAAATCTGGACGTTTCAGGCGCTGTGGGAAGTGGCACCAATCATCGATCAATGGGCATGGCATGTCGTGCGCACAGGGCGCGAGTGTCTGCGCCCCATCGTTGAGCAGGTGATCACGGGCCGCACGAACAATTGCGAATGCCGCAGATGTGCCCGGCTCCACGATCAACAGAACCCCGGATGTGCGCCGCCATGCCGCTTGAATAACCAGCACACGCAGTTCGGCATCCAGTTCGTTCAGAACATGGCCAAGCACCACAAGATCGAAGGTTGGCCCAGTTTCCGTGATCTGGCGCAGGTCAGTTCGTTCCCAGGATGTTCGCTGAAGTGCAGCAGGGCCACGAGCTGCCAATTCACGGCCAAGCGCAATCAGGGCCGGTTCACGCTCCCAGGCAGTGATACGCTCGATCCATGGCCATTGGGCGAGTGCAGCCCATAGTGCAGTTCCTGGCCCACTCCCAAGATCAAGCAGTGATGTTGGATTCCATCGTGGCACACGCGCAGCAGTTGCCGCCATAGCACCACGCAATTGGGCATAGGCAGCCGGCAGGATCAGCGCAGCATAGCCAAGCGCCTGGTCGCTGCCACGCGCCAGTGGCTGCTCCGATCCATTCCGGTTCGCACGATAGCGCTCACTAAGCTCCTGGGCTGCGCGCATCCAGCGTGCCGTTGGTACAGTGGTGAGTGCAGCAGCAATACCCTCACGCAGCGCTGATGGTAATTCCAGCATATGCAGTGGCATAAGCGGTATGGCATCGCTCGAAATCATCTGGTTATGGTGTCAGCGTAAGCGTGAGAGTTGGCAGTATATCTATCGTTGGTAATGGGGAATTCGTCGCTGTCGGCAATTCAGGCGCTAGAGTTGGCGGGGCACTTGTGGCACTCAATGGCACTGGTGTCAGCGATGGAAGCGCTGTGGTTGCCACCGGAACTACCGTCGTTGGGATAGGCAGCGCTGTTGTCGCCACCGGAACCACTGTTGTTGCCACCGGAACTACCGTGGTTGGAATGGGCAGCGCTGTTGTCGCCACTGGAACTGCTGTGGTTGGGATGGGCACCACCGTGGTTGGCGCGATTGTCTCGGTCGGCGTTTCGGTGGGCGTCTCAGTCGAGATTTCGATTGTTGGCTCGATAACATCGGTCGGAATTTCGGTTGGTATCTCAATAGGCCCAACTGGAGTTGGGCGGCGTGGGCGTAGCGTTGGTGTTGGCACTTCACTTGGTGTCGCGCTAGCAATCGGTATTGCTGTTTCGGAAGGTATGGCTATTGGGCTTGGAACGCTCGTTGGTAATAGCGTGGGTGGTAGTGCAGTCAAGGACGGTACTGTCGAAGGGATGATCGGCGTCCTTAAAGACGGGCGCGAACGACCACCAACAGCAACATACAGCAGCAACACAAGCAACACAACAATAATGGCGATTGGCGCGATAATACGCCAATTCGGCAGGCGTGATCCAATTGGCTGAACTGGATTGATCGGGCGTGGGTTGCTATCAGGCGGGCGTACAGGATCATTTGTTCGGCGTACTGGCGGAGGCATTGGCCGCTGACGTTCCGGCTCTGGTGGCCTTGATGGGCGAACGGGTGGCGCTGCCACTGCTGGCTCAGGTTGGGTTTGCCCGCGATCAACAGCCAGCGTACGCTGCCCAGATGACGATTCCGGTTGGGCTAATTTCGCCAGATCAGAACTGGTCGCTTCAATCACCTGATAACTACGCGCAACTTCACGCAGGGCCGTTACAAATGCTGCCCCGGTTGCATAGCGTTTGTCGGGGCTTTTGGCCAGGACACGCGCCAGAACAAGATCCAGTTCTGGTGGCTGATCGGCAATCACCGATGAGAGCGGTGGTGGTGGCTGTTGCAAATGGGCCAGCATCAACTGCGGTGTTGCGCCAGAGAACGGCACCTTCCCCGTAATTATTTCATAGGCCGTAATCCCCAATGAATAGAGATCACTGCGCCCATCAACGCGCTGTGCCGATGCCTGTTCTGGAGAAATATACTCTGGCGTGCCCATGAAGATCCCGGTACGCGTCAGGCGTTCGCTACCACGCGATTCGGGGGCCTGGGCGATACCAAAATCTGTTAGCAGAATGCGGCCATCGACGCTGAGCATAATATTATGCGGCTTAATATCACGGTGAACGGCACCCTGCGTATGGGCATAATCGAGTGCCGATGCAACTGCCGCAATGATCGGGATCGCATAGGTAAGGCCAAGAGCACCGCGTTCCTGGATAAGGGCGTGCAGCGTACGGCCCTGGATGTATTCCATTGCAATACAGCGCAGCCCCTCATATTCGCCAACATCAAAAATCGTGACGATATTCGGGTGCTGGAGGTTCGCCGCAATCACCGCCTCGCGGTCGAAGCGCTGGATGAACTCGGCATCGAGGGCAAGCTGGGGTGCCAGCACCTTGAGCGCAACGGTACGCTTGAGTTGCGTATCGCGCGCCCGATAGACACGCGCCATCCCGCCGCGCCCGATCTCTTGCTGGATCGTGTAGCGCCCAAACTGCCGACCAATCAGCGACGTCAACACGAACTCCTGCGGGCTGGACGATGGCCAACGCCACCGTTAAATGCTGTAAACCAGAGCGGCTACTGCTGCACCATTCAATCAGAGATGTACAGCACTAACCCGCCGTACGAACTAGCCTTGTGACGCAGGCCTGTGGTATAATCCCTTACAGAATCTAGCCGATTGTACCACACTACGCATCGGAATTAAAGCCGCTGTGCTGGCGCAGGTTTCTGGAGGAGTGACCATGCAGGACGGTCCGGCCCCGCTCCTTGTCGTTCGGCGTCAGGATTCGAGCCCATCGCAGATGGAATGGACCAAACCTCTGCTCACCATCGGGCGCGATAGTGCCAACGACCTGATTATCGACCACCCCTTGGCCTCACGTCGCCATGCTCGCTTTGAGCGCGACGAGACTGGCTATTTTATTCGTGATCTTGAGAGCACCAATGGTACCTATATCAATGGTGAACGGATTGATGGTGCTCGCACGCTGCACAACCAGGATACCATCTGGGTTGCGGATGTCGAAATCATCTTCAGCGATCCTGGTGCTACCCAAAAAGGGCCGCTTCCTATCGAAGTGCTGAAGCGTGTACGCGCTAGCGAAGAAGCATTACGCCTCGATAGCCGTGCTAAAGAGGTGTATGTGCTTGGCAAGCTGATCGAACCACCGCTGACTGTCAAGGAATTTCAGCTGCTGGAACTGCTCTACACCCACAAAGGCCAGGTGATCAGCAAGGATGAGATCGCCAAAAACGTCTGGGATTACGAAGTCTATGACTATAACGCGATCGATGCATTGATCTATCGCCTCCGCCAACGAATCGAGGCCGATCCAGGCAACCCACGCTTTATCGTCACCGTACGCGGGTTCGGTTATAAACTGATCGCTGCACCCGAGTAGCGAAACCTCTGCATTACAGGTTCCACTATTGGTTTGCACACCACGTCGCAATGATCGTAAGGGCGGTTCGCGAACCGCCCCTTCACCAGCGTCGGGAATGTGCTCAGGCCATATCTGGTCGCAATGATCGTAAGGGCGGTTCGCGAACCGCCCTTCCCCCTCGATGGTGCCATGACAGCCCCAACCTCTCCGCAAGCCCTGGGCTGTGATCGGCTACAATGATTGCAGCCCGTTACTGGGCCTGCGTTTCGCATCAACAGAGGCAGAGAATCATGACGATAGTGACGATTGCCCCTCCGCAACGGCTCCGCGGCACAATTGAAGTGCCTGGCGATAAGTCGATCTCGCATCGGGCAGTGCTGTTCAACAGTTTAGCCGATGGTGAAGCCGATATTACCCACTTTCTGCCAGGTGCCGATTGCCGTTCGACGATTGCCTGCATGCGCGCCCTTGGTGTGACGATCAACCACGATGGTGATAGCGTCCATGTGATTGGGCGCGGCCTGCATGGCCTCCAGGAACCTGCTGATATTCTCGATTGTGGCAATTCCGGCACAACCCTACGCCTGCTCACCGGCATTCTGGCTGGACAGGAGGGCATGTTCGCCGTTCTGACTGGCGATGCCTCATTGCGTTCGCGCCCACAAAAGCGGATTGTCGCGCCGCTCCGAGCGCTAGGAGCCGTTCTAGATGGGCGCAAAGGCGGCGAACTCGCACCACTTGGTGTTCGGGGAGCGCGGCTGCATGGCGGAGCGTATGAATTGCCAATCGCCTCAGCTCAGGTGAAGAGCGCACTGCTTTTGGCAGCCCTTGCTGGAACTGGCCCGCTTACACTAACCGGGCGCACCGATGGGCGCGATCATACCGAGCGCATGCTCGCGGCAATGGGCGTCGATATTGTCACTGAGGGTGTGACGGTACGGTTGACACCAACAACCCACCCTGGCATTCCCAAATCACTCTCGCTACACGTTCCTGGCGATCCATCATCGGCAGCTTTCTGGTGGGTTGCTGCAGCAATTCATCCAGATGCCGAACTGACGACTGTTGGTGTTTGTTTGAATCCATCGCGAACCGGTGCGCTCGAAGCACTACGCATGATGGGTGCCGATCTGACGATCAGTAACGAACGCATGGCCGGCAGCGAACCAGTTGGCGATGTGACGGTTCGCTCATCACGATTGCGCGGCATCGAAATTGGCGGATCGATCATTCCACGCCTGATCGATGAGATTCCAGTACTGGCGATTGCCGCCGCATGTGCCACCGGCGATACGCTTGTTCGTGATGCCCAGGAATTACGCGCCAAAGAAACCGACCGCATCGCAACAGTTGCTCATGGCCTGGACGCAATGCGTGTGACTGTTGAACCAACCGGCGATGGCATGGGTATCACGGGCGGGCGTCTGCGTGGCGCAACCCTGGCTAGCCACGAGGATCATCGCCTGGCGATGGCCTGGGCAATTGCCGGGCTGGTTGCATCGAACGAAACGATTATAACGGGCGCAGAAGCTGTCGATGTCTCCTACCCTGGGTTCTGGGAAACGCTCAAGCAGATCGGTGGCGACGCATAGTCATCACCACGGCTAGGGCTATTCATTGGGCAAACATCTTCATGCACTATACTAGGCACGATACAATCAGGTTCATTTGATATGCTCGTACGGGTGTGATATACCGTGCCCCTGCGAATGTTAGCCACAGACAAGGAGTCTCACTTGAAAGTACTGGTGACAGGCGGCGCTGGCTATATTGGCAGCATCTGTACCGCTGAGTTGCTCGCAGCTGGCCATGAATGTGTGGTGTTCGATAGCCTCTATCAGGGCCATCGCGAAGCCGTTCCCGCTGATGTTCCACTCGTCGTCGGTGATCTCGGCGATAGCGATGCGGTCAAGCGCCTGTTCCAGGAGCATCGCAATTTCGATGCGATCATGCATTTCGCTTCATACACCCTGGTTGGCGAAAGCATGCAACTGCCACTCAAGTATCTGCGCGATAATCTTGTCGCTGGTACCAATCTGCTTGAACAGGCCGTTGCCAATGATGTCGGGCGCTTCATCTTTTCTTCAACGGCCAATTTGTTCGATGATCCGGCCAAGATGCCAATCGAACCAGATGAGCGGATCGTCCCTGGTTCGCCATATGGTGAGTCAAAGTTCTTTATGGAGCGCGCACTCTACTGGTTCGAACGGATCTATGGCCTGAAATCGGCCTGCCTGCGCTATTTTAATGCCGCTGGCGATACGCCAAACCGTGGTGAGGATCACAGCCCCGAGTTTCATATCATTCCCATCGTGCTAGAAGTTGCGCTCGGCAAACGCGAGAAAGTCATGGTTTTTGGGAATGATTACCCAACCAAAGATGGCACCTGCGTGCGTGATTATGTCCATATCGTCGATCTGGCACAGGCCCACATTCTGGCCATGCAAGCGCTCGATACGTTGGGCAGCCGTAAATACAACCTCGGCAATGGCAACGGCTTTACGATTCTTGAGTTGATCGAGACAGCCGAGCGCGTGACAGGCCGCGAGATTCCCCACGAATTCGGCCCGCGCCGAGCTGGCGATCCCGCTGTTCTGGTCGCATCTTCCGCAAAGATCCGCCAGGAACTCGGCTGGAGCCCGAAATATCCCGAACTGGAGCAGATTGTTGCCAGTGCCTGGGAATGGCACAGCACCCATCCCAATGGATACGCGAAATAGCCCCGAAGGCGCATCAATCGCTCCCCTTCTCCCTGACAATGGGAGAAGGGGCTGGGGGATGAGGGCCGTTCGCGTGTTGTAGCTCGATACACCCCTCCGCGATCATCATATTGCACATATGTTCGATTTCGTGTATACTCAGCCATAGTAGGCAGTGTGGATGAGATACAACAGCTATGCCGGACGCACGTGGGCACGATATTATCACGGTTATCACGGGGTTTGCGATGCTACCCCCAGCCTATGCAGCATACTCGGCGAGCCAGCCACAACAGGTGGCAGTACCACTCAGCCTATTGTTTGGCGCACATCTACTCTCAGGAATGCTGTTCTCGCCTGATCTGGATCTCGATTCGGCCATTGATGATCGCTGGGGCTGGTTCAGCTGGATCTGGTGGCTATACACATGGCTCATCCCGCATCGCCATTTCTGGAGCCATGGCCTGATTCTTCCGCCACTCCTGCGTTTAGCCTATTTCTTTGGCGCATTATTCCTCCTAATCTTCGTACTTGCCCGTGGGTTGGCAGCACTGGGTATGATTGTGCCCGATTACCATATACGCCTCGCCAACGCACTCATGAGCCTTGCAAACGAACACCCAACCGAAACCCAGGTCTTTTTACTGGGCTTCATCACTGGCGGTGCTGCTCATACCATCGCAGATTGGCTGGTGACGGGCGGCAAACGCTATCTTAGCAGGCTTGGCTTTCGATCACGTAGAAGCTATGCAAATCACGATTATTCCATTCATCGCAGCAGAAGCTGGTAGAGCTAGGTCTCTTTGCAGGGGGCTTCTTCTGCGTGTGCCGCCGATTCCCCTCACCCCAACCCTTCTCCCTGGCAATAGGAGAAGGGGTCGGGGGATGCGGGCCATTCAAGCACCATAAGCATGGTATACTCGAATCGAGAAGCAACGACTGAGGAGCCGTTCCCTATGCGACACCTACGACCGTTATTCGTATGTATTGTCACACTTCTGGCGCTCTCCGGAATTGCCAGCATACCAACCGTTGGTGCCCATCCATCCGAACGTGTCCAGGCTGCGAAACCCACCCCCACCCCGAAGCCAAAGAAACCGCTCAACCCGGTACGCATGCGCATCGATGCGATCAAGCTTGATCGCAAACTTGTGTCTGTTGGGCTGGACAAAAACAAGATTCCCGTTGTTCCAGATCACGATATTGGCTGGTATAACCTCAGTTCGCGCCCAGGCCAGGGCGAGAATATTGTGCTCTGGGGCCACGTTCTGCGTTTCCATCAGGCTCCCAAATTAGCCGCACCATTTGAGAAGATCGATACACTCGCAATCGGTGATGAAGTCGTGCTCTATGATGCAAAAGGCAATAGCTATCGCTATGCAATCACCGAACAACTACAGGTCACACCCGATCAAGTCCAGTATATTCTGCCCATTGGCAGCGAACGGATCACCATGGTCTCGTGTTATGGCAGTAAAGTCATTAGTAACGGTGAAGTCGTCGATATGTCGCATCGCCGCATCACAATTGCCGAGCCGATTCCCTGATACCCTGACGCGGTGACCGGGTGAGGGGTGACACGGTGACAGTGCTGATGAAAAGTTGTACAACTCCGATCAGACGCCGTTCACCTAGTCACGTTGTCACCTAGTCACGTTGTCACGTTTTACCCAATTCATCGCCACGCCAACGAATGTTTCCGCGCAGCAGCAAATTGGATGAGCGCAGTTTATAGGCCAGATCCTGTGCGAGGTTACGCATGACGGTATAGCCGATCTGTGGTTTCGTATCACATAGGGCTCGGAAATCCGGTTCACGGATCACGATCAGGGTTGTTGTACCAGCTGCAACGACGGTCGCCGTTCGTGAAATGCCATTCAGCAGAACCAATTCACCAAAACACTGGCCAGGGTAGAGGGTATTGATCGTCGAGAGCGTCTGTTCATTCGCATCATTGCGAGTCGAAATTTTGACATAGACACTCCCCTCATGAATGATGTATAGCTCATCGCCCTCATCACCTTCATTGAAGATCACCCGCCCATCGGCAACACGTAGTGCTCTACAAATTCCGACAACATGGGTGAGATCATCAGCAGTCAGGCCATCAAGGATTTCGACCTTGCGAAGATTATCGATCACGCGGCTGGTCATTCTTGCCTCCTCCGTTTCGCCGCTTGGGGATGAGTAGTATAACATGCCCTGTGTTTGTCGAATCGAGCGAGATCGGGTACACTCAGCGTGTGCCTGTTGTTGGCATAGAATAAGAACACTCTCGAAATAAGAGGAACACGATGGGAAAGCAGTCACGTGCAAAGCGCGCACGCCGTGAACAAGCTGGCTTTGCAGCTGGCCTGACAGCCTGCGAGGGCACCTGGCTAGAGCGCCCACCAGATGCAGAAGAGCTAGCTCGCATTAAATCGGCGGATCAGATGCTGCGCGGTTTCCGCATTGAGGCCCAGAATCTAGCGGCTAATCGCGATGCCCTGAACCTGTTTAGCCTGCAGATCTATCGTGAAGAACGCTGGAATCCACTCCACCTCGACGATTGGGTGATCGAATCCATTCTGGATGATATTGGCGAACCACCAATTGTTGCCAATAACGATGATCCAGCCTTCAGCGATTATCTGTTGCGGGCATTGGGTGTGATAGCGAGCGCCCGCGTTCGGCGCACACTGGCCGAACAATCACGCCGCTTCCTGCCACTCTATGTTGGTGAGGCAAAGTTCCGTGAGGCACTGGCAATCGAACATAATGCCTATCTCACCGTCATGAGCGATGCCGCCACGCCACTGCTGGTACAAATGCTGGTTGGTGGTTTGGCACGCTGGTATGAGGAACACGAGGAAGATGGCGAAGTAACAGGGGTAACCGAAGATCAAGAAACTGCCAGTTAGATCTGATGATGGCCGTGCCAGAATAACGCGCTGTACAGGTGTTTCTGAACCTGCACAGCGCGTTGTTTGCAATGCCTATACGACTAAATGCCCCGAATGGCGGGCCAATTCGCGTCGAGCCAGTTCATTTTTAGGGTTGATCCGCAATGCGTTCTGCAAGCAGGTGCGCCGCTCGCACTCAGATGATACCCTGGTAGCCAACCGCAACCAATCCAGCTCAAGGGCCGCATCATTCAAAGCCCGATCTTCTACTGGCAATACCGGCAGGTCGGCCTGATGTACTATATCCGCTTCTTCAAGCGTCACTGGATGGCAATCCAGCCATGTGTTAAGCTGTGACATCCACGTAGACAGGCGGTTCTGATCAGGTATCCCTGGTATGATGCTCATTGGCTAGCTCCTGTGTACATGTGCTGCCTGCCATTGCCCCTGCACGTAGAATAGCCCAACGAAACAGGGGTGACATCAGTAAAAATACCATAATCAATACGTAGAGCGTCTCCATTTACAAATACCTGTATGTATTGAATCACGTTCTATTCAGGTCGCAGACACCAGGCGTATTGCAGTATGTCGCTTGCTTGCAAATACCGTGCCAACAGAAACTCGCACGGATGGTCGATATCACCAACCAGGGTGTGCTATAATATTCAAAGAACCGTGGGCCAAACAATGAGCATCAGATGACCAGCGTTCCCCAACGTATCGGCAATTATCGGATCGAAAAGCCGATCGGAAAAGGTGGCACAAGCCAGGTTGTTCTTGCACGCCACGTCACCCTGGATGACCGTGCGGTTGCGATTAAGCTGCTCCTTTCACACGATCCCGAAGCAATCGAACGCTTCCAGCGCGAAGCCAATATCACCAGCCGGCTGCACCACCCCAATATCGTTCAGATCTACGATAGCGGTGTCCAAGCACCCTTCTACTATACCGTCATGGCCTATGTGGCTGGTGGCGCGCTGCGCGATCAGCTCCAGAGTGGCAAAGGGTTGCCACTTGAAACAGCACTGCACGTCTTTCGCAGCATTGGCCAGGCCCTCGATTATGCCCATGCCCATGGCGTCGTTCATCGCGATGTCTCACCTGGCAATATTCTGATCGAACAAGGCACAGGCAAGGTCTTCCTGACCGACTTTGGCATTGCTCGGGAGACAGACAAGGTCGGCGTGACGGCAATCGGGAATGTGATGGGCACCCCTGGCTACCTCTCACCCGAACACGCCTTCTCCGCCACCGCCGTCACCCACCTCTCCGATATCTATAGCATGGGAATTGTGCTGTTTGAATTGCTCACCGGCAAGCTACCCTGGGATCACTTCCCTGGCATGCCGCCCGACCGCAACGGCGGGCCGTTTGACCACCCAAAGAGCCTGCAGGAACGCGGAGCGGAACTGCCCGCCGATGTCGAACGCATCATGATGACCATGCTGTCCAAAGATCCAGCCAAACGCTACCCCAGCCTCCAGGCGGCGAGCGAGGATCTGGAGAAAATACTCCAGCGCCATACCAGTGCAACGATTATTGTTAACCCATCATCCACCAATAGCAAAGCCAATCGGCGCACCGCAAGCACCGCCCTGCCGCAACCCAGCGATGACACGCCCCATCCCGTTGAACGAGCACTGGCCCTCGATCTGCTAAAAGGCCCAATGCAGGAAGCTCGTCGCCGCGCCGAACTGCTTAGTGATCCCATTCAGGTTCGCATGCTGCTGGACACATGGTCCGCTCAGGGGCGGCTGCGTACCCGTCTGCTTGGGCGGCAGGCCAACATTCGCCGTATCGAGAGCATCAACGTCTATTTCTACACCCTGCGCGTGCTCTACGAAACGCGCACCCAGGCCGTCGAAGTCCGCGAGCCAGATTACAAGGCAGCGCAGATCCGCCTCGAACGCGAGGTTGATCGCTGGGGCGTTAAACTAGCCGAAGCCAACGATTTCAAGGACGATCCAGGTGGGAGTATACGGCTCCCCGGATCGGTGCGCGTGGTCAATTGTGCTGAATGTGCCGCCGTTGGCCGAACCGTCTGCCCAACCTGCGAGGGGCGCGGCCGGATCATGAAAACACCAGAGTCGGCGGCGATTGCAAGCGGCGGTGCCACCCAGAAAGCCGGGCCAGCAACAGCCCGCGCCGGCGCGAGCGCACCGGCCAGCCCGGCCACGAGCAGCCAGGGTGCGCTCGGCGGCCCAGCCGATGCTGGAGCCGCGAGCGCAATACCACTCCGGCCGGCCGGGCCAACGCTGACATCCTGCCCGGATTGCATGGGCAGCGGCGGGCTACGCTGCAAGCACTGCGATGGGGTTGGCCGCATGCTCCAGCATAAATCCACCAAATGGAGCCGCCAGGCCAATACATTCGATGCCCAGGATGATCTGCCGCGTGTCGATGAGGATTGGCTGCGCCAAAACTGCACCCTGCGCGAGATCTATAACGAACAGCATCACGGCGGCTTTCGCCCTGAATGGCAACACGTCCCAGCCCTAGCCGAATTGATCACCAAAGCACAGAACCGCCAGAATGACGATACCAAGATCATCCTTAGCGAAGTCCAGATCAATTTTATCCCCATCACCCAGATTGTCTTTGATCTCGGCGGCCTGCCAAGCGCACTCAATCCAACCGATGCCAAGGCAACATCGGGCAAAGCAACCCGCCAGGCCGAGGCCAAGATCTACCGCTGGCACATCTTCGGCTTCGAACAACGCCTCCCCGGCGATTGGCGCTTCCTCAACTGGGATCGGGTGCTCACCATATGTTTTGCAGCACTCACAGCTCTATTCTTCATCCTCTTTATTGTGGCTACGCTGCGTGTCCGTGGGGCGATCTAATTTTTTGTTAGGGCCTCGCCCTTCACCCGTGCCCAGAAACTGATGGGTCGCGACGAGATACAATCGCTCATATACGGCTGCTGGAATATCAAACGTTAAGGTTATCATGGTCGAACTCCATAGATGTGAAGGTGGCTACGTGTAAGGGCAGTTGAACCGTAACGGTCGATCCTTTCCCCAACTCGCTCGTGAGACGAATATCGCCGCCCATCAACTGGCACAGACGGAGGCTGATCGCGAGGCCCAAGCCGCTGCCACCATACCTCCGCGTTGATGCATCGTCGATCTGAACGAATTCCCGGAACAACTGCTGCTGCTGCTCTTGGGTCATGCCGATCCCAGTGTCGGTGACCTGAAATGTCACGAAGGGCTGCATCGCAGCGTTGTCCTGCTGTGAGACATCATGCGAGCATTCTGCATCTCGCGCATCTGCAAGGCATACGCGCAGCATAATGCTGCCATGCTCCGTAAACTTAGCAGCATTGCCTAACACATTGAACAACACCTGGCGAACCCTGGTGAGGTCAGCCTCCATTGACCCGATCTCAGCTGGGCACACGACTGCTAGGGTATTGCCGTTCTTTTCGGCCAGCGGACGAACGATGGCAACTAGGCTGTCGATCATGCCTGCAATCTCGAAGTGCTCTAGGTGCAGATCGATCTTGTTCGCCTCGATCCGTGTGAGATCGAGGATATCGTTGATCAGGTCGAGCAGATGCCATCCAGCCAGCTGGATTCGCTCGAGATCGGTGCTGAGATTGGTATAGACCCGCTGGGTTGCCTGCATCTGTAACAGCTCGGCATAGCCAAGAATAGCGGAGAGCGGCGTCCGCAGTTCGTGGCTCATGTTGGCCAGGAAGCGGCTTTTCGCACGATTCGCCACCTCAGCGGCTTCTTTGGCCTGGTAGAGCGATGCTTCCGTCTGTTTGCGCTCGGCCAATTCCTGCTGGACTGCAGTGTAGAGTTGGGCGTTCTCGCGCACTAGAGCGGAAAGCTCTTCATTCTGGCGGCGCAGCGCCGCAGCAACGTGTTTGCGCTCGGTGATATCGCGAAACACAATAATTCGACCGGTCAGTCGGCCATGTCGGTCGTATAGGGGCGAGATACGCAAGTCAAATGATCGGGATGCCGTCCCCTTGTCGGTGGTCAGTTCGTCGTGTGCCTCGTGTACCAGCCGATAGCGCTCGATGAACTCGGCCCAATCGGTGAACACCTCCACCATTGATCGTCCGATCATCTTGTCGGCGCGCAGGTTGCCGATTCGCTGTGCGGCCGGGTTGATATCGATCAGACGGTTTTGCGCGTCGATCACGATCACGCCGTCCTCCATATTTTCGAGGACTGTGCTGCGTGCGATGGGCACGATCTCGAACAGGTGGAGGCGAAGGAGATCCCAGGCCAACGCGACAGCACTGATGCTGAACGCAAACGGCGTGAGATCCAGATAGGGAAATGGGTTGAGGCCGCTCAGGTACACGATGTTCCCGGCCCATGGAGCGCAGACTGCCACCAGCAGTGCGCTGGCCTGCCGCCGATACACGCGCGGCATCCGCACGAAGTTGCGCAGCAGCAGAAAGGTGCCGATCCCCGTTAGCAAATAGGAGTACACGGTATGGAGCCAGAAGGCCGGACCCAGTACCGAATCCAGCACCAGATACGTGCCAACATCAAGCAGCTGTATCTGGGTGCGGAACAGCAGGTGCAGGTCGTTGGTTACTGCTAACGCCAGCGTCAGTAGCGGCTCGATCGCTAACAATGCCAGTCGACGGCGGGTGAGCCACGCCCCCAGGCCGACATACTCAAGGGCGAAGGCGAGCCAACTGGCTGGCACCAGGCCGATTCCCAGATAGGATATGTTGATCCAGAAGAGCTGGGCCGACAGTGCCACCTGAACTAGGCTGAACGCATATGCCAGCGACCACAATGCGACGCCCAGCATCAGCGCGGCCAGGGGCACAACACCGGGCGCGCCGCGCCGCCGCCACACCAGCAGCGCGAGCGGTACTAAGAGAATAGCCGTGACAACAAGCGGTAGAATGTAGGGCGAGGATTGCAAACCGATCTCTTTTCTGACGTGAACATAGACAATCGAGCATGTAGAATTGCGTATGGCCGGAGGTTCATCCGTATGCATCAGTATGCGCAGCGTGGTCGAGATCGTGTTTGGTTGGTATCAATCCGTGCCCATAGCGACAGAATCGCTGGTTGTTACATTATGATATCACCAGCACCTAACCTAGTCCATACTACGCCACCATTCGTGCCTTCCGCGACCAAGTGCGCGCACATCTTGCAGCCTCCGGATCTGCGCTCATTGATATTCGCAGCCCGCAAGAGTACAGCGGCGAATATTCCATGGGCGCAGGCAGTCAATTGAATCCTTGGCTCATGTATTCTCCAGTTCCGTGGTTCCCCACAATTCTGCTATAATGCAGCGTAATGCGTCTCAATCCTCTACAGCCTACACATACCGTATCGCGACTCGATCCAGACCATCTGCGTGTCGCGATGCTTGCCCGTGTCGTGTATCCGCTGCATGGCTATGGCGGCATTGAACGCCACGTCTTCCATCTGACGACCCACCTGGCCAAACTTGGCCTACACGTCACCCTATACGTCCAGGAACGCAATAGCGCCCAATTAGCGACAGGCGATCAGCAAGCCTTCGAACAACTCACCCAAGCAACACAGCTTTCCTTCCTGCGCTACGATTACACATCGCCTGTGATGCGGCCAAATTCTATTCTTGGGCGGCAGATCAACTATCCCTGGTATTCCTGGCAGCTTGGCCGCATGGTTGCCAAACATGTGCGGCTGGGAGCCTACGATATTGTTCACGCCCAGGGGTTGTGTGCGCTTGGCTATGGCTGGATGCGCGAACACGATCCACTGCTCAAAACGGTTCCCTTCATCGCCAACCCGCACGGCCTAGAAGAATATCGCACCCCCGATTGGCGCAAATGGCTGGCCTATACACCCTTCCGAGCGCTCTATTCCTATGCAACCCGCACCGCAGATCGAGCTATCGCCACAGATGCATGCACCAAAGATGATCTGCCCTTCTATCTAAAGATCAACCCAGCCCGCATCACCGTCATTCCCAGTGCTATTGATGTTGATGAATGCCTTGCGCCAGTCAACGATACTGCCCGTACAGCGATTCGTGCCCAATTCAGGCTACCCGAAAACGATCTCACCATTCTGAGTGTCAGCCGCCTGGAACGCAATAAGGGCTACCATATTCTGGCTGAAGCGCTCGCTCGCATCCAACATCAACTGCCACCCAACTGGCGTTGGCTCTTGGTTGGGCAGGGCCAGGAACGCCAGAACCTGGAACAACAAGCCCAACAACTCGGCATTGCCCAGCATGTTACTTTTGTTGGGCGGCTCGATGATCACACGCTGCATAATTTGTATGAAGAAATCGATCTGGTCGTTCACCCAACCCTGTACGAGGGATCGTCGCTTGTCACCCTGGAAGCCATGATCCATCGCAAGCCGATCATCGCATCAGCAGCAGGCGGCATCCCAGATAAAATCTTCACTGGGCGGAATGGCATTCTGGTGCGCCCTGGCAATATCGGCGATCTCGCAGATGCGATTCTGGCAGCACTTGCCCAGCGCGAGCAATGGCCAGCCTGGGGCGACGAGAGCGTCCAGATCGTGCGAACAACCTTTGATTGGCCAGTGGTTGCACGCAGCACCCGTGATGAATACCTGCATATGTTAGGATAAGCACATGTAGCTGAAAGCTGATGTCTGACGGCTAATAGCTTTAGCATACCAGAGAAAACTATGTCAGTTCTGCCCTTCCAAATAACAATTAGCCCGCAATCGAGTCCCGGCGTCTTTCCAGTATATTCCAGTGCTGGCGGTATAGAAGCGAACTCATTGCTAGAATTGCCGGATGCGCTGCTGCTCCAGGGTGAGGAACTCCTTGAGCCATATGCCAGCCTGCCAATGAAGGATCTGGCCGCAATTGGGCGGCAACTTGGCCGAGCGCTGTTCACGCCACGCCTGCGTGGCCTGCTGTTGGAACAGGCCCGTGCAGCGGCTCAGGTCAACGCCCGAGTCCAGATTCAACTCCAGATCAATATCCCCGAACTGGCAGCATTGCCATGGGAATGGCTGGCAATTGGAACTGGCCGCCCATGGGTTCCGGGCCTGCGCACCGATTATACGATTGTCCGGATTGGCCGCCGAACACGCCCATCCGCGCCGATTGTTGTCGAAGGGCCACTGCGTATCCTTGCTGCCGCTGGGCCGGGCCAACGCGCCCAGCTCGATGCCCTGGCCGAATCCCTTGCCGACGCGATCCGCAGTCGGTTGATCAGCCTCGAACTGCTGCCCGATACCGATCTGGATGAGATCAGCCAGACACTGGCCCAACGCCAGTTTCATGTCCTGCATCTGTGTGGATCAACAGCACTCACGCCCGCTCAACGAATGACGATAGCGATTGGGCGTGGGATCGATGGGTTTGATCTTGCCGATCTGCTGGCGGAGCAGCAAACCCTACGATTGATCACCCTGACGGGCAGTAGCGGTGATGGCACGCAACTCTCTGCTGCACCAGCCCTCTTTGGCGCAGTACTGATGACCGAGCAGATCCCTGCGGCGATCACACTCAGCGCAAATCTTGCTGCTGGGGCAATTGCCCGCTTTGCTGGCGTACTGTATGAGGAATTGGCCGATGGTACATCGCCAGATCTGGCGGTGAGCCTTGGCAGGCGCACGCTGGCCGAGAGTGGCGAGCAATGCTGGGGCGCGCCGCAGCTACGCAGCCTCCCTGGAGCCGATCAACTGTTCAGCTTCCGGCCTGCTCCACGCTCAAAAATAACGCCACAGCGCCTATTACCGATTGCTATTGCAGCTGCACTGCTGGTTGCACTGCTGATTGCTGGCCGCGCCCTAACCACGCAACGCCCAACAAATGCCACTGCACAGGGAAATGGCACACTGATCAGTGCCACCAATCAAGGCTTTAGCCTGCCAATTATTCCAGCGTTCCTACCAACAGCCACAGCAACGCTGTCGATACCAACACCAACGTCCCTGCCAGATCCTGTCACATATATCACATACTCAATTGTGCCGAGTGATACACTTGAACTGATCGCCGCGTCAACTGGCAGCGATGCCAACGCAATCGCTCAACTCAATCGGCTAGAACCATCAACCAGCATACGCCCAGGCCACGAACTGGCTGTACCTGTCTATCGTGAGGGAGCTACGAGTGCGGGTGGGCAGATCGTCAATCGCGGCAACCCGAATGAGAAAAACGTCGCCCTGACCTTCGATGTCGAAATTGATGATGCGAGTGTCTATAAGATTCTGGAGGTACTCCGGGCGCGCAATATGAAAGCCACCTTCTTCATCACCGGACGCTGGGTTCAGGCCTTCCCTGAAGCGGCACGTGCAATCATCCGCGATGGGCATGAATTGGGCAATCATTCCTATACGCATCCATACTTCTCGCGCATCGGCTACGATGGCGCAACCGAAGAGCTCAATGCCACTGAGCGAGCCGTTCGTGAGATCACTGGCGCAACAACGCGGCCATACTTCCGTTTTCCATATGGCGATTCGACTGCGGATATGGTTGCACTGCTTGCAAAGAATGGGTATATTGCCTACCATTGGAGCACCGATGAGGCTGGCTTTCCGAACTGGTTGGCTCAAGCATCAACGAATCCAGCTGGCGCGAATGGTGCAATCCTCCTGTTTCATGGCCGCACCGATAGCGCAGCATCACTGCCTAACTGGCTCGACCAACTGATAGCTGCTGGGTTTCGAGGGACGACACTGAGCGAGACGCTGCGCTAGCCAAACACCTGTAACTCTTACACGTTCTTAACACAGTCTTAGCAAACTTGCCCTATGATCATCTATCAGCATCACTCGCGTTGCGACATAACAGGCACATACCAGTGTGAATAGCTCTGTGGCATAATTGGAAAGAAGAGGAGGCTCCTCGGTATGCGTTCACATTTCACAAAACAACTTCAACAAATCAACGATGATCTCCTACGAATGGGCAGCCGGGTGGAACACGCCCTTGTCGATGTCGGTCATCTGCTGGAAAGCCGTGATACCGATCTTGCACAGCGAATCATCGCCGGTGATCGTGAGGTCGATGCAGCTCGTTCAGCCATTGAGGAAGAAATCCTGGATATCATTGCAATGCAGCAGCCAGTCGCAACCGACCTGCGACGGTTGTTGGCAACAATTGCAATCGCCAATGAACTCGAACGCGCTGCCGACTATGCGAAAGGCATTGCCAAACGCGTCATTCGCGGCGTCAGCTATGAACGGCTTGTTGATACTCCGCCCCAATTGCGCCAGATGGCCTCTATCGCACTAACAATGCTGAATACAAGCCTCGATGCCTTCGTTCGTAACGATGCCGCTCTAGCACGAACACTTTCAACAAGCGATGAAGAAGTCGATCAGCTTGATGATGATGTAAGTGAGCAACTTCGCGATCTGGCCCGCAACGATCCAGGCCGCCTCGATGCAGTACTCGCATGGCTTGATGTCGCCCATGTGCTGGAACGATTAGCCGACCGTGCAACAAATATCGGTGAGCGTGTGATCTTTATCGCAACAAGCCAGAACGAGGAGCTCAACCCGTAATAGTCCGTCCGCGCTTCTATGCAGAGTTGGGGCGTATCGCATACGCCCAAGCTATACGCTCCTGCGAGTTGTAAATGTGCCGTTGAACCTATTAGTGCGAACGGACTACTAGGGCCATCCGATGAAGCAAAGCAATGCGGAAGCGATCAGCCGCGCCCGAGTCGTGATCAGCGGTCGCGTACAGGGCGTCAACTTCCGAGCCAATACCCGCGATCAAGCCCGTACGATTGGCGTGGCGGGTTGGGTTCAGAACCTCACCGATGGCCGTGTCGAAGCCATGTTCGAAGGGCCGCACGCGGATGTTCAACGCCTTGTGAGCTGGTGCCATCGTGGCCCATCGCCCGCACGCGTCGCCAGCGTAGAGGTTCATTGGGAACCGCCAACCGGGCAGGAACATGGCTTTCAGATCAAATGGTAACAGGTCGGAATACATAGGAGGGCTGGGAGGTGCGTAAACGCACCTCCCAGCCCTATAAGGTTCTTATCCTAGCGCCTGCTCCAGATCCGCAATCAGATCCACCGCATCCTCAATCCCAACGGAAAGCCGTACGAGTCCCGCTGGAACCTCAAGCGGGGAACCAACCACACTCAGGTGGGTCATGGCGGCTGGCAGTTCGATCAGGCTTTCAACACCACCAAGGCTTTCCGCAAGTGTAAACAATTTTGTGCGTGCAACAATCCTGCGCGCCGCTGCTTCGCCGCCCTTTGGCAGGAACGAAATCATTCCACCAAAACTATGCATCTGTCGTTTCGCCAGATCATACTGCGGGTAGGATTCAAGCCCTGGGTAGATCGCTTGCTCAATTGCGGGGTGCGCCTCCAAAAAACCGGCAACTACCAGGCCATTTTCGCCATGCGCACGCATACGCACAGCAAGTGTTTTCAATCCACGCAGCACCAGCCAGGAATCAAACGGCCCTGGCACGCCGCCAGCAGCGTTCTGAAGGAACTTCAGGCGCTCATAGGTGGCCTGATCATTCAACACCAACGCACCACCAACCACATCGCTGTGTCCGCCCATATACTTGGTCGTGCTGTACAGCACAATGTCAGCACCCAGTTCGAGTGGCCGCTGGAGATAGGGCGACGCAAATGTGTTATCGACAAGTGTAAGCACCCCACGCGAACGGGCATGCGCGGAAATAGCTGCAATATCGGCAAGCTTCAGCAACGGATTGGTTGGCGTCTCAATCCAGACCAAGCGCGTCTCCTTGCGGATCGCATCAGCAACATTCTCTGGATCGCGGGTGTCAACATAATCGGCAGTAACTCCAAGCCGCGAGAAGACCTTATCAAACAGACGGTATGTTCCGCCATAGGCATCATCCCCGGCAACGATGTGATCGCCAGCACTCAACATGAGCAATACATTCGTTTCGGCTGCCAACCCCGAAGCAAATGCCAGCGCATACTGGCCACCATCAAGCGCTGCTAGCGCCGTTTCGAGCGCTGTACGGGTTGGGTTGCCACTACGGGCATACTCATAGCCTTTATGAACACCAACCTCATCCTGTGCAAATGTCGATGTCTGATAGATCGGCACGATCACCGCACCTGTGGTTGGGTCTGGATCCTGGCCTGCATGAATTGCACGTGTCGAGAAACCGTACTGAGCGATTGTATGACTCATTATGTGAACCTTTCCCCCATAATAAAGCGCTACCTGGCGCATACTACTGCGCAAAATAGTATAGCACGTCACAAAGCAGCCTTATTGGTTACAAAAGGGTGATAGTGAGCATCTACACTAGTGGGTACAACACAAGCAGGTATGCGAGACACTCATGGCAGATATAAACTACAATTTGGCTGATGAAATCGAGGCAAGCGCCCGCCGTGGGGATCGTGAGCGTGCCTACCAATTAACACGGGTGGCGCTGATCCGCAACACGAGCGACAGCAACGCTTGGGTATGGATGTGTCGTTTGGTCGATGATCCGGCACGGAAACGTGAATGCCTTGATCGGGCGCTTGCGCTCGATCCCCAGAATACTGTTGCGCTTGGCGAACAAAGCCGATTGCATCTCACAACGCTTTTACAGTACACATCCAAGCAATCCGAGCGGCCCAAAACTGCACGCAGAATCGGCGATCATCTCGTTGAACAGCGCATCATCACCAATGACCAACTGGATGAAGCATTACGTGAGCAACATCGTCGGCGTAGCCGTGGGGATCTCATGCAACTTGGCGATCTCTTGCTACAACGCGGCTGGCTGACACCGCGCACACTGGCTCGTGCGCTTGTTGTCATGCATCAGGAGAAGCTCGCATTGCCTGGCGCGAAGCCACAGCTTCTTGGCGAGCATCTCCTAGCACATGCACTGATTACGCCACTACAGCTCGAAGAAGCGCTTGAGGAGCAACTTCAGCGTGATCTCAACGGGAATCACCTACCACTTGGCTACATTCTCGTTCGCTGTGGCTATATCACATCAGCAGCCTTGGCTCAGGTGATCTCCAACCAGCGTGCTGCTGGACAAGATCACATTCGTGCCGTAGCACAGTTCAGCTGATCCCCTTACCTCTAGCGGCTGATCAACGGCAAGTATCGCAAGTATGGTACCGCGCTCAGCAATGGCCCAATAGCAACCGGGCCATGTTCGCTCTTCGCACCGCTCAACTCAACCTCCACAAGCCAATACGAATACGCCGCTTGTGGATCTGCTGTTGTATCAAACCAGCGATAGATCGCACCACCCTGACCACGCCCCTGTGCCGGGATGATCTCTGATGTAACCTGTTGGGCGTCAGCTCGGCTGCCTGTTGTACTACGCAGAATGTGGAAACCCCAGGTATTCAGCTCGGCGCTCGTTTCCCATTGCACCGCAACACCACTACCCTGGCGCACAGCCGTGAAGCTCGCCAGGGTGATAGCTGTCGGCGGCAGGCTGAAACCAAAATCATAGCTATGGTTGTTCTGCCCTGGTTGGCCAATACTAAACGTGTGAACAGCAAAGCTGCCAACTTGAATACCATCCGAGTCATTCAAATCGGGGATACTACCACCACCCGTATTACTCACGGTCAGGATATATCCAGGCGTCGTGATTGCGGATTGGCTCGTGTTGATGCGTACCTGATAGGTTCCGCCAAACCTGACTGGCAGGCCATAGCGTGCGCTTGCTGTCGAAGTATTGGTCGCACTGCTGAAGTAATAGGTACCGATTGCATCAGTGACAGCCGTACCAATAACTGCATTCGTCGCCGGGTCGAACAATTCGACCGTCACATTGGCAAGTGGCGGCTCATTGGGATCCTGTACCCCATTGCGGTCGGCATCATACCAAACCCGATTACCGATCTCGACAGGCGCAGCATCACAGAGCGCAATCACATCGCCCAACCCGCCTGCCTTGCCAAAGGTTCTGATATCGCCAAAATCGCCATTGAATAGGCGATAGCCCTTCGAGAGTGTCCCATTACTATTGTTCAGCCAACGGAACCCCGAGTCGAAGACCTCACCAGGGCCGGGGAAGGGATCAAGCGAATTCGCAACGACATCGGGAAAGCCGGGTATCTGCACAACTCCACCGACCATGACTTCGCTATGGTATGGTGCATATTCATCCCGAAAGAAGAACTCACCACCACCAGGCCCCTCGCTCGTGCCCGCCCCAAGCGTTGGTGGCCCACCACCACATGCGGCATTGGATTCGAGCACCCATGTTGCACCTGTTCCACAGGCCAGCAACAGATCACCAGCTGTCGAGCCAGAATATTGTGCGGCCGGGCTGGCTGGATTGGAGTACACGCCATTGCCTGCCTGCTCGCCATAACGATCGCGTAGTGCAATAAGCATTACACCCCGACTATCGAATTCGAGATCGGTCAGTACCGGCTGTGGCTCAGTTGGCGTAGTGGAGTTCGGGTTGGGCGGCGATGGCACACTACGGAACGCATTCGCCCACACACGCCATCGGCCAGGAGCCTGAAAATTAATGTTTGGCTCAGCAACGCTAAAATTGCGCGGGTAATTGAGTGGTATTTGAAGTACCGGTGTGGGCGTGATTGCTAGGCTTACAGGATCGACCTGATAGATGAGTGCCTGAAGCTGGCGTGTATCGCCGACATTATAAATCCCGTTGCCATCAGCATCAACAAACGCCTCACCAAGGCATGTGATACCTGCGCCGACATCAGTATACGCAAAATCATATGCAGCATTCGCAAGGCAACCATTCGAGCCATCGGTAAAGGTGTCATCCGGTACGGGATCGATCACTGTCGATTCAGCCGAACAGACGACGCCAATATACACTTTGTCACGGTAGTACTCAACGGCAAACGGGCGTACATCGCTTGGCACACACGTGGCCACTAGCGATGGGGCAACCAATGGTATACCGGCAGTGGGTATCGCCTGACTACCGAGAACAGCACCAGTATTTGCATCAAGCATATACAGGCTACGATTCTCAAGATTCATCGCATACAGGCGTGTATCGTCATCGTTAATATCAATACCGCCAAGCGATGTCTTGCCAACCGCATCCCATGCAACATCGAAGTTGTCGGTGACATAGTTGTTTGGGTTGGGATCGTGGGCATCGGTTGTCGCCCCTGGCACAGTGTATGTTGCCTCGAGCGCACCAGTAGCGCGGTTGACCCGATAGATCGCACCTGGCCCACCCGGCCCATAGGCGCTATGTTTCTTCATAAAAGCCGATGCAAAGATCCGACGTGGTGTACGGCCATAGGCCAGGCCCCATGTCGGGCCAACCAGCCGCGCCGGAACGTTAAGCGCATGTGCTGTTGGCAGATCCCAATTGGCGACAACATTCGCATTGGAGCCTGCCGAGTAGGGGAACGAGAGGATCACCGGGTTATTACTGAAGTCAATCGTTGCACCAATATTGAATGGATCTGGCTGCGGGCCACTCTGGCTGCCATACACATAGCAACTTGTGACAAGATCAGGGTTATTCTGGCAGAAATCGGCAGGAATGTTGACGCCCAGATCGATTCCTACAGCACCGCCATCGGGAACGAAGCGCACGCTTGAGCCATCGTTGGTGCCATATGGCCCCTGCTCAAAGCTAGCTGGCAGCCCAGTAAACTCTATTCGATACGGACCAGTGCGCGTCAGTGTCAGCGTATACGAACCATTCGAGGCACTGGTTGTAGCACCAGATGCCACACCGCCTGAATCGTATGCCGTTATCGTCACACCAGCGATACCACGATCAGCAGCGACAGCGACGGCTCCGCCACCATCGTTTGTGAGCGAACCCGTAGTATCACGCGTACCGTTCGCATTATAATCCTGAAACACCGTGCCAGTCACCGTGCCACCAGCCATTGCGACTGGGACGAGGTGTGCAAACGGCACGAACACCATCAACGCCGCTAGAATAAACAGAGGAAGTAACAACCGTGGCATGGATCGAATACTCAAGTTCTTTGTATTCAGCAGAGACGATTGGCGTACTCGCGCTGCATTCCTTGGCGGCGTGAGATGCATGGAACACTCCTTAACTGCTCGGCACGTGTAGTTACATGATAGTTGCGTACTATTATAGATAGGCGATTATATCACGACACAGCGGGTGTGTCGTATAACAATTACTACATCGCACCGTATGGAGCTACTTTGTAAGATTTAAAGGAGCTGTGTAGCCACCTTTTGCACGCCAAAAATGATCTCATCCAGGTTTTCTTCGGTATAGAATGGGCCTGTACTAATCATCACCGAACGGGCGAGTAAATCTTCGCTGCGGGGACACATACCCATTTCGTAGCGAACTGGTTCAGGGAAGAAGCTCGGGCAGTTAAACGGGCAGCCATCTGTCACCGTCCATTGATTGAGGATCTGGCGCGCAGCATAGACAGGCTGGCCACCATAGACTTTTCCAGCCGGCACGCCCTCTGCCCGCAACGCCGCAGCAACCCGCTCGGCGGAATCCGAATCGGGCAGGTAACACAATACCCCCAACGAATGGCGATCACGGGTTGGATCGGCTGGCGGCACGCCCAAACCAGGAAACTGGGCAGCAGTATCACGGATCGTTGCCGTATTACGCTCAATCAGATCCATCAGCGGTGGCAATTTAGCAAGTTGTGCCCCAAGGATCGCGCCAGGGATTTCGGCCATGCGCAGATTTTCGCCGATGACTGGTTGGCCACCATAGTTGTCACGAACCCCGGCATGGAACGTCCAGAATTGACCGCCCTGATCGGAATAGATTGCTGCCCGCCGAAAGGCTTCATCATGATCAGAAACAATAATGCCGCCCTCGCCGCTGGTAATATTCTTTTCGAGTTGGAAGCTGAAACAGCCAATATCGCCAATCGTACCAACATGGCGGCCCTTGTACAGGCTACCGCACGATTGTGCTGCATCCTCAATGACCTTCAGGCCATGTTCGCGTGCAAAGGCCATGATCGGATCCATATCAACCGCAACACCAGTCAGGTGTACTGGCATGATCGCTTTCGTCCGCTTACTGATGCGCTTGGCGAGGTCGTTTGGATCAAGCTGCATCAATTCATCAACTTCGGCAAAGATCGGGCGGGCACGGCTGGCAACAATCGCACCAACCGAGGCGATAAATGTCACTGCTGGAACAATCACCTCATCGCCTGGCCCAACCCCAAGCCCTGCGAGGCCAGCCCGCAGCGCTGCCGTCCCACTACTCGTAGCCAATGCATGCTGAGAGCCAACATAGGCAGCGAAGGCTTGCTCGAATGCGGCGACTTTGAACAGCGGCTTTGGGCCATAATAGCGGAACAGCGATTGGCTTTCCAATACCTCCATCACTGCTTGTTTCTCGGCCTCACCAATCGTCGCAGCGCCTTTATAGCGGTTGAGTGTCTGAGATACCGCTGGTGTGCCGCCATTGATCGCCAGGCGCTGATCACGCCCCCGTGTGGTCGTCATAATAGCCTCCTTGCTACATAATAATGAAAATCGTCCTGTGCGAATCTTGTACGTGCGTATAGTATACGCCCCTATACATCAACTGAGTATTTACCCAGTATTCAGCAGGCCGCCAGCCAGGCCATTAATACTCAACAGAACGGCATCCTCAAGTTCTGCATGATTGGGCTGATTTGGATCGGCACGCAAACGGCGCAGCAGCTCAATCTGCACATAACTGAGTGGATCAATATATGGATTGCGCCGTGCGATGGCGCGTTGCATGATCGGTATGTTATCAAGCAGTTGGTCAACCCCGGCCACACGGCAGATCAAATCCGTAGCGCGCTCATATTCATCCGCTACCGCACCAAATACCATCTTGGCCAATTGTTGGTCGGGCACCAGATCAGCATAGCGACGAGCAATATCCAGATCCGCCTTGCCAAGAATCATCTGGGCATTATCGATAATTGTGCGAAAGAATGGCCAGTGCTGATACATATTCTGTAGCAATTGCAGCCGTATACCATCTGGCGAAGTAGCTATGAACTGTTCCAGCGCCATACCGATTCCATACCATCCAGGCAGCGTATGGCGGCTCTGCATCCAGCTAAACACCCATGGAATCGCCCGCAGATCCTCGATTCTGTCGCTGCGTTTGCGGCTCGCCGGGCGGCTACCAATATTCAATCGGCTAATTTCGGAGATCGGTGTGGCGCTGCGGAAATACTCCACAAATCCCGGTGTGTCATACACCAATGTACGATAGTGATGCCGTGAAATTGTGGCAAGATCTTCGAGTGCGTGCAACCAGTGCGATGGCGGATCGGTATGCGGCAGGAATCCAGCCCGCAATACAGCATTGGTTACCTGTTCGAGATGGCGATGGGCCAATAATGGTAATCCATAGCGATCCGCAATCACTTCACCCTGTTCGGTAATCTTGATCTGTGAATCAACGCTGCCGGGCGGCTGGGCCAGAATGGCCTGATTGGCTGGGCCACCACCACGCCCAATCGAACCGCCACGCCCATGAAACATCCGCAGCCGAATGCCACGCTCTACGCCAAGATCGCGCAATGCACTCTGCGCTTTATACAAGGCCCAGTTTGCGGACATAAAGCCAACATCTTTGTTGCTGTCGGAATAGCCAATCATCACTTCTTGCTCATCGCCACGCAGCCGTAGATGCTCACGATAGAATGGCATATCGAGCAGTGCGTGCATGACTTGGCCACAACCAGCCAGATCATCGCCCGTTTCAAACAGCGGTACAACATCAAGTCGGCTAATACCAGCAGATTGATCGTACAACCCGGCTTCTTTGGCGAATAACAGCGGTGCCAATAGATCGCTGGCTTGCCTGGTCATACTCACAATATAGGTAGTGATTGCTCCAGGGCTATACTGTTCCAGGATCGCCGAAACCATCCGAAAGGTTTCGATTGTCTCATTCGTCTCTTTCGAATAGGGCAGCCGCAGTGGGATCAACGGTCGTGGATTGGCGATCTCCCGACTCAGCAGTGCAACGCGTTCGGCCTCAGTAAGGGCCACATAATCGGCGCACGTCCCCGCAGCAAGAAACACCTCGGCCAGTGCAGTCGTATGGCGCTCACTATGCTGGCGAATATCCAGCACCGCAATATGGAACCCAAACACTTCCACCTGCCGATACAGATCGTGCAACATGCCATCGGCGGTTGCCTTGCCACCATAGGCCATGAAGCTGCGTTGCATAATCGCCAGATCGGCAAGCAGATCCGCACTCTGCCGATACGCAGTGGCATCGGGCGAAAACGCATGAACATCGGACCAGTTCGGCACATGGGTTTCGGCATATTCAATAGTGCGCAGGAGCTTCTCACGAATATAGGTACACTTCTGGCGATATGGCTCGTGCGGGTTGCGTTCTTCCAACAGGATTGCAATCAGCGGAAAGAGCTTGGCATCGGAAGCAAGCGACTCACGCAATTCAGCGCTAATCCCAACCTGGCGTGTCGATTGGCTCAATCGATGGCTGAGTTGTTCGATGGCTGTACAATGCCGCCTAAGCGCCGTCATGCGCATCATTCGTATGGTCTCAAGCGTCACAGCCGGGGTGACATTCGGGTTGCCATCACGATCACCGCCCATCCACGAGCCAAAGCGCAGGAGTGGTGGCACCTTCCAGATTTGTTCCGGGTATGTTTTGGCGAGTGCCTGTTCAAGCTCACGATACAACTGCGGAATCAGATCGAAGATGCCGCTTTCGAAATAGTAGAGGCCGTTTTTCACCTCATCGAGAACATGCAGGCGCACCCGCCGAATTTCATCACTCTGCCACAGGCTGGTGATTTCAGCGACAATCTCTTGCTCAGCACGAGGATCAGCATGGCCTGCCTGCTCTGCCCCCTGGCGTTGCTCAACTGCATCGGCAATCCGCCGCAACTTGTCCAACATCGTTCGACGGCGCGCTTCGGTTGGGTGGGCAGTAAAGACAAGATTGATCCTGGCTCGTTCAAGCCAGTGTTCCAAACCCTCCGCAGCAATTCCCGCATGGCGAAGCCCGATAATTGCTGCCGCAATCGATTCGGAACGTGGCTCATCGCCCTGAATGCGCGCACGATCTCGCAACACCCAAACCCGTTGGAGTTGTTCGGCAAGATTAACAAGGGAAAAATAGATGCTGAACGCCTTGATCATCTGCAGTGCATCGGCGGTGCTGAGCCCTGCAATAATGCACTCTAGCTCATCGGAGGTATCCGTGGGCCAACCATCAGCACGCAATTGCTTGGCCAGCATGCGCACCCGCTCTTCAAGGCTCAACACATCTTGGCCAGCCTGAGTACGGATCACCTCACCCAGTTGATCGCCAAGAAAGTGTATCGTGCTCGATAGACGCTGGCGCTCGAGATCCTTCTGAGACAATGTCACAGTCTGCTCCAGAAGCGGAATGGAGACGAACACCATTGTTCACAATAGCATCGCTGATGATCCCATTATACCGCGTTCCAACCAAACACTATCACATACAATAATAAGCGCAATGGCCGATTTTCTCGGCCATTGCGCTGTATGAGAAGAGTTGTATGATTTACCTCACGGCTCATCAGCCCTCTAGTTTGACGAGATAGTAATTGCGACGCCCCTTCCGCAGCACAATGAACCGCCCCTCAATGCTATCACTCAGGCCAACCCGGCGATTGGTATCGGCGGCCTGCACATTGTTGATATAGACACCGCCACCCTCAAGCAGCCGCCGGGCCTCGCCCCTTGAGCTCACGGCACCACTACGTGCCAGCAGATCGACGAGCGCCAGGCCATCGCCAGTAAATTCCTGGCGTGGTAGTGTACTCGCCGGAACCTCATCAAAGATATCCTGCACATCACCAGCGCTCAGGCCATCCAGGCTACCGCCGAACAATGCCCGCGATGCCTCCTCGGCCCGTGCTAATGGTGAAGCGCCATGCACCATGGCCGTCACCTCACGCGCCAAGCGAAGCTGAGCGGCCCGCTGTTCAGGATGTTCGATTGTACTCTGTGCGAGCTCCTCCACCTCTGCTTCGTTCAGCCAGGTAAAGAACTTCAGATAGCGCACAACATCGCTATCATCGGTGTTATACCAGAACTGGTAGAATTTGTATGGTGAAGTTCGCTGCGGATCAAGCCAGATCGCGCCACCCTCTGTTTTACCGAATTTACTTCCATCCGATTTTGTAATCAGTGGGTAGACCAACCCATAGGCTTTTTGAGATTGGCTACGCCGAATCAGTTCCACCCCAGCAATAATATTACCCCATTGATCGCTCCCGCCCGTCTGCAGGCGGCAGCCATATTGTTCGGAAAGATGCGCGAAATCATAGGCCTGCAGCAGCATGTAGCTAAACTCAGTGAACGAAATGCCCGTCTCACTGGCAAGCCGTGTCTTGACTGAGTCCTTGGCCATCATGTAGTTGACCGTCAGATGTTTGCCAACATCGCGCAGGAAATCCATCAGCGTAAACGGAGCCAGCCAATCGGCATTATTCACCAATTTTGCCGGATTCGATTTCGCATCAAAATCCAGAAACTTGGCTAGTTGCTGCTTAATCGCCTCAACATTGGCATCAACCTGCGTCTTGGTCAGCAACTGGCGTTCCGCCGATTTACCACTCGGATCGCCAATCATTCCGGTTCCGCCGCCGGCCAATGCAATCGGGGTATGGCCAAACCGTTGGAAGCGAGCCAGAGCCAATAATGGCACCATATGGCCAACATGCAGGCTATCGGCAGTCGGGTCAAAACCATTATACAGCGTCACATGCTCACGCATCAGCAGATCCGCAATGCCCTCACTCTGATCATAGAGCAGCCCACGCCAACGCAATTCATCAAGAATAGTAGTCATATCCAACTCATACAGCCAAGCGAACAATAGAGCGTGAGAATAGCAGCAATAGCCCTAATCGTCAACGGGCTACAGGTGTAGAACAATAATAAAATGCCGTGGTGTAAGCAAGCTCACACCACGGCATCTGTGTATCTCAGCAATCCCGAAACAGAATTAGTTTAGCACGTCCTCTGCTTCTTCGACTGCCTCGATCATCTCGACCTCATCCTCGGGGCGGGTATCGAGGAATAGTACTGCATTGGCCCGCACTACGGTTCGGTAGCGCCGCTGGCCAGAATCACGATCCTCCCAGGAACGTGTGTGTAGGCTTCCGCTCACACGAACCCGGCTGCCTTTGTGGAGCGAGGTACTGCACAGATCGGATAGCTTCTCCCAGGCTTCAACTGTTGTCCAATCAGTCTCAATCTGGCGATCATTCTCCTCACTGCGCGAACCCCAACGTTTTGTTGCGAGACTGAAGCTGCATACCTTCGCTCCCGACGAAAAAATGCGCTGCTCCGGTGCATCCCCCAACCAGCCGATAAGCTCCACTTGATTTACTGTGCCACGAACTTGCATGATAGTGCTCCTTTAGAAGCGATAGAATGTTGTTCGGGCCAGCCACGGCTCTGGCTTCAGATGATATACCGTACTTATTAAAGAAAGGTTACGGGCGGCGCTGCCATTCCGACAAAAGCTCGCCCGCTTGGCCAAATGTCAATCCATGGGCAGCAGATCCATAGCGGCGGCGCGTCTCTGCATCGAGTTCAAGTCCCTTCTGCAACGCCAGACGCTCCAATGCCTGAATTTGCTTATCCGCAGCAGGGCCACTATCATTGGCACGTGCAGCACGTTGCGCTGGTGCATGAATGACAGTCGGGGACTGAACAGCAACAGGAGTTGCTTCTACCTTTGTGCGTTCGTACTCGCTGCGCTCCTCGGCCAGTTTCTTCAAGCCATCAATGAAACCACTCGCCTGGCCCTTCGTCAGCGTCACCAGATCGATCTGCTGTTCGTGGGCGTAGCCTGCTAGCTGCTCGCTCGTCCAGATCAGATCCTCCTGGAGCGCCGCAATATAGTTACGCTGCTTGTCGCTGGCTGGCGCATCCGGATCTTTCACCGTGTAGCTCGTTGCCGTGACTGTTGCAGTTTCACGAACACTGGCAACCTGCGCCTCGACGGCTGCTCGCTGGGCGCGATAGATCCGCCATCCAAGATCAACCGCCTGTGCAACCTCATCATCGGTTGCATCAATCGGCAGGGTGACGCTCTCTTCCAGGGTGATAAAATCTTCACCAAGGCGAACTGCCGCTCGATAGACCCGTGTCACACTTCGTTCGTTTTGAGGGGTGCGTTTCTCTGGGGATGCCATGACTGTCTCCTTCCGGCCCGCGTGGGCTGGCAGCGCGTGCCGGGTTACATACTCGTGCTTACTCTCGGTATCGTCCCATCCCTGCCCGCTCGGCCGCCCCAACCCTGGAACCGCAGAAGCAGTTCAGTTATTATAGCACACCTGTTTCTATTTTGCAAGCAGTAGTTGCGGTGCCCAATATGCTATGTTAGCATGAAGTTTCAATCGCTATTGGGGAAGGCACAGGCAGCCATGCGGGACGGCCAGATCATTGTACGTGGGGCACGCCAACATAACCTCAAAAATATCGATGTTGCCATCCCACGCGATAAGCTCGTGGTGATTACTGGCCTCTCTGGTTCGGGCAAATCGACACTTGCCTTCGATACGATTTTCGCAGAGGGCCAGCGTCGTTATGTCGAATCGCTCTCGATCTATGCCCGCCAGTTTCTTGGCCAGCTCGATAAACCCGATGTTGATGCCATCGAGGGGCTTTCGCCAGCGATTGCCATCGATCAGAAGGGCGTTAGCCGCAACCCGCGCTCAACGGTTGGCACAATCACCGAGATCTACGATTACCTGCGGCTGTTGTTTGCCCGTATTGGTCGCCCACATTGCCCGCAGTGTGGCCGCCCGCTTGTGCGCCAGAGCACCCAGCAGATGATCGATGCCGTTCTCAATCTCCCCGATGGTTCGCGTATTCTGTTGCTTGCACCAATTGCTCGCGAGCGCAAGGGCGAGCATCAGAAATTGCTCGATGAAGCCCGCAAAGCTGGATTTGTTCGCGTTCGTGTCGATGGCGATGTCTATGATCTCGATGATGAGATCAAACTCGATAAATATCGCCCGCATACGATTGAGGTAGTCGTTGATCGCCTGGTAATCCGGCACCCACCAACAGATAACGGGCAACTGGCGATCACCGATCACCCTGATCGAATCCGTGTTGCCGATTCTGTCGAAACCGCGCTCAAAGCAGGCGCTGGCACATTGCTCATCCAGATCGTTGGTGGCCAGCAGTTCACGTTCTCACAACAATATGCCTGCCCAGAACATGGGCCAGTGAACCTGACGGCGCTAGAGCCGCGTGATTTCTCATTCAACAGCCCGAATGGTGCCTGCCCAACCTGTGATGGGCTTGGCAACGTGCGCGAGGTTGATCCCGAACTAGTTGTGCCAGATCCAGCACGCACGCTTGCCGATGGGGCAATTGTGCCATGGAGTGGAGCAAGCCGCGCCCAGCAGCGCTACTATGATGAAGTACTGGCCTCTCTTTCTGCACACCTTGGTATCTCCCTCCAGGCTCCTGTTCGTGAACTGCCGCCCGTGGCGCTGGCAACCATTCTGTATGGCTCGAATGGCGATGTTGTACCACTCAGCTACCATGTTCGTAATGAAGAAAAGATTGTTCTTGCTCCGTTTGAAGGCGTCATCCCCACGCTACGCCGGCGCTTTGGCGAAGCCACTGATGATGCAGAGCGCAACCAAATCGAGCAATATATGACACCGCGCACATGCCCAGTATGTAGTGGTGCTCGCCTGCGGCCAGAGATATTGGCAGTCACTATTGTGGAACGCACAATTGCCCAGATTACAGCAATGCCGATCGTGGACGCATTGGAATGGGCAGAATCCCTGCTCAAAGCAGCGCAACAGGCCGAAACTGATCAAGCGGCGGCACCAAGTTCTCAGCCAGCATACGCCAATTCGATCTTGAATGATCGGGCTGAATCGCAGCTGAGTAACAAGGAACGGGTGATCGCCCTGCCGATCCTGAAGGAAATCCGCGCTCGCCTCAGTTTTCTGTGCGAGGTCGGGCTGGATTATCTGACGCTGGATCGTTCGGCGATGACACTCTCGGGGGGTGAGGCCCAGCGTATTCGGCTGGCCACCCAGATCGGCTCGGGGCTCAGTGGTGTGCTGTATATCCTCGATGAACCAAGCATCGGGTTGCATCCCCGTGATCACGCACGCCTGCTCAAAACGATCCAGCGCCTGCGCGATATGGGCAACAGCGTCCTGATCGTCGAACACGATGAAGAGACGATTCGCGCCGCCGATTGGATCATCGATATTGGCCCTGGTGCAGGCCAACATGGCGGCGAACTGATCGTCAGTGGGCCAATCGAGCGCGTTTTAGCCGAGCCACGTTCGATCACCGGCCAATTTTTGAGCGGAAAGCGTTCTATTCCTGTTCCACGCAGGCGGCGAACGGGTAATGGGAAGCGGCTGACGATCCGTGGGGCGCGTGAGCATAATCTGAAGAATATCGAGGTGAGTATTCCGCTAGGAACCCTGACGGTCGTTACCGGAATCTCTGGTTCGGGCAAGAGTACACTGATCAACGACACACTATATGCACGATTGGCGCAGACACTGCACGGCAGCCGTGAGCGCCCCGGCACCCACGATGCCATCTATGGGATCGAGCATCTCGACAAGATCATTGCGATCGACCAGGCCCCAATTGGCCGTACGCCGCGTTCAAACCCAATCACGTATACCAAAGCATTCGATCCAATCCGCCAACTCTTCGCACAAGTACCCGAAGCCCGTGCGCGTGGCTATGATGCCAGCCGCTTCTCATTCAATGTCCAGGGTGGGCGCTGCGAACACTGCCATGGCGAGGGGCTGATGCAGATCGAGATGCAGTTCCTGGCGGATCTGTTTGTGACATGCGAGATCTGCAATGGCACTCGCTATAACCGCGAAACCCTGGATATTCGCTACCGTGGCAAGAATATCGCCGATGTGTTAGAGATGACGGTGGAAGAGGCAACTGGTTTCTTTGAGCGCATTCCGGCCATTCGCGAGAAGCTGCAAACGCTCACCGATGTTGGGCTTGGCTATATTCACCTCGGCCAATCCGCCACAACCCTCTCTGGCGGCGAAGCCCAGCGCATCAAACTGGCGACCGAACTTGCTCGCCGCTCAACCGGACGCACGCTCTACATCCTGGATGAGCCAACCACCGGGCTACACTTTGCCGATGTCGAACGATTGCTACAGGTGCTTCAGCGCCTCGTCGATGCTGGCAACACGGTGCTTGTGATCGAACACAACCTGGATGTAATCAAATGCGCCGATTGGGTGATCGACATGGGCCCAGAAGGCGGGCGCGGTGGCGGACAGATCGTGGCATTCGGCACGCCCGAACAGATCGCGCTGGTTGAGGCTTCCTACACCGGTAGCTTCCTCAAAAAGCTGCT